>Ga0172382_10000165_pt1 | contig 115598 bp, 101 predicted proteins | sample Leawel138RmetaG_FD_122245 | JGI IMG/M metagenome (GOLD analysis project Ga0172382, IMG submission 122245) | Leachate microbial communities from a municipal landfill in Southern Ontario, Canada - Leachate well 138R metaG | ecosystem: Engineered > Solid waste > Landfill > Unclassified | place... | reverse complement strand
GCTCCTTTGCGTATGCGTCTGTCGGGAAAATGATACTATGTTGAGTATAGACATATCGGGCTTTAATTGTTTTTTGCTAAAGGAAATGCGCATGAATCTGGGTACTCCGTGTTCTGCTTCTGCGACCCGGCTGATGATGCTGGGCGCCGGTGAATTAGGTAAGGAAGTGTTGATTGCTGCCCAGCGTCTGGGCGTTGAAACCATCGCCGTGGATCGTTACGCAGATGCGCCTGCCATGCAGGTCGCTCACCGCGCCTACGTGATAGATATGACAGACCCTGAAGCGATTCTGGCTCTGGTCAAGCGTGAGCGTCCGCATTTTGTGGTCCCGGAAATTGAAGCTATCGCCACCTCCGCCCTGGCAGAAATCGAAAATTCCGGCTCGGCCACGGTGGTCCCTTCGGCGCGGGCCGTGCAATTAACCATGGATCGTGAGGGTATTCGTCGTCTTGCGTCCGAATATCTGGGCCTGCCCACGTCTCCTTACCGCTTCGCCAGCAGCTTGCAGGAACTGGAGGCGGCAGCGGCCGAGCTGGGTTTCCCCTGTGTGATCAAACCGGTCATGTCTTCCAGCGGCAAAGGGCAGTCGGTCGCACGGAGTGCAGCGGAATTGGCGCTGGCCTGGCAGGAAGCGCAGACGGCCGGGCGTGTGGGGGCGCAGAAAGTCATTGTCGAGGGCTTTGTGGACTTTGATTTTGAAATCACCGTGCTGACGGTGCGCTCTGCCTTAGGTACAGTATTTTGCCCGCCCATCGGGCATCGTCAGGAAGCAGGAGATTATGTGGAGTCCTGGCAGCCCCAGGCCATGTCCGCGCAGGCGCTTCAGGATGCACAGAGCATGGCGCAAAAAGTGACGGATAATCTCGGCGGACAGGGATTATACGGGGTGGAATTTTTTGTTCAGGGTGAAGCAGTGATTTTCAGTGAGTTGTCGCCCAGACCCCATGACACCGGTCTGGTGACCCTGTCCAGTCAACGTCAAAACGAGTTTGAATTGCATTTGCGGGCTATTCTGGGCTTGCCCGTTGATCCCGGATTCCGCAGAGCTTCCGCTTCTGCGGTTATTCGGGGTAAAAACTTGGGTTGGGGGCCCCGATATGCCGGTCTTGAAACAGCACTGGCCGTACCGGAAAGTGATTTACGTCTGTTTGGCAAGCCGACGGCCGGCAAGTTGCGGCGTCTTGGTGTAGCCGTCGCTGCCGGAGAAAGTGTGGAAGAGGCGCGGGAAAGGGCTGCCAAGGCCGCCGCCGCGATTACGGTCAGCCCCGCCTAACTTTTTACAAATTGTTCGATGCGATCCAGTGCCATTTCCAGATTTTTGTCACTGGTCGCAAAAGAAAGGCGAATATGTCCGGGGCTTCCAAAGGCAGAACCCGGTACCACCGCAACGCCTGCTTCCAGGAGGGCTTCCGCCAGAATCAGGTCATCCTGCAGATTTTTGGCCTGCATCACTTCATGAAAGCCCGGGAAGCTGTAAAAGGTGCCATCTGATGGCAGCACGTTGACGCCCGGAAGACTATGCAGGCGACCATAAACGTAAGCATGACGGCGCCGGAAAGCATGAACCATTTCATGCACCGCACTATCGCCCCCTTCCAGAGCTGCCTGGGCAGCTACCTGTGCGATGGAGGTTGGATTGGAGGTGCTTTGCGACTGCACGGTGTTCATGGCCGTAATCAGTGTCTCGGGCCCTGCACAATAGCCTATGCGCCAGCCGGTCATGGCATAAGCCTTGGAGACGCCATTCATCACAATGCAGCGTTCTTTCAGATCGGGGCAGGCATTGGTAATGTTTACGAAAGGCTGGTCCTGAAAGAGGATTTTTTCATACATGTCATCAGTGGCAATCAAAATCCGGGGATGACGACGTAATACTTCTCCCAGTGCTTCGAGTTCACTGCGGCTATAAGCGACTCCTGAGGGGTTGGAAGGGCTGTTGAGCACTAAAAGCCGGGTGCTTTCGGTGATGGCCGCTTCCAGTTGTTCAGGCAGAATTTTGAAGTGTTGTGCGGCGTCCGTATCAATAATGACCGGACAGGCCTCGGCAAGAATGACCATATCGGGATAGGACACCCAGTAGGGCGCGGGAATGATGACTTCATCTCCTGCATCCAGTAAGGCCTGACAGAGGTTGAAAAAGCTCTGCTTGCCGCCGACGGAGACCAGCACCTCACTGGGGCGGTAATCGAGATGATTGTCCCGGGCAAATTTGGCTATGATGGCGGCTTTCAGCTCCGGCGTGCCACCGACTGCGGTGTACTTGGTGAAGCCCCGATGAATGGCTTGTATGGCCGCATCCTTGATATATTCGGGTGTGTCGAAATCGGGCTCGCCAGCGCCGAGACTGACAATGTCTTTGCCTTCCCGACGGAGTTGCTGTGCCCGGGCGGTAACGGCGAGTGTCGGAGAGGGACGCACCGCAGTAACGCGGCGGGAAAGGCGAATATCCACGATGTTAAACTCCAGATATCATTTTCAGCGGGTGCGGCAAATGCGCACAAGGGGGCAAATGATAAGCATCCGTCACTTAAAATCAACTATTTTGCTGTAGGCGAAAAGATCGCGGTTGCCCATGGTGATGGATTGACATTACATCTGGCTACAAGGATATGCTGCAGATTGCAATTTTCAAATAGCAATGGGCAGCGGGCAGGAAAGGGAGCGTTATGAAAAATCTGGAGATCGGGGTGGCAGGGATGACCTGTGCTTCCTGCAGCAGTCGGGTAGAACGCGCCCTGAATCGCTTGCCGGGGGTACAGGCCAGCTTGAATTTGAGTACTGAGCGGGCAACCGTGGTAATCGATCCGACTCAAACCAGTCTGGAAACGCTGAGGGCTGCGATTGCTGATATAGGCTATCAACCTGTCGTGGCTCAATCTGAGCTGGAGGTTGGCGGGATGACTTGTGCTTCCTGCAGCAGTCGCGTTGAGCGCGCTCTGGGCAATGTGCCCGGCGTCCTTTCGGCCAGCGTCAATCTGGCCACGGAACGGGCCATGGTGGAATATTTTCCGGATAGCACCAATCAGGATCAATTGATTGCCGCTGTTATTAATGCCGGTTATGAAGCGCGGGCGGTCCGTGCTGATGCCTGGGGTAAAGATCGTAAAATCTCCCAGCTGCGGCTTATGCGAAAAGATTTGCTGACGGCAGTTGTTCTGGCTGTGCCTATTTTGTGCTTGTCCATGGGTCCCCTGCTTTTTCCGGCGTTGGGACGATGGCTGCAAGAAAATGCACTCTTTGGGCATTTTTGGGACTGGGTTCAGGCCGTACTGGCAACGCTGGTACTGGCCGGTCCGGGGCGGCGTTTTTTTCGTCCGGGTCTGATTGCCTACCGTCATTTGTCTCCGGATATGAATTCTCTGGTGGCTACCGGTACGGGAGCCGCCTGGCTGTTCAGCATGATCGTGCTGATTTTCCCGGAGCTTTTCAGCCAGGTCGGAGGGCATGTGTATTTTGATTCGGCGGCGGTGGTCATTGCCGCCATTCTGCTCGGCAAGTATCTGGAAGAGCTGGCCAAAGGCCGGGCCTCGCAGGCGATTCGGCATCTGGTTGATCTTCAGGCCAAGGACGCAACACTGCTCAAAGATGGGCAGGAACATCGGGTGCCACTCAACCGCATCCGCACCGGAGATCATCTCCTGGTCAGACCGGGAGAGCGTCTGCCCGTGGATGGCATCGTCCTGGAAGGAGAATCCTATATAGATGCAGCCATGCTGACCGGAGAAGCGTTGCCTGAGCATAAAAAAGCAGGTGACGCCGTCGTCGGCGCGACGATCAATGGTAACGGCAGGCTGATTATCGAAGCGACTGCGGTGGGGCAAAATACAGTCATTGCCCATATTATTCAGATGGTCGAGCAGGCCCAGGCTGGAAAGCTGCCCATCCAGGGTCTTGCTGACCGGGTGGTTCGTGTATTTACGCCTTTGGTTATTGGCATTGCGCTGCTGAGTTTTATGGTGTGGTTATGGTTGGGACCCAGCCCGGCTATTACTGTGGCGCTGTTGTCCGCTGTGGCGGTGCTGGTGGTGGCCTGTCCCTGTGCCATGGGACTTGCCACCCCGGCGGCGGTCATGGTCGGTACCGGCCGGGCTGCAGAGTTAGGTGTGTTTTTTCGCAAAGGACTGGCGTTGGAAACGCTGGCCCAGGTGAAAACGGTCTGTCTGGATAAAACCGGCACGTTGACGCGGGGTACGCCAGCCGTGTGTGAAATTGTCGCAGACGATGTCCGCCAGGTTCTGACCTTGGCTGCGTCGCTGGAAGCGGCTTCTGAGCATCCTTTGGCGCGGACCATTGTTCAGGCTGCGCGTGAACGGGAAATTTCCCTGTCTCCTGTGACGGATTTTCAGGCCGTCCCTGGCCGGGGTGTTGAGGGTGTCGTAGCCGGACAGAAAATTCTGGTCGGTACGGCGGTCTGGTTGCAGGAGAATGGCGTAGAGCAGGACGCTAAATTTTGGACTGAGCCGCAGGTGGCCCAAAGCTGGGTGTATATTGCCGGGAATGGACATTTGCTGGGGAAAATCGCCATTCAGGACAGCGTAAGACCCGAATCCTTAGCGGTCGTCCGGCAACTGCAGTCCATGGGTATGCGGGTGGTCATGATTACGGGTGACAGCCAGAGCGCAGCGCGGCATCTTGCCGAACACCTTGGAATAGAAGAGTTTTATGCAGAGGTGTTGCCTCAGGATAAGGCAAATATCGTCAAGCAGTTACAAAGCCAGGGCGGCAAAGTCGCCTTTGTGGGCGATGGCATCAATGATGCTCCGGCTTTGGCTCAGGCCGATGTGGGCCTGGCCCTGGCTTCGGGCACTGACATTGCCATGGAGACGGCTGATTTGACCTTAACCCATGGGGATCTCAGTGCATTGGTGACGGCGGTGCAGGCAGCGCGCAAAACCATGGCGACCATTCGCGGTAATTTATTCTGGGCGTTTTTTTATAATATCCTGCTGATTCCGGTGGCTGCGGGTGTGCTGATTCCCTGGGGATTTCAGCTGAATCCCATGCTGGCGGGACTGGCCATGGGAATGTCGTCAGTATTTGTGCTCAGTAACAGTTTACGTTTGAAGTGGCTGCGTCCGTGGGTGCCTGATTCAGTCTGAAAGATAAAGTCGCGGCAAAGCCTCTGCGGCAACAGCCACTTTCAAGGGATCATAGAGACTCGGCACTGTAACGCACCATCAGCGTGTGCTTCTCACCTGGCTGCAGTTGCAGCACATTATCAGCGGCGTTGGCGGATTCCACGCAGAGCATCTGCCGCCAGCCATCCGGCGTGTAATCTCCCATGGCAGCGGCTTTCTCGGCCCAGGGCGTCCAGACTACTGTGGAATCGGCATGCTCCTTATGAATACGAATTCGGCGGTACATGCGCGGGTCATGGATAATGCAATCATTTTGGGTGTTGAGATAAACCCGGTCGGTCTCGGCGTTGAAGGTAATGTCACCTTCCTGCTGCTTCCGGGCGAAATCTGCGGTTTTGTCGAGATACGTACAACCATCCAGACCTTCGAGGCGCACCGAATGAATATCGCCCACGTGGAAATACGTATGGAAGGCCTCACCCAGAGTGATTGTGTCGTTTCCTGCGTTATGGGTAGTTAGAGACATTTCCAGAGTTTCTGAAACGACAATTTCAAGGCTGACCGGAGTTTCATGAGGCCACTGTGCCCGGGTTTCGTTCGTGGGCTCCAGGGTCAGGGTAATCCGGGTAATGTCCTTGCTGCTTGATGAATCGCTGACGGTCCACAAGTGGGTGCGGGCAAAGCCATGGGCCGGAAACTGACTGTTGCCAGGATGCGGGCCGAACCAAGGCCAACATACCGGCACGCCGCCGCGAATGGATTTGCCGACGGCGAAGCGCGATTTTTCCGAAAGCCAGATGAGTGGATCGTACTGGGAGCGTGGTTGAAACGCTGTCAGATGAGCCCCTTGCAGGAAAACACTGGCACTGGCACTGTTGTTGCGAATGTCCGCAAAAATCTGCCCCCCCGGACCAAAGCGAAAAAACACATGTTCGGGAATGGCGTAGCGATTGAGTGCATCGAGGGATTGCATAGTTATTCCAGGAAGTGAGGGAATTTGGCACATTCTGCTGCTGAAGGTTGCCAGCGGTCAATTGACGGATCGCGATAATGCAGCCAAAGCCGTCGGGCAGGCGTATGCTGTGTTATTCCTGTAATTCGCTGACAAGGTGACTGAGTGGCGCAAAATCCCTGGCAACGTCCGGTCAACAAAAATCTTTGGGTATTATGGAAACTCAAGCCCTTTTTGCGTTCCCGGCTCGGGCTACTGCTGGCTTATCTGCTGGCCATGCTCTGCAGTGCTGGCGCTTCCTTGGTTTTGCCCCAGGGCGCACGCTTTATTCTCGATAAGGGGTTCCACAGTTACAGGGCTTTGCTATGGATCAGCATTGCGCTGTTCATATTGGGTATGTTTACGGTCGCCATGCGCGGGCTGCGGGATGGTCTGGCAACTTGGCTGGGGCAGGGGGTCGTCGCCGATTTGCGCAGCGCCGTGTTCAGTCATGCGCTGCATCTTCCCGCCATATTTTATGAGACATTCCGGACCGGTGAGGTCATTTCGCGCCTGAGCAGTGATGTCACCATTTTACGTTTTGGTTTGACGGGCGTGCTCGGGCGCAGTCTGCAAAGCGGCATCACCCTGGTCGGCGCGCTGGTGTTGATGCTGGTGACCATGCCCCAGTTACTGCTCCCGGGAGTGTTGGTATTGCCGTTGCTGGTGTTTGTCAATATCCGCTCAGGACGTCTGCAGCGCGGATACAGCCGCAAGGAGCAGGATTATCTGGCTGATCTCAGTGCCCATACCGAAGAGTCTATCAATGGCATTCGGGTTATCCAGGCGCTTACCCTCGAACCTCAGACTGAAACCCGATATCGCCAGGATATTCATCTGTTGCTGGGACAAGTCTGGTCGCGGGTCAAAGTCCAGTCCTGGTCCACCTTTCTGACGGGAAGCCTGGTTTTTCTGGCACTCAGCGCCATGCTCTATCTGGGCGGTCTCGCGGTTCTCGAAAAGCAGGTGGGCATGGGCGTACTGGCGGCATTTCTGCTTTATGCCCTGATGGCGGCAACGTCTTTGGCCTCGTTGGGGGAGTTATGGGGCAGCATGTCGCGACTGGCGGGTGCCACTGAACGCTTGCTGGCGCTGCTGGATGAACGACCGGAGCACAGTGTTTCGGCCTTGCCAGGCGAAGTTGGCAAGGTTCCAGAATCCTCTGAATTTTCCATCAGAAATCCGGCACGATTGACCCTGGAGCGCGTCGCCTTTCGGTACCCTTCGCGGCCGGATGTGCCTGCTATTGAAAATATTTCCCTGGATATTGAACCAGGAGAAACGGTGGCTTTTGTAGGAGCTTCCGGAGCCGGTAAAAGTACGGTGTTTTCCCTGCTCATGCGCCATTATCAACCCAGCGAAGGGCAAATTTTGCTGGATGGAACGGCCATTGATGCCATGCCCTTGCGTAGTTTGCGCCAGCAACTGGCTGTAGTCCCTCAACATCCTGTCATTTTTTCCATGAGTATTGCGGATAACATTTTGATGGCGCGTCCTGATGCCAATGAGGCAGCTTTACTGGCTGCAGTAAAGGCTGCTCGGGTGGATGAATTTTCTGACCGACTGGAAGATAAACTGAAAACCCATGTTGGAGAAAAAGGCGTAACTTTATCTGGAGGGCAACGCCAACGCATTGCCATTGCCCGGGCGATTCTGAGAAACCCTCGTGTACTGATTCTGGATGAGGCCACCAGCGCCCTAGATGCGGAAAATGAGCGGCTCATTCAGGAGGCACTGGCTAATTTGACCGCACAGCGGACCACCCTGGTGGCAGCGCATCGTTTGGCCACTATTGTTCATGCTGCACGCATTGCCGTGCTTGATCAGGGCCGACTCATTGCTATTGGTAGTCATGAAGCGCTGCTGAAAAGTTGTCCCACTTACCGACAATTTGCTGAATTGCAGCGCCTGCACGAACAATCTCCGGAATTATCCACCCTGGAAAAAATACGCGCCTGAAGAAAAACAGAACTATAGTCAAAGCTGACGGTCTGAACTTGAGTAATTATTTTTTGAAAAACTGAATGTGGCCGATAAATAGGGTGGGAGGCCCTCTATGAGCACAGATTTTGACCAAAGTACCGCCTGGATCAGGCGCGCGCAAGGTGACATGAAGGCTTTTGTAGAAGGATTGGCGGCAAGGCTGGAGGGAGATATGCCCGGCTTGGTTGAAGTAGAAAGAAAAAAAGACGGTTTTTTTGCCAAGACCAGCCATGTCCATGCCATTACTGTTCACACCAACAATAACGATTATTTACTGACTCATGAGGGTGCGCATATCAGCACGGTTCGCGCCAAAACCGTGCGTGGCGTGGTGCTTAAACATGAGGATTTACCACTCGCTACCTGGCTCGAAAGTCTGGTGAAAGACCTCGGTGATTTGTCCGGAGAAATGCAGGGAGCCAGCAATACATTGCACGATTTTCTCATGGGGTAACGGCAAGGAGGTACTATGTCCATTTGGGACAAGATCAAACACGGTATTGAGGAAGTCGCCCAGGACGCGCAGCGAGCGGCCGAAAATCTGGGTCATAACGTGAGCCAGGGCGTCCGTTCACAAACCCCTGAAGAAATGCAGCGTTATTCTGAGTGGGAACAGGCCTTGCAGCAACGCCGCCTGCCCAGTTTTATTCAAAATCGCATGTTCGCGACCAGTCAGGGGCATCTTCCCTGGATCAGTACGGCCACTGCCGCAGAACTTCTTTTGCAACGCAGTCACGGGGTTCAGCCTATCGGTATGGTAACCGGAAACTGTTGGTATCACTTTGGTTATTCCTGGACCCAGGGACACTACGATGGCTGGCACACGGCGGTAGAGCGTATGCGCCTGGAAGCCATCGCTCTGGGAGCCAATGCGATTGTCGATGTGCGCATGAAAGTGCGGCATGGGGAAGGTGAGGATATGGATTATGGGGTGACCGGCACCGCTATCCGGCTAACCGGAATTCCCCCTGCCACCGCGCCAGTTATCGCTACTGTGTCAGCCCTGGAATTTGTCCGTTTGCTGGAAGATGGCGTGGTTCCTGTAGGTATTGCCATTGGCGCCAATTTTGACTGGTACATGCCCTGGATGGGTACGGTCGCCGATCAGGCTTCTCAGCAGGCACCTTTTGCGGCACGTTACTGGAATATGGAAATTACCGACCTTTCTACTTTTCAGGAAAATGTTCGGCGCCGGGCGCTTTATGATTTGCGCGAAGATGGCCGCAAGATGGCTGCCGGAGTTCTTGGACACACCAGTTATACCCAAATGTTTCGGGTGCCTGCCGATCAGGACAACCCCGAACGCTTTCTTTGTCGCCACATCAGTATTGGTACCGCCATCAGTTATCTGCCAAAAAACCCGCCGCAACATGAACTGCTTGCCATGATATCACTGGCTGATCACCCCCTGACCAGTGCTACTGACTCCAAAAAGGATTTGATATGACCGATAGTACAGAACATCTCGCTCCCCATGCTGTAGAACGTCTGAAAGGACTGCGTTCGCAGGGCAGTCACGAAGGTATATTTACTTCGGATTTGTCCGTCAATGAGTTTGTGATGGTCCGCAAGGCCAATTTTGAGCCCTTGGGTCTGGTGGTCGGTTCGTGTATTTATCACATGGGAATCCAGTATGGAAACTGGAATCAAAACATGGAAATGGATGTGCTTTCCCAGGCCATGTATCAAGCCCGTGAGCTGGCTATCAGTCGCATGGAGCAGGAATCCATTTTACTGCAGGCCGACGGTATTGTGGGTGTGCGACTGGAAGTGAAGCGTATGGAATGGGATCAGGACATTCTCGAATTCATGGCGATTGGTACGGCCATCGCCCACCGCAGTGGCGCGTCAGGCTTCAAGGGGGTGGGTGGCAAGCCCTTTACCAGTGATCTGAGTGGTCAGGACTTCTGGATGTTGTTGCAGGCGGGTTACCGCCCCATGGAAATGGTCATGGGTTCCTGTGTGTATCATGTCGCGCATCAAGGGCTGTTGAAATCCATGGGAAATGTGGGTCGCAATACGGAAATGGAACAATTTACCCAGGCCATGTATGACGCCAGGGAACTTGCCATGGAACGTATGCAACATGAGGCACAGGAAGCCCAGGCGGACGGCATTACCGGCGTTCAGCTTCATGAAGGCAGTCATAACTGGAAACCCCATATCATCGAATTTTTTGCCGTCGGTACCGCCGTGAAAGCCATGGAAAATGCCGATGCTCTGGTTGATGGCCTGAGCCCGCAACTGGTTATTCCGGTCAACGATTAAAGCGCGAGTCATTCGCAAGGAGAATATTCAATGTCATTATTTAAGCATGCCTCAGAAATATTGCAGGGTAAGGTCAATCATTTTCTGAATAATGCGGAAGATCCTGCTGAAACCCTAGATTTATCATATGAAAAAATGATCACCAACCTGCAGGAAACCAAACGCCATCTGGCCGATGTGGTTACTGAAAAAGTGTCGCTGGAAAGTCAGATGGCACAAGCGCAAAAAGCCGCTGACAAGGCCGACGCAGATGCCAAGATGGCTCTGGGTGCCAACCGTGAAGACCTGGCCCGCGCCGAGTTGGCCGAAAAGCAGTCTGAATTGCAAAAACTGGCCAGTCTCAAGGAAGCGCATGATGCGGTGTCGGCTCAGTCCCAGAAGCTGCAGGATTATGAGCAGAAGCTGCAGGATCATATCGAACAGTTCCGTACCCAGAAAGAAGTGACCAAAAGTGAAATGATGGCCGCCAAGGCTGAGGTCCAGGCTGGGGAATCACTGAGTGGAATCGGTAAGGGTATGGATGACGCCGGTGAGGCCATGCGTCGCGCCCAGGACCGCACCGCCCAAATGGAGTCCAAGGCAACTGCCATGGATGGCCTGATTGAGTCGGGTGCCCTCAGTGACCCCCTCGATACTCGCAGCCAAACCGATAAGGAACTGGATAAAGTGCGCGCCAGTAGTGGCGTTGATGATGATCTCGCCCGTCTAAAGGCAGAAATGGCCAAAGAAAAGGCCGGAGGGGCATCCGGAGACAGTTCGGGAAATTCCTGAGCATTCGTGGCTGCTGCTGGCGCAACATATTGACCCCGGCCAGTGCAGTCGCTATATTACGCCCTCGTTGCGCTCGTAGCTCAGCTGGATAGAGCAACTGGCTACGAACCAGTAGGTCGGGAGTTCGACTCTCTCCGAGCGCACCAAATAAAACAGGCACTTAGCGTCATTTGCTAGGTGCCTTTATTTTTGCGGGCTAACCCAGGGCTAACCTCAGAACGGCCCCAGCCAAAGAAAACCGCCTGCATTCGGAAATCAGCGGGTTACAACATTATCTGATTAACTGAAAATTGCAAGGATCAATGGAACGGGAATCCCTGCGCGATGCCGGGCGCAAATTGGTTCTGATCGCCGCCTAATAAACTGGAACCAAAGCATACCCCTTTTCTTGGTAGGCGATGGTAGAGATGAAGCCACTTTCCACAGGCGTTACGCTCGGAATCAGCATGCTCGGAGATACGTCCATACCGTGTAGCGCCACGCCACAAGCCTGAAACTGGATGCCTTTCTGGCTGAGCTTCAGGATTTCTCCCTGAATCCCCGCGATATCCCTTTCTTCTGTGTAAGGTATGCCCCGACGATCTTTGGTCAGAAATGCGACATCTGGACCGATAAAGACCACGATGAAGTGCGGAGTCACCTTTTGTTGCAGAAGCTGCTTGCGCGTCAAACCGATGACTTTGACCAGGTGATCCACAGCCGCCGGGTTGCGCATATTCACCAAAAACACGGCCTTTGCATCATGTAAGCCCGATAGCGCCGCAGTGTCATTGAGCTTTTCAGCCTGGGCATTGGTGAACAGACAGCCAAGTGACAGAAACAGAAAGGCCAGAATAAAACGTTGCATGGGAATATCCTCCTGAATGAGCAGGCTACTGAACGACAGCCCCGGGATGTTTTTGAATCTGTGCCACGTAAGCCGGATTCATTTCCTGCTTGGAGAAAAACGCTTTCCAAGTGGTGATCGGCAATAACTGTGTTGGCGGCGGAGCAAAAACTAAGTCTTGATGGCGGACCAGTACGTGACAGGCGATACAACTGCCCACTTTGCCATAAGCCAGGACTTTACCGGTGGGATCATAGGCAGCCATGATCCAGTTGCGGTCTGAAGGATCATATTTAGCCGCCTTCAGCATGGCGGTAACGCCAACTAACTGCTTGTGGGCATTGTAATTCTCTTTGACCACCAAGCTTCCGTTACTATAGCGGGTCACTTTCAGTATCCCACCGGCTTTTTTTATAGTGGATATTGCCAAAGTGTTGGCCAAGTCCACAGTGTAAGGATCAACCGTCCGAGATCCCAGCTGAAAGGGTGTGCTTCCGGGCATGATGGCGTGCGTTTTTTGCAAAATTTGCACTTCTTTCCACAGAGCTTCAGGGCTGGGTCCGGCTGTATGCGCCCAAGCCATAGAAGAAAAACAACCGCTTATAGTGAGTAGTATAACAATATTAAGTTTTTGCATGACGCGGCTCCTGACTCAACCCGTAGTCTCCACGAATTGTCATGACGTGGAGAAGTTTGCTTCAAACCTAAAGCTTCTTGGAAATTATAGCGGGTATTCCGGAGGGGTGTACGGCCGATAGGGGCAGCGTGAGGCGACGCTGCTGCTTGGCAAAAATTAGAAAATAGCCTAATACCCCTTTGCTGCTTTATCTGACCAAAGGGGTTCACAATGAACAAAATAGCTGTAGCCGTCGCTCTTACTCTACTTCCGGTCTATGCCATGGGCGCAAGCATGACCGGCTCATTCGGGCAAACGCAGAATCTGATCGGCATTTATGGTCAGGTAGTCGGTACCCCTTCATCGGTTTCCGCTTCAGATCCTAGTGCATCCGCATCCGCATCTGGAGGCAATACTGTTGGCGGCGTTGGCGTCTTTGCAAACGGCGTGAACAGTGACTTGTGGTTTATGCATCTGGGGTTCAACTATGCCGCTGGTGCTGCCATCTCTGGAGGTTCCGGAACTGTCAATAACAACAACGCCAGCGGTTCTACTTCTGTAAATGGACACTCTCTGCAGTTTAACGCCAGACTGGGCAAGCTGTTTGCTGTGACGCCAGTAGTGGCGGTCGGTCCTTATCTGGCCTACCAATATGCTGACTTCAAGCTGGGGGTTAACGGCTTCGGGAATGTTACCTATGGGAATAATGCCCTGGGCGGCGGCGTTGAGCTTGTCACTAACACTGGCGGTCCTTTTGATGTGGATGCGCATATTGGCTACCTTGCGGGCGTAGACGCTACTGCCAGCGCAAATACCATTGACGGCAGTGGATCTTTTTCTAATCCGCCGTCTTCCGGTGTTGTGCAGTTGGGTGCGAAGGGCGTCTATGCCTTCACACCGCAATTCAGCGCTTTTGCTGGGATTGCGTATGATCGTTATCACACTTCCTACAACTATCCTCTTGAGGCCGTGAGCGCGTCGGCCACAATCAACGAGGTGCGCGGCATGGTGGGATTGGCTTACAACTTCGGATAAGTCCTTGCTGGTGCCCTAGTATCAATTTCGCTAGGGCTAGTCTTCACAGTACTCATAAGGCCTCCTAATCTTTCGCTCATGGTGCTCAAAACACCTACAGGCGGAACCTCCGCCGCGCCAGACTTGCGGGGGTTTTATGGCCGTTAGACTGGAAAAATAAAGGCACCTAGCAAATCTCGCTAAGGTGCCTGTTTTATTTGGTGCCGTTGAGGGGAATCGAACCTCTGACCTACTGATTACGAATCAGTTGCTCTACCGACTGAGCTACAACGGCGTGGGCGCGATTGTACCTGTCATGGGGCAGCGCGACAAGAATCCACCCCGTACCCGCCCCATCGTGAAAATTACTCCGGTTCGTCTGCAATCAATTCCCGTCGATGTATGTAAAAACCTTTCAAATAGCTGCTTTCGGGCACAGCGGGATGGATGGGATGATCCATGTCCTGGGTGCCTTCGCCGATAATGGCGTAATCGCCTCTTTGCGCCCCAAAGGCAATCTGGCCGAGCAGCGTCTCGCGGTTGAGATGATGGGAGCAGGAGGCCGTGAACAGAATTCCGCCCGGCGCGAGCAGGCGCATGGCCAGATCATTGAAGCGTCGGTAGGCAATGCTGCCTTCCTTGAAATCCTTTTTGGATTTGATCAATGCCGGGGGGTCGAGGACGATCAAATCAAACTGCTCACCACGATCCCGAAGTCGGGCCAAAGCTTCCATGGCGTCATCGTGCATGATGCGAATAGGAGCTACGGCATTGCGCCGGGCATTTTCTTCCAGCAGGGCCAGAGCGGGCGCCGAGCTGTCTACTGCGGTGACTTCAAGCGCCCCGGCCTTGGCCAAGGGGATGCTGAAAGCGCCGAGATAGGCAAAGCAATCCAGAACACGTCTACCGGGGGCATAACTCAGCAGGCGACGACGATTGGCGCGATGGTCGTAAAACCATCCGGTTTTTTGACCGCCGCGCGGGTCCATCTCAAATAAGCAATCATTCTCCCAAATCTGCAGACGCTCCGGGACCTGTCCGAATAGAACCTCTACCCGATCTTCCAAACCTTCCAGACGCCGCGCCGTGCCGCCCGCTTTTAATAGTATGCCCGTGGGGTGTAAAAGTGCTTGCAGGGCGTTGGCAACCAGGTCGATGTCCCGATCCATACCCAGGCTGCCGGGCTGTATGACCAAGGTATCTTCATAGCGATCAATAATCAGGCCGGGCAGGCCATCTCCCTCGCCATGCACCAATCGGTAAAAAGGCGCGGAAAACAATTTTTCACGCATGCGCAACGCCTGTTGCAGCCGCTCCTGATAAAATGCTTCATTGATCAGTAGGTGGGGATCACGGCTGAGGAGGCGCCCGCAAAGGAGGGTGTGCGGATTGATATGCGCCAGGCCGATGGCTTTACCCTGGGCATCTTCTATTCTGCAGATACTGCCGGGGATCATTCCATGCAGAGGCGTTTTGGTGACGTCGATTTCGTTGCTGTAAATCCAGAGGTGACCGGCACGCAAACGGCGGTCTTCCTTGGGGCGCAAGCGCAGAACAGGGTAATGGTGGGTGGCAGACATGATCAAAACCTATAGGAAAAGGAAAGTTGCCCCGGCATTTCGGGGGCGGGTAAGGTCCTGCATTTTACAGATATTTCGTTGATCCGTATATTGAGCGCGCCGTGTATTTTATCCGGCGCCGTCCAAAGCCCGCCACTCAGGAGATTCTCTGTGCCTATAGTCGATAATATTCGTGCCATTCGTTGGGAAGACCAGCAGCTTTGCCTGCTCGATCAGCGCTTGTTACCACAACAGGAAATCTGGTTGCAGCTGGGTGACTATCGCGAGGTGGCTGTGGCCATTACGCAAATGGTAGTACGCGGGGCACCGGCGATTGGCGTGACGGCGGCTTATGCCATGGCATTGGCTGTGCAGGAAATGCGGCAATTTTCTGACTGGCAGCAGCGTTTGGCAGGAGCAGCAGCGGAAATCAAGGCGGCGCGGCCCACAGCCGTTAATTTAGCCTGGGCAACAGATCGTCAATTAAAGCTGGCGCAAGGTGAAAGGGCTGCTGACCGGGCTGCGGCATTATTGCTGCAGGCCGCCCATGACTTGCTGGAACAGGACATCGCCGACAATCAACAGATGGGTCGCCATGGCGCCGCCTTGTTGCCCGAGCAGGGCGGCATCCTCACGCACTGCAATACCGGGAGTTTGGCCACGGGGGGCTACGGTACGGCGCTGGGCGTCATCCGGGCGGGCATTTCTGCCGGAAAACAACTGCAGGTGTATGCCGACGAAACCCGGCCCTGGTTGCAGGGTGCGCGCCTGACCGCCTGGGAACTTCAGAAAGACGGCATTCCCTTTCACCTGAATGCGGATAGTGCAGCGGCTTATCTCATGCAGCAGGGGCTGATTCAGGCGGTGATCGTAGGCGCTGACCGGATTGCCGCCAATGGTGATGCAGCCAATAAAATCGGAACCTATAGTCTCGCAGTATTGGCGCAATATCATCAGATCCCCTTTTATGTGGCAGCACCCTTAAGTACGGTAGATTTCGCCATGCCTGCCGGAGAAGGAATCATTATTGAAGAGCGTCCGGACAGCGAAGTCCGGCAGTGTGCGGGTCATGATGTGGCTCCTGCGGGTGTTAAAGTGCGCAATCCGGCTTTTGATGTCACCCCCGCTGCTCTCATCACGGCGATTATTACCGAAAAAGGGGTGGCCCGGCCGGACTACCTGCACAGTCTTGCCAATCTGCGTGGCTGAAACATGCAGACAGCATCCTGTTGTGGCATAATGCCGCGTTAAAATAATCAAGGATATCCGGTCTCCAGATGATAGAGTTCGCCAAAGAAACCATTCCCGTCAGTCTCGAAAAGGAAATGCGCCAGTCCTACCTCGATTACGCCATGAGTGTAATTGTCGGGCGGGCGCTTCCTGATGCCCGCGATGGCCTGAAACCAGTACATCGTCGGGTGCTTTTTGCCATGCACGAGATGAATAACGACTGGAACAAGCCCTACAAAAAATCTGCCCGCGTGGTAGGTGATGTCATTGGTAAATATCATCCGCACGGAGATACTGCCGTATATGACACCATGGTGCGTATGGCTCAGGACTTTTCCATGCGTTATCCCCTTATTGACGGGCAGGGTAACTTTGGTTCGGTAGATGGTGATAGTCCGGCGGCCATGCGTTATACCGAAGTGCGCATGTCGCGCATTGCCCATGAAATGCTCGCCGATCTGGAAAAAGAAACGGTGGATTTTGGCCCCAATTACGACGAGAAAGAATGGGAACCGCTGGTCATGCCAGCACGGATCCCAAACCTGCTCATCAACGGTTCGGCCGGGATTGCGGTGGGTATGGCCACCAACATCCCCCCCCACAACCTGACGGAAATCATCAATGCCTGTTTGGCCTTGGTGGATGATCCGCAGACCTCTGATGAAGCTTTGTTCGATCTGGTGCCTGCACCCGATTTCCCGACTGCCGGCTACATTCTTGGCCGGGCTGGCAGTATTGAAGCATACCGCAGTGGTCGTGGCCGCGTAGTCATGCGTGCGCGTAGCGAATTTGAAACGGACAAAAAAACCAATCGGCAGAGCATTATTGTTACGGAATTGCCCTATCAGGTGAACAAGGCCCGCCTGATTGAACGCATTGCCGAAATGGTCAAGGAAAAGCGTCTGGAAGGCATCAGTGACCTGCGCGATGAGTCGGATAAGTCAGGTATGCGCATTGCCATTGAGCTAAAGCGCGATGCCAATGCCGATGTGGTGCTCAATAATCTGTTCCAGCATACGGCCATGCAAAGCGTTTTTAATATCAACATGGTGGCTTTGCTCGACGGCGCGCCCCGGACTTTGGGTTTACGTGAACTGCTTGATGCCTTCATTCAGCATCGTCGGGAAGTAGTAACCCGCCGCACCATTTTTGAACTGAAAAAAGCCCGTGATCGTGCCCATATTCTGGAAGGTCTGGCGGTGGCTCTGGTCAACCTTGATCCGCTCATCAGTCTGATTCGCGCAGCGGCCAATCCAGCCGAGGCCAAGGCCAAAATGCTGGAGCGGGTTTGGGAGCCGGGGATGGTGGCTTCCCTGCTTACCGAGCGTGGCGAACCCTCTGACGGGATGCAGGCTGATGGTTATCACCTTTCCGAAACCCAGGCACAGGCCATTCTCGACTTGCGTCTGCATCGGCTGACCGGTCTGGAGCAGGATAAAATCCGTGATGAGTACCTGGGCTTGCTGGATCGCATTAAGGAATTCCTGGAGATTCTCGGGTCCCATGTGCGCTTGATGGAAGTCATTCGCGAAGAGCTGGTCGCCATTCTTGATCAGTACGGTGATGTCCGACGGAGTGAAATTGTGGCCGATACCGGCGATATTTCCAATGAAGATCTCATTGCCGAAGAAGAAATGGTGGTGACCTTCACCCATGCCGGTTACATCAAAGCCCAACCGGTCACCGTATTTAATGCCCAGCGTCGCGGTGGTAAGGGAAAAATGGCGACGACCACCAAGGAAGAAGACTTCGTGGAGCGGATGTTCTGCGCTTCTACCCATGCCTACTGCCTGTTTTTCAGTAACCTCGGCAAGGTGTTCTGGCAAAAAATTTATCAGTTACCCCAGGCGGGTCGCGGTGCTAAGGGCAAGCCGATTGTAAATCTGCTGTCGCTGGCTCCCACCGAACATATTACTGCGGTGTTGGCGGTGCGCGATTTTACGGAAGGACAATTTGTGTGCATGGTGACTGCCCATGGGGTCGTCAAAAAAACCCCGGTCATGGATTATTCCCGACCGCGCAGTCAGGGTATTAACGCCATCAATCTCGATGATGGAGATCGTCTGGTGAGCGTCTGCCTCTCCGATGGGCAACGCGAAGTCATGCTCTTTACCCGTCACGGCATGGCGGTCCGTTTCCCAGAAGAAAAGGTCCGGGCCATGGGGCGTAATACCCGGGGTGTACGTGGCATTAATCTGGCAGAAAACGATCGGGTGATTTCTGCGGAACTGGTCGATGCGAATCAGATCGTACTGACAGCAACAGCCAATGGTTATGGCAAGCTCACCACGGTCGAGGAATATCGACGGACCAATCGCGGCGGTAAAGGGGTCATCGCCATTCAGACCAATGAACGCAACGGGAATGTGGTTGGTGCTCTGGCAGTGACGGAGCGGGACGAATTGATGTTGGTCTCCGACCACGGCACACTGATTCGAATTGCGGTGGACAGCATCCGGCGTACGGGTCGAAATGCCCAGGGGGTGCGTCTGATTAATCTGGGCGAGGGCGAGCAGCTTGCCGGTTTGGCGCTTATTGCAGAAACAGATGAAGAGGAGGGGGAGCAGTCCGAACTGCCCCAGGAATAAATCATGAATCAGCCGGTATATAATTTTGGTGCGGGTCCTGCCATGTTGCCGCCTGCAGTGCTGGAGCAAGTGCAGGCAGAACTGCTGGATTGGCATGGTCGTGGTATTTCTGTCATGGAAATGAGCCATCGTGGTGCGGATTACATGCAGATTATTGCGGAAGCCGAGCAGGATCTCCGTGATCTCATGAACATCCCGGAAAATTACAAGGTCCTGTTTTTGCAAGGCGGCGCCACCCTCCAGTTTGCCATGGTTCCGATCAATTTGTTACGTGGGCATCACAAGGCCAGCTATGTGCAGACCGGCATCTGGTCAGAAAAAGCCTTGAATGAGGCGCGGCGTTTTGCTGAGGTGGAGGTTTCTGCGAGTAATGCCGATCGTCAGGCCCGTCTGGTACCGCCCCAGTCCGAATGGCAGGTCAGCAAAGACACTGCTTATGTGCATATTGCCGGCAATGAAACCATTGGTGGCGTGGAATTCGACTTTGTTCCAGAGTTGGGAGACATTCCGCTGGTCAGCGATGCTTCTTCCCATATTTTATCGCGCCCCGTGGATGTCAGCCGGTTCGGGCTGATTTATGCGGGTGCCCAGAAAAATATTGGTCCGGCTGGCTTGACCCTGGTCATTGTGCGTGAAGACTTGCTGGGACAGGCCCCGGCCAATACGCCCACCATGCTGGATTATGCCGTGCAGGCCAAAGAAGATTCCATGCACAATACCCCGCCCACATTTGCCATTTATGTGGCCGGTCTGGTGTTCAAATGGTTAAAAAAGACCGGTGGCCTGCAGGCTATGGCCGAACGCAATGCGCGCAAGGCGGAATTGCTTTATCAGGCCATAGACGGATCAGCGGGTTTTTATACCAATCCAATTGAACCGCGTAACCGGTCCTGGATGAATGTGCCCTTTACCCTGAAAAATGCCAATCTGGACAAGGCATTCCTGCAGGAAGCCGAAGCTCAGCACCTGCTGCAGCTCAAAGGTCATCGTCTGTTGGGTGGAATGCGCGCATCCATTTATAATGCCATGCCCGAGACCGGTGTGCAGGCGTTGGTGGATTTCATGCGTGACTTTGCCCGCAAGCACAACTAGGAGCGTTGGTTTTGAAAACATCCTCGCGCAGCCTGGTGGAATTGCGTGCCGCCATTGATCAGGTTGATGGCAAAATTCTGGCGTTACTGAGTGAGCGGGGCCAACTGGCCCACGCCGTGGGTGAACTCAAGCGCGCCGATGGCGAAAGCCGTTTTTATCATCCTGATCGTGAGGCGGAAATCCTGCGACGGATTATGCAGGAAAATCCCGGACCTTTTACAGATGCCCAGGTGGCCAGCATTTATCGGGAGATTATTTCGGCAGGACTGGCTCAGGAAGAAACTCTGCAAGTCGCTTATCTGGGGCCGGCAGGGACATTCTCGCAGATGGCCGCACAAAAACATTTCGGCCGTTCAGCATCTTTTCAACCGACTGGCAGTATCCCTGAAATTTTCCGGATGGTGGATGGCGGGCAGGCACAATTTGGCGTGGTTCCGGTGGAAAACAGCACGGAAGGTTCCGTCAACCTGACGCTGGATTTGTTACTGGATTATCCCCTGCAAATTTGCGGGGAAGTACAGTTACGCATTGTCCATAATCTGGTGGCCAATATTCCCATGGAACAAATCCGCAAGGTTTACGTGCATTACCAGACCCGCGCCCAGTGTCGACAATGGTTGGCTATGCATATGCCCCAGGTGGAACTGGTGGATGTTCCCAGTAATGGGGTAGCCGCAGAACGGGCAGTCCAGGATCCGCAAAGCGCTGCCATTTCAACCACTGTAGCTGCCGAAACTTATGCCCTGAATATCCTGCAGGCAGGCATTGAAGACAACCCGGAAAACACCACCCGTTTTCTGGTCATCGGAAAAATTTTTACGCGTCCCACTGGTCAGGATAAAACCAGCCTGGTGGTGGCGGGCATTAATCGGCCGGGAAGTCTCCACGCGCTCCTGTCGCCTCTGGCCGATGCGCATATCAGCCTGACCCGCATAGAATCCCGTCCCGCGCGTTCGGCGGTCTGGGAATACGTTTTTTATCTGGATTTGTTGGGACATTGTCAGGATTCCGACTTAACTCCGGTTCTCGATGCCCTTGCGGCACAGTCTTCTTTTTATCGTTGTCTGGGAAGTTATCCCAAGGCGGTTTTTTAATGGCACTGAATTTTCTGGAGTACGCAGCTCCGGGTGTGGCGGATTTACGTCCCTATCAACCCGGCAAACCCCTGGCTGAACTGGAACGCGAACTGGGTATTCGCGACGCCATCAAACTGGCTTCCAATGAAAATCCCCTGGGTCCCAGTCCGTTGGCGCTGGCGGCAATACGTGACGCATTGCCCGATCTGGCCCTGTATCCAGAAGGTGGCGCCCCGGAACTGCGGGCGCGCCTTGCGCAAATGCATGACCTGGACCCCCGGCAATTTATTTTTGGAAATGGTTCGGATCAGGTTATTGAAATGGCGGTCCGTGCCTTTGCCGGGCCAGGGACGGAAGTGATTGTGTCGCAATATGCTTTTGCCGCTTATGCCATTGCTGCACAGGCCAGTGGTGCGACGGTACGAACCGCGCCTGCTCGCAATTACGGACATGATCTGGATGCCATGACGGCCTTGCTCAGCGAGCGGACGCGGCTGGTATTTATCGCCAATCCCAATAATCCAACCGGCACGCAATTGTCCGGCGCAGCCCTGGAAACCTTTATTGATAGTGTTCCGGCGCATGCCCTGGTAGTTCTCGACGAGGCCTATCTGGAACTGATGGACGACGACAATTATCCCGATGGTCGCCAATGGCTGGGACGTTTCAGCAATTTGCTGGTAACCCGGACTTTTTCCAAGGCTTATGGCTTGGCCGGCCTGCGCTGTGGTTATGGAATGGGGCATCCGGACCTGATTGCCGTGCTTGAACGCGTCCGTCAGCCTTTCAATATCAACAGACTGGCGCAGGTAGCTGCGCATGCCGCCCTGCTTGATACCCGGCATCTGGAGGCAACGCGCGTCAATAATCGACAGGAAAGACAGGTTCTGGCGGAGGGGTTGGATAAATTTGGATTGACAATTCTCCCCCCTGCAGGCAATTTTACCGCCTTCGCCGTACCGGGAGGAGGGCAGCGCGTGTATGTGGCGTTGTTAGAGCGTGGTGTGATCGTGCGCCCCCTCAGCCCCTACGGCATGCCGGATCATCTGCGGGTGAGTGTGGGCCTGCCGGTGGAAAATCAACGTTTTCTGAAAATGCTGGGCGAGGTCCTGTAATCCCATGATCGTCATCGTCAAACCACAAGCAAGCGCAGAGCAGATGGAACAGCTGCTTGAGCGGATTCGCCAATTCGGCCTGCAGCCTATGGTCAGTACCGGCTCGGAACGGACCGTGGTGGGTCTGCTGGGCGACGAACGCTTGTTGCCGGAAGGCGCCCTGGAATCCTTACCCGCAGTGGAACAGGTTATGCCCATTCTCAAGCCCTATAAGTTGGTCAGTCGTGAATTCAAGTCCACCGATACCATAGTTGAGGTGCGGGGAATTCCCTTTGGTGGTAAACAAATCCAGATTATTGCCGGCCCCTGTTCCGTAGAAACGCCGGAACAGATGCGCAGTGCTGCAGAGGCCGTGAAAGCCGCTGGATGCCGTCTGATGCGCGGTGGTGCTTTCAAGCCGCGTACCAGCCCATATACCTTTCAGGGTGTTGGTGATGAGGGCCTGGACTATTTCCGGACGGCTGCTGATGCAGTGGGCCTGCCCATTGTTACCGAATTGATGGATGTCCGGAAAATCGACCTTTTTCTGGAAAAAGGCGTGGATATTATTCAGATTGGTACCCGCAACATGCAGAATTTTGATCTGCTCAAGGAAGTGGGGCGTCTGGATGTGCCGGTCATTCTCAAACGGGGCCTCAGCGCCACGGTCAAAGAATGGTTGATGGCAGCGGAATATATCGCCGCCCATGGTAATCACAAAATCATTTTTGCCGAGCGGGGCATCCGTACTTTCGAGACTTCCTACCGGAATGTGCTGGATGTCACGGCTATTCCGGTACTCAAGAAGGAAACCCACCTGCCAGTGATCGTCGATCCCAGCCACGCTGGTGGTAAGTCCTGGCTGGTTCCGGCACTTTCCAAAGCCGCCATTGCCGCTGGAGCCGATGGCTTGCTGGTGGAATCTCATCCCTGTCCGGAAGAAGCCTGGTGTGATGCCGATCAGGCACTCAGTCCTCAGCAGTTGATGACCTTGATGGATGATTTGCATAAAGTTGCAGCGGCCATAGGGCGCGAACTGTAAGATGCCGGAGATTCCCTTTCAGCGGGTGGCCATAGTGGGCCTCGGGCTGATGGGTGGCAGTGTTGCAAAGGCCTTGCGCGCTGTGGGGTATGAGGGTCAAATTCATGCCGCGTTGCCCAGTGCCGCTGCCGTAGCCGCTCTGCGGTCCAGTGCAGAACCTTGGCGAATTGAACTGGGTCATCAATTGCCGGAGGTATTGGTGGATGCCGATCTGATCCTGCTGGCCACTCCGCCCAAAGTCTTACTGTCCCAGCTGCCAGAGGTTGCGCGCTGGGCAGACCCTGCTGCGGTAATAACCGATCTGGCCAGTACCAAAAATACTATTGCCTGCCGGGCTACGGAAATTTTCGGGGCGCGCTTTGTACCGGGTCATCCGGTGGTCGGCAGTGAAATGACTGGCTTTCCGGCGGCGCGTGAAGACTTGTATCGTGCTGCACAAGTGGTTCTTACGCCACTGACAGGCCGGACGGATGAGCTGGCGCTGGACAAAGTCCGGCAGTTCTGGATGGCCTTGGGTGCCGGGGTGCAGGAAATGTCGCCCCAGGCTCACGATGCAGCGCTGGCAGCTACCAGTCACCTGCCGCATTTGTTGGCATATATCTATTTGGCCGGACTGGCGCCGCAGTTTCCCGGTCTGGAAAATCTGGCGGGTGGTGGTTTGCGAGATTTCTCGCGCATTGTCGATTCAAGCCCCGCACTTTGGGCCGAAATTCTGCAGGAAAACCAGCAGGCAGTCCGTCAGCAACTACAACAGTTCCAGGATAACCTGCATCTGGTGAAACAATTGCTGACGGACGAAGCGATACCTGATCTACAGACCTGGCTGGAGCGTGGCAAAACGGTTCGCCAACAATTTCATTTTCCACCGGTGCTTTCTGAATGATTACCCGCTACCTCGTCAAACCTGGCAATGCGCTCAAAGGCCGCTTCCCTGTTCCGGGAGATAAGTCCATTTCCCATCGCTCCGTCATTCTCGGTGCCCTTGCCGAAAACGAGACCGAAGTAGAAGGGCTCCTGGAGGGCGAAGACGTACTGGCAACCATTGCGGCATTTCGGGCCATGGGGGTCCAGATGGAAGGACCGGTAAATGGCTACCTGCGCATTCATGGAGTGGGTCTGCATGGCCTGAAGGCGCCGCAAGCGCCCCTGGATTGTGGTAACTCCGGCACGGCCATGCGTCTCCTGACCGGAGTGTTGGCCGGGCAGACTTTTGCCAGCACCCTGGTGGGTGATTCGAGTTTGCAGAAGCGTCCCATGGGCCGGGTCTTGAAACCACTTACGGCCATGGGCGCCGATATTCAGTCACAAGACGGTAAAGCACCCCTGCTTATTCACGGCAAGCCCTTGCAGGGATTGCATTATGAGATGCCGGTTGCCAGTGCCCAGGTGAAATCCGCAGTGTTGTTGGCAGGATTGTATGCCCGGGGCGAAACCTGTGTCACCGAACCGGCACCTACCCGGGATCATAGTGAACGCATGTTGAAAGGTTTCGGTTATGCGTTATCCCGACAGGGAAATCATGCCTGCCTGGAAGGTGGCGGTCAGCTCACCGGGCAACGCATCCAGGTACCCGGCGATATTTCTTCGGCAGCTTTTTTTCTGTTGGGTGCCAGTATTACCCCGGGTTCGGACCTGCTGCTTGAAGGGGTAGGCATTAATCCCACCCGCACCGGAATCATTGAAATCCTCACCCGGATGGGCGCGCGGATAGATTTGACGGCCCTGCGCGAAATTGGTGGTGAGCCGGTGGCGGATATCCGGGTACGTTATGCCCCACTGCAAGGCATTGAGGTTCCGCCCCATTTGGTGCCTTTGGCTATTGATGAATTTCCGGCCCTGTTTATTGCTGCCGCCTGTGCAAAAACGCCCAGTATCATTTCCGGGGCTGAAGAATTGCGGGTCAAGGAAAGTGACCGCATTGCCGTGATGGCTGCCGGTTTGCGTGCTCTGGGCGTTGCGGTGGAAGAACGGCCTGACGGGGCGGTGATTACGCCTTCGACGCTCTGTGGTGGGCAGGTCGATAGCCATGGCGATCATCGCATTGCCATGGCTTTTGCTATGGCCGGGCAGGTGGCCTCCGGAGATGTTGAGATATTGGATTGTGCCAATGTCGCCACCTCTTTTCCCGGTTTTCCGGCGCTGGCGTGTCAGGCTGGACTGAACCTGGAGGTTCTCGCCTCATGAGCCTGATTCCCGTAGTGACTCTGGATGGGCCGGGCGGCGTCGGTAAAGGGACATTGGGACGCATGCTGGCGCATGATCTCGGCTGGCACTTGCTGGATAGCGGGGCTATTTATCGTGCTCTGGCGCTGGCGGCAGATCGATCAGGGATCGCAAAAGATGATGAAGCCGGCCTGGTTCGGCTGGCGCTGGAATTGCCCTTGCGTTTTCGGGGGGATGGCAACCAGACCCTGGTACTGCTGTACGATGAGCCGGTGGACGAGGCTATTCGTACCCCACAGATCAGCGCCCTGACTTCGCAAATTGCCGTTATCCCGGCGCTGCGTGCGGCTTTGTTGCAGCGGCAAAGAGACTTTGCCCGGGCTCCGGGTCTGGTGGCCGATGGCCGGGATATGGGTACGGTGGTTTTCCCGGAAGCGGTCTTGAAAGTTTTTTTGACCGCCAGTGCCGAAGAACGTGGTAAAAGACGCCTCAATCAGTTGATGGAACAGGGGATTAGTGCTAATCTCGCGAGCGTTGTGGCGGAAATTGCAGAACGGGATGCCCGGGATCAACAACGCAGTGTCGCGCCGCTCCGGCCCGCTGCGGATGCTCGAATTTTGGATACCAGTGCGCAAACAGTCGTCGAAACCTATACGGTCTTGCAGGCGTGGGTAAAAACCGCGTTGCAGGAGAATTGAAACCGCCATTGATTTGGCATTGAGCTGTAATCAAAAGGGACACCCACGGTGCTCCCGGTACATGAGGCCTATTGAAATTTATGACCACCCCTAACGCTGAAATGCTTGTTGAACCCAGTTTTGCCGAGATGTTTGAAGAAAGCCAGAGTACCCAGGGTCTGAAGCCTGGTGAGTTGCTCACCGGCATTGTCACCCGCGTGGATAATGATTTTGTCATCGTCGATGTCGGCCTTAAATCCGAAGGACCCATTCCTGCCGAGCAGTTTCGCAACGCCGAAGGTGAAATCGAAGTCAAGGTCGGTGACTCGGTGGAAGTCTGTCTGGAACTGGTCGAAGATGGTATGGGTGAAACCCGTCTTTCGCGTGAAAAAGCCCGGCGTGCCAAGACCTGGGTCGACCTGGAAAAATCCTTCAATGACAATGAAGTGGTACATGGCTTCCTGACCGGTAAGGTCAAGGGTGGTTTCACCGTCAGCATTGATGGTGTCCGTGCCTTCCTGCCAGGTTCACTGGTGGATGTCCGTCCGGTGCGTGATGTGGCTTATCTCGAAGGCAAAGATCTCGAGATGAAAATCATCAAGCTGGATCGCAAGCGTAATAACGTGGTGGTGTCCCGTCGCGCTGTGGTTGAGCAGGAACAAAGCGCTGAACGTGGGGTGTTGCTGGAAAGCATCCAGGAAGGTGCCATCCTCGACGGTGTGGTGAAGAATCTCACCGATTACGGCGCATTTATTGATCTGGGCGGCATTGATGGTCTGCTGCATATCACGGATATGGGTTGGCGTCGCGTCAAACATCCCAGTGAAGTGGTTACCGTTGGCGGCGAAGTGCGTGTCCTGGTCCTCAAGTTCGACCGCGAAAGGGGCCGTATTTCTCTGGGCATGAAGCAGTTGGGTGAAGACCCGTGGCGTGACATTGCCCGTCGTTATCCCGAATCCACCCGCATTTTCGGTAAGGTCACCAATGTCACCGATTATGGTGCCTTCGTTGAAATCGAAGAAGGCGTGGAAGGTTTGGTGCACGTTTCCGAAATCGACTGGACCAACAAGAACATTAATCCGGCCAAGGCCCTGCATGTCAGTCAGGAAGTGGAGGTGATGATTCTTGATATTGACGAAGAGCGCCGCCGTATTTCTCTGGGTATCAAACAGTGTCTGCCTAATCCATGGGATGATTTTGCCCAGAACTTCCAGAAAGGCGATCGGGTCTCCGGCCAAATCAAGAGCATCACCGACTTTGGTGTATTTGTGGGTCTGGATGGTGGAATTGACGGCCTGATTCATCTTTCCGACCTGGCCTGGGATCGTACCGGTGAAGAAGCTGTGCGTGATTTCAAGAAAGGCGATACGCTGGAAGCTGTGGTGCTCAGCATTGATCCGGAACGTGAACGTATCAGTCTTGGCATCAAGCAGATGGAAACGGATCCTTTCATTCAATTTGTCGTCGCCAATGAAAAGGGCGCGCTGGTAGAAGGTGAAGTCATTTCCGTAGACGGTCGTGGCGCGGAAATTCGCCTGGGTGAAGGGGTTGAAGGCCACCTGCCGCAGCGTGAGTTGAACAAGGGCCAGACCCTGGCTGCGGGTGACAAGATTGAGGTGGCCATTGCCGCCGTAGATCGTAAAAACCGCACCTTGACCCTGAGTACCAAGGCGCGTGATGTGGCCGTAGCTCCAAGCGCTGAAGAACAGGCGGCTGCTACCCAGCAGTATGCCCGCAGCGCGGCAACAGGTACCACCAGTCTGGGTGACCTGATTAAAGAGCAGCTCAAGCGCAAGCAGGAAGAAGAGGGTTAATCGCGAAACGGCTCTCGGGATGCCCTCTAATTGAGTATCCGGGGAGCCACTTTTTTTGGCGTCAGGCCGAAGTTCTTGCCGTCTGTCGTTTTTATGGTTTTCCAATCAGTGCTTATTTGAAGAAGCTAAAAATCATGACTAAATCTGAATTGATCAAAAACATCAGCGCCCAATACCCGCAGCTCAGTGTGCGCGATATTGAAATGGCCACCCGCCATATGCTGGATTACCTCAGTGATGCACTTGCTGAAGGTGAGCGCATTGAAATTCGTGGCTTCGGCAGTTTTTCCATGCATGTACGTCCGGCTAAACAGGGGCGTAATCCCAAGACCGGCGAATCGGTTATGGTGCCGGAAAAGCGGGTTCCACACTTCAAACCGGGTAAGGAACTGCGCGAGCAGGTCGATTATCCGGAGAATACATCCGGCAAAGCCTGATTGACCATTCTGGGCGTGGATTCTGCGGTTGTCCTCGTCCTGGGGATAGTATCAGGCTTTGCTGCCCTGCTGGGCTTCTGGCTGGGCCGTACCCAAAAAGCCCCCGCTGGCAAAGCCATCCCTCAGGTTTATATTCAGGGCCTGAATTACCTTCTGAGTGAACGTCAGGACGAAGCGGTAGAGGTTTTTCTGGAAGCCTTGCGCCAGCACCCGGAAAGTGTCGATATTCTCCTGGCCCTGGGCCGTCAGTTTCGCCGACGTGGCGAGTTGGAAAGGGCATTACGGGTACATCAGTACTTATTGGAACAGCCAACCCTGGCTGAGGAGCTCAGGCAAAGTGTGCTGTTTGAAATTGCCCGCGATTATTTGAAAGCCGGAATTCTGGATCGGGCAGAAAGCATTCTCAAGGAATTGCTCGAAAGTCAGCCCGCGCATACCGAAGGGCTTGCCACGCTGGCGGAACTCTATGAATTGGGTAGTGAGTGGGCTTCCTCTATTGCCATTCGCAAGCGTTTACTCCAATCAGGAATGTCCGAACAGCAAAAGGTAATTGCCTTGTTGTACGGTGAGCTGGCCGAAGAAGCGTTGCGCAGTGGGGATCACTCTCAGGCACAGAAGTATCTGAATGCTGCGCGCCGGGAGGTTCCCGACAATCCGCGCGCACTGATGATTGCCGGGCGTTTCGCCTTTGACAAAAAAGATTGGCAGGGTGCTCTCAAATACTGGGATAAATTGCTGGCACTACCGGCTGACTCGGCGATTTTACTGGTGCTGGAGCCCTTTCTGCAGGTTTTGCAGCACTTGGGGGGCCAGCAGCAGGATCATCTGCAGCGTTTGCAGGATCACTGTCGTTCGCCGCTGGCCATTAAACGCCTGGCAGAAGCTTTGCAGAAAATAGAGGGACAGGCAGCTGCCAGTAGTTTTTTGCGCAATATTCTGATCAAAAAACCTGATCTTCGGGTATTTCAGCTGTTGTTAAGCATGGACCCGAACGCTCCGGAAACGGAGCTGATCGAAAAAATGGCCCTGGCCGTGCGTCAGTGGCAACTGGAACCTGAACTGTTTCATTGTCAGTCTTGTGGTTATCAAAGTACGCAGTATTACTGGCGCTGCCCCAGTTGTCGCCAGTGGGGTGTCTTTTCAGGAGAGGAAAAGCTGTGAAATCACCACTTATTGTCGCACTGGATTATGCAGATACGGCATCAGCATTGGCTATGGCTGAACTTTTGGATCCCCGCCAATGCCGGGTCAAGGTGGGCAAGGAACTCTTTACGGCATCCGGACCCAAAGTGATTGAACAACTTCAGAATCGGGGTTTTGAGGTGTTTCTGGATCTCAAATTTCATGACATCCCGCAGACCGTGGCCAAAGCCTGTCAGGTTGCCGCCCGCTTGGGGGTGTGGATGCTCAACGTGCATGCCAGTGGGGGGAAGGCCATGCTGGAGGCCGCGCGGGAGGCTGTTGATGGGGTGACGGCTTCCGGGCCTCAGCCGCTGCTGATTGCGGTGACGGTATTGACCAGTCTGGATGCCGATGCCCTGGGGCAGCTGGGTGTGCATGACTCTGTTAAGCTACAGGTAGAAAGGTTGGCCGCGCTCAGTGCAGAGGCTGGTCTGGATGGACTGGTCTGTTCTGCGCAGGAGGCTTCCCGGCTCAAACAATTGCATCCGGAGTTTTGTCTGGTGACCCCCGGTATCCGGCCCGCCCAGCATGGCGCCGATGACCAGAGGCGGACCATGACGCCTGGAGCCGCCCTGGCGGCGGGTTCAGACTATCTGGTCATTGGCCGCCCCATTACTGCAGCGCCGGATCCGGCAGAAGCTTTGTCTGCCCTGTTGGCTGCTTGCGCGGGGTAATATGTCCCATTTTATAAAATCAGACTAATGGAGAAACAAACTCAGTGACAGCAGATGAAGTAGTGGATTTATACAAAAATGATGGTGCCTTGTTACACGGACATTTTTTATTGTCCTCTGGCTTGCACAGCGATACCTACTTGCAATCTGCAAAAGTGTTGCAGAATCCAGAACATGCAGAACGCCTCTGTGTCGCGATAGTTGCCGGTATTCCAGAAGCAGTCAGGAAGCAGATCCGTTGTGTCGTGGGGCCAGCCATGGGTGCCGTATTGGTTTCCTATGAATGTGCCAGAGCGCTGGGGGTACGCAGTCTTTTTACCGAACGTGAAAATGGCCAGATGGTCCTGCGCCGGGGCTTTGCTTTATCCCCAGGTGAAGGGGTGTTGGTCGTTGAAGATATTACTACGACCGGTGGATCGACTCGTGAATGTATTACTGCGGTAGAGGCAGCAGGTGGCAAGGTACTGGCTAGTTCTGCAATTATTGATCGTAGCGCGGGCTTCCAGGATTTTGATGGTATTCCATTTTATCCACTCCTGCGTTTGCCGGTGCGGACCTGGTCCGCTGAAGATTGTCCGCTCTGCGCGGCGGGTGGTGTCCCGGTGAAACCGGGCAGTCGGGGGCTGCGCTGACCTTGAGGGGCGGCGGGCTTGTGTTTATGATGGGTGTTTAGGCTTAGACAAAATGAAAAACAAGGATCAGTTCATGCAAATTTCCACACCGGAGGCTGCGCCTCTGGAACGCCACATTCATGTGACCATTCCTGCCAGTGAGGTGGAAAGTGGTGTCACGCAACGTTTACGTAACAAGGCCCGCTCAGCGCATTTTCCGGGATTCCGTCCGGGCAAGGCACCATTGGCTATTGTTGAACGCCATTATGGTTCAGATGCCCTCATGGAAACCTTTGACCAGCTGATTAATGAGCGCTATTCCCAGGCCGTCCGTGAACAATCCCTGCGTCCCGTAGGGCGTCCCGAAGTGCAGGTTGAAAAAGGCGGACGCGGAGAAGACTTCGTGTTCACGGCGGTTGTTGAAGTCTATCCTGAATTCGAACCGCAAATTCCCACGGCTACGGTGATTCGCAAGAGTGCCGTTGTTACGGAAAGTGATGTAGATGCCACGATTGATATCATGCGCCAGCAGCGCCGTTTTTATGTTAAAACCGAGCGTGCGGCACAAAATGAAGACCGGGTTACGGTAGATTTCCAGGGACTTATGGATGGTGAGCCCATGCCCGGTGGCGATGTGGTGGATTATCAGGTAGTCCTGGGCGCCGGACGGCTGCTCCCTGATATTGAACAGGGCCTCATCGGGCTTTCTGCCGGTGAAGAAAAAAGTGTTTCTGTACAGTTTCCTGCGGATTATCATGTGGCAGAACTGGCGGGCAAAAATGCCGAATTTCATCTCCAGGTCAAGGAAGTGGCCGAAGCACAGTTGCCTGAATTGAATGCCGAATTTGCTCTGGCGCTGGGTATCGAAGATGGTGATGTTGCCGTCCTGCGTCAGGAGGTCAAGGAGAATCTGGAACGCGAAGCCCAAAGGCTGAGTCATGCCCAGGTGAAATCGCAACTGCTGGATCTGTTGGTCGAGAGTAACCAGCCAGACCTGCCCAAACAAATGTTGGCCCGGGAACTGGAACAATTGCAGAAAGACCCCAACGCCAGTGCTGCTGGAGACCTGGAAAATATCTCCAGGCGCCGGGTAGTGCTCGGTCTGGTCCTCAGTGAAGTGGTGCGCCGGGAAAAGCTGCAGGCCAGCCCTGCCGAAGTGACGCAAGTCATTCGTGACATGGCCGAGCAATATGAGGATCCCGACCAGTTTGTGGCCTGGTATCGCAGCAAACCGGAGCAGCTGGAACAGGCAGAAGCCATGGTGCTGGAGGATAAAGTGGTGGCATGGCTTCTGGAGCGTGTTAAAGTGACCGAAGAGTCGGTGAACTTTAATCAGTTGATTGGCCGTTCTCCGGCAACCCCGGCGGCGTAAATCGGGTATTCAGACGAATGTGGCAGCGTCCCTTAATCGAGGAGCAGCAATGATGTGGAAGCAAGCAGGAGAACCAGTTACGTCCGCCCCCCAGGGTTTGGGATATGTTCCGATAGTGGTGGAACAAACGGGTCGTGGTGAGCGGTCGTATGATATTTACTCCCGCCTGCTGAAAGAACGGGTTATTTTCATGGTGGGTCAGGTGGAAGACATGATGGCCAACCTGGTGGTAGCCCAGCTGCTTTTCCTGGAAGCGGAAAATCCTGACAAGGATATTGCTTTGTATATCAATAGCCCGGGCGGGTCTGTGACGGCAGGGATGGCTATTTACGATACCATGCAGTTCATTCGTCCCAAGGTGAGTACAGTCTGTATTGGCCAAGCCGCCAGTATGGGCGCCGTGTTGCTGGCCGCTGGTGCGGAAGGCAAACGCTACGCATTACCCAACGCCAGAATCATGTTGCATCAGCCTTCCGGTGGTTTCCAGGGGCAGGCGCATGATATCGAAATTCACACCAAAGAGATTCTGCGCATTCGTGAACGTCTGAATGATATTCTGGTCCACCATACTGGACAGAGTCGCGAACGCATTGAGCAGGATCTCGACCGGGATTTTTTCATGTCGGCCGAAGAGGCCCAAACCTACCATCTCGTCGATGCCGTGATTACCCATCGCGGCGATAACGAGACCGCCTGAAGCAGGCAGGAGAACAGCTATGGCTGGAAAGCATGAGGGAAGTGGCGAAAAGACCTTGTATTGTTCTTTTTGCGGAAAAAGTCAGCACGAAGTCCGGAAACTGATTGCTGGACCATCGGTATTCATCTGCGATGAATGCATAGAACTGTGCAATGATATCGTCAAGGACGAGATCCTGGATGATCTGCGCGGTGATCAGCCGGATAAGCTTCCGAAACCCATGGAAATACGCAAGACCCTGGATGATTATGTTATTGGTCAGGACAGTGCCAAAAAAGTGCTTTCCGTGGCGGTGTACAATCATTACAAACGTCTGGAGCATGGCGGTAAGGACAATGAAGTAGAACTCGACAAAAGTAATATTTTGTTGATTGGTCCGACCGGTTCCGGCAAGACCCTTCTGGCTCAGACCCTGGCGCGCCTTTTGAACGTGCCCTTTGCCATGGCCGATGCCACGACCCTCACCGAAGCCGGTTATGTCGGTGAGGATGTGGAAAACATCATTCAAAAACTGCTGCAGAAATGTGATTATGACGTCGAGAAAGCCCAGACGGGAATTGTCTATATCGACGAAATCGACAAGATCACCCGCAAATCTGAAAACCCTTCCATTACCCGCGATGTATCGGGAGAAGGCGTGCAGCAGGCTTTGTTGAAACTGATTGAAGGCACCGTTGCCTCGGTTCCTCCTCAGGGTGGTCGTAAACATCCACAGCAGGAGTTTTTGCAGGTGGATACCCGTCACATTCTGTTTATTTGCGGGGGTGCGTTTGCGGGCCTTGAAAAATCCGTTTCTTCCCGCATCGAAAAAGGCGGTATGGGCTTTAACGCGCCCCTCAAAAAACGGGACAAAGATGCTACTGCAGCCATGCTCATGCAGAATCTGGAGCCGGAAGATCTGGTGCGCTATGGGTTGATTCCCGAGTTTGTCGGACGTTTGCCCATATTGGCACTTCTGGAAGAGCTGGATGAAGAAGCGCTCATGTCCATCCTCACTGAACCCAAAAATGCCCTGATCAAGCAATATCAGAAAATGTTCTCCCTGGAGGGCGTTATCCTGGAGTTCCGTCCAGAGGCCCTCAAGGGGATTGCCAAAAAGGCCCTTGCGCGGAAAACCGGTGCTCGCGGCTTGCGCTCCATCCTTGAGCAGATTTTGCTGGACACCATGTACGAGCTGCCTTCCATGACCGGCGTCAAAAAAGTGGTGGTGGATGCTGCGGTGGTGGAAAGTGGCGGCAAGCCGCTTCTGGTTTATGACGATGCCATCAAGGTAGATATGTCTCATCCTGCCTGATACAAGCTGGGGGCGCGTTGAAAACTCGACCATGCGCCCCAATCTGCTTTCCTAATGATGGTTATCATCGAATTTCTGGAGTGAACCGTGGCGCAAATAGATAAAAGTCTCCTGGTAGAAGAAGAATCCCTGATGGTGCCCGTGCTTCCGTTACGGGACGTGGTGGTTTTCCCATATATGGTGATCCCGCTTTTTGTAGGTCGTGCGAAGTCTATCCGCGCACTGGAAGAAGCCATGTCAGGAGAAAAACAGATCCTGCTGGTTTCTCAAAAAAATGCGGCTGATGATGATCCCCAGCCGGAAAATATTTATCGTATCGGGACTTTGGCGACCATTTTGCAGTTGCTGAAACTGCCGGACGGAACGGTCAAAGTCCTGGTGGAAGGTACGGACCGGGCCAAAATCGTCTCTTTTTTGCCGGCCGACGAATCACTGCGCGCCCAGGTTCAGGTAGTGGTCAGTGGTGCCGCCAATGATCGTGAACTGGAAGCGCTGATGCGTTCAGTCAGCGCGCAGTTTGAGTCCTATGTAAAGCTCAACAAAAAAATCCCGCCAGAAATTTTGTCTACCCTGGCCAGTATGGATGATCCGGCGCGACTGGCGGATACGGTGGCTGCCCATCTCAGTCTCAAGCTGGAAGAAAAACAGGATATTCTCGAAAAAGCAGATACGCGTGTGCGGCTGGAACACCTGCTGGGCATGATGGAATCCGAAATTGATCTGCTGCAGGTAGAAAAGCGGATTCGTGGACGTGTCAAGCGGCAAATGGAAAAAAGCCAGCGCGAGTATTATCTGAATGAGCAGATGAAGGCCATCCAGAAGGAGCTCGGCGATCTTTCGGAAGAGGGTGGTAGTGAGCTGGATGAGCTCGCCGGTAAAATTGAAAAAGCCGGAATGCCCAAAGATGTGCGGGCCAAGGCGGATGCCGAATTAAAGAAGCTACGGATGATGAGCCCCATGTCTGCGGAAGCGACGGTGGTACGTAATTACATTGACTGGCTGGTTGGTGTTCCTTGGCGTAAACGCAGCAAAATTACTAAAGACCTTAAGCGTGCCAAGGCCATCCTCGATGCCGACCACTATGGTCTGGAAGATGTGAAGGAGCGGATACTGGAGTATCTCGCTGTGCAGGAACGTGTGGGTAACAGTCGTGGCCCCATTTTGTGTCTGGTTGGTCCGCCCGGTGTTGGTAAAACCAGTTTGGGCCGCTCCATTGCGGAAGCAACCAATCGCAAATTTGTGCGGATGTCTCTGGGCGGAGTACGTGATGAAGCGGAAATTCGCGGACATCGGCGGACTTATATCGGCGCATTGCCGGGAAAAATTGTCCAGAGTCTGGCCAAGGTGGCAACCCGCAACCCGCTGATGTTGCTGGATGAAGTCGACAAAATGGCGATGGATTTTAGGGGTGATCCGGCTTCGGCACTGCTTGAAGTGCTCGATCCGGAGCAGAATGCCACTTTTAATGATCATTACCTGGAAGTGGACTTCAATTTGTCCGAGGTGATGTTTGTTACTACAGCTAACACCCTGAATATTCCGGCACCTTTAATGGATCGTATGGAGGTCATCCGGATTTCCGGTTATACCGAAGATGAAAAAATCCATATTGCCACTAAGTATCTGCTCCCGAAGCAAATCGAGAAAGCCGGTCTGAAAGACGGGGAGATGCAGGTTTCGCAAACCGTAATTCGGGACATCATCCGTTACTATACACGCGAGGCGGGGGTGCGGAATCTTGAGCGGGAGCTGGCGCGCATTTGCCGTAAAGTCGTCAAGGAGCTCCTGCTGGACAAGAAGCGCACTAAAATTCAGGTATCTGATCGTAATCTGGACAAATATCTGGGTGTTCGGCGTTTTGATTTTGGCAAGGCAGAAAAAGAAAATCGTATTGGTGAAGTCACCGGCTTAGCCTGGACGGAAGTCGGGGGTGAATTGCTGAGTATTGAGGCTGTGGTTGTACCGGGTCGGGGTAAACTGCTGATTACAGGCAAACTCGGTGACGTCATGCAGGAGTCCATTCAGGCGGCTATGAGTGTGGTGCGTGCCAGATCGCGTGCGTTGGGTATTCCGGCTGACTTTTATCAGAATCGGGATGTCCATATTCACGTTCCTGAAGGTGCGACCCCCAAAGATGGCCCCAGCGCCGGCATCGGCATGGCCACGGCTTTGGTTTCTGCGCTGACCGGTATTCCGGTCAAGGCTACGGTGGCCATGACGGGTGAAATTACCCTCCGTGGTGAGGTTCTGCCTATTGGGGGCTTGAAAGAGAAACTGTTGGCAGCACATCGCGGGGGCATCAGTACGGTGATGATTCCTGCTGAAAACGAAAAGGATTTGCAGGAAATCCCCAAAAACGTGCGTGATGCACTCACGATCAAGCCGGTACGCTGGATTGACGAAGTGTTAGCGATTGCCCTGGAGACGTCACCAACACCATTGCCTGATGATGGAGAACCTCTACTGGGTGTTGTACCGCCAGTTAGTGGAGATAACGCGGAAGATAAAGCAACAGCCCACTAGATTACTGTTATCAGCCTCTGGGAATATGATTATTCTCAGAGGCAGTATTTTGTTCTGCTATCAACTTGTACTGTTATAATTTGTCATTGATTAATACGTAGACAGTCGCTAAATCACGACGAATATTGTCAGATAGATAGGGTCTAACATGTGAAATCATTTGTAGATTTTGTTGGTGATCTTGACAAGTGTTTTTTTACCCTGCTATAACCTCTACTAGCATTAGCTGATTCGTAGTTTTACAGAAGTGTCTGGGTCTATAACAGGAGAAAGAAATTATGAACAAATCCGAATTGATCGAAAAAATTGCAGAAGAAGCAGGTGTTACGCGTGCCGCCGCAGGACATACCCTGGATGCCGCTATTAAAGTGGTTACTGCTGCCTTGAAAGAGGGTGATCAGGTCACGCTGGTAGGTTTTGGTTCTTTCCTGGTTTCTGAACGCGAAGCGCGTAAGGGTCGGAATCCTGCAACAGGTGCAGAAATCATGATTGCCGCCAGTCGCACACCTAAATTTAAAGCTGGTAAAGCACTGCGTGATGCAGTAAACTAGCGCGTCTGGTTTGGGCGGTTAGCTCAGTTGGTAGAGCGTCGGCTTTACACGCCGAATGTCGGGGGTTCGAGCCCCTCACCGCCCACCACCAATTTATTGGGGTGGTAGTTCAGTTGGTTAGAATGCCGGCCTGTCACGCCGGAGGTCGCGGGTTCGAGCCCCGTCCGCCCCGCCAAATGAAGAAAGGCGCCCTCGCAAGCGGGCGCTTTTTTATTTTTAACAGCAGAAATTCTCTGCTGCGCTTTAATCGTATTCAAGTTTAATTCGTGGTGAGAGTGGCTTTCATCAACCAGTAAAGTGGTCATATATACCGGAGCACCGTTTCGCGAGGATTGTAATTATGATGGATGTATTTCGTAATTTTGGACAATCATTTATTGCCAAAATAATTATGGTACTCATTGCGTTGTCTTTTGTCCTCTGGGGCGTTAGCGGCTATTTGATGTCCGGCAGTTCCGGACCTGCGGCTGTAGCCTCTGTAAATGGCCAAAAAATTACCGAAGCGGTGTTTCATAAGCGCTTGGAAGAAGCGCAAGAACGTTATAGTCATGTTTTTGGAGCAGCAACGGCTGCTAAAATGGCACAGCAGAGCAGCTTTGCCCATGATGTACTGAATGGATTGATTGATAATATATTATTGGGTACCGAAGCCGGACGCCTGGGTTTACAAGTTTCGGATACGGCCTTGGCCAAAAAAGTAGAAGCCATTCCTGTTTTTCAGGAAAAGGGCGTTTTTTCCAAGGCAAAATACCAGAAATTATTAGCCGCCAACGGAATGACACCTGCACAATTTGAAGGTATGTTGCGCGAAAGCATGCGGCTGGAGCAACTTCAGGTTATTCCTCAAATTATTGCAAGTGCTTCTGATCAGGCAGCGACTGAAGTGTGGGGTTGGTCGCAGGAATATCGGGATATCAAGACAGTGACCATCACTGATGCGCATTTTGCTGAGCAAGCCAAGCCGGATACGGCGGAAGTGCAGTCATTTTATCAGTCGCACTTATCTGAATTTCATTTGCCTGCTGAAGTTGAAGTGCACTACGTAGTTATGGGACCGCATAATTTCCTTGGCGCGAACCAGACATCGGCGAAAGGCGTTACTGCAGCGGCTGCTTCCGGAAGTAAAAATTCAGAACAGGCTGATCAGGCTGCTGAAAATGCTTTTCAGGCCCAGGTTGAAAACTTCAAGGATCGCCTTTTCAGTAGTCCCGATGGACTTCAGTCAGTGGCGAAAGCATATCACTTAACCATTGAATCGAGCGGGCAGCTGACTGCTGGAAAACAAGCATCCAGTGGTCCCTTTTCTGATCCGAAAGCATTGGATTTGGCTTTTAGCAAAGCCGTATTGGCTGGTAAAAACAGTTCGGCCCTGACTTTGAAAAATGGAGATTTGCTGGCCGTTCATCTGCTCCATTATACCCCGGGTAGAGCCCAGACTTTAGCAGCAGTCAAAAATCAGATTGTGGCGCAATTAACGGCAGAAAAAGCCACGCAACTGGCTAAAAGCAAAGCAGAAGCCCTGCTGGCTTCGGCCAGGAAAGCCGGTAAGGTAGAGGTGTTGAGTGCGGATGGTACTTATCCTGTCCAAGTCCATTTGAATGTCACCCGGAAAGATGCGCGGGGTTTGTATCCGACTTTGCTGAGCGCAGCATTTGATGCGCCAGCTCCTATAAAGCATATACCTTCCATGGGGATGGTTCGTGGACAGAATGGCTACACGCTATTTGCGGTGACTCAGGTGATGGCGCCTTCTTCAGTAGCGGTCAATCCCAAGGTGACGGCTGAAATTCGTGCCTCACTGGAAGAACAACGGGGAAGATTGTTGTCGGCAGCTTATTTGCGTGATCTGCGCGATCATGCCAAGGTAAAAATCGACGATGCAAAGCTCGCGGCTGCGAGCAGCCAATAATTCTCGCTAAAGTATCCACGTCAATGATTCGCGTCTGAAGCGCTAGTTTCCACCAATTGCAGATGTACGCTAAGTGCTGTGGATTTGGCAGCGATTTCTCGATAAGCCAAATGGATGGGTTTAATGTTCAGGGGTTGTTTCAGGTATTTGCTTCCTGGCGGATCCCAGGGGCCGATCGCAGCGTGGCTGACGGTAACGGGTGTTCCATAATGGATGAGTCCGTACACTTTGTGTGCCGCGCTTTTGGGAAGCTCGACGCAGCCCGCACTTTGTGGAAAGCCGTAATTGGCCCGGGGATAAAAATGTACGGCACGGCCTCTGTCGAAATAATTGACCCAGCGGATATCCGGATCATCATAATGTTGGTACTGCACCCAGTGGTGATGATAGCGCGAATAATGCACGGACTGGAGGGCATAACCTGCCGACTTCGCGGCTTCATATAAGCGTATTTGCGCGTGGGGTACCGGTATGGGGAAGCGGCCTACCATGGCGGTGTGGGTATCACGGGCATAAACCGGCCAGGTCCCATCCGGGGTCGCATGCATCACGCCGGTATTGGCTTTGCTCTGGAAAATCCAGCCACGTCCGCCCATAAACAAATGAATTTCTTCCGGGCGGGGAAATTTGGTCACCAGTATCCAGGTCCATGGATCCGGATCGGTTTTTTTTGCGTGTAACAGGGCTTTTTCTATGTTCAGCGGCAATCCACGTATGCCCATTCCGCCTGGTACTATCGGCAGATTATGCACAGCTTCGAACTGGTACAAGGCACCCAGTACCAATGGATTCCAGGGATCTTGCCATGAATCCGATGCGGCAAGGGCCTGCAAGGCACGCGGGATTTTAAAGCGCCACTGGTAAGTTTTATGAATATGCCCATGCGCGCCCAGATAATCTTCTGGAATCAGCGGGAGATAATGGAGACGGATGAGAATATGCCGAACTTTTCGGGCTTGCAGGACCGTTGGGGATGCACTGGAAATTACTGCAGCAGTGGGGGGTGCCGGTACCAGCATGTCAGCCTTTTTCCTTGGTGTTTGCGGTGGTTGTCAGTCAAATTCTAGATGACTGTTAGTCTTAAATCAGTACTTATAAGTTCCTTGTTTCATCTCCCAGGATTTACGCAGCTCCGGTAGTGGTCGAATCAGCAGTTTTTCCAGTTGTTGGATTTCTGGTTCGTAAAAAGTCTTTAAAAAATACAGAGCTTCCGCATCCATAGGCGGTTTGTGGCTTTTCATCAGGAAAATGTGGCGCCAGATGTAATCACCCCAACGCCGGGGGAAAAAGTGTTCGCCAATGCGGCGACTGATGGGATTACTGGCGAGGATACGCGCCCAGTTTCCCCGTGGCAGGCGATAGGCATTATGGATGGATTGCAGATTGATATGATTGATAGCCTGCGGATCAATCTCCAGAAACTCGCAAATTTTTATGAGGACATCTATCGGATTTTTTTTAAGGTCTTCCAGCAGGCAGATATGGACGTTTTCAGTACCAAAACGCTGCTGGTATCTGGAAATCTGTGCGGCGTATTGGCCGAGTTCCAGATATAGCTGAGACACTCCCCAACCCTTGTCAGGGCGCGTCCAGTCTTTTTTCAAAGCGTCTAAAAATGGCAAGTCAATAACGCCTTCATTATAGTCCATGAGGTATTGGGCATAAGCACGCTGCACCGGATCGCGTAAAATGACAATAATCCGGGCATCCGGCCTTACTTTATGAATACGTTCTGCAGCTTCAGGGCACCATAAATAAGAAGGGCTGGCATCTCCTATGCGTATATAATTTTCGGATCCCCGGTACAAATGTTGGTATTCACGTTCGCTGGACACCCGCTGGATTAAGTGATCCTGTTCGGGACGCGGATGGGCTTGGGTGAAATAGTGCGGTTCCTTCATGTTAGGCAGAAAAACCTGAGGATGCTGCTTCAGGTAGGCATAAAGGGAAGTCGTACCGCTTTTTACCGCACCAACAATATAAAAATTCGGCCAGATGAAGTCACGCATTACCAAGCCGCTTATTGTTCCACCGGATAAAAATCATGAAAACCCATTTTTTTCATGGCGGCGACAGCCTGTACGGCAGCAACGCCATCGGGAAGGGGGCCTACCTGCACCTTGTAATATTGTTGTCCCTTAACGAGCCCGGGAACAACCAGTACATCCCGGAAACCCGCAGCATAAAGACGATTTCGCTCCAGCGTGGCGTGGTTTAATACCTTGAATGCGCCGGTTTGCAAATAGGTTTGGGTTGGCCCCTGAATTTCCTGGGTATGCATGGTTGTTGGGCTGGCTTCGGAATTATTTACCCCGGTCGGGGTTATGTTGGAGGGGGCGAGCGCGACAATCTGCACTGCCGCCGTGCCCTGGCGGGTCATCCCCAAGGCACTGGCGGCACCATAGGAGAGATCCATGCTGCGTCCATCCACAAAAGGTCCGCGATCATTCACCAGAACAACAATACTACGACCATTGCTCAAATTGGTGACCCGGGCACAGGTCGGGAGCGGCAAGTCACGGCTGGCCGCCGTATAAGCCCGGGGACGAAAAGGGGTTCCCATGGATGTTTTGGAACCGGATTCCCAGCCATACCAGGAAGCCAGTCCACGCACATTGTAGCCGGCGGCACTTTGCAGGGGGTGATAAAGGCTTCCATGAATCTGATAGCTGCGATTGTAGGCTGCGCGCAGGTTAGGAGTCGGCGCACTGCAGCTTGCCGCAGCCGCCTGGGCGGGGAGGTTGCCCTGAGTGGCCTTCTGGCTGACGCCGGCGCAACCACTGATCAGCAACGCAGCGATGCTCAGCACGCCATATAATAGGTGCACTACAGGCTTAATCATCCCGGCCGGATCCCAATAAATGAATCATGATTTCGCTGTAAATCCGCGACAAATCTTCCAGGTCTGCTACTGCCACACATTCATTGAGCTTGTGAATGGTGCTGTTGATGGGGCCAAGCTCAACCACCTGGCCGCCCAGTTGGGCAATGAAACGTCCATCAGATGTTCCTCCACCCGTAGAAAGGCTGGCCGGATGACCGAGAATTTTTTTCAGGGCGTACTGGGTGGCTGCCACCAGAGTACCGGGAGGAGTAAAAAAGGGTGGTCCCGACAATTGCCAGTCAATCTGATAATGGATTTGCGCAGCATCGAGAAGACCATGGACGCCAGCCTGTAGGGATTCCGGGGTGGATTCCGTAGAAAAACGGAAGTTGAAGTCGGCACTGAGCTGCCCCGGAATGACATTGTTGGCGCCGGTGCCTGCGTGAATATTGGAAAACTGTAAACGGGTGGGCGGAAAAAACTGGTTGCCCGTATCCCATTGTTGATCCACCAGATCGGCCAGCGGGCGAAAAGCCCGATGAATGGGATTGTCGGCCTTGTCAGGATAGGCTACATGACCCTGCACACCCTGCACGGTCAGACGTCCATTCAGGGAGCCGCGCCGCCCGTTTTTAATGACATCGCCCAGACGGTTTTCCGAAGAAGGCTCACCCACTATGCACCAGTCAATCTGGGTATTCTGATCACGCAGCCAATCAACCACATGGCGGGTCCCATGGGTAGCAATACCTTCCTCGTCAGAGGTGATCAGAAACGCGAGGCGGCCGACGTGATCTGGGTGCCGGGCGATAAAATGTTCAGCCGCCACGATCATGGCCGCCAGACTGCCTTTCATGTCGGCGGCACCGCGTCCATAAAGCATGCCGTCGCGAATGCTGGGGGTGAAGGGATCACTGTGCCAGGCTTCCAGCGGGCCGGTGGGCACCACATCTGTATGCCCGGCAAAGCAGAGGCAAGGCCCGGAAGATCCGTGCTCTGCCCAGAAATTCTCGACGCCTCCCGCTGCCAGACGGGTCACCTGAAAACCCAGGGCTTCCAGCCGCCCTATCATCAGATCCTGACAGCCGGCATCTTCCGGAGTCACCGAAGGGCGGGAGATCAGGTCTTCCGCCAGGGCCAGCACGCTGCTTTTTTTCATGTACGGCTTCCTTCAGATATCTCGCAGAATCTGGTTAATGCCCACCTTGCTGAGTGTTTTGGCATCGACCTGTTTGACAATAACTGCACAGTAGAGACTGTAGCTACCATCTGGAGAGGGCAGGCTGCCGGATACCACAACCGAACCGGCAGGCACCTTTCCATAGCTGATTTCGCCGGTTGCCCGGTTGAAAATACGGGTACTGGCACCGATGAATACGCCCATGGAAATTACCGAGCCCTCTTCAACAATGACGCCTTCTACAACTTCGGAACGCGCACCAATGAAACAATTGTCTTCAATGATGGTGGGATTGGCCTGCAGCGGTTCCAGTACGCCGCCAATACCGACGCCTCCGGAAAGATGCACATTTTTGCCAATCTGGGCGCAGGATCCGACCGTGGCCCAGGTATCGACCATGGTGCCTTCATCCACATAGGCACCGATATTCACAAAGGAAGGCATCAGTACGCAGTTACGGCCGATGAAAGCTCCACGCCGGGCGGTGGCAGGAGGCACCACGCGAAAGCCCCCGGTGCGAAAGTCGTTGCTGTTATAGTCGGCAAATTTGCCCGGCACCTTGTCATAAAAATTGGTCTCCGCACCAGAGATACGGCTGTTATCGTGAAGGCGGAAAGACAAGAGCACGGCTTTTTTGATCCACTGATGGGTCACCCATTCGCCATGACGCTTTTCGGCAACCCGAAGCACGCCTTTATCCAGCCCTTCAATGGTCTGGTGAACGGCATCACGCAGATCGGCGGGTGCCTGTTTGGGTGAAATTTCCGCCCGATTTTCCCAGGCAGCATCAATAATGGTTTCAAGACTCTGGCTCACGAAAGCTCCTTCACAAAGTGGTTCAAATGGAAAATGAAGATAATGGATGGGTTTCCAGAAAATGCCGAATCCGCTCCAGTCCTTCGACGCAGTCTTCATGACTGCCAACCAGGGCAATGCGCACCCGATCCTGACCGGGATGACAGCCCTGCGCCTCCCGGGATAAATAAGCTCCCGGCAGACAGCGTACATGTTCTTCAGCAAACAGGGCCTTCACAAAGGCTTCGCCATTTCCGACCAGCGGCCAGAGATAAAAGCCACCAGCCGGGATTTCAATGGGTAGATATTGACCGAGAATAGTCCGGGCTGCCGCAAATTTTTGTGCATAACTGGCCCGGGTCTGGATAACATGGGTTTCATCCTGCCAGGCTCTGATGGACGCTGCCTGAATAAAAGGCGGCATTGCGGCACCCAGATAGGTCCGATACAGGACAAAAGCCTTGAGTATTCTGGCATCACCGGCCACAAAGCCACTGCGCGCGCCGGGAATGCTGGAACGCTTGGAAAGACTGTGAAAAGCCAGCACATTGTCGAGGTTGCCGGTTTGTGCAGCGGCTTCAAGAATGCCAGCGGGGGCATCCGGACCTGTGTACAGCTCGCTGTAACATTCGTCTGCGGCCAGGACGAATCCATGCTGACGGGATTTCTCAATAAGCCACTGCAGGGTTTCGCAGGACAGCGTTGCTCCCGTCGGATTATGGGGTGAATTGATATAGAGCAGGGCACAGCGTGCCCAAACTGCTTCATCAATCGTTTTAAAATCGGGCTGACCATTCGTGCCACAATTGAGATAATAGGGTTCTGCTCCGGCCAGCAGAGCCGCACCCTCGTAAATCTGATAAAAAGGATTGGGCAGCAATACCAGCGGTTGAGGCTTTGCGCGGGCGGGTAACACGGCCTGGGCAATACTGAACAGTGCCTCACGACTGCCATTGGCAGGAATGACCTGAGATTCGGGATTCAGAAAACCGGGCGGCAAATGAAAGCGTTGGCTGGCCCATTGGGCAATCGCCTGACGCAGCCGCAGATCACCCAACACCTTGGGATATTCCGTCAAACCATGCAGATGCTCAATAATCGCTTCACTGACGATCCCTGGTGCCGGATGGCGCGGCTCGCCAATGGAAAAATCTATCAGTTCCCGGTCGGGAGCTGTCACTCCGGCCAGTAACTGCCGCAACCGCTCAAAAGGATAAGCCTGCAGGGTATCCAATAATGGATTCATGGAATGTGTTGTCATAGGTTTTGATTCTGGGGCATGGATGGCGTTTATGACAAGCCCTGGAATATTCTCAGATCAGATACTTCTGCCAGAACTGTGCTATACCTCCGCGATTGTTGATCGTGTAAGGCAAAAAACCGATTTTGCGGTAGGCTTCCTGGGCAGGCAGGTTTCCTTCCAGCACCTCTAACGTCAGTTTACAAAAGCCCATCTTACGCGCATCACTCTCAATAAAAGCAAAGAGTTTCTGTGCGATGCCTTGTCTACGAAAGGTTGCTTTGACATAGACGTCGTGAATATTCATCAGGGCAGCACTGTTGAAAGTGGAAAATCCTTCAATACAAACGGCAATACCAATCATTTCTTGCTCGTTTGCGGCTAAGTAAACCCGCACCCAGGGACGAGTCCTGAGATTATCTAACAAAGTCTCGTAGACTTTAGGGCTTAGGGGGCGACCTTGACCCATTTCATCTCTTGCATATAGATCAATGAGTTCACGAACGGCCAGACAATGCCCGGCGTTTTGATAGTCTGCCTGACAGATTTCAATCATGGATGTTTCCTTGCTTAGATGATTGTTTCAGAATTGCGCGAACGCGCTCTCCCGGTTGTATTTTCAATGTCGATAAGGTTTGTGAATGGACGTGGAGCATGCCCTCACGTAATGCGGCAGGGTGCAGGCATGCACGAAAGGCTTTGCTATGGCTGTTTGAAATCATCCATCTGTCTGATAATAAATCGTTTGTAGAAACCTCCGTCACAGGACAAATTACACTATTACGAATGGTTGCAATTTCGGCAGTGGTGGCTCGAACAATGGGGCCGCCATCCAGAATGTCCACATGGCATGTTCGTCCAAAGTTTTCCTGTTCCAGCATGCGCAGTGCATTTTTCGTGTCTGGATGGACTTGTCCCATCTTTGCAAGCACTTCCTGGTTGAGAAGACTGAAAGGAACTTCATGTGCAGCAAGATGATGGAAAGCAAACGCATCGGGTTGACTTCCGCGAAAATGATCTATGGCCGAAAAGTTGTCCCCATATAATGAATATCCTAGTGTTTCCCAGAAGGGGCTTGCATCATCGTTGTTCACCCACCCGCGTAACTCGGCATGTATATATTCACTGAGTTCTTCAGGTAGGCTGGCTAGATAAAGGAAACGGCTTTTGGAAAGTAAGCCACCAAATCCGCGACGGCGGTGGGTATCTCCGAGTAGTAATGAGCCAAGTTTGACAGGGCTGATAGCGGTTGTATCCAGACGCAGGCATTCCAGTTTATTGTCGACCGTATAATGGGGTGCAGTGGATTTTTCGCGCTCTAACCCGCTCACTCCAGTAATGCATTGCTCAACTGGATCGAACAATACCAGCAGGATTCTTTGCCATTCCTGACCTGAGGCTGCCTGTTCACTCTCAACAGATTGCATGATTTTTTCATGGAGAATTTTTTGATCCCGAGGCAGGCTGGTGAGTCCGGCGGGAGCACGCTCAACGAGTTTGTAAAGTGAGGTCAGATCGCTTTCAGTGACAGAACGTATATACATGAATTAACGATTAAAAACTTTATGATTACTGGAAGTCATACAAGGAATCCATCCGCAATATACTGCTCAAGGAAGTCAATGCTTCTTGTGTTTCCCGAAGAAACGCTGGATCAGCAAGATCCTTGATCTGGATACGATCACGATAATTCTTTTGAATCCATATGGTTAACTGCTCAACAAGTTCCGTGCTTAATAAAATTCCAGAATGAACGGTTTGTAAAGCGGCCATGGAAACTGGCACCCTTAAGCGCAGGCAGGCAGGGCCACCCCCATTGCGCATGGACTGACCAAGATCAATGGTTCTGATTTCCGAGAGCGGATTTTGTTGTTCTAAGATTTCGTTCAAAAAATCCCAGACTTTCACGTTCGCACGACACTCCTCGGGCGCGATCAGGATGACTTTACCTTGCGGCGTTGTCACAATTTGGCTATTAAAAATATAGCTTTGAATAGCATCCTTTAAACTGACACGGGCTGCTGGAACCTCTATCCAGTGTAAAAATTCTCCATACCGTGCAAAAGTAGTTGCAAGCCGGCGTCGTAAATCATTTTGATTTAAAAAAGCTTTTTCATGGCAAAACAGAATATTTTCATGGCTGACAGCAACCACATCATTATGAAAAGCCCCCTGATCAATAGCTTCTGGATTTTGTTGAACAAACAAGCAAAGATCCGGATTCAGACCATGACTGCGAGCGACAGCCTGTGATGCTTCCAGAGTTTGCCGCGCAGGAAATTTTAGCGGACGGGGAAGCGCTGATTGATATGCCGAGCGACCATATACAAAAACGGAAACGCCAATTTCCCCATTTTGACAGGAAAGTCTGCAATGATTAGCTGCACCTTCATCTGCAAAATTCGAATGTGCGGGCAAACCAGGGTGATGAACAAAAGCAGTCCTATCAGGAAATATTTTTTCCAGAATGAAGGCGGTATCGGATGTTTCCAGAGAACGATGGAAAGTGCTGTTGAGATTGGCGGGCGTAATATGTACCTTGCCATCGTTGGTATCGAAGGCTGAAGAAACTGTGGCAGCATTGGCCGCCCACATGGCCGCAGCAGAATGGACTGCGCTCAATAGATCCGGTGCAAGTTTCGCACATTCAGCCAGGATATTTGCGGTGCTACCTGAAAACCCAAGTCGTTTGAGAACGGAGAGTCTAGGCGTCGCGGGAGGAGGTATCACACCTTGCACCAAGCCAAGATCATGTAAAAACTTCATCTTGGCCAAACCCTGCAGTGCTGCCGCTTTTGGATTGGCCACCTTACGGGCATTCTGCGCGGATGCCAGGTTGCCATGGCTGAGCCCCGCATAATGATGGCTGGGGCCAACCAAGCCGTCCATGTTCACTTCGATCATGGACATGTCTCGTCAGGTAGCCTTTGTGGCTATACCAATTTGGGTCACTCCAGCTTTTTGACAGGTATCCATGACATGCACGAATTGCTGGAATGGAACTACTTTGTCCGCTGCAATAGTGACTTGTGTATGTTCTACATCGCCGTCCGCACTGAGGAAGCCCTGTAACTGATCCAGGGTCATCTCTTTGCCCTTAACAATCACCTTACCCGACTTTTCGATATTGATGACGAAATGTGGATGAGGGAGTTCTTTGGCTGTGCTGGAAGTCGGTAATTGCAGTTTGAGGCCTTTATCCGTAATCATTTGTAAGGTGATCATGATGAAAAAGACCAGCAAAAACAACATCACGTCAATCATTGGAATGATTTCGACACGACCTTTTTTGCTGTTTCTTCGACGCGGAATCATAATGCGCTCCTGAGTATCTTTGAAAAGAAAATCAATTTTTGTTGGGTGCCCCATCCAGGCGATTGATCAGTAACAACTTGATGGATTCAAGCTGTTGTATGGTTTTGTCAATGGCATTGTTAAATGCGTTGAAGGTAATCAACCCCACCATAGCAATAAACAAACCGGAAGCCGTAGCAATAAGGGCGTCTGCGACACCGCCGGTAACCTGTGTCGGGGCATGTCCCGGGGCTGCCAAAATCGAAAATGCATGAAACATGCCAAGAATCGTTCCGAATAGCCCCAAAAGTGGTGCCAAGGTCACTGTGGTGTCAAGAATCCATAAACGCTTGTCCAAAAAAGGGGTCGTCAGGAAAATGGCTTCGTCAAGGCGATTGTCAAAAGCCTCGCCACGGGCGCTTCCATAATGGTGAACCAGATCCATGTGGCGATAAGCCGCAGTAATGATTTGTTCTTCCGGCTGACCTTTGGCCTCATGCATCAATTCTTCCAGTTTTTCACTGGTCAGTTTGCCGACTTCTGAAAGTTGATGGATGATGGTCTTACCCTTGCGTAAGGCCGAGCGCATGAACCAGGCACGATCAATAATGACGCTCAGTTCGATCAGAAACAGGATGGCTAAAACATAAAGCACCCCATCCGAGTAGTTGGCGAGATGGATAATATATTGGAATGACATGTAATTAAGTTCCTCTTAATGGCAATAATCAATTGATTGAGCTCACGAAATATCTATAGGTACCGTGAACGATAAGGTGTGAGGGGGCATGTGACTGGTAAAAGCCGGAAATGTACTGTCCGACACGGCAGCCAGAGCAGCTTTGCGAAGCAGGGGATTATTTGATCCACCTACAACATGCACATCAATCGCTTTTCCACCTGCCGGGCCTAATTTGAAGCTGACAACCACAGTGCCCTGTAACCCCAGGCGTTTAATAATGGCCGAAACATGCACGTTATTACGTACCTGCGATCTGGCTCCAGAACCATAAGCACCTACGCCACTATAAACCGGAGCGGGAGGCGGCGGTGGCGGCGGTGTTTTGACTGGCGGCGGCGTCTTCACCACGGGTTTGGGTGGAGGTGGCGGCGTCGGAGGCGTCGGAGGCTTGACCGGTAATGGAGCAGGCCGATGAACCACAGGAACCGGTATTTTTACCGGTTTAGGTGGATGCGGTACTGGTTTCACCTTGGGAGGAGGAGGTGGCGGAGGAGGTGGCGGCGGAAGGTGAACGATTTTTACGCTAATTACCTTGGGCACCTTCTTGGGTTTGGGGTGATCATGCGTCACGAGTATAAGGCCAGCCACCAGAGCAATTTCTACCGCCAACGCACTAATAATGGCGTAACGAAAACTTTTGGATTGACCCTGATAGCTCCAGCGGGAAGGCTTCTCAGGAGCCTTGGGGGGGGTAGTTTCACCCACTAAATCACCTCTATTATTTTGTTTAGTATACTAAAATTAATGAACAATGACATTATGGTTATGTCTTTGAATCAACCAGAATCGCTGGATTCTATCACACAATCAAGCCTTGAGAGTAAACGACTGATGATCTTTTTGCGACCATCTTCCCCGAAAAAACGGATAACTAACCGGGTACAGGATAGACCATGACGCAGAACAGGCTCTTCATGAAGGTGAATGCTGCGCATGGAAATACCCCGATTGGAAAACACGGAGGAGATCAAAAACAGGGTGCCGGGTTCGTCGCGGACTATTAATGTAATGATCTGCTCGGGCAATGCATCACAATCTAAACTATCCATCGCTTTAATTTCTCCTGTATGGATTGTGCCGACTGTAGGAAAAGTTGCTGTTCCCCATCAGACAAAGTCATGGGATAAACGGCATCCCATCCTTTGGGACTAATGACTACCGGGGCGCCAATGGGACCATTTACCTGCAAAAATTCGTTGGCCAGTGAGACCTGAGCGGCAATCACTGTATCTTTACCGCTTAGCATGGATTTGATGAGGTCCACGCTGGCATTTGCGGTTGCTATGTCCGTCTTGGCTCCAGCAAACAAGGTCAAAAATGGCCCTATCATGATTCTGATATCCGGGGGAAGAGTATCAAAAATCCGGAAGGCTTCGGCTATATCCCCACTTTGGGCGATTTTTATAATATCATTACGCATCCGGATCAGGGTTTCGGGAAAGTCGCGGCTACTTGTGCTACTGCGCACTTTGCGGATGGCGCAGATGGTTTCGTTATCAGAAAACCCCTGAACCGTGATGCTGCTCCAGAGCGGAACAATACCGTCACCATGTTCGCCCAAGACCATGGCACGTACCGCTTCGCGAGATACGTTGAGGGAACGTGCCACTTCCCGGCGAAAGCGTAGGCTGTCCTGGTAAGCACCCATCCCGATAATTCTATGTCGGTCATAACGCTGGGAAAAAATCTCCACGATCAGCTCAACGGGATTGGTCACCACAATTACTACCTCATGGCCGTGACCGTATTGAGCCAAAGCTTCTGCATAGGGTAAAGCAATTTGCTGGTTATAAACGGCTAATTCATCGCGGCTGGGTGGCGCTTTATGCGGGTCATTGTGCGCCTGAATAGTGGACCCTGCAGCCATGACTATAATATCGGCAACTACCTCTTCAGGGTGCAAGGCAATATCAATGATAGGGCAATGCTCAGCAAAAGCGTCTTTGAGGTCCTGGCGAAAACCGTACAAGGCATTGGCACTGCTGCCTCCCTTCCTCCCAACCAACTGCAGGCGATCTGTGGGAAGCAGAAGGCGTTCGAGTAAAATCCGGCTGGCAATATGCTTTCCGGTACTGCCATTGGCACCAATGATGGAGATATCCATAAGATAACAACCCCCTAGTTAGCCAAGCCCAGGTAATAAAAGGATTAAACCCTGACAAATAAAACGAATAGCTATTGCCCCGAGGATAAGACCGGCAATTTTGGTGATAATTTCAATACCAATTTCACCAAAAAATCGGGCAACATGATGCGCATTGTACATGGCAACATAAGCAGCAAAAGAAGCAATAATTACGTCAATGAGTATCAGGCCATAACTCAAAGCCGTGTGCGCCTTTTGCCCATAAATAATGACTGTACCAATGGCCCCCGGGCCAGCCAGTAAGGGAATGCCCAGAGGTGTTACCAGGCGCCCGCTGTTATAAGTGCCGGATTGGCCCTTGGCAAAAGCGGCGCTGATGTTGTCCGTCGTCAACATCTGGAGAGACATGAGTAACAGTAATAACCCGCCGCTGACTTTGAATTCAGGGATGCCTATATAAAAATAGGAAAGAATGTTATTGCCAAATAACGTACTAATAACAAGCACCAGAGCGACAACAATAGAAACATGCCTGGCCGTCGTCTTTTTTTCATGTGTGCTTTGATCTTTGGTGAGTGCCACAAATATAGGAACAATACCAATAGGATCCATCAGGACAAACAAAGTCACCAGGGTTTGGATGAAAATTTCTATATTTGTGGAATTCACGAGCTGTTCTCGTTAGTTGATATGCTAAAAAGCGACCCGGGCAACAGCCCGGGTCGATTAAGATGTTACGCTACAAGCTGGTTTTATGAGAAACGTCCTGACAGCCCGAGTTCAATAAAGCGGGGCATGCCGGGGTATGCTTCTGCATAAGAGTTACCTACACCAGCAAAGGCATATTCCTTATAGGCCTGGTAATAATGCAGGTAGTAGTGATTGTCCAGTAAATTGTCGATATTCAGGCTTACAGTTACGGACGACAAATGATCCTCGTGAATTGGAACCTTATAGCTGGCCTGGAGGTTGGTCAGGAAGTAAGGCGCAAGTTTTACATCAGGATCAGGCGTAGTTGCGTCTTGCAGAAGCGGGTTGGTTTCGGTCGGTGGTAAATCGTAAGTAGTGACCTGAGGACCGGTGTAACTTTCAATCAACGCTGCATGGAAGTTGTGATTGTGGTAACCGACACGTAATCCGGCCAGCCAATTCGGGGTATCCGCTAGGGGATCCCCAGCAAACACGTAACCATATTGACCCTCAAATGGCGTTACATTGGCAGAGAAACTGTTCATGTATTGAGCATCGGTATAAGAGACATGTCCAGAAACCGTCCACTCGGGATTGATTTCATACTTTCCAGAAAGCTCCAGACCTTTCATCTGCTCTTCTCCAATATTTGCATAAAGAGAATAGCCTGTAAGATAGTTGGTATAGAAAGAGAACATACCATGCATATTTTGTAAGAAGCCATCAAAATTTACGTATAAGTGCTTTCCAACATATCTCAAGCCGGTTTCGTAGGCATTCACAGTTTCTGGACCAGGGGCAAGAGTGGTACTACCTGAAGGCCCTAAAACGTAATCAGCTACAGGGGCGAAACGGGCACCTTTACCATAGCTGGCATAAGCAATGACCTTATGGGTGATGTCGTAAGATAACCCCAAATATGGAAGCACCTCTTTATCATAGTTGGAAAGAGTATAAGCATTTGCTGGCGTTCCGTATTGGTTTACCGGAACGTAGTTGCTAGTGCTTACGCCTGTCAGTGTGACACCTGGCTCTATGTGCAGCTTATTATTAATCAGGTTTATTTTGTCTGATATATAACCGCTGTAAACTGTTCGTTGTTGCTTGCTGTTGGTTGGAGATGCTGGGTTACCATAAGAATTATAACCATAAATTTGTGGCATATCTAATGTGCCATAAAAATAGTTTCCTCCTCCTGGGCCAGCAGTTTCTTGAGAAATTAAACCACCAATGGTTATATCATTGTGTGGGATAAAAATGTTTATTTTTGGTGCTATACCAATAGTTGTGTTCCCACTAATATTAATTTGCGCGGCTTCACCTGCAGGATAACTGCCAAATTCGGCTACCGGATTATATGTGTGGGGGATTACGCCAGGACTCGCAGATGTTGGAGCAAGTGCCCCAAATCCTGAGTAAGGGTTGTTGAAATTTACTTGATATGGATATGACTCACTAATCAAACTAGGATCTAAATATCCTGCCAAATAGCTATGTTTATGAATGTAAAAAGCTTTGGCACCAATAACCAGATGGCTATTAATATTAAGGCTATCACCCAATATCGCCGTCAGATACTGGTTTTTCTGTAAGGTGCTGGCTTCAGACAAGGGATAGTTATAAAAAATACCGTACTTATCTAATTGAGCCACTGCGTTAGGGGCACTAATCAGGTAGCCGTGTGCAGTATTATAAATGACGGTGCCAGTCACTTTAGAGAGGCCGTAGTCATAAGGTTTAATAGCGGTAAACAGGAAGTCAGTATAACGCGCAGGTGTGTTTTGGATGTAGCCATCAGTCTGGGTTTGGCTTAAACGAGTGTATACGCGAAGACCGTCTGTACCAGGAATTTTCCCGGAGCTGGCGTCAAAACCATAAGTGTCTGTCGAGAACGATCCAACCTTGGTGAAAATATCAGCGTAGCGTTTTTTGGGAGGGGTTTTGGTGGTGTAGGAAACCGTGCCACCTACCGTTGCAAATCCCCCACGATCCGGCGGAGCAACACCGGGGTAAACATGAATACCCGATATTTGTCCATTACTAATGACCGTCCCGACATTGTTGTTCAGATATGCCCCTTGACCGCCAGATAACAAGTCTGTCATGGGAATGCCATCCAGGGTTTGGGCAAGCTGGCTCATCCGTACGCCGCGAACGGTCAATACCGGAGTTCCAGGTCCTACGTTCTGTTGGTACTCATTGACTGAAGGGGTTTGTTTGAGAAGACTGTAAATGCTTTCAGCGGAGCTGGCATGTTTAATTTGAGTAGGCCCGATAACAGACATGGCTGAGGCAATATTGCGTTCACCAACCAGTAAGCGTTCATACTTCTTCTTGATTTCTTTCAACTTAACTACTTTTTCAGTGTTGCCACTTTTGGTTACGGTAGTATCGTTTGCAGTAGAGGCAAACGCAGCGGAGCTGAGCGCTGGGTAAATGGCAAAAAGTGTTGCTGCAAGCAGCAACTTGCTGGCTTGTGGCATGCGATGAGATGAACGCATACCCTTGCCGCACGGATTGTTGGGCTTTGAAGGCATTATCTTAATCTCCGGTTAAAATTAATTAAGTACGCATATTCTCAGATCTTCCTGGGCCTGACTAACACATTCAAGTTCGCCAAGGAAATTCTAATGCGGAAGTATAGCAACTGTTGTGCCAATGCGACAAGACTTTTGGTGGTTTTGTGGTTTTGTGGCTATATTTATCACGCAACCTTATGTAACATTCTGAAATATTTATTTATTATTTTCTTAAGGTAATTTAATCAGGGTGGTTGTGGGCAGTTGTGTTGTGGCTGTGTCGGATTGTGTAAAACTTAAATTGTCCTTTTCTGGTGCAACATCGCTGGTTTGGCGTCCATACTAGTGCATTAGAATATACTTAATAAGCATAAAGCCTAATGCTAATGGTTTGTCTGATCGCGCGTTGAATGTCATAACATTATGAATAATAATTGAAAAGCTATTAAGTTGAAGCGCATCATTGCTGGTTGGTGTTTCTTTAGGGTGTCACCATTAAACGGGTTTGCTTTCATCTGCTGATATCGATATCATTTTCTAACAATTTGAAAAAACAGTGAATATTTGTATTTTAGTGGTTTTGTCCAGTTGATCGTGAGCACCTGAGCGTCTGCACTGTGGTGGTGCACTGAACAAAATAGAGGCAGAATAGGGGATGCTTTTTGTAACTGTGAAGTGTGCCCTGCTTTTGGTCAACTTTACCTAAAATTTGCTATAAGAAACGCAAATTTTTGTAAAATAAAGAGATTTTAAGCGGTGCGGTTCTTTTGTTTGCGGTTGTGATGTTGTGGAACGAAAACTGCTTGGTTCTCTAGGTGGGGTTCAGGTTTACAAGAGCAGGTGAGATCGCCAAAAAAGACTTTAATCCGATGCTGGTGGGGGTGTACGCATGACAATATTGAGAGGTTGTTGGCCTAATGCAAAGGTATAATTTAACAAATTCTGTTGTCTTAGGTGTTTTGGGTCTGTCGTTGGGTATTGTAGGATCGTTTGCAGAGGCAAGTTCTGCAGGTTTTGTGTCGGTTGATACTTCTGCCAGTGGCGCGATGACTCGTCAGTTGTCTTACCATGCGGTGGTTCAGGTATCTGCTAATGGAACTTATACGGATCAGGTTAGCCAAAGTATTCAGCTGCTTGGTATTGATGGTGAAAGTAAGCTGAACCCCTACAGCGAAACTTTTTCATCGGCGCTGTCAAGCTTTAAAGTGGTCAATGCATGGGTAGAAACACCATCTGGAAAGAAAGTTATTATACCAGATAAAAATATATTTGTGCGACCCGTCCCGGTATCACAAGGGGCACCTATGTATAGTCATTCCAAAGTGCTCAGCATTGTCCCGCTCCAAATCGCTGTCGGTGATGTGCTGCACGTTGTCACGGAAAAGCATTTTTTTAAGCCATATTTTCCAAATGAATATTCAAATTATTGGGAAATTCCTCAAAATCAGTCTGCTCGAAATGAAAGCATAAAAATAGTAGCGCCAGTTTCCATGCACCTACACTCGGCGCAGCGGGGTGGCTGGGAGGTTGTTCATTCCACAAAAAATGGTGAAGAAATTATCCGCGCGCACATGGCCATCCATCATGCAGAGTATCCTGGGATGGAGACAGTAGGCGAACGTCAGTTCAGTCCAATATTTGAAGTGACCAGTTTTCCTAGCTGGGCGTCAGTGGGCACTGCCTACTGGGTGAGAGCGAATAAAATGGCGAAAGTGACGCCTTTAGTGCAGAAAGTGGCAGACATGGCTGCTGGAAAGCGCAGGGGTTGGGCTTCTCAGAAAGCCTTGTTTTCTTGGGATTCCGCAAATATCCGATACGTAGGACTGGAATTGGGCGTGGGTGGTTTTGTGCCCGTTGCAGCGAATAAAACTCTGCAAACCGGCTACGGTGATTGCAAGGCGCATTCCACTCTGTTGCAGGCTTTATTTAATGCTAAAGGGTTCACGCTGTATCCCACTATTATCAATTGGGACAATGTTTATAATCTTCCTCCCTTACCTACTCCGTTCTGGTTTAATCATGCTATTGATTATGCGCCAAAAAAACATATTTTTCTGGATAGTACCGGCCAATATGAAACGCCAGGACAACTGGCCGTGGGCGAGAGAGACAAACCGACAGTGGTGACCGGGCCACATCCACGGATTGTGGTGACTCCTGGTGCCGAGCCAGAACAAAACCGCTTTGTTTACACCGCCGAGCTTCGTCTGCACAGGAGTGGTGCGCTGAGTGGGTCCGCGAACATGACTAGTAAAGGATGGTGGGCATGGGCATATCGTGAAATTTTTGCTTCTGTTCCACCATCGCATTATGCAACGGTCATGAGTATGCTCCTTGCACCAAGCGGTGGGGGTGCTGGTGCTTTTTTCCCTGGCGATCCCACCATATTGGATAAGCCATTTAGGGTTGGGGCAAAATGGTCCACGCCTGATTTTGCGAAGGTGGGCAGGCACTTGAGTTTTCCTGTTCCGCCAGGGCCTTTCCTGGTGCCAAGCTTGTCGGCTACGCCCAATCCTATTTCATATCTGGCTGAGGTTGCTGGACCCGTTTCGCGGAAGCATAGTGTAGAAACTTATTTGGGGGGGGTGAGCTGGACAAGTACAATACATATTCCTTCAGATTACAAAGCCGTTGTCTTGCCTTCTAATCAGAAGGTACGCAATGCGGCCGGAAAATTCTCATATAAAATTCAATATGACCACAATGTACTTTTGGTTCATTATGATCTAAAACTGAATCGTGTAGTTTATAGTCCACAACAATACCCGGCTTTGCGTGCATTGCTATTGGCAGATTTTTCAGCTCAGAAAAGCCCGCTGATTTTTGCTCACAATAAATGATAGGAATGCATATAATGACTAAAGCCGGTATTACATTAGCCGTTTTCTGTAGCCTTTTTGTTCTTAACAATGCTCAAGCAGCAACTACCCTGCCGGCGCAGGTGAATTATCGGGTGTTGTTGGACCATAGTACATTGATTATTCATAAAAATGACAGTTACACCATGCAGGTAGAGCGCATTGTTGAACCGCTTAATGCCACTGGAGTGCAAAATCAGTCTCAGGTCAATATTGCCTACCCTAGTAATTTTGCAAAACTGAAAATCATCAAAGCCTATACAGAAGACCCTGATGGGGTGCGTCACCCCGTTATTGCCTCAGAGATTTTTAAACAATCTACCCGCAGTGCTATAGCCGCACCCTTTTTGAGTGATGGTGTAAATGAGAGTGTTATTTTTCCGGCTGTATCGCCTGGAGACACTATTCATATTCAATATGACCTGACTTACGCGCATCCCTATTTGCCGGGGATATACGCCCTCAGTGCGGTGCTTGATCCGGGTGTTATGATCAGCAAGGCCAGCATTGCCATGGATACCGTTCAAATGAAACAGTTTCAAATTCATCAAAGTAGCTCAGGTAATGGCTGGCAGACAGGTGTGGATGAATTCAGCGGATCTGTGAATAAGGTATCCGTCCCCCCTCTGGGGACGCCTGCGCCTTCTCAATATGCAGGGGTAGCTGTGTTGTCCACGGCTGATAACTGGAAGACATTGGCTGAAGCCTACAATCAACTGGCTGCGCCTTCTTCTGAAGTAACCCCTGAGATTCATGCCGCTGCGTTAAAAATTGCAGAGGGCCATACCGGAATGCAGGCGATCACCAATATTTACCATTGGATTCAGCAAAATATTCATGGCGTATCGGTCAATTATGAAACGGCAGGCTTTAAACCGCTTCCAGCTCAGGAAACACTGCAACGCGGTGTAGGCGACAGTAATGCTAAGGTGGCTCTGATGTGTGCCATGGTGCACTCTTTAGGAATTGAAGCTGTGCCCGCCATGGTTTCCCAGAGTTCCCGTTTCAAGGAATATCCGGGTGTGGATCCTTTTGCCTTTGATCATTTTCTGATTTACCTGCCCAAAGAGCATCGGTTTATGGATCTGGCCTATCGTCATGCTTCAGCTGACGTGCTGCCAGTTCAGGATGCTGGGCGTCCAGTGCTGATTTCCGGTAAAAATCCAGAAATGACTACGACACCGTCTCCAGAAGTCAATTTACCTCTTTTGTCTCAGACCGATGATTTCACGCTGAAAGGATCGGTGTTGTCTGGCACGGAAGAGCTCATGGCTTCGGGATATATGGCCCAGAAAGAACGTGCGGCGCTATCCGGGCTCAAAGGTAGACGGCTGTTGAAAGTGATACGTGATGCTTTTTATACCCAAGGTGGGGTGGGTGAAGTGCATACGGTTGCTTTCCGGTACCGTCATGATCTGCAAAAACCCTTGGGGATTCGCCTGAGCTTAAACCGAGCAGGGGAGTTTGTTCCAGGTAAGGTGTTCTCGATTTCTCTGCCGAAGATGCATCATATTTCTGCCGATCTGGTTCCTTTTGCGAGCACTCAGCAGCGCAGCACACCGAGTCTAACTACTCCGGTCAACCTTGATTTCACCCTGAAAATCAAGGTTCCTGAGGGATATCATCCTCTGTACTTGCCCGATAGCGAGAGCCTGAAGACATCGGTTGGTGACTATAAAGTTTCTTATGCGTTTAAAAATGGTATTTTTACGGAGCACAAATCATTGTTGATAAAACATTTTATTGTTTCATCCAAAGCTTTTCCTGATCTGCACGAAATTGCAGCCCTGGCTTTGGAGAGTGATCACCAGGCTCTGGTTTTGGAGAAGTCTGCGTGAAATCGACGAAGTTTAATCAGGTGTTACTGGTTTTGAGTTTGGTGGGAAGCGGGGCTGCTGCACATGCGGCGACTGGTCCCGTAATACAGAATGGTGGCACGATTGTGACGGTGCCTGGAGTGGGGTTGGCTCCACCGTCTGCCATGAATGGTTTCAATCCGTTGCTGACGTCTTCAGCTTATGATAACGAGGCTGAAAATTTGATGTATCAGCCCCTATTCTGGGTTAACCGTGATTTCAAGATCAACTTTAAACTCAGTATTGCAAAAAAAATTGTAGTGGGTCCAAAACATCGTAGTTATACCGTTTATTTGTCGCCACACTGGAAATGGTCAGACGGCATTCCCGTCACGACGGCAGATGTTGCATACACTTATCATATGCTTATGAAGTTAGGGCCCTTGTGGCCCGGTTGGGATAGTGGCGGATTTCCGGGTGATATTCAGTCATTCAAGGTGCTGGGACCCTATGCATTTCGGGTGGTGACTACCCACCCAGTCAACCCCACCTGGTTTGAGCTGTCTGGATTAAGTGATTTTATTCCTTATCCTGCGCATAGTTGGCAGAAATATACCGTCAAGCAGATGAATGACAATATGACCAACACCAAGTTTTTTTCGGTGGTGGATGGTCCTTTCCGGCTGGAGAATTTTCAAGCCGGACGCTATGCCAGTATGGTCCCGAATCCGGCATACAGTGGCCCGGACAAGCCGCATATCAGTCGCTTGATATTTCGTTTTCTCCACTCGTATGCCAGTGTATTTTTTGCCTTGAAAAGTGGTACGGTTCAGTTGGGTAATCTGCCTGCTCCCTTGTATCCTGCACGCAAGCAACTGACTGATGATCGATTGACTATCACGGGTCCCAATTGGGGATTCAACTATCTGGGATTTAATTTTTCCAATCCAAATATTGCTTTTGTGAATAACGTGTTGGTGCGCCAGGCCATGATGCATGCGGTTAATCAGGATTTGATGATCAAAGTGTTGGGCTTTGGTCATGGTGCGCGTGCTTATGGTCTGGTGCCGGGGAATCCTCCTGTGTATTTGTCATCGGAAGCCAAGGCCTTATTAAAACAGGGCGCTTATGATCCTGCACTTGCCAATAAATTGTTAAATGAAGCGGGTTGGCATCGTGGGCCTGATGGTTTTCGTGAAAAAGATGGACATATAATGGCTTTTACCTTGTATATTCCACCATCCATGATTCGTGGGCCTACCTTGCTGGCGACGATGTTTGCCAAAGTCGGTATTTTGGTGCGTATGCGGGAAATGCCGTTTAATGAGCTTTACGCAAAAATGATTAATCCACATAGTAAAAACTGGCAGGCAGTGTATCTTGCCTGGTCGCAAACGGCATATCCTACGGGTGGTTCTATTTTTAAGTGTGGCGGTGTTCAAAACAGTTATCATTATTGCAATAAAAAAATGGATGCCATGATGGATAAAATAAGAATCACACGTGGGCTGGATGCTTTGTATAAATTTCAAAACTATTTTACCGAACAACAGCCCGTTATTGTGCTTCCCAATATGAAACTATTTGTGATGGCCAATAAAAACATACATGGTGTGAGTCAGGCTGTTACCCCGGGAGGTAGTTTTTATCCCCAGTTTTTATGGATTAGCCATGCTAAATAATGCATTCAATTTACCTGTAATACGATTCAGGAGTAAACTTCGATGATGCGACGTATGATACTCCATCGTTTGGGGACATCGGTTTTATCTTTGTTTTTATTGGTGACCATTGTGTTTTTTTTGATTCATGCCACTCCCGGTGGACCGGCATACAGTATTTTGGGAATGCATGCCACGCCGGAAGCTGTCGCGGCGCTCAATAAACAAATGGGTCTGGATCATCCCATCTGGCAGCAGTACGGCATCTGGTGGGGGCATCTGTTTGAAGGCAATCTGGGGTATTCCTTTACCCAGCATGCCCCTGTTGCCTCTCTGATGGGGTCCTATCTGGCCAACTCCATCATCCTTTATGTACTGGCGACCGTCATTGCCGTGCTTTTTTCGGTACTCATCGGCATGTTCCAGGGTTACTGGGCCGAACGGACTCCCGGTGTACTGATCGGCGCCGGACAGATCATTGTGTATTCCATCCCCACCTTTTTTATCGGCGTGATGTTGATCCTGTTTTTTGCCATATATGTCAGCTGGTTTCCGCCCGGAGGCATTGGCGGCGATCAAAGCGCGGGTGGTGCGCTGAACATCGGCAGTTATTTTCATCACATGGTCCTGCCGGCCGTGACCATCGCCTTACCCCTGACTGCCGGTTTGTCCCGCTATTTCGGGCATCAGGCACGGAGTGAGTATCGTCTGGATTATGTGCGCACCGCCCGGGCACGCGGCGTGCCGCCCCTGCGTATTGCCGTCAATCACGTTCTGCGTAATGCGGTCCGGCCTTTGGTCACCGTCATCGGCATGATGATTCCCGGCATTTTTGTCGGCGGGATTCTGACCGAAGCCGTGTTTAACTATCCCGGATTGGGCTGGCTATTATGGCGCTCAGCCCTGGAGCAGGATTATCCCACGTTATCCGCCATTGTCCTGCTCATCGGTGTATTAACCATACTCGGTAACCTGGCGGCGGATCTGACCAACAGCATATTGGATGTAAGGGTGCGCTATGAGTAGTAGTCCCACGGATATGAATGTCAACAACAGTCTGGTAGCCCGGCCCATTCCCGGCATGTTTACCCGGCTCTGGACCGACTCCCTCCGGCATTGGGTCGGCCAATACAGTCACCCGATGACCTGGACGGGGCTGGGCCTGTTTGTGTTCCTGATGCTTTTTTCCTGGCTAGGTCCGGTGCTTTATCCGGTCAGTCCGCTGGCCATTCATGCCAATCATTTGTTGCTGGCGCCCTCCTGGCAATTTCCTTTTGGCACCGACAATCTCGGCCGGAACATGCTGGCCCGGATGATGGATGGTGGTAAGGCTACTCTGGAAGTGGGGCTATTAGGTGCGCTCATAGCCATTTCATTGGGGATCATCTACGGCATGATAGCGGCCATGAGCCCGCGTTGGCTGGATAAGGTCTTGATGCGTCTTCTCGATGCCCTGCTGGCGTTACCCGGCATAGTGTTGATGATTTTTTTCGCCGCCATCATCCCGCTCAATACCCTGAGCCTGATCCTGGTACTGGGTTGCCTGTCCTGGCCGGGGCTGGCGCGGATTGTGCGCAATGAAGCCCTGGCGTACAAGGAACGCGATTATGTGCTGGCGGCCAAGCAGTTTGGGGCCAGCACGTTTTATATTGCCCGCACCCATTTGCTGCGCTCCATGTTGCCTATTCTGATCGTCAATGCCACGTTTATGGTGGCGGATCTGATTCTGGCGCTCTCCGGTTTGTCTTTTCTGGGATTAGGCATCCAACCGCCGCATGCGTCCTGGGGAGGACTGCTGAATGATGGATTACAATTGGTGATTATTGGACCCTGGTGGCTGATTGTTTTTCCCGGCGTAGCCATTTTTCTGGCCATTGTGGCGATGAATGTGCTGGGACAAGGGCTCCTCGCCCGTCTGGAGGGTCGCTAACATGGCAGAAAAAGCCCTTCATCGTTCGCATATTCCGCTGCGCGAAAGCGATATGCGCAGTGATCGTGTGCAAAATCTTCAGGACCCGCCCCATGCCGCGACCAGCCGTGGTTTACAGGTCCGTGACCTCACCGTGACTTTTGGACGCGGACGCAAATCCTTCAATGTCATTGAAGACCTGAGTTTTGAGGTGGCCGCCGGAGAGACCCTGGGTCTGGTGGGAGAATCGGGCTCCGGCAAGTCCATGACAGCAGCAGCGCTCATGGGTTTGCTGCCCTGGGGAGGTAGAGTCAGTAGAGGCTCTGTGCAGCTGGGTGATACCGATATTACCCGCCTGTCCAATGTGGCGCTGCGTACGGCGCGCGGCCGGGAATTCGGCATGATTTTCCAGAACCCCTTGTCATCCCTCAATCCCAGTCTCACCATTGCCCGGCAAATTGCGGAGCCTTATCGACTGTATTTTGGCGCATCCCCTGCTGCGGCGCGGGAACATGCCCTGTATATGTTGCAGGAAGTGGGCGTGCCCGACGCCGCCAAGCGCCTGGATGACTACCCGCATCAGTTCTCTGGCGGGATGCGCCAACGGGTGATGATTGCCATGGCGCTGGCCTGTAAGCCCCGCCTGCTCATTGCCGATGAGCCGACCACGGCGCTGGATGTCATCAATCAGGCCCAGATTTTGCGCCTGATTCAACGTCTGCAAAAAGAACAGGGAATGGCGGTCATTTTTATTACCCACGATTTGTCGCTGGTCGCCGAATATGCCCAAAAAGTCATGGTGCTCTATGCAGGAAAGACCGTAGAACAGGGCCCTGCAGAAGCTTTTTTCCGGGCACCCCGACACCCTTACAGCCAGGCATTGCTGCATGCCATTCCACGACTGGTCAACAGTGAAGAACGCCTGACCGACATTGATGGCCTCCCACCGCGCCCTCAGGAGTTTCCGGCGGGTTGCCGCTTTGCCGAGCGTTGCCCGGCGATGACCCCGGAATGTCTGACCGCTTATCCGCCACGGAGCGGTGCGGATCATCATTTTTACTGTATTCATCCGGTTGGGGGTGCCGCATGAGCGCCTGGTTGGAGGTAAAAAATCTGGATGTCCGTTTTGATCTGGGGGAGGGCGGGCTGCTGCGCCAGAGCCAGGGCAGCATTCACGCCTTAAGTGACATTGATTTTGGTCTGGAACAAGGGCAGACCGTGGGACTGATTGGCGAATCCGGTTCCGGGAAAAGCACTTTGGGGCGCGCTATTTTGCATTTGGTTCGACCTACTGCCGGATCCGTCCATTTCAATGGTACTAACCTGACGGCCCTGCGTGAAAAGCAGATGCGTCCCTATCGTCAGCAGATGCAAATGGTTTTTCAGGATCCTTTTGATTCCATGAATGCGCGGATGACGGTCGGACAGATCATCATAGAACCTTTGCTGCTCCAGGGCATTGGTACCTCCGGTGAACGGCGGCAGAAAGCGGAGGCCTTGCTGGAACGCATGGGGCTAGACCGGCGGGCTATGAACCGTTACCCGGGACAATACTCCGGAGGACAACGCCAGCGCATTGCGATTGCGCGGGCGTTGACGACGGAGCCACAGCTGCTGGTACTGGATGAGCCTACCTCGGGACTGGATGTATCCATGCAGGCGCGCATTCTGAATTTGTTGCGGGACTTGCAGCAGGAGATGAATCTCAGTTATGTGTTCATCAGCCATGATTTGGGTGCGGTCTCGTACATTGCACAACAGATTATCGTGCTGTACCTGGGTCGAGTGGTAGAAATTGCGCCCACCGCCACGCTCATTTCCCGTCCGGCGCATCCCTATACAGCGTCGTTGATGGATGCCCTGCCACCGATGGTTCGCCAGGGAGAGTTGCCGCATCTGCCCCCTCCCGTTGGTGAGCCACCTTCACCCGTGAATCCTCCCTCAGGTTGTGCCTATCATACCCGCTGTCCAAAGGCTGAAGCCATTTGCAGTCGTGAGAGGCCTGGGCTGAGCGCGCTCGGATCAGAACATCAGGTGGCCTGTCATTTTCCCTTGCGAGATACTTCGCCAATGAAGGAAACCGTTCATGCTCAATAGTGGACATACCATCGTGGAAAATTTACGGACTGCTGCTTACCGAGCCGCTGATTTATTGCGTGGATTTGCTTATTGGTCGGTATTGATTGAGGAAAGTTCCAAACTCACGACATCGGTGCGTAGAGGCGTTGCTGACGCGCCTGAGCGAGAAATATTAAAAGCCGCATTGATTACGCTGGGTTCCGGAAATAATGTCAGTTATGCATCTACTACCGATCTTTCTGAAAGTGGTTTGCGTCGTGCCATTACCAGTGCGAAAAGCCGCGCTGAGGCGCTGACTGCATTCCGGCTGATGGAAATGGCCTGTTGGCCGACAGCAGATCAGAAGGGTCAATGGCAATCTCCCACTGGCGCAGAGATGTCCTTGAAAGATCGTTTTGATTACATGCGTGCTCTGGACGCTGCAATGCATACCGATACGCGGATCAAGAATCGTCAAGTCGTGTTGACGAGTATGGATCGTCAGCGTTTTTTCATGCATAGCGCTGGTGCAGAGCAGATTCAGGAAACCCAATTGTGCATTCCCCACATGGAGGCAACCGCCAGCGATGGTCATGAGGCCCAGTCACGGAGTTATAGGCCTTATGTGCAGGGATCGCTTAATGCAGAAACATTGACGGCTCTGGACTTTACCCCGGTAGCTGCACAGCGGATGGCGGCAGAAGCTCTGGAATTATTGCTGGCACCTGAGTGTCCGACTGGAACAATGGATATTGTTTTGTCTCCCGCACAAATGACCTTACAAATTCATGAGAGTATCGGTCATCCACTGGAGCTCGACCGGATTCTCGGCGATGAACGAAATTATGCGGGGTGGAGCTTTGTAAAAGCGTCTGATTTTGGTTCGCTTCGGTATGGCAGTCCATTGTTGAATATATTGTTTGATCCTGGCGAAAAAGGAGAACTTGCCGGATATGCTTACGATGATGAAGGGACTCCGGCCTTGCCTACCTATCTCATTCAAAATGGTATTTTGCAAAGACCCTTGGGTGGTGCACGTTCTGCCTCCAGAGCCGGTATGGAGGCTGTAGCCTGTGCCCGGGTTTGCGACCCTCTCCGTCAGCCGATTGACCGGATGGCAAACATTAATTTGCAGCCGGGACAGAGCAGTTTTCAGGAGATGATTGCTCAGGTCGAAAAAGGCATCTGGATGGACGAAAACCGCTCTTGGTCCATCGATCAGCGTCGCGACAAATTTCAGTTTGGCTGTGAGTGGGGTCGGCGTATTGAAAATGGCACGCTTGGAGCTTGGGTTAAAAACCCTAATTATCGAGGGCGAACCTTGAGTTTTTGGAATTCACTGGCGGCAGTTGGTAATCGTGATACTTACCAGATTGCGGGAACACCCTATTGCGGTAAGGGTGAGCCCAATCAGGCCATTACAGTGGGGCATGCCTCTCCGGTTTGTCTGTTTCGTAATATTGAAACCTTTGGTGGTGATGCATGATGGCAACTATAGATAAATATATTAAAGCGTTGCCAGAAGTTCTATCAGCTTTGGTCTGTGATGATGAGCGCCTTTACGCCAAGGTTTATCAGGAAGAAACGCAGTATGCGCGCCTGACCCAGGCCCTGGTGAATCAGAGTGGAGGCATATTCCAGGAACAACTGACCTTATTTCTTGGCAATGACCAGGCCATGGTCAGTATGTCTGTTGAAGGAGATTTACCCTCTCCTGACCAGATTCGAGGCCTGGTTCAAGCATTAAGGGAAGATTTGCCCCATGTTCCTCGAGATCCCTGGTTAAATCTGAATGAAGTGCCCGAACAAATGGAAACCGGGAATATCCATGGTTCCATGCAGTTCGATGAGCTGGTGAATACTCTCTGTGAATCGGCAGGGAAGCAGGATCTCGTGGGCCTGGTATTGAGCGGACCACAAGTATTTGCGGTTTGCAGCAGTCTTGGCCATTGTCTGATTCATCGGGGAGGCGGCAGCAGTATTGATGTGAGTATTTTTGATGCCGATTACAACGCGGTAAAACGGGTACGACGGGATCCTGACCTGGTGGATATTCTGCCGTTGGTGAATGGCATGTCTCAGGATCTGAAAGCCCTGCAAAGGCCTGCCGTGAACATCAAGGCGGGTACATATCGCGCCTGGTTATCTGCAGAGGCTTTAGGAGAATTATTAGGCACCATTAGCTGGAATGGTTTTTCCGTGGATTCCATCCGTAGTGGCAGCAGTCCGCTTAACAAGTTATATAATGGCGAAAAACAGTTGTCGCCACGGATTCACCTCTATGAAAACCGGCAGATGGGAGACGTACCCTCTTTTACCAGTGAGGGGTTTTTGTTACCCGCTGAAGTACCGCTGATTCAAGAAGGTCGAGCCAAAAATCATTTGAGCAGTCCCCGTGCCGCGAAGGAATTTGATACGAATATCAATAGTGATAGCGGATATCCTTCAGCTCTCTATCTGCAGGGAGGTGATTTGCCGGATAATGACGTGTTGCAGAAAATTGGTACCGGACTTTATATTGGGCGGCTCTGGTATACAAACATTTCTGACCCCGGTAGTTGTCGTTTGACCGCTATGACTCGATACGACTGTTTCTGGGTAGAAGAAGGAGTGTTGGTGGGACCGCTATCTCCTGTACGCATGGATTCGAGTATTTACCAGTTGTTGGGGGAAGACCTTGAAGCTATTGGTGCGCATGTTCACCAGATTCCGGAAACACACAGTTATGGACAAAGAGGTTGGGGATCTTCCAGTCTGCCAGGAGTAATGACCGCTTTGAAAATAACCCTATAGGTGATGGCCGCCAATATGAAGCAATTCTCGCGAATTATGCCGGCTTTTGCTGGTGTTGTCTTGTTCAGTTTTGCCTTGACAGGCAGTGCTGTGGCCGCCGCAACATCCATGACTACAGTGACCTCTGTGGGTTTGTCTCCACCCATGAATGTCAACTCTTTGTTGCCGGTGGTCAATAATGATTCCAGTGCCAATGCGCAGATAATCAGTTTGATGTTTAGGCCTCTATTGTGGATTGGTACCAACCTGAAAATCAATTGGCAGCAATCTATTGCCAAAGATATTGTTGTATCACCAGATCGTCGCCAATTTACCATTCATCTCAAAAATTGGTATTGGTCTGATGGAAGGCCGGTAACGGCGGAAGATACGCTAGCCTGTCTGAATCTCATCCGCGCGTATGGATCCCGTTACCTCAATGCCGGTATGGGTGGGATGCCTGATATCATTGCCCATGCCAAAGTGGTTAATCCGCAGACCTTGCGAATAACGCTCAAGCGTAGTGTGAATCCTAATTGGTTTGAGCTCAATGGTTTGTCACAATTATTTCCAGTACCCGCGTGGCGCTGGAAACAGTATTCCATTGATAAGCTGTTTAAACTTCAGGATAATCCTGCCATGGTTTCTGTCGTGGATGGGCCATATAAACTCCAGCATTTTACCCTTGGCAGAGGAATCAGTTTTGTTCGGAATGACCATTATTCTGGAAAGCCTGCTACTTTAGAGCACTTGCATTTTAAAATGTACACGTCTGATTCGAGTGCTTTTTGGGCGCTAAAAACCGGCACCATTCAGGCTGGTATGATTCCGCATTATCTATACGCAGCGCGTAGCATGGTAAAAAACCTAAAAACATGCGTCAGTAATGGTGGTTATGGTTTTAATTATGTGACACTGAATTTCACGAATCCCCAAGTGGCTTTTTTTCGTAATGTAAAAGTGCGCCAGGCGCTTGCTCTGGCAATCAACCAGACTCAGATTATTCAGATTGCGTTTCATGGATTAGGTGTCCCCAGTTTTAATCCAGTTCCTACCAATCCAGACACCTATCTTTCTCCGGAGATGAAGAAGCTTGTCGCAAACCCCGCACTGGCCTACAATCCTTCTGCCGCCAAGCAGATGCTTACGGAGGCCGGCTGGAAAGTCGGTCCTAAAGGTATCCGGATGCGTGATGGTCAGCGTCTCCAGTTTACAATGATGGTTCCTGACACGAGTCAGACGTTGATAGCCGTAGCGGAAATGTTGAAAGCAGACTGGCAAACCATTGGGGTTGATATGCGTCTGCGCGTCTTGCCATTCAATCTTGAACTGGCTAAATTGCATCCCCACGGAAACTGGGAAGCTTCCATGATCGTCTGGTCCTATGATCCGGATTACTATCCCAGCGGTGACGGTTTATTTAATACCGGCGGTGGAGGTAATTATGGGGATTACAGTAACCCATTGATGGACCGTGTGATTTACGATACTACAGAAAAAAATGGCAGCCGCTTTTTGTATCAGTATGAAAATTATGCGTACTCCCAGCAGCCGGTGATTTTTTTGCCATATCCAGAGTATGTTGTGAAATATGCTAACAGCTTGACTCACGCACAGTTGATGGAAGGCGTCTATTCGGTTGATTGTGCGCCTCGAGCCTTGCCCTGATCCAGCTTTAGAATAGGTGTCTTTTGGCAGAAAATATTGAAGTTTACCTTGCCGATTTTATGCGTGATCAAGAGCGTATTGAAGCGTTGCGTATGCGCGTATTTGTTCAGGAGCAAGGTGTACCAGAAGATCAGGAGATGGACGAAAGAGATTTGTTTTGTCAGCATTTTCTTGCTTGTTGTGATGGTGTTGCGATTGGCACGGCTCGACTGGATCTCGAGCTAAAGGGTAAAATGGGTCGGTTGGCGGTGCTCCAGCCTTATCGGCGGCGTGGTGTGGGCCGTCAATTGATTGAGCGCATTCATCAGAGTGCCAGAGAGTCGGGTTTGTCAGAAATCTGGTGTCATGCTCAACTTTCTGCCCAGAACTTCTATAGTGTGTTGGGTTATGAGGCAGAAGGAACCATTTTTGAAGAAGCCGGGATTGAACATGTCACCATGCGATACACGCTGGTGAAGTAATTTTTCTTCTATAAATAGTATCTTTTCCATCACAGTCGCTAAATTCAAACGGGTGAATAGAATGTATAAAACATTCGAAAAAATGATTGACATATTTCGGGATCACGACACCCATGAAATTTTAGATCATAATCAAAGAGCTTCTGTCTGGAATTTCTATTGGAATTATGTCTCCCAGGTTAAAGGATCAATGATATTGCTGTTTGTTGCAGGTTTTGTGACGGCTATTGTTGATCTTTCTATCCCCTTGTTTATTGGTAGAATCACCGGGTATGTATCTCATGCCAAGTCTGATGCACTATCATCAAATGAAATGCACGCTATTTTGATCATGGCTTTTGTGATCATTGTATTGCGTCCATTTATTCATTTTTTTCATGATCTGGTGACCAACCAGACCATTGCTGCCAATTTTACCAATCTGATTCGTTGGCAGAATCATCGCGGTTTGATTCGTCAAGGCTGGGGTTTTTTCCAGAATGATTTTGCTGGACGAATTGCCAACCGAGTTATGCAAACAGGCCCTTCTTTACGCGAGAGCACCGTTGCGACGCTGACTGCAGTCTGGTACTTGCTGACCTATGGTATCAGCTCCATTATTATTCTTGCACAGCAAAGCTGGACACTTTCGGCTCCGGTATTTTTATGGTTTTTACTTTATGGTCTGTTGATGTGGTTTTTTATTCCACGTTTGACCCAACGATCCAATATGCTTTCCAAGGCAAGATCCGGTTTGACGGGAGCGATTGTAGATAGCTACACCAATATTCATACCGTAAAGTTGTTTGCCAAATCAGAAGATGAAGATCAGTTTGTACGTGATGCGTTGACAGGTCACACTTCTGCATTCAGGGCATCACTACGCATGGTAACCACCTGGATGACATCCCTGACCATGCTGAATGCTTTATTGCTCAGTGCGACGACCGGTGTGGGACTCTGGTTATGGCATAAAGGCACCATATCTGTCGGTATATTGGTAACGGCCATTCCCCTGGTTTGGCAGATTGCGAATATGTCGGGCTGGGTTGCGAATAATCTTTCCGCCATTTTCGAAAATATCGGTACAGTCCAGGATGGCATGCGTTCTGTAGACCGTCCCCGGATCATGGGCGATACGCCCACGGCCAAACCCTTTGTTTTCAAGGCGGGGTGCATTGATTTTGATGACGTTTCATTCAGCTATCATCAACAGGATGGAACGACGGATGAAATCAAGCATATTGATCACGTGTCCATTACGATCGCCCCCGGTGAGCGTGTGGCTATTGTGGGCCCTTCAGGGTCCGGGAAGTCAACGCTGGTCAGCTTGCTGTTACGTTTTTTTGATGTGAACGAGGGCCGGATTCTGATTGATGGTCAAGACGTCAGAGACCTGCAACAAGAAAGCTTTCGCCAGTTCATCGGGGTTGTTTCCCAGGATACTTCTCTACTCCATCGTTCTATTCTCGACAATGTGCGTTATGGTCGTCAAAGCGCCACTCGGGAAGAAGTTGAAGAGGCTTTACGCAAGGCGAGAGCAGATGCTTTTGTTCTGGATCTGGTGGACTCCTACGGGCGGGTTGGCCTTGACGCGCAGGTGGGTGAACGTGGCATCAAGCTTTCGGGCGGACAACGTCAACGGATCGCCATTGCCAGAGTGTTCCTCAAAAATGCGCCCATATTGATTCTGGATGAAGCGACTTCCGCTCTGGATTCTGTTACCGAGCAGGAAATTCAGCATGAGTTAGATGCGCTCATGGCTGGACGTACGGTTATATCCATAGCCCATCGTATTTCCACTATCGCTCACTTCGACCGTATTATTGTGATGGCAAATGGACAGGTTACTGAAATGGGAAATCATCAGCAATTACTGCAGGCCAACGGCCATTATGCAGAGTTATGGGCCAGACAAAGCAAGCCGATGAACCGTTAATATGATCCTGCTGCCTTCACAGTCATTTCCATACATCGTATCTTCTGTTGAGGTATCTGGCTGGCAGATTGTATCTGCCGATATTCAGCGTATTTTCAATGTTGAAATAGTTGAGAGTCCTTTTATTTATCGAGAGAAAATATTTGATGATATTGAGATTGAACAATGGTTTTTATCGCGAGTGCAAAGCGGAGGCCTGATTCTTTCCTGTTCCCGTAAGGATAATCAAAAGCTGGTTGGCTTTGCTAGTTATGGACCCTTTCGGAGCTTTCCCGGCAGTGTTGGTACCGTAGAACATTCTATTTATGTCGATCGATCCCAGCGTGGACAGGGTATTGGTTCCGTTTTGCTTCATGAGATTACCATGGCTGCTCAAAAATCCGGACGAAAAGCTTTGGTAGGTGTTATTGATTCAGAAAATCTGGGTAGTCTTCATATGCATGATCAGGCGGACTTTGCGCGTGTTGGCTGCATGAAAAGTTTGGGATATAAATGGGGTGCCTATCGGGATGCCTGGTTTGTGCAGAAGGTGCTGGCCTGATCAATCCTCATAAACCCAATTATCCGCGTAGCCTGCCAGTTATCAGTTTATTGCTGGGTTCCAGCCTCTGGGGGGTTTTATGGCTGCCTTTGCGCTACTTTAATGTGGCGGGGCTGCATGGTGCCTGGTTGATTCTGGCCATCTATCTGCTGCTTGCTCTACCGGCAGGATGGTGGTCCTGGAAGCGTCGCGGGGAATTGCGGGGGCATCATTGGACCCTGATCGGGCTGCTGGTTTTTGGGGGTTGGACCAATGTGGCTTTTATGCTGGCACTGGTCCATGGAGAAGTAGTCCGCATCCTTTTGCTCTTTTATCTTTCGCCGGTCTGGGCAATTTTTGCCGCCCGGATTTTTTTGCGGGAAGCGGTGGGGTGGCGTGGTGCTTTGGCTGCCGCCCTGGCAGTAGGTGGATCGGCGCTGGTTGTCAGTCATGGTCAGGGCTTTTCTGTAAGTGATCTGAGTACCAACGATCTCTTGTCCATTTCCTCGGGTTTTGCTTTTGCCCTGAGCAACGTGGTGCTGCGCGCCGATGAGGCGCTGGGAGATATGCATCGTGCCACTTCGGTGTGGTGGGGTTGTGTCCTGTTGGCGCTGCCTTTTGTCTGGTTCCAACCCTGGCCCAGTCTTTCTCCAATGCAATACCCCTATTTACTGGGGTTTTCCTGGCTCTGGATTGCCGGCGCGACCTTGGCCATTCAGTACGGAGTGGCGCGCATGCCGGTCAGTGTGTCTGCCGTGATCATGCCCTTTGAGGTGATTGTCGGGGCACTGTCTGCCTGGTGCTTGGCAGGGGAAAAGCCCGGCTTGCTGGAAGTGCTGGGCGGCGTATTGATTCTGTCCGCCGCGCTATTGCAAATCACTCGAAGCCAACAGCATCCGGTTTCATTGGGCGGTGTGGACATGGAAAAGGGCGGACTGCAGTAATTCACTACGGGTAATGATCTGATCAGCCTCCCAGTTTTCCGGGGGATGTTCCGCCTCCACATAACCCCAGCCAGCTGCCCAGCACTGCGTACCCGCCGCGCGGCCCGCCAGTATGTCGCGATGATCATCGCCAATCATGAGGCTTTGTGTGGCTTCGGCGTCCAGTTGCTGCAAGGCATGGCGAACCGGCAAAGGATCGGGCTTGGCACGGGCGGTCGTATCGCCACTCACGACGACGCCGGGGGCTGCTGGCAATGTCAGTGCCGTCAGTAATGGGTCTGTCAGAAACCCCGGTTTGTTAGTGACGATGCCCCAGGGGATTTGGTTTTCCTCCAGCCAGTGAAGAACCTGCACCATGCCGGGAAACAGGGTGCTCTGTTCGCAAATCCGCGATAAATAGTCTTCCAGAAATATTTCCCGCAGGACTGGAAATTCACGGTCTTCAGGTTGCAGTCCAAAGGCGACCCGCAATAATCCACGTGCACCCTGGGAGGCCACCGGGCGCAGGTCAGCCAAGGGCAGGGCAGAGAGTCCACGACTTTCACGCAGCCGGTTGGCAGCCGCCGCCAGATCCGGGGCGGTATCTACCAGGGTACCATCGAGATCGAAAAGTACCGCTTTGATTTGGCTCATTTTTTGGTGTGCAGGAGATAATTCACCGTCACATCATCATTCAGGCGCGCTAAATGGCGGATAGGATCATAATGCATGCCCTTTAATGATATGCTTTGTAACTGCGCCTTGCGGGTCATGGCAATGAGTTCGCTGGGACGAATGAATTTTTGATAATCGTGGGTGCCGCGTGGCAATAAACCCAGAACATACTCGGCACCCACAATAGCCAGAAGATAACTTTTGGGATTGCGATTGAGCGTCGCAAAAAAAGCATTGCCGCCGGGTTTCAGCAGTTTTGCACAGGCGGCAATAATGCCCGCAGGATCAGGGACATGCTCCAGCATTTCCATGCAGGTTACGACATCGTAGGACTCGGGCTGTTCCTCGGCCAGCTCCTCTACAGCCACTCTGCGGTACTGGACTTGCAGATGCCCGAGTTCGGCGTGGGCCTGTGCCGCCGCAATACCATCTGCTGCCAGATCAATGCCCGTAACGTGAGCACCCAGCCGGGCCATGGCTTCTGCGAGCAGACCGCCACCGGTCCCGACATCGAGAATGTGCTTGCCGCGCAAACCCTGACAGCCCCGGGCGATAAAATCTACGCGCAACGGATTGATTTCATGCAGTGTCCGGAAAGGTCCGGCAGGGTCCCACCAGGTGCTGGCGAGAGCATCAAATTTGCTGACTTCGGCCTGATCCATGTTCATGTATTTTGATCCTTGTCGCGAATGCGCTGAACCCATGCTTGCGCGCGGCTGAATAATGCCTGCTCTTCCCAATCCACCGCCTGACCCCGACGAATACGGATTTGGCCATCCACCCAGACGTGGGTAACCTGATCGCGTCCGGCACAGTAGGCGACCTGGGATACCGGGTCATAGACCGGGAAGGTGGCCGGGTGGTCGAGGGAAATGGCGATACAATCCGCAGCCTTGCCGGGTTCCAGACTGCCGGTCAGATCCCCCCAGCCGATGGCTTCGGCACCTCCCAAAGTAGCCGCTTCCAGGACTTCCCAGGCCGGGAAGGCCGTCGGATCGCCGCTGAAACCTTTGGCCAGCAAGGCCGCAGTGCGCAGTTCACCGAGCATGTCGAGATCGTTATTGCTGGCGGCGCCATCCGTACCGATGGCCACCCCGATACCCTGCTCTCGAATACGGGCCACGGGGGCGATGCCGGAACCGAGTTTAAGATTGGATTCCGGGCAGTGGGCGATGTGCAGCCCGCTATCCCGACAAATCGTCAAGTCATCAGCGTCCAGTTGGGTCATGTGTACCGCCAGAAAACGCGGATTCAAAAGACCCAGCTCCGCGAGCCGCGCAAGGGGACGCCGACCATGCTGAGCGAGACTTTCTTCCACCTCATGGGCGGTTTCATGGACATGCATGTGGACGGGCAGTTGTTCGGCTTCGGCCAGTTCTCTGGTACCCCGCAAACCGGCGTCAGCAACCGTATAGGGTGCATGGGGTGCGAGACTTTGGCGGATCAGCGGCATTTGCTGCAGGCGGGGGAGTAGATCAGCGGCCGCTTGCAGGCAGGCATCGGCATTTGCGGAATAAGCCGTAGGAAAATCGATGATGACATGCCCGATGTGGGCACGCATACCCATGTTCTGAGCACTTTGGGCAGCGGCTTCGGGAAAAAAATACATATCATTGAAAGTGGTGGTGCCGCCACGCAGCATTTCTGCGATGGCCAGTTCCGTACCCATGCTGACAAATTCCGGGCTGACAAAGCGTCCTTCCACCGGCCAGATGTGTTCGTTGAGCCAGGTCATCAGGGGCAGGTCATCGGCGAGCCCACGCATCAGGGTCATGGCCGCATGCGTATGGGCATTGACGAAACCGGGCATCAACACATGCTGGTCGAGGCTCGTATTTTCTGCTGCTGTATATGCGGCATGAATTTCGTCCCGGGGACCGATAGCGACAATGCGCCCCTGCTTAATGGCCAGCGCATGATGATGCAGCAGTACGCGGGGACGCACCGGAATGACCCAGCGCGCACTGATAATTTGATCGACCACTGGTTTTGCAGCGTGTTGTGATGGCACACCTGACCTCATGACCTGATATTAGGGGTGCCTCATCTTAACACGGGGGCGCTGGCGTGAGGCAATTGTCCCGTTGCTTGGTTCTGTGTCGTTTTCAGCTTCAGCCATTCAGCGACCGTTGAATGGCCCGGGAATATGCCCAGACCGTAGCTGAATAGTACACGCTGGGATTGTAGCCCATGATGGCGTAGAAGTTGGGGTAGGCAATAAACAACGTAGGACCTTCGGCAGTTTGCAGGCGGAGCAGACCAACAGGGGTGTCAGCAGGCAATGATGCGGGTTCTTCCGGCTGAATTCCGGCGGCCAGCAGTTGCCCCAAGGGATGCTTGCCGTGCAGGAAGGCGGTAGCGTCAACCCCGCTGGAACCCGCCACTCTGGCCATGACCGGTTGCCCTGGCTGCCAGCCATGGCCCAGGAAGAAATTGGCCGTAGAGGCCAGTACATCGGCGGGAGATTGCCAGAGATTGGGAAGTGGGCCGCCAGGAGGGTCATTCCAGACAATGCCGTAACGCAAATAACTGCTGGCCAGGAATTGCGACATCCCCATGGCTCCGGCTTCGGAGCCCTTCAGGGTTGCTGGTGACACCCCCAGCTTTTGGGCCAATTTCAGGGTTTCAGCAGTTTCATGCAGAAAAAACCGGCGACGCCCCGGCAGGGCCAGAGCCAGGCTGAGATTACTGTTCAGTACCGAAAAGTTTCCCATGAAGGAACCAAAACCGGTTTCAATGTTGAGAATACCCATCAAAATCGATCCAGGAACCCCGTATTTCTGGCTGACCTGCTCAAGCAGAGCACTGTGCGCATTCCAGAACTGCAATCCCCGGTTAATCCGGTCGGGGTGCAGAAAACGGTCTCGATAGCGCCACCACGGATACGGAACGGATGGTTGGTTGCTGGGTGGCGGCGGGGTCATCAGCGTTACGGCGCGGGCATCGAAGCGGGCGTTTTGCAGGGCTGAAATGACATAATGGGCTGGCAGGCCATCGTTTATTTGTAAATGACAGGCAATTTCCTGGAGTTGCAGTTGGTATTGCCGGGGAAAATTCGGAAAATAAACATCCCGTACGCAGGAAACCGGCGGGGCAGGGAGCATGTTTTGCGCCTGTTGGACGGTTAGTGGCTGAGTTGTGAAAGTTGAAGCGCTGGAGCTCGGCATGGTCTGGACGGTAGGGTGGCTGACGGTACCAGTAGGCCCGACTTCGGTGGCACAGGCCGAAAGCAGGATAGCCATGATGCTGGTGCTGAAAATGCTTCGGATGATGGATTTGAGGTGCATGTGCTCGCTCGTTGTCTTGTTGAAATCCGGATCGGATACGTGTTCAGTCGTCGCGCATGGCCAGTAATTCTCTGGGCATGGGCCGTCGCACACCATCCAGACGTTCGGCCCAATAAGGGATTTGCAGGCTTTGCACGGCGACGCCCTGGCGTCGGTTCAGTGCGCTGACAAATTGCTGCCCACCGATGTAAATTCCTACATGCGAAAATGGTTGTCCCATGGTATTGAAAAACACCAGATCACCAGGGCGGATACGACTTAAGGGCACGGAAGGCAGGGCAGCGGCCTGGGCAAAAGAAGTTCTGGGAATGTCCACACCAGCCTGCTCCAGCACATATTGAATGAGGCCGCTGCAGTCAAAGCCGGTCTGGGGAGTGTCTCCTCCCCATCGGTAGTTCTTGCCGATTTCCGAAATGGCATGGACCAGAACGGCATCCAGTGTAGTGGCTTCGGCGTGCTGCATATAATCCGAGGATTGCACCGGGGGCTGGGATGGGAGTGAGAAAGACGAAGGACTGTTGGGGGCCATGCTGGCACAGCCACTGAGCGTCAATGTCAAAAACAGAAGAGCTATTCCCCCCCGTTTAAGGGGGCTTTTCGCAAACATAAAGTACTGCCTTGACATAGGCGTCTTCCTCATTCTTTTTTCTAAGGAAAGTAAATAGCCTAATTCTTCTGATTTGGCAAGGGAGGCTAACTACGGGAGATTACCTGCTGGTTGACCTGAATGGCCGCGATTGGTATTTTACGCGCTCTCTGGAACCGTTCGGCATCCAGGGCGGTTAGCTCAGTGGTAGAGCACTGCCTTCACACGGCAGGGGTCACAGGTTCGAACCCTGTACCGCCCACCAAATAAAACAATGGGTTACTTGTTAACCTGTAATTATCTCATGATGCGACGTGGGTAGACGTGCCTATTGGATGACCTCCAAGTTGATATTCGGTTACAATCTAGCAGGAAATAATATTACCAACTATTCAACTGACGGTTTTTTCTGAGGATGTTGCCGATGACAACAGGTTATCCGGGTTTGCGCGCTTTGACTGCCATTTTGCTGCTGGCGGGGCTCGCGGGTTGCTCCTCCTACATGCCTTACGCAGGACCGCGTGTCGGACCTGTGGAGAACGTGTCCCATAACAAAACCTTACGCGGCATTCAGCTGGTCAAGGTGGATTATGCCCTTGCCCATCAGATCCGGACTCGGGCAGATACGCCTCAGTTAAACCTGCTGCGCGACTTCAGTAACCCCAATCCGCGACTGTATACGGTGGGGCCTGGCGATACCTTGCAGGTTTATATCTGGGAGGCGCCACCCGCCATGCTTTTTGCTTCGGCCGGGGCAGCCAACAGCACTACGGGTTCCGGTTCGGTGATGACCTCCATTCCTGAGCAAATGGTGGGGAGTAATGGTGACATCATCATTCCTTTTGCCGGTAAAATTTCCTGTGCCGGTAAAACCCTGGACGATATTGGCGCTGAAATCCGCAACCGCCTGAAAAATATGGCTCATGATCCCCAGGTGGTGGTCCGTCTGGTCAGCAACCATGCCCAGAGCATTTCCGTGGTTGGCAATGTGCGTAAAAGTACCCAGGTTCCGCTGATTCCGGGCGGAGTCAGCGTGCTGCAGGCGCTGGCAGCAGCGGGCGGGGTCGATAAACCAGTGAACAAGGTCACCATTCAGCTTTCTCATCAGGGGAAGGTGTTGCAACTTCCTCTGGAAGATGTCATCCGGCACCCCGAAGAAAATGTTTCCTTGCGTGCAGGGGATGTGATTACCGCACTGTATCAGCCGTTGCATGTGACCGTCATGGGAGCGACCACCCAGACCAAGGAAATTGATTTTGAAGCCTCGGGCATCAGTCTGGCGCAAGCTCTGGCCAGAGCGGGGGGATTGAATGGTAATGAAGCCGATGCCAAGGCGGTATTCGTTTTCCGTCTGGAAAAACCCGACTTCCTCACCAATTGGCCAGAACCTCTGCAAACCAATGCCGAAGGGGAAGTGCCCGTGGTGTTCCGCTTTGACTTCAGCAATCCCGCCACGCTCTTTGCGGCACAAGAATTCCCTATCCAAAACAAGGATCTGATTTATGTGGCCTCGGCACCTATTACCGATCTTCAGAAATTCCTGGGCCTGATCGTGCAGATTGTTTACCCGATCCAGGGCCTGAGTACGGCGGGCATCGTCAAGTAAGCATTTTATGGCAGATCTTGGCGAAGCTCCGGTTTATATAGATATCACCCGGCTTGTCCACCGCATGCGCAAGGGACGCATACCCACAGGGGTAGACCGGGTGTGCCTCGCGTATGTTGGTCACTTCCATGGCCGGGCACAGGCCATGATGATTCATAATGGCGTGGCGGTTGCCCTATCGGTAATCACTTCCATGACCCTGTTTGATACATTGCAGGCCTGGGCGCATGGGCAGCGCCATGGCAGCCTTGCCAAGACGGTTGGGCACATGCTGAAACTGCCCATCCGTCCGGTAAAATCCGGCAGTTGGGTTATGAACATGGGCCACAGCGGGCTGGACCGACCCAGCTATCTGGCCTGGCTGCGGCGCAAAAAAATGCGTCTGCTGGTGATGGCTCATGACCTGATTCCGGTGACCCATCCACATTTCTGTCAGCTCGATGCAACCCAGCGCCATGGAAAACGCCTGCAGGTGATTCTCGGGCAGTCGGCAGGTATTGTCAGCAATTCGCAGCACACCGCCGAGGCGCTTCGCGACTATGCAGAAAACATCAAAATGTCGATCCCGCCGATGGCGGTCATACCCCTGGGTACGCATTTAAAGCATGGCCCGCTTAATAGTCCCGAAGTTGCACCGACAAGGCCCTATTTTGTGACGGTGGGAACTTTGGAACCCCGAAAAAATCATGCTTTCCTGCTCTATCTCTGGCAACGCATGATGGCGGAGTGGCGTTGGAATCATATTCCCCAATTACGCATTATTGGCCAGGTAGGATGGATGTGCGGCGATGTACTGTATGAATTGCAGCATAATGAGCGATTGAAAGAGCACGTCGAATTTCTTCCGCACTGCAGTGACGCAGAAGTGCTCGCGCATCTGCGTGGCGCTCAGGCCTTACTTTTCCCTTCGCATGCGGAAGGGTTCGGATTGCCTTTGTTGGAAGCTCTGGAATCGGGAGTGCCGGTGTTGGCCAATCCGTTGCCCGTATTTGCGGAAATAGCAGGAAATATTCCGGAATATCTGGATACGGATGACGAAGCAGTCTGGCTGCAGGCAATTCGCGATTTCAGCGAGTGTGATCATGAACGCCGTCAACAGCAACTGCAGAGAATAAAAGGTTTTGTCGCCCCGACGTGGCCTGAACATTTTGAAAAATTTGAACAATTTGTGAGTTTATTGTGAAAAAAGTTGCAATTATTGGCTATGCCTCCCGATTACCACAATGCCGGGATAAGGGCAGCTTCTGGCAGCATCTGTTGACGGGGGATGATCTGATCACCCAGGTGGCCGAAGACCGCTGGGCGCAAGCCTGTCTGCAGCACCCGCAACGCAGTCATCCCGGCACGTCCGTCACTTTTGCCGCCGGTTCATTGGGGGATGTGTCGGGTTTTGATGCCGGCTTTTTCCGCATTTCTCCGCGTGAAGCGGCGGCCATAGATCCCCAGCAGCGCCTGCTGCTGGAAATGAGCTGGGAGGCGTTTGCCCATGCCGGCATCCGCCCAGAACTTCTGCGTGGCAGTCGCTGCGGTGTGTTTATGGGTCTGGCCAGTACCGATTATGCTTCGCGGTTGGCTGATGATCTGGCTGCCGTGGATGCCAATACTGCCACGGGCTCAACAGCCAGTATTGCCGCGAATCGGCTGTCCTTTTTTTACGATTTGCGAGGACCCAGTTTTGTCGTAGATACCGCCTGTTCTTCGACACTGGTAGCCTTTCATCAGGCTTGCCAGTCGATACTGCACGGAGAATCGGATCTGGCCCTGACCGGAGCCATCAGCCTGCATCTGCATCCTTACGGATTTCTTATTTTTTCCAAAGCTTCCATGCTTTCCAAGCGTGGACGCTGCCGCCCCTTTGATGCTTCCGCAGATGGTTATGTGCGCTCCGAGGGTGGAGGAATATTTATCCTCAAGGATCATGCGCAGGCGCTGCGCGATGGTGACCGGATCCTGGCCGTGGTTGCCCACAGCGCCATCAATACGGACGGGCACAAATCCGGTTTGACTATTCCCAGTGTCGGCGCCCAGCAAAGCCTGTTGGAACAAGCCTACGCCGCTGCAGGCATTGATCCCCGGCAACTGGATTATCTGGAAGCCCACGGTACCGGGACTCCCGTAGGGGATCCGATTGAAGTGGAAGCTATTGGCAGAGCATTGGGCATGCATCGGGAGGCCGATCAGCCGCTACCCATTGGTTCCGTAAAAAGCAATATCGGCCATCTGGAAACCGCCTCGGGCATTCCGGGTTTGCTGAAAAGTATTCTTGTCCTGCAAAACCGCCTGATTCCGCCGACTATTGGGATAGAAACCCTTAACCCCCGACTGGCTTTGGATGACTACCACCTGGAAGTGGTGCAGCGTATGTGCCCGCTCCGTGCTGAAGGCCCCTTGCTGGTGGGCGTTAATTCTTTTGGCTTTGGGGGGGGCAATGCCCACATCATTCTGGAATCCGCCAAAGCACCACGCCGACGCAGATCCCCGCGCTGGCGGAGTTCGGCAGATGGTCACAAACCGCTTTGCCTCAGTGCGGCTACGCCCTCTGCGCTGCAAGCCGTGGCTCGTGACTTTGCAGACTGGCTGGCGACGGCGGACCAGGACAAACTTTATGCGGCACTGTATCAGGCCAATTTCCGCCGGGCCTGGCTGGCGCACCGCGTTATTTTTTGGCTGAATCCTCAGGAAAACATGGCTGCGCAACTGCGTACCTTTGCTGATGGAAAGGGCGACAGCGTCGCTGTCCAGGCCATGGAAAAAATACAAGGTCCGGTATTTGTCTACTCTGGCAATGGGAGTCAATGGGCAGGCATGGGGCAGGCACTGCTTCAGGACCCGGTGTTCGCCCGCACCATCGCTGAGATGGATCACCACTTTGCGCCTCTGGCCGGTTATACGCTACAGGATGAACTGGCAGGATGCCTGGGTGATGATCGCTATATAGCCACTGAACAGGCGCAACCGGCCCTGTTTGCCTTGCAGGTCGGCATTACGGCCATGCTCCGTGCCGAGGGAATTGTGGCGGCGGCAGTTGCCGGTCACAGCGTTGGCGAAGTAGCTGCTGCCTGGGCTTGTGGTGCCCTGACCTTGGCTGAAGCAGTGCTGGTAATATACGAACGGAGTCGCTTGCAGGGCCAGTCGCGGGGGCAGGGGCAAATGACGGCAGTCGCGCTTTCTGCCGATGCGCTGATACCCCATCTTCACGATTGGGGTCTGGACCAGAGCATCAGTATTGCCGCCTGGAACAGTCACCGGGGTTCTACGGTCGTGGGCAGCAGTGCTGAACTGAGTGAACTGGAGAAAAAGCTTCGGGCTCAAGGCGTCGGTCATAAACGCCTGGATATTGATTACCCTTTCCATAGTCCCTGCATGGACCCGCTCCAGGCGGAGTTGATGGAAGTGCTGCAGGGTCTGAAACCGCAGGCAACGCAGATTCCCTTTATTTCGGCGGTCAGCGGAACGGTACTTGGCGGTGAAGCCCTGGATGCTGACTACTGGTGGCGTAATATTCGTCAGCCCGTGCGTTTCCAGCAGGCAGCAGACGTCGCCCTGGAACAGTGGAATTTGTTTGTGGAAATTGGCGGTCATGGGGTACTTCGCGGCTATCTGCAGGAGGCGATTAATGCAGGGGGACAGGAAGGACGGGTGATTCCCACCCTGCGTCGTAATGAAAATCATCCCGAAGCCATCCGTCAGACCCTGGCGGCACTGTGGTTGGCCGGGGTGGAGCCCGACTGGAAGCGGTATTTTCCGGTTCGCAGTACGCTCGTGGATTTGCCCGATTATCCCTGGGAACGGGAAAAACATTGGCATAAAACGACCCCGGAATCAGCAGGTACTTTATATCGTTATGCGGTGCATCCTCTGCTGGGACATCCGGTGGCCGGACATCCGCATGAATGGGAACAAAGTCTGGACACGGCCCGCCAGGCTTTTCTGGCAGATCATCAGGTCGGGGATGGCGTGATTTTCCCCGGTGCGGGTTTTGTCGAACTGGCACTGGCTGCAGCCCGGGAAAAACTGACTGAACGCCAGGATACCCGGGCCTGGACGGTGGAAGAGCTGGATATCCTGCTGCCTTTGCTGCTGGATAGTGCGCACAGCCGGATCGTGCGCGTGGAGCTTCAGGACGATGGTCATTTCCAGATTCGCTCCCGCAAGCAGATGGAAAACAACTGGGCCATTCATGCCAAGGGCCGGGTCCGTTTAGGGGCTACGCAAGGCGCGACAGAGCGCAGTCTGCAAAACTCAGGAAGCCCGGCACCGACCAGCATGCCCGGTGCACCGGCAGATTTTCAGGGGGAAGAACACTACGCACGCTGCCGGGCTGCCGGCCTGCATTATGGGCCTGGGTTCCAGACGGTGACTCAAGGCTGGCTGCAAGGCACTACCATCCATGGGCAGTTGCAACTGTCCGGCAGCGCGATGTCAGAACTCTACCTGCTTCATCCCGCCTTGCTCGACGGCGCCATGCAGTTATTTGTGGATTTTCTGGCGCAAAGTCCGGTTCCGGCCGGTTGGGCGTATGTTCCCGTGCGTTTTGCCGGGCTCAGCGTCTTTGTACCGGGAACGCAGAAGCTGCGGGTTGTGGTCGAAGTTCTACGCCACTCTCCCCAGTCGCTGCTGGCTCGCCTCAGCTTTTGGGGAGAAGCTGGCGAACTCGTCGCCTGCTGCGACAGCCTGCGTTTACGCCGGGTGCGACTGCAGAAGCCGGAAAAAGAAAAGCTCCGCTATGTCCAGTCGGTGCTGCGTCCCGTGCCACGTCCTGAACATCAGCATTTTGTCGCAGAACTGGATCAGCCGCGCATCCACAGCATTTTTGCCCGGCATCAGGCCGGACAACCCGCTTTGCAGCGTTATGCGCAAGAATATTCGCCACTGATTCATACCCTGTTACAGACCTATGCTGCAGAATCAGCAGGCCACAGTGACCCGGAAGTGGCCGCGCGCGATATCTGGCAGATGCTTTTACAGGATTATCCCGAGTTTTTCCCGATTACCCTGGCGGTTGGCCGCTATGGGCTGGGTAGCCAGGGCGAAGCTGCTGAGGATGCTCCCGACGGCTCTTTGCTGGCAGACCTGATGCCGGTGTTGCTGGATACCCTCAGCCCCTTGCTGGTGCGTTGTCTTCAAGATCTGCAAAGCCAGTGCCTACAGCAGTTATCTGCTGCGCAAACATTGAATTTCATGGAAATTTGCAGTGGCGAGCCGGAAGCCCTCGCGCTCTGGGCAGAAAAGACCGACCCGCGCATATCCCTATGGCGGGCTTATGCATCGGAAGACGCCGAAACCCGGGAAGACAAACCCTGGCAGTCCGTGCAAATCACTACAACTCCTTGCGCAGCCATGCATTTGATCTGGTTGCGTCTGGATGCCGCGCTGTCGGAACAGCATTGGCAGATGCTGGAATTTGCCGAACGCTGCCTGGTACCCGGCGGGTTGTTGCTGGTCCAGGGAGTGGAACCCGAAAACTGGTGGAGTGAAGTGGATCCTGCGGCAAGCGCTCTCCCCTCGCGAACGCAGATTCAGGACTGGCTGGAGCAGCGCGGCATCTCCCTGAGTCTGGCTTTGACAGCAGACGAAGCAGCGGGAGCTTATGGCTTTATTGCCCGTAAAAGCCCGGAGCAGTCGGCATTCCCTGAACAGATCCGTACCGAACCGGCTGCTGCGGTACTGCTCTGCAGCAGCCCCGACCATAATGGGGTAGAGAGCGTTGCCGCCCGTTTACTGGAAAACGCCCTGGCGGCCAAAGGGCTGGAATGCCGGCATTTACCGTGGCCGATGGAGGATAAGCTGCCGTCGTCCCCTGCACCCGCATCATCTGCAGAAGTTAAGCCGATAGCCGGAATGATTTTTCTGCCGGATTTTGCGGCTGTAGAGGATCTGTCAGCAGAAGGCGTATCAGCCGCCAGCAGGCTGCGCATGGACTGCGAACGCTTACAACAGGCGGGACTCTGGTGTCTGCGCCAGGACCCGGTCATCCCCTTGCTACTGTTGAGTGATGGCGGTTTGGGAGGGACTGCTTCTGCGACTGCCCTCAGAGCAATACACAGTCTGGGACAGGCTGGTCTGTGTGGTTTTGCCCGCAGTCTGCAAAACGAATGGCCGGAGCTGAAGTTGCGCATTGTAGATTGGGGGCAGGGGAGTCTCGAGACCGTGGAAATGGTCGTTGAGGAACTCCTGAATCCCGGTCCCGAAACCGAACTTCTGCTGGATGCTCAGGGCGGACGCTATATTTTGCAGGTGCAGGAAGGCACTGCCCCGCAATTACAGCCGGTTGGTCATGATAATCCGCAAACCCCGACGCAACCCGTTCAGCCCGTACCCATCCAGCAACTCCAATTTTCCCTGCCCGGCCAGCTCCGTCATCTGCAGTGGGTAGACGTGCCGGAGCGGACTCCCGAGGCGCATGAGGTAGAAATTGCCGTTGACAGTACCGGGCTGAATTTTCGCGATGTCATGTATGCCCTGGGTTTACTGGCGGATGAAGCCCTGGAAAATGGTTTCTCCGGTCCCACGCTGGGCCTGGAATTTGCGGGCAGAATCCGGCGGGTAGGGGTTGCTGTGACACAATGGCAGGTAGGCGACGCAGTGCTGGGCTTTGCCCCGGCCAGTTTCAGCACACGCCTGATCACGTCGGAGCAGGCCATTACCCGCATCCCCGAAGGCCTGTCCATGCGTGCCGCCGCTACTATTCCCACGGTTTTCCTGACCGCATGGTATGCGTTGCACACGCTGGCCCAGTTGCAGGCTGGCGAAAAAGTCCTCATTCACGGAGCAGCCGGTGGGGTGGGCATTGCCGCCATCCAGATAGCCCAGCATTTGGGGGCGGAAATTTATGCGACGGCAGGTTCGCCGCAAAAACGCGATTTTCTGCGTCTGTTGGGGGTTCAGCACATTTATGACTCGCGCAGTCTGGATTTTGCCGACGCCATTCTGGCCGATACCCAAGGCGAAGGGGTAGATGTCCTGTTAAACAGCCTGTATGGCGAAGCCGTCCTCCGCAATCTCCAGATTCTCAAACCCTTCGGACGGTTTCTGGAGCTGGGAAAACGCGATTTTTATGAAAACAATGCCATTGGTCTGCGACCCTTCCGCAACAATCTCAGTTATTTCGGTATTGATGCCGATCAGCTCCTGAAAGGCCGGCCGCAACTCACCCAGACCCTCTTTACCGAAATCATGTCCCGTTTCGAAGCGGGAGACTTCTTCCCGCTGCCCGCTACCCATTTCCCGGCCGCCCGAGTCACCGATGCCTTCCGACACATGCAGCAGGCCCGCCAGATCGGTAAGGTGGTGGTCGAGATGACCTCACCCTATCTGCCCCATGCGCCCCGATCGGAAGCGGCTTTGCGCCTGCAACTCAATGGGCAAGCGGCCTATCTGATTACCGGAGGGCTGGGCGGGTTCGGTCTGGCAACGGCACAACGGCTGGCGGAACGTGGCGCCAAAAAATTGGTGCTGGTCAGTCGCAGTGGTCAGCCTGATCCTGCTGCTGCCCGCATCCTCAGTGACCTTCACCGTCAGGGAGTGCAAATACACGCATGGTCCTGTGATGTCCGCGCAGCGCCTCAGGTACAGGCACTCATCCGGCGCATCACTCAAGAAGTCGGCCTCCTGCACGGCATCATCCACGCGGCTGCCGTCATCGAAGACGCCCTGGCCCAGAATCTCGGCGCGGAGCTGATGGATAAAGTCATCCAACCCAAGGTGGCCGGTGCCTGTAATCTGCATCAGGCCACTCTCAATCAGCCCGTGGAGTTTTTTGTCCTCTATTCCTCCATCACCACCCTGCTCGGCAATCCGGGGCAGGCGCATTATGTGGCGGCCAACAGTTGGATGGAGGCTTTCGCGCAATGGCGGCGTCAGCAGGGGCTGGCTGCACTGGCCATTCTCTGGGGAGCCATTGCCGATGTGGGGTATTTGACCAGACACGAAAAAACCCGCGACTTATTGCAGCAACGTCTGGGTGGTGCCGCATTGACTGCCAGCACCGCCCTTGATGTGCTGGAAAACATGATAGTCAGTGACGCCCATGGCTGGATGGTGGCAGATCTCGACTGGCGTGCCCTCCAGCGTTTTCTGCCAGTGGCCGCAAGCCCCCGTTTTGCGGCAGTCATGCCCTCCGGAAAGGCCGAGGCAACGTCCAGTGACGAAGACCTGCGCAGTCACTTGCAAAGCCTGCCCACGGCCGAAGCAGAACAATTGCTGGTGGAGACCGTCCGTCAGGAAGTCGCCCAGATTCTGCGTCTGTCTGCCGATAAAATCACGCCTGATCAGAATCTCAGTCAACTCGGTCTCGACTCGCTCATGGGCGTTGAACTGGCCCTGGCTTTGGAAGAACGTCTCGGTGTCAAACTACCAGCTTTTCTGCTCAGTGAGGGACCAACCCCCTTGCGCCTGGCGCGGCGTTTGGTGCAATCTTTGAGCAACGACGCAGAACAACAGGATGTTCCGGGTGCCGCAAGCATTACCCGTGAACAGCTGGAAGCCCAACACGGCGTTACCTGAGACCACAAAATGACCAAAGCTGATCGTAGTATCGCCGCCCAGTTCAAGGAAAAGCTCATCCAGAAAGGTCTGGAACAGCGCCTGCAAAAAATTCAGACTGCCCCCGCGCCTGGGGCCAAAATTGGCGGAGCGGAAATTCCCGAGGCTTTCACCCGCTTTGATCGTCAACCCGGTTATCAGCAAGTGCATCTCATGCAGGAAGGCGCGGAGCGCTTTGGCGTCAAAAGCCCCTTTTTTCAAGTGCATCAGGGCACTGCCGGGGCGCATAGCGCCATCGACGGACGCCGCGTCATTAATTTTGGCAGCTACAATTATCTCGGCCTTTCCGGACATCCCGAAGTGAATGCAGCCGCCCAGGCCGCCATTGCCCAATACGGCAGTTCGGTTTCTGCCAGCCGCATTGTGGCGGGTGAACGCCCTCTGCACCAGCAACTGGAACAGGCTCTGGCCGATTTTTACGGAGTAGATGATGCCCTGACTTTTGTGAGTGGTCACGCCACCAATGTCACCACCATCGGGCATTTACTCGGACCCCGGGATCTGATTCTCCACGATGAATATGCCCATAACAGCATTGTCCAAGGAGCCCTGCTGTCGGGCGCCCAACGCCTCAGTTTTCCGCATAATGATCTGAATGCACTCGAAACCCTGTTACGTCAGCAGCGGCGCAAAGCGGAGCGGGTCCTGATTGTGGTAGAGGGAATGTACAGCATGGACGGAGATTTCCCCGACCTGCCGCGCCTGATCGACCTGAAAAAAAAGCATCAGGCCTGGCTGATGGTGGATGAAGCCCATTCTTTCGGCGTCTTGGGTGCCACCGGCCGGGGGATTGCCGAGCATTTCAGTATCAATACCCACGATGTCGATATCTGGATGGGCACCCTCAGCAAAACCCTCGCCGCCTGTGGTGGGTATATTGCCGGAGAGCAGGCCCTGATCGACAACTTACGCTATCTGGCACCGGGATTCTTATATAGTGTCGGACTGGCCCCGCCCCTGGCCGCCGCCGCCCTGACGGCGCTGACTATCCTCCAAAAAGAGCCAGACAGGGTCAAAACCCTGCACGAACGTGGTCAATATTTTCTGGAAGAAGCGAAAAGGCAGCAGATGGATACGGGGTTCAGCGCCGGTTATGCCATCACCCCCCTGATTGTTGGCAGCTCTCTGCAGGCCGTGCGCCTCTCTTCCCAATTGCTGGAGCAGGGCGTGCATGTGCAACCCATCCTCTATCCAGCGGTGCCGGAAAAACAGGCGCGCCTGCGTTTTTTCCTGAATGTCGAACATAGCACTGAAGAACTTCGGGATAGCCTGATTAGGCTGAAAGGTTTGTGTTAAATAGTAGCATGAATATGTATATACAAAATCGTATTTTTTCATTATCATGCTGAACGACTGCCAGCGTTATTTTGAATGGGATGACAGGAAGGCTGAGGCGAATTTCAATAAACACGGAATTCGTTTTGAGGAAGCGGCACTGGTTTTTAATGATCCATTTGCATTGTCGGAACAGGATCGTATTGAAAATGGCGAACAGCGCTGGCAAACCATCGGTATGTCTGGTTCTTGTCTCATGCTACTGGTAGCGCATACAGTATGTTATGAGGAACAGAGTATTGAAATCGTACGCATCATCAGTGCGCGCCGCGTGAACAAGAAGGAAAGGAGGCGTTATGAGCAAGGTGAGGTATAAGCAAGGTGATTTGCCACCGCTCAGCGATGAGCGTTTAGCAGAACTCAAGATGCTGAAAGAAAGGCCGGATAGTGAAATTGATTACAGTGATATTCCCCCACTGGATGAAACATTTTGGGCGCGTGCGGTCCCTAATCCATTTTTCAAGCCGGTAAAAACCCATGCATCTGTGAGAATTGACTCCGACGTGCTGGTTTGGCTCAAAAGCCAGGGTAAGGGTTATCAGACCCGGCTCAATGCCATTTTGAGGAAGGAGATGCTTCGCTCTCTTCATCATAAGGTTTGAATCACGCTAAAGACTTTCTGGTGATTCCCGCAGACATATACGCCGTCGGTTTTTCGGCCTGGAAACAGGGGCCGCTGCGGGCCTTTCTGCCCGAATCGCGGCTACATTTTATCCGCCACCCCCGTCAGGCACCGGCGGGGGCCACTCTGTTGCTCTGGGGAGCGCAAACTGCGCCGGAGGGTCACCCCATTATTCGTGTAGAAGATGGGTTTTTACGCTCCATTGGCCTGGGTGCGGACCTGATTGCGCCCTTGTCTTATTGTTTTGATGGCAGCGGCCTCTATTACGACGCCAGCAAAGCTTCGGACCTTGAACAAATACTCGCCACCCATGATTTTGATGCGCCGCTTCTGGACCGCGCCCGAGCCCTGCGCGAGCAGATTGTGGCTTTGGGACTCACCAAGTACAACGTCGGGCAGGGGGGATGGCAGCGGCCGGAAAGCCGTCAGCCCAGTATTCGGCCGTCTGAAACTAATCCCGCCAATCAGCGGCAAAGCAGGCAGCAACAATCTGACCCGCAGGCATTGCCCCAAAATAAGGCCGTTACCCGGGTCATCCTGGTCGTCGGACAGGTGGAAAGTGACGCCAGCATTGCCCTGGGCAGTGCCAGCACCCAGAGTAATCTGGCGCTGCTGCGCCAAGTGCGAGACATGCACCCGAACGATTACATGGTTTACAAGCCCCACCCGGACGTCAGTGCCGGGCTGCGCCGGGTAGGCGCCGGTGAAGAGCAGGCAACTACTTACTGCGACGAAGTGGTCCATGATGTCAGCATGCATCAGCTGCTGAGTCAGGTAGATCAGGTGCATGTCATGACCTCCGCAGCGGGTTTTGAAGCCCTGTTGCGCAACAAACCGGTGACCTGTCACGGCAGTCCATTTTACGCCGGATGGGGATTGACCAACGACCGGGAAACCATCCCCCGACGGCAACGCCGACTCAGCCTGGATGCCCTGGTCGCCGCAGCGCTCATCCTCTACCCCCGTTACATTCACCCTCAGGAATACCGCCTCTGCAGCCCCGAAGCCGCAGTCAATGCCTTACATGCCCAGCGCGGTGGTGCAAAAGACTATCACCTGCCGTTCTGGCGCAAAGCCTTTCGGCTGGTGCTGCGTCAGGTGGTGGGGGTGCGATGAAAAAATTCCTGTTTCTGCAGGGGGTCGCCAGCCCGTTTTTTGCCCTGCTGGCCGATCGGTTGGTGCAGCGCGGCCATCAGGTGCTGAAAATCCAGTTTTGTGGCGGAGACATGGTCTACTGGTTTCCACGCAAAGCCCTGCATTTTCGCAATAGCCTGGATGTGTTGCCGAAATTTCTCCAGCAGACCTTTCAGCGCGAACAGATCACCGATGTGGTGCTTTTCGGCGATCAGCGTCCGGTCCATCAGTCCGTGCATACCCTCGCCAAAGCCCGGAATATTGCGGTCCACGTTTTTGAAGAAGGCTATTTGCGGCCATTCTGGCTGACCCTGGAACGGGGCGGTGTCAATGCCCATTCCCAACTCCCCAAAGATCCAGACTGGTATCGCCACATCATCGACCGGGTGCCCATACCCGATAATAGTCAGGCGTTTCTCGGCAAGTTCAAAATACGCGCCCTGCATGATGTGCTTTACCATAGTGGCGATATTCTGAACCCTGTTGCCTACCGGCATTACCGGCATCACGCCCCCATGCATCCCATTCGCGAATACTTCTGGTATGTGCGCCGCTACCCCAAAGTCCGGCACCGCCTGAAAAATGATTTGGCCCGCAATTATCAATTCGTTGAAAGGGGGCAGCCCTTTTTCCTGTTGCCCCTGCAGCTCTACAGTGACAGCCAGATCACCTGTCATTCGCAGTTTTGTGATACCTATGATTTTATTCGCCAGAGTCTGGAATCTTTTGCCCAATATGCCGACAAAAACCTGCATCTGGTCATCAAAAACCATCCCCTCGACCCCGGCATCCTCCCCTATGAAGCCTTTGCCCAGGAAACCGCCCGGCAACTGGGGATTCTCGACCGGATTCATTATTATGATTACGGCAACCTCGAACTTTTCCTGCAGTATTGCCAAGGGGTGGTGACCATCAACAGTACGGTGGGCACCTGGGCACTCAACTCCGGAAAACCGGTGATGACTCTGGCTGATCCGGTTTACAATGTGGCTGGTCTCACCAGTCAGCAGCGTCTTGCCGAGTTCTGGAACCAGCCCCATGCTCCCGATCCGGAGCTCTGGTCTGCATTCCGCCGGGTGCTGATATACGGCACCCAAATCAACGGCGGTTTTTATTGCAACACCGGTATGCAACTGGCGCTGGAAACCGCCGCCGCCAGGCTTGAACTACAACAGTCCCCCATAGAGGAACTTTTATGCCGCAACGATCTCCGCAAACCATCCTCCTTACCGGCGCGACCAGCGCCATTGGCGCCGCCCTGGTCGCCGCCTACGCCCGACCCGGCGTAATCCTGCACCTGCACGGGCGTAACCGCAGCAAGCTGGACGCCATTGCGCAGTCTGCCCAGACTCAGGGCGCAACGGTCACCCAGCGCAGTTTTGACGTGCGCGACAGTGCCACCCTGCGTGCCTGGGTAGCGGATTGCGAAAAAAACGGCCCGCTGGATCTGGTGATTTCCAACGCCGGCATGAACATCAACACCGGCCCCGACGAATCCGGCGAAGTCTGGGAAGAAGCCGAAGCGCTCATGGACGTGAACCTGCACGCCACCCGTGTCCTGGTGGATGCCGTACTCCCCGCCATGCGCGCCCGCCACGCCGGGCAAATCGCCCTGATGAGCTCCCTGGCCGGTTACTTCGGCCTGCCGGTCACTCCCAGCTATTGCGCCTCCAAAGCGGCCATCAAAGCCTACGGTGAAGCTTTGCGCGGCTGGCTCAAAAAAGAAGGTATTGGCATCAGTGTCATCATGCCCGGCTATGTGGACTCGGTCATGTGCCAGGAAATGCCCGGTCCCAAGCCTTTCCTCATGCAGCCCCCGCGCGCGGCGGCACTCATCCGCCAAGGGTTGGCCCGCAACAAGGCGCGCATCAGCTTTCCCTTTCCCCTAAATTTCGGCACCTGGTGGCTGGCGGTGCTTCCCGCCGCCATTTCGGTCTGGATTGTCGGCCTGATGGGCTATAACGGTCACCATGACTGAACTGCTCTGGCCCTGGTGTCTGTCAATCGGCTGGCTGCTGTCCTTTGCGGCGGAGTCCCTCGTGCATCCCCGCCCCAAGCTGCCGGGCCGCCCATTATGGACTTATTTGCTCCATAGCGGTCTGTGGCTGCTGATCTTTACCGTCTTTCTGCTGATCGTTCAGCGCCCGATATTTGCCATGCTGGCGGGGCTCGGCATCTGGCTGGCGGTGGTGCTGGTGGGTAACGCCAAAGAAGCCAGCCTGCGTGAACCTTTTGTATTCATGGACTTTGAATACTTCACCGATGCCATCAAACATCCCCGTCTGTATTTACCCTTTCTCGGTTTGTGGCGGGCCATCGCCCTGGGGATCATTGCCGTAGCGGTCATTGGCGCGGCACTCTGGGCGGAAACGCCACTGACTGCACACATGCCCTGGCTGGTTTTTCTCAAATATGGGGCCTTGTCATTATTCGCTGCAGCCTGCCTGCTCTGGGTGGGCGACCGCTGGTCTGACGCACCCAGCCTGCAGCCGGACAAAGATATTCGCGACATGGGTTTTGCCCCCAGTCTCTGGATATATGGTTGGGCAGAACGGGCCCCTGTTCAGGTGCCTGCTGCCCGACCTTTTGGTCCCCGGTCAGAACCGCCGCATATTCCGGTTCCAAACCCGAACATCCCGGAACTCCCCAGTCATACAGAGTCACCCGGTCATCTGGTCATCGTCCAGAGCGAATCGTTTTTTGATGTGCGCCGCCTCTGGCCACATATTGCCCCGGAAGTGTTCAGGGATTTTGACGCGGCTCATCGTCAATGTGTGCAAAGCGGGCAGATTCGTGTACCGCCCTGGGGTGCCAATACCATCCGAACCGAATTCAGTCTGCTCACCGGCTGGTCGCCTGCTGCGCTCGGTATTCATCAGTTTCAGCCTTACCGCTTTCTGGCGCGTCGGTCCCTGCCCAGCATCGCCTGGCGACTCAAGGCTCAGGGCTACCGGACCATTTGCATCCACCCTTATCCCTCCAGCTTTTACGCCCGCAATACCATTTATCCGCTGCTCGGCTTTGATGATTTTCTGGATGTCGCGGAATTTACGCCGGAAGACCGCAGTGGCCCCTATACCGGCGACCGGGCAGTTGCCGACAAGACCCTGCAAATACTTCAGGGGGCCACCCAGCCGACCTTCATCTTCATTATTACCATGGAAAACCACGGCCCTCTGCATCTGGAATCGGTCAGCGCCGCCGAAAAGAAAACCCTGCTATTGCAGGAGCCGCCCGTCAGTGCCGATGACCTGGCCATTTACCTGCGCCACGTCCGCAATGCCGGGGCCATGCTGCAGCGGTTTATGAGTGAACTGCCCAGGCTGCCCCTGCCCAGTGTGCTGGGATTTTATGGTGATCATGTTCCCATTATGGAAAAACTTTATGAGGCCCGTCATTTTGCAGATGGTCGCACCGACTACTGGCTCTGGTCCTCCCGCCACCCGGCCCCCGGCAGCCCGCAGCACCCGGAAATTGCTGTGGCAGAACTGGGCGTCCGCGCGCTGGATTTAATGGAAATTTAGACAGATACGTTACAAAAGGCGCGTCAATTGCCCTTGAGTCTTGAGCAGCGCCACCGCCTTTTTGTCGAAGGAAATGAAAACTTCCCCGCCAAGCCAGCTGCCTTCGTATGCAATCACGCCATCGGCAAAGTCTCCGCCCGCGTCGAGCATCTGCAGGCCCGCCTCTACAGCGGGTCGATTTACTTCTACTTTCGCATCGGCAATTAGTGCCCGGATCGCTCGGGCTGCGTCGGCTTGCTGGAAGCCATAGATCCGAATCAGCACCCAAACCAGTTCGCACAGGCAGGGTAACGCCACCGCGATCAACTCGGCTTCGATCAATAACGTGGCAGCAACGTCCGCTTGTGCGAGGTCATCGCGCACAACAGCCCGCACCAGGACATTGGTATCTACGGAGACTTTCATTTTATGCTGGCCCATCCCCGGGCTGCCGCCTCATTGATTTCTTCGAGGGTGGCGACCTTCTGCGCTCTGCCAGCGAGTAAACCGACAAAGTCGGATATCTTCCCATCGGACCGCGCAGCCTTGATTACGCCCCGACCATCCGGTAGTAAGTCCAGCTCAATTTTATCGCCTGGTCTGATACCAAGGTGTTGCAGTACATCTTTTCGAAATGTCACCTGTCCACGCGCAGTAACCGTCAATGTACTCATGGTCTTGTGCCTCGCAATCACATTAGGTTGATGGTCTGTACTATAATGCGTAAATACATTACTTGCCATCTCCGTAAAGCGATAAACGATTAACCGAAATGGAGAGCATTTCCGGTGCCGCTTTGGGGTTGGTTTAATGCAGTACGTCTACCGCGAGCCCATGGGCGGCTTTCTGCAAGCGCATGTCTGCTGTCCACAACGCCTCACAGCGGTGCGTAAGCGCCACAGCCAGATGTAACGCATCCGGGGTTTTCAGGCCAAAACGGGCACATAGCATTGCACCTTGCGTGAACACCTCATCAGACATATCCAGCAAGGTGAACCGCGACATTCCATCCTCATAGTAACGTTGCAGTGCAACATTACCATCGCGCATGGGTGCGACCAGGCACTCAAATTTCACCAAGGATGAAATGGCATAACTCGAAGCAGGTTTCTGCTTCAACGCAGATTTGACGCGAGCGCCCCAAACCGGATGATCCTCGAAAGCATAGACCAATAAACGGGTGTCCAGATAAATTAATCCCATCCCCGTCGCTCCTGGGCCAGTGCGTCATCTATTTCCTGTCCGGAGCGTCGAAGAACTTGCGGGAGCGGGTGTTTGTCCAGCCAGGCAAGTATGTCAAGCTGATCTGTATCGGATGCAGGACTGACCGGTACCAACTTCACGGCCGGTATTCCCCGATTAGCAATGATGACTTCCTCACCTTGCTGGGCAAGACGCACCAGTTGGGATAAACGATTTTTGGACTCCAGTATATTGATTTGCATTTCTAAATTCTCGCAGTATTCGCACCAAGGCAACCTAGCCAGAATATGTGTCTTTCTGGCCAGATAGTCAAGTAGTTGGTCCTCCCGCCACCCGGCCCCCGGCAGCCCGCAGCACCCGGAAATTGTTGTGGCAGAACTGGGCGTCCGCGCGCTGGATTTACTGATTAGATCGGACTAAACTGGACTCAGTTAAGCAATTATTGGAGATAACTTATGCCTGTCATCAATATGCATGAAGCCAAGACCCAGCTTTCCCGCTACGTAGATCAGGCAGCATCGGGTGAGGAAATTATCATTGCCAGGGCGGGTAAACCGGTCGCGCGTCTGGTTTCTCTGCAGGAGTCAAAAAATTTGCGTGTTCTAGGGCAGGGTAAAGGGCGTTTTACTATGCCCGAAAATCTGGACCACCCCTTTCAAGCAGAGCTAGAAGCCATGTTTTACGGGCATGAAACCTAACCTATGACGCAAAGATGGCTTCTCTGGACACCAACGTATTGCTCGCGGTACTCATTGCCCCAGAGCGGTTGCCTGAGTACGTGTGTAGCATCATAGCCAATCCGCAGAATAGGGTCTGTTTCAGTGCCGCCAGTCTCTGGGAGATCGCCATTAAAGCCTCACTGAAGCGAGAGCATTTTGATTTTCGACCCGAAGATATCCACCTGCTCGCACTACAAACGGCTCTGACTGAGCTCCCCGTTCAGGCCGAACATACCTATGCTGTTGCCAGCTTGCCATGGGTGCATAAAGATCCTTTTGACCGGCTGTTGGTTGCGCAGGCAATGACCCTGCCTGCGCGCTTATTGAGTACCGATCAAAAGCTGAAACAATACACTCCGTTGGTGGAATATATAACATGGAGAAACTGAAAGATGTCCCCAGCGCACGGCATTCATAAAACCCTAAAAAGATATTTTTGTACATAATATCCCCCCATAAACTTGCACTATCGGTCCAGCTTGAGGCATTATGACTGAAAACAATACCAGAAAGCAGTAAAGCAGGGGTAACCCTCAGTTTTTGAATGATTAACCGCAAAAGAGGGATTTCTTAAAATGGCATTAGTACCCGTCATTCTCTCCGGAGGCACCGGCTCGCGTTTATGGCCTTTGTCCCGCAAGGCTTTCCCCAAACCCTTCGTGGCCCTACCCGACGGCGAAAGTCTCATCCAGAAAACCCTGCGCCGGGTCATCGACATCAAAGAAGATGCCCCGTTGCTGACGGTCACCAATCGCGATTACTACTTCCTGACCCGTGACACCTTTGCTGAATGTGCCCGCATCTATGGCCAAACCGTGCGCAATGTGCACTATCTGCTTGAACCCACCGGACGCAATACTACCCCGGCCATGGCCGCCGCCGCCCTTTGGGCGCAGGAAGTCGCCGGACCGGAAAGCATCCTGCTGGTGCTGCCCTCGGACCACCTCATTCATGACCAGAAAGCCTTCGCCGAAGCCGTACACAAAGCGCAGCAGCTTGCCGAACAAGGTTATCTAGTGACTTTTGGCGTCACCCCGACGGGTCCCGAAACCGGCTACGGTTACATTCAGAAGGGCAGTGCCCTCGACAGCGGCTATCAGGTCGCCCGATTTGTCGAAAAACCCAATCAGAGCACAGCCCAGGATTATCTCGACAGCGGCGACTACCTCTGGAACTCCGGCATGTTCTGCATGCGTGCCGACAGTCTGCTCAATGCCCTGCAAACTGACGCCCCGGAAGTGCTGGAAGCCGTGCAGGCGGCCATCGCTTCCGCCTCCCGCAACGGCGACACCTGGGAACTGGGTCAGGAATTTGCCCTGGCCCCGGATATTTCCATTGACTACGCCGTCATGGAAAAAGCCCCCAACGTCGCCGTGGTGCAGGCGGATTTTGACTGGAACGACCTGGGTGCCTGGAGCGGCTATGGTTCTTTGATAGCCAAAGATGCCCAAGGGAATCAGGTACACGCCCCGGACTGCGTACTGGTGGACAGCCAGAATTGCGTCGTCCAGAGCCCCGAGCGGCTCACGGCCATTCTCGGTTTGCAGGATATTCTGATTGTGGACACCCCAGACGCACTGCTGGTGGCCGACCGCCGCCGCGATCAGGAAGTCAAAACCATTGTCGAAAAGCTCAAGGCCCGCAAACACAGCACCGTCGATCTTCATTCCACCGTCCATCGTCCCTGGGGCACCTACACCACGCTGGAAGAAGGCGATCATTTCAAAATCAAGCGGATTGTCGTCAAAAAAGGCGAGAAGCTCTCCCTGCAAATGCATCACCACCGCAGCGAGCACTGGATTGTGGTATCCGGCACGGCCCGCATTGTCAACGGTCAAGAAGAAAAACTCATCATGACCAACCAGTCCACCTACATTCCCGCAGGTTGCCCGCATCGTCTGGAAAACCCCGGCATGATGGATCTGGTACTCATCGAAGTGCAAAGCGGTGCTTATCTGGCTGAGGATGATATCGTCCGCTTTGATGACATTTACGGACGTGCTGAAGCTGCAGCAACCACTGCCTAAAACCAAAACCAACAGGAAACGACTGCGTGCTCAAGGCCCTCTGGACCCGAATCAAAAATCTGAACAAGCTTTTTATCTGGATCGTGCTGGTCCCTACGGGGTTGTCCGTCCTCTATTTTGGGCTGATTGCTTCGCCCATTTACATTAGCGAAGCGCGTTTTGTGGTCTACAGTCCCAACCAGCGGGTGAGTGCCAGTGGTCTGGCTTCCCTACTCAGCAATCTGGGGGGCAGCAATTCCACCAGTGCGGCACAGACCATCAGTTCCTACATTTCGTCTTGGGACGGCATGATGGCGGTCAATAAGCTATATCCGCTGAAACGCATTTTTGGCAGCAGCAATATTGATATTTTCAACCGCTTTGGGGGCATATTTTATCCCTATACTTCTTATGTGCGTTTGTGGCGTTACTACCAGAATATGGTGGCGGATTCGCTGGACAGCGCCAATGGTATCAGCGAACTGAAAGTGCGCGCCTTTACCGCCAACGATGCCAAGAAAATCAACGATTTCTTACTGGCGAAAAGTCAGGATATTGTTAATCAGCTCAATGAAACGGCCCGCCATCGCGCTGTTTACTATGCCAAGCAGGATGTCGAACAAGCCAAACGCACCCTGCGGGATGCCACTCTGGCACTGGCTGAATACCGCAATAATCGCCGGGTATTCAGCCCACCCGCACAAAGCAGTTTGCAACTGGGCATGGTCAGCAAGTTGCAGGACCAGTTGATAGCCATGCAAACCGAACTGCAATCCATCGTCGCCCACGCCCCCGATAATCCCCAGATACCGGTTCTTAAAAGCAGTATTCAAGCCCTACAAGGTGAAATTGCCGCCGAACAGTCCAAGGTGACTGGTGACAGGGAATCTCTGGCAAGTAAGGATATTGAATTTGAAAGGCTGACGGTCAACCAGTTACTTGCGCAAAAGCTGCTGGAAGCGGCAGTGACATCATTGGAACAGGCGCGAATGACTGCACAAAAGCAGGAACTGTATCTGGAAACCATCAGTCGCCCCAATTTACCGGATGCACCGCAAGCGCCAAAACGCTTCGAGGATATTCTGGCGGTATTGATTGTTTCTCTCATGATTTGGGGGGTGGTCAGCATTCTGTTTGCAGGCGTGAAGGAACATCATGAGCGCTAATGCCACAAAAGAGACGTTCTGGTTTCAATTGAGCCTGCAACTGAGGGTGATCTGGGCATTGATGTTGCGGGAAACGGTCACCCGATTTGGGCGCGAAGGGCTGGGGATGCTTTGGATGATTGCTGAGCCGGCCCTTTTTGTGGTTGGGGTGATGATCATTTTCTCGTTTATTGATACGGGGTACCCCTATGGAATTACCCCGGCGGAATGGCTGGCTGTTAGTTATCCGACGGTGCTCTTCTGGAGGAATGGAACAGGGCGCGTGACGGGTGCAATTAATATTAATCGAGCGCTATTGCACCATCAGCCTATTCGTCCTATGGATATTATTTATTCTCGTATACTTCTTGAATTTGCTAGTGGTATGGCAGTTTTTCTTTTTTTGTTTCCAATTTTTATTGCAATTGGAATTTGCCATGTACCTAGCAATATTCTGACAATGGCACTAGGGTGGCTGCTCATTATTTGGTTTTCTTTCGGTTTTGTGCTAATTATGGCGGGTTTGGCAGAGTTAAGCGAAACCATCGAAAAAACATCTCATATTATTTTGTATCTTATGTTACCGTTTTGTGGGGTTTTTATACCCACTTTTTTGGTTCCTGAACCATATCGCAGCTATTTATTGTATTTCCCGTTAGTTGACGCAGTGGATTTTTTTCATCATGGATATTTTGGTGACAGTGTACCCAGTTATTACCATATAAGTTATACGTTATTTACCCTAATTGGAATGACGTTATTTGGGTTGGCTATATCCGGTGTAGCTATTAAACGTGTAAAAATAAGTTGAAGGATAGGGTATGTACATAAAAAATATTGAGGAATTATTCGTCCTTGATGGACGTGATTTTGTTACCGAAGTCTATAGAAATCTACTAAAGCGCGAGCCTGATGAACAAGGTTTAAGGTACTACCTGGGCCGCATGGCTCAGGGTCACAATAAGCCCGAAATTATCGCGCAAATAGCGAAGTCGCCAGAATGCTGCACATTGGATAAAATTGTTGGACTCAAAAAACTAACGGTTGATGTGCAACGCTCCAATAGTTGGTTTTGGAGATGGTTCGTGCGCCATGATCGGATGGAATATGTTGATTATGGCAGTAGGGGAAAACTAGCCCAGATTGAAGCCCAATTTGTCCGCACGAATGGTCTGTTAGCATCGTTGTCAGAAGCGATGCAGAATGATATGGATGAACGCACGCAGCAACTGGATAATTTGGTTCGGCAAGTTGCACAAATGCAAATTGTAACGACTGGATTTGAGAAGTTAGTAGACAGATTACAGCAACATTTAACAGTAATAGTTGAAATGATAAATACAAGAGATCGAGCAGATATAGAACTCAAACTGTCAAATGAAAATCTGGAAACTCTGACGTATCCTGCCCGTTATTATTATCGGCGAATTTATCAAATTATTTCCAAAAAAGGTGTACAGTAATGCGTATAGCAATTGATATGCAGGGGGCTCAGACAGAGAGTCGGTTCCGTGGAATCGGGCGATACACAATGTCATTTACAAAAGCGATAGTAAGAAACCGTGGTTTACACGAAATATATCTTGTGTTAAGTGGACTCTTTCCAGAAACCATCGAACCGATTCGTATAGCTTTTAATGATATATTGCCGCAAGAAAACATCAGAATATGGAATGCACCTGGGCCCGTTAATGAGATGGAAGACGGTAACAGTGTAAGACGAAAATCAGCTGAAGTCATACGAGAAGCTTTTATTGAAAGCTTAAAACCAGATGTTATACACATCAGTAGCTTATTTGAAGGATTTGGAGACGATGCTGTAACTAGTATTGGTATTTTTGATAAAAAAACACCAGTAAGTGTTATGAGTTACGATTTTATACCGCTATTGAATCCTGGTGAGTATTTTGATAACAATAAAAAATATAAAAGTTACTATTTGAGTAAAATAGAATCAATAAAGCGGGCCTCTTTATACTTGGCAATATCTGAATACACAATGCGGGAAACAATTGAAGTATTGGAATTAAGTAATAAGGATACGGTGATAAACATTTCTACAGCCGTAGACGATAAATTCAAACCGGAAGAGCCAGAACAAAAAAAATGGGAAATGATAAAGAAAAAAATAGGAATTAGAAAAAAATTTATTCTGTATACAGGCGGTGCTGATAAACGTAAGAATCTTGAAAGATTGATAAAGGCATATGCAAAAATACCACAAGAGTTATTATCTGAATACCAATTAGTGTTTGCGGGTAAAATGCCGCAACCAGATATCGTTCGCATGATAGAGTTAGCTGATCAAATTGGATTGTCAACAAACGCACTACTATTTACTGGGTATATTACTGATAAAGAGCTTGTACAATTATATAATATTTGTTCACTATATGTTTTTCCTTCATGGCACGAAGGTTTTGGACTACCAGCACTCGAAGCAATGTCTTGTGGTGCGCTGGTAATAGGTTCTAATACAAGTAGCCTACCAGAGGTTATTGGTTGGGATAAAGCCCTTTTTAATCCATTCGATATAGATGATATTACGGATAAGATAATATTTTCACTCAAAAATGAAAATTTTCGTAAACGGCTTAAATTGCACGGTTTGAGGCAAAGTAAAAAATTTAGTTGGGATCATTCGGCTTTGAAAGCATTAGATTCATGGGAAAAAACTTATTTACCATATCAATGTAATTCATACACATATAGCACATTATATGAAGATCGCTTGTTAACGAGGTTGGTTGCTGAACGTGAAGACTATAATAGTGATGATGTAAAGCAACTTTCAATTGCATTAGCCTTGAATCAGTCAGGATCATTAGAAAAACAACTTTTTCTGGATGTATCGGAAATATGTCAGTCTGATGCTGCTACAGGTGTTCAAAGAGTCGTGCGGAGTTTTTTAATACATCTATTAAATTCCGCCATTAAAGGATTTCGTGTTGAGCCTGTTTATGCTACCCGGGAGCATGATTATAAATACGCTAGAAAATTTTCAAGTAAATTTCTTAATGTCAAGGATACAGGAATTGTTGATGAATCCATTTCGTGGTTACGAGGAGATATATTTTTTGGCTTGGACATGCAACATCATGTACAACTGCAACATAAATCATTTTATAATAGGTTAATTGCTGATGGAGTAACGGTAAAATTCCTTGTGTATGACCTGCTACCAATACAACTAGCAGATTTATTTAAGGATGATGATGCAAAAGAGTTACATGAAAATTGGTTAAAAATGATTGCAAATACTGATGGCGCTATATGTATCTCTAGGGCGACAGCTGATGCGTTTGATTCATGGATTCTCAACAATAAAATTACCAAATCGAAAACTTTTCACACCAGCTGGATTCACATAGGTGCTGATATTAGTTCTTCTGTGCCTTCTAAAGGGTTACCACAAGATGCAGATGATACCGTGCAAAAGCTGCGTGGAAAGCAAACTTTTGTCTGCGTTTCTACTTTAGAACCTAGGAAAGGACAACAACAGATTTTAGAAGCGTTTAATATTTTATGGAATGAAAATTACGAAATAAATCTTGTTTTTGTTGGTAAAAAGGGCTGGAAAATTGATGAACTTGAACATCAAATATCTTTCCACAATAAATATAACATAAACCTTTTTTGGCTTCAGGGTATCAGCGACCAATATTTAGAAAAAATTTATTCTGCTAGTCATTGCCTAATTGCTGCTAGCCTTAACGAAGGCTTTGGACTTTCGTTGGTCGAAGCTGCACAACATGGTTTATCTATCATAGCTCGTGATATTCCTGTTTTTCGTGAGATCGCTGGTGATCATGCAACATACTTTAAAGGACAGAGTCCAGATAATCTATCAGGTATAATTAAGGGCTGGCTTATTGATTATAATAAAAAACAACATGTAACTGCTATAAATATGCCATGGTTAACATGGAAGCAGAGCACTGAACAGCTCAAAAATAAGCTTACTGCTGATGGTTACTGGCCCAACCAGATACTTGTTGATATTTCTGAACTAGCCCGTAAAGATGTTGGTACTGGTATTCAAAGAGTCGTAAGAAATGTACTCAGAGAGTGGATGTCTAACCCGCCTGATAAATATCGAATTGAACTTGTTTATGCAACTTCTAACCATGGTTATCGATATGCGCGATCATTTTCACAAAAGTACGAACCTAACACATATAGTGATCTAATAGATGAGCCTGTATGCTATGCACCCGGAGATATATTCTTTGCTTTAGATTTTCAACCCCAAGTTCAGTCTCAGCAAAAGGATTTTTATCAATATTTACTATTGCATGGCGTGCAGGTGCTTTTTCTCGTACATGACTTGATACCTATTAAACACCCTGAATTCTTTCCGGATGGTAATAAAGAAGGATTCGAAAGTTGGTTGCATACTATAATAATAAGTAATGGTTTAATTTGTGTTTCTAAATCAACCGCCATCGATCTTGAAACTTGGATCTTAGAAAACTCAGGAAACTTTAACTTTCCAATTAAAATTGCATGGACACACAATGGTGCCGATTTAGAAGTTAATCCACAAAAAATCCTGTCAACCTCAAGAAAAGGCGCTATCAAGTTTGACTTGATTTCTCAAAATAAATCTTTTTTGATGGTGGGTACTATAGAACCGCGCAAAGGATATCAGGATGTTCTAAATGCATTTGATGTCCTTTGGGCGGAGAATTTAGATTTAAATCTTATTATTATAGGTAAAGTGGGTTGGGGTACTGCTGCGTTAGTAGATAGAATTATTTCCCATCCAGAATTTAATAAGAGACTTTTTCTTTTCCATGGGATATCTGATGAAGAATTAAATCAGCTTTATTCGATATGTGTATGTCTAATAGCTGCATCATATGATGAAGGTTTTGGTTTGCCATTAATTGAGGCTGCACGATATGGTCTACCTATTATAGCCCGTGACATTTCTGTCTTTCGAGAGGTTGCTGGTAATTATGCCTATTATTTTAGTGATGAAAACTTGTCAGATAATATTCCTCACGCGATAAAATCTTGGTTATCTTTATTCGAAGAGGATAAACATCCTAAATCCAGCAATATCTCATCGTTGACGTGGAAAGAAAGCGCTGAAAATCTTCTTAGAATAGTTTTGGATATTAATAATGATTGCTATTTATCTGTTCTTCCTAATGGCTTATGCCAATTATCAAAAAAATACAATCATCAAAGTAATCGTTTATCATGGGAGTATGGTTGGAGTCATCCAGAAATTGATTTTCGTTGGTCTGAAGGATATGAATCTGCAATTTATTTTACTCTATCATTTTCAGATGCTTGCTTATGTAACTGTATAGCTCTGGAACTTCATACCCTTAATAATCAGCATGTTTTAATTTGCCTTAATGATCATGTTATTTATGATGATGCGATCAATTTTGAGAATGGCTCATCTGAGCTTAAAATATATTCTCATAATTTTAACGAAGGTAAAAATAAGCTCATTTTCAAATTGCCTGATGCTAAAAGGTCAGGTGGTGGCGATCCTAGAATTCTTTCTATTGCATTACATAGTTTGATCCTTCATAATGTGACCGATAATGGCCTAGTTTTAGGTGCCTAGTCGTAATTTCAATATATAGAATTATAATTTCTGGGTTTTGAATCTGGTTTGCCGCCACGCTTCGAACATTTATTTATCGTGATATATAAATGGTGTGGATCGAAAATTCAGTTTATTGATTATAGGATTAACTTATGATGACTTCAAAGAACCCAATCGGTATTATGTGTTATAATAGGCCGAATTACTTAAAAAAAACTTTAGATTCGATTTTATCGAATGATATTCAAGATAGGTTAATTTTTATTTTCCATGATAAGCCTAAGAATTTTTATGATGAGGGATATATTGAAACGGTTGTTATTATTGAAGAGTACCTGAGCAGGTTTCCTGAAAATACAGTTTATTTAAGCAATAATGTTAATTTAGGATGTGCTAATCAATGGTATAGGATGTTCGATATCGTTTTTGAATTTTCGAATTGCCACGCTGCTTATTTTTTTGAAGATGATATTGTTTTAGAAAAAAACTATCTAAGTATCATGGACAATTTATTTCATTTGTTTGGAAATGATGAAAGGGTTGGTCTTATTTCTTGTTTTAACCCCATCTTGCGAGATGATAAGTATTCTTATTCTCTGATGGGGCAAGATTGGGGTGTTGGCATGCCAAGGACAGCTTGGCATAAGATCAAAGGTCTATTTTTTGAGTATCTAAAACTACAATTTACACGTGATTATACCGCTAGGCATTCTGAATTTATTCAGCAATGGATAACTGATCTAGGCCTTCGATGGTTAGATGGTCACGAGGGCTCTGACTCTATTATTGAGTATCTACTTGCTGGTAACGGATTAGCAAGGATAGTTACCAATTTTAATCTTGCTATGCCCATAGGTGAAGAAGGTATGCATTTCAAGCCAGATGATTTCCAAAAATTATTTAATAATGTTACAATCCAAGATTTTACTCTTGTAGAAGTTAGGAAGCCTTCTGATTCCGAGTTTGATCTTTGTACGGAAAAGAACCTTGTAGTTGATCGCGACCGTTTTATGTTTCATATGGAGCATGCGCTACAGTCTGAGGTTTCTGATTTTTTAAAAAATAAATGGAACTTAAATCTTAATTATTTTCCTTTTAATGATTATTATCTTGAGTATTCTACAAGTTCACCTTATGTTGGTAAGAAAAATGTACTTAACGATTCGATAATTAATTCTGATGGTCTTTTTTTTGGACCCTATATGAGGGTAATGGCTGGTCATTACTATGTGTGCATTCATACGGTCGGTAAAGCTAATATCTCCTGTGAAGTGGTATCTCTTAATGTTAAACAAATTGAAATTGAAAAATCAATTAAAGTAAATTCTGAGAGAGAAAGTATCTCATTTATTTTTGAGTTTACACTGAATCAGTGTGCTTACGATCTAGAGGTGCTCATACGGGCTGAAGGACAAGTAGATATCCGTAAAGTTATAGTATATGGACACATGAAAGGTTAAAAATATGGCCTTGGAGACTATGATTATGAACGCCATCATCACCGGCATCACCGGCCAAGACGGTGCCTACCTCACCCAACTCCTCCTGGAGAAGGGCTACACAGTCTATGGCACCTACCGCCGCACCAGTTCTGTAAGTTTTTGGCGTCTGGAAGAGTTGGGCGTCGCCGATCATCCCAATCTCCATCTGGTCGAGTTTGACCTGACCGATCTGGGTTCCGCCATACGCCTGATTGAAAGCAGTGGCGCGACTGAAGTCTATAATCTCGCCGCGCAAAGCTTCGTCGGCGTCAGCTTCGATCAGCCCAACACCACCGGCCAGATTACCGGCTTGGGCGCCTTGAACCTGCTCGAAGCTATTCGCATCGTCAATCCCAAAATCCGCTTTTATCAAGCCAGCACCTCCGAAATGTTCGGTAAGGTCCAGGCTATTCCCCAGGATGAAAACACCAACTTCTATCCCCGTAGTCCTTACGGGGTGGCTAAACTCTATGCCCACTGGATGACTATCAACTACCGCGAAAGCTACGGCATATTCGGCAGCAGCGGCATTCTGTTCAACCACGAGAGTCCCCTGCGCGGTCTGGAGTTTGTTACCCGCAAAATCACCGACGGCATGGCCAAAATCAAACTCGGCAAACTCGATCAATTGCATTTAGGTAATCTCGATGCCAAACGTGACTGGGGCTATGCCAAGGATTATGTGGAAGGCATGTGGCGCATGTTGCAGGCTGACACCCCGGATACCTTTGTACTGGCTACGGGTCGTACTGAATCCGTCCGGGATTTTGTGACCATGGCCGCTAAAGCCGCAGGCATCACCATGGAATGGCAAGGACAGGGCGAAGCCGAATGCGGCAGAGATGCGGCTACTGGCAAAGTGATTGTCTCCGTCAATCCCAGGTTCTACCGTCCCGCTGAAGTGGAACTACTTATCGGTAATCCTGCCAAGGCCAAGACCGAACTCGGCTGGGAAACCCCGACGACGCTGGAACAACTTTGTGCCATGATGGTCGAAGCCGACTTGCAGAGGAACGGCTGAACAACCTGCGGAGGCAAATTTGACGCATCCTGAAACTCAGCCCAATCCAATGCTCATTCTTTCAGGCCAGACCGTATTGGTCACTGGCCTGCGCGGTTTTACCGGCCAGTATCTGGCCAAGGCCCTGCGTGCCCGTGGCGCCCAGGTCATTGGCCTGGTGCAGGACGAAGCACAAAACGCCGAGGAAATCAGCGCCGATCTGACCGATGCCGCTTCCGTAAAAGCCGCTGTTACACAAGTCCAACCCACCCATGTCGTCCATCTCGCCGGGCTGGCCTTTGTCGGTCATGGCGACGCCCAGGCTTTTTATGCTGTCAATCTTTTCGGCACTCTTCATCTGCTGGAAGCCTTGAGTACCCTCAAAACACCGCCGCGACGTATTCTGCTGGCCAGTTCCGCCAATGTGTATGGCACCCCCGCTGTGGAAGTCATCGACGAAAGCATCTGTCCCGCCCCGGTCAATCACTATGCCTGCAGTAAACTCGCCATGGAGCACATGGCTCATACCTGGATGGATAAACTGCCCATTGTCATTACTCGTCCCTTCAACTACACCGGCGTCGGGCAGGATGACAAGTTTCTTATTCCTAAAATTGTCAGCCATTACCAACGCCGTGCGCCTTTCATTGAACTGGGCAATCTCGATGTCAGCCGGGATTTTTCCGATGTCCGCGACGTGGTTGAGCGCTATGTTCATTTACTCCTGGATGCCGAAGGTGTGTCCAGACAAACCTTCAATGTCTGTTCCGGACAAGCCCACTCCCTGCGCGAGATCATGGCCCTGACCGAACAACTCAGTGGTCACTCTCTGGACATCCGGGTGAACCCGGCATTCGTCCGCGCCAATGAAGTCCCCCGCCTGTTGGGTTCTGCGGCCAGGCTGCAACAATACCTCGGCCCATTCTCCGCTATCCCCATGAAACAGACCTTGCGCTGGATGCTGGAGACTTAATGGCTGATCACGACTTTTACCGCGCTTTTGAAGACCGTCACCGGGGTTCCCGAGCTCTCATCAAATCGCGGGTCAAAGTCTATCTGCCTTTCTTGTATCCACTGAAAGCCATTTGCGCAATAAAATATTGCGTTTGCAGGAATCTCCGGAGCTTGCCGCAGGGGATGCCCCCGTATCACTGATACAGGTGCTGGCCGGGGTAAGTCCCGACTATGCCGTGGTCGCGCAAAAAGCAGCCACAGCCAAAAAACTGAAAAGCTTTGATGCACCTTTTGATCAGCAGTATGGGTTGACGCTGGCAGACCTCGCCAGGCGTTATGAAGCCAGTCTGCGCGCAGAAATCATCCGTGAGCTGAAGCCCAAGCGTAGAAAACCCAAGGCACAAGCTGCCAGCGATGCCCAGGACGCGCCTAAAAAGTAGCGGGAATATCGCCTATACGCCGGAAAGTGGCATTGAAGGGGCCCATATATTTGAGCAGGGTCAGCATGGAGCCGCGAAACTGGTATTGTTGGGTCAGAAAGGCTTTTTTGCTGCTCAGTTCCCGCTGGTGTATGCGCATCCAGGTTTCCTGGCTGGCATGGACACGCAGTAGTGCTTTTTGCGGCGGGGTTTCTGAAATATCTTGTGGTAACCCATTGACCAGCGTCAGATAAATGTTGGGGTGGTCTTTGTCCAGCCAGCCGTATTCAATGCTGGCATTGAAGCCTTTCAGTGCCACTGCCAATGATTCATCTGCGCTGCAGTGTGCGGCGTAGGCCTCCATCCAGGGAATACTCAGAAAGCGGTCCATAATTTTCCAATGATCATGATGTGCGCTGTTTGGAAGAGTACAAGCCGCTCTGCATAGCGTCAAAGCGTCTCCCTTGATGAGTACGGACAAGTGCCGTACAATAAAAACTAAGACATAAATCCATTCTACGGAGTCGCCCATGCTGAACACGCCTGAAACATCCGACAAGTCGCGCAATGCGCGCCTGGAGGCGCGCGTCTCCAGCGACCAGAAAGACTTTTTTCAGCGCGCTGCCAAGTTGACAGGGCGCACTTTAAGTGAACTAGTCATTGAGAGTACTCAGGAAGCGGCGAGCAGGATCGTGCAAGAGCACGAAGTCATCCGCTTGTCTCGCGAAGAGCAAATCACTTTTGTCAGTGCCTTGCTGGCACCGTCCGAGCCGGGCATGCGTATCCGTAAGGCCGTCCGGAGCTACCGACAAAAAACGGGGCTTTGATTGGCGCTTTCTTTGGTCTCTGAAAACATCGCTCCGCTTAAAAAAACGCACGAGCGCAAGACGTTCGATTGCGGCAATGACCTGTTGAATGCTTATCTGCGCGAGCAGGCGCGGCAAGACGCCGAGAAGCGCGTCGCCGCACCTTTTGTATTTACTCAGGCAGACAGCCCTGTAGTGCTCGGCTTCTACACCCTGTCGTCATCAATCATCCCGGTGGCTGAGCTTCCGCCGGACCTGATGAAGCAGTTGCCGCGCTATGGACAATTGCCGGTCACGTTACTGGGCAGGTTGGCGGTGGACCACTCGGTCAGTGGTCAGGGGCTGGGTGAGTTCCTGCTGGTAAATGCCCTTCATCGCAGCCTGCAATCTTCGCAACAGATCGCGGCCATGGCGGTGATTGTGGAAGCCAAGGATCAGCGGGCCGAGAGCTTCTATCGGCATTTTGATTTTCAGCCTTTCCAGCAAACCCCTTTGCGCCTGTTCCTGCCCATGGGGCAGATCGCGAAATTGTTCGCATAGCGGCTTGCCCTTATAATGCCAACCAGATTCTGGTCATCTCATGGGGGATGATGATGAGTAATTATCCGTGAATGAAAACAGCCTGATTCTTTCTGGTATTAGCAAATCCTTCCCCATCCACCATGGTCGGGATATGCGTCTGATTCTGGATGATATTTCCCTGGAGATTCACCCCGGTGAACGCTGGGGTATTATGGGTCCGAACGGGGCGGGCAAATCCACCCTCATTCAGATTATCAGCGGTTCTTTGCGAGCCGATGCGGGAACCGTGCATCGCGGTATGACGGTTTCCTGGCCCCTGGCTTTTGGGGGGGCTTTTCAGGGTAGCCTCACGGGTCGTGATAATGCCCGTCTCATTGCCCGGGTTTATGGGGCTGATGTGAAGGAAACTGTGGCGCAGGTGGAAGACTTTGCCGAACTCGGCATTTATCTGGATGAGCCGGTGAAAAGCTATTCTTCGGGTATGAATTCGCGCCTGAGTTTTGCCATCAGCATGGCGGTGGATTTTGACTGTTATCTGGTAGATGAAGTCATTTCGGTGGGCGATGCGCGTTTCAACCGCCGCTGTGAGGATGAACTGAAACGGCGAGCCACCAAGGCGATGGTGCTGGTATCTCATCATTCTGATCTGATTCTGGGTAATTGTGATCATGCGGCCATTCTCGAAAACGGGCGTTTGCGGGTCATTGAGGATATCAATGAAGCCGTGCATTACTATACGAACATGTGAGCCATGCTTCCGGACAGTAATGCCGATTGGCAGCATATTGCGCGCGAGCGGCCTTATTTTGGGGTGTTGAGCGAGGCGGCTTATGCGGAGCCAGCGCTTTCAGATGCGCAGCTTGCGCAATTTTTGGATTCCGGTCAGCGTTACGTCAATATGGTGTTGGACCAATGCACGCGCTTTTTTGGTGCCAACTGGCAGACGGGTAGTGCGCTGGATTTTGGCTGCGGGGTAGGGCGGCTGTCCTTGCCTTTGGCGCGGCGCTTTGGGCAGGTGACGGGGCTGGATGTGGCTCCGGCGATGCTCAGCGAGGCCCGGCGCCTTGCCCAATTAGCTAATCTGCATAATGTGCATTGGCTATTGGCCGATGATCACCTTTCGGGAATTGCCGGCGCACAGTTTGACTTTATGCTTTCTTTTATTGTGTTTCAGCATATTCCTGAAGCACGAGGACAACGCCTCTTGCAGCAGTTATTGACCCATCTGGCACCGGGCGGAATGGCAGTTTTCCATTTCAAATACGCACAAGTCATGCCTCGACATCCGTGGTCCACTTTTTTGAGTCACCATGTACCGGGTGGCCGTTGGCTGGTCAATGCCCTGCGAGGGAAACCACTGAAAGAACCGCATATGCAGATGAATGCCTACAACCTGAACCGTCTGGTCCAGTCTTTTCAGGAAGCCGGGATTCAGGAAATCCATACCCGTCTGGAAGATCATGGTGGTCATTGGGGTGTGGAAATGTATGTGCGGCGGGGTGCTTAGGCTATGACCTCTGCCAAAAACTCCAGTAAGGAAGGATGGTGGCAGCGTTGGCGCGGGGGGGCTGATCCCGCAGAGGATGCAGCGCTGGCGAATCTGGATGACCTGGGATTTTTGACAGCGGTTTACCGGAAATATCTGGGGCGGGAAAGCGACCCTTCGGGGCGGGAACATTATCTGCCACGGGTTAAGACGCCGGGTGGGCGTCGGCAGGTGATCCGCGCCCTTCAAGGTTCGGAAGAGGCGCGTTTGTATCAAGAGCGACAGATGCGAATCGCTCTGCTGACACAGTGGGAAAACCATGAGCAACGGCCCCCCCTGCCCCGGCTGGGAGTGGGTGCTGCAGGGGATATGCCCCGAATGGCTCTGTTGGGTACCTGTCTTCTGGAGGGCTTGCTTCAGACCGCATTGGCGCGGGACTGGCCCGTAAAGCATTTTCTGATGGATTCTGGCCCCCATGATCCGGTACCGCAGTTTTCTGCGGAGGATTTTGACGGAGTGCTGGTACAACTGACCCTGCGTTCTTTGCTGAGCATGGTGGCGGAAAACGGCGATGGGGATCTGTTTCATCTGCGCGCTGATGTGGATTGGTCCGATTTACGGGAACGGGCCTGTCAGCAACTGCAAACCCAGGTGCAGCGCATACTGGCGGCCTTACCCGATGGGCTTCCTGTGTTTTTCCTGGGTTTTCTGGAGCCCATGCCCCGGATCAACGGTCTGCTGGGGCGTAATCGTCAGAATACCTTGTATGCATTGATTCGCCACCTGAATGACGCATTGGAAGAGGCCCTGACGGTGCAGCACCGTGCTTTTTATCTGGAGCTGAATGATTTGCGCCTGCATTACGGAGACAGCACGGCCTATGATGGGTATGTTTCCCATTTCACCCATGGGGGCATGCGCAGTAGTCGGCAGGGAGATCTGATTCATCTGGGGATTCTGGAAAAAGTAGAGGCCGCTTTGCAGATTTTGCGGGGCGATCAGCAGGTCAAACTGATTATTACCGATCTGGATAATACCCTCTGGAAAGGCGTGTTGGCGGAGCTGGATGAAATCATCCCGCTGGAGGTCACCGAAGGTTGGCCCCTGGGTTATGCCGAGGCCCTGCTGGCCTGCAAGGCACGCGGAATTTTGCTGGCTATTTGCAGCAAAAATGAGGACATCAGTACCCGCGAAAATTTTGCCAAGGTCTGGGGGAGCCGCATGCGTCTGGAGGATTTCTGCGCGGTACACATCAGTTGGCAACCCAAGTCTCAGGCCATTGCGCAGATTTTGGCAGAAACCAACCTGTTACCTGAATATGTGCTGTTTATAGATGATAACCCTCTGGAAATTGCCGAAGTCAGCCATGCTTACCCGCAGATGCGGACCCTCAGCGGTGACCCGGAGCATTGGCGTCATCTGCTGCTCTATGCTGTGGAAACGCAGGTCGCCCATGTATCGGCAGAATCCGCCCGGCGCACCGAACTGGTTCAGGCCAAAAAACAGCGGGATGCCGCCGCTGAAAACATGGATAGGGCAGCCTGGCTGGAGTCCTTGCAGCTCACCCTACAAGTGGAGACCGTGACCGACGGCAGGCATCCCCGCTATGCACGTGCGCTGGAGCTACTCAACAAAACCAATCAGTTCAATACCACTGGCCAGCGTTGGAGCGATGCTGAACTGCAAAACTGGCTGGCGGCGGGGGGTGTTTTGCTCGCCGTTTCGGCGCAAGACCGTTTTGCACCCCATGGGCTGATTGCCCTGGCTTTGTTGCAGTCCAACGCCATCATTCAGATGGTGTTGTCTTGCCGGATATTTGGCCTGGGCATTGAAACTGCCCTCCTGGCCGAAGCTGTGCGCCAGATACAGGCCGGTGGGCATGATGAATTTCTCGGTCATTTTAGTGCCACTGGCCGCAATGATGCCTGCCGGAATTTCTGGCAGGAACAGGGCCTGGTCTGGGACGCGGAGCTGAATCTGTGGCGTGGAAGCGTTGCGCCTGAATGGCCAAGCTGGATTCGGTAATGACAAGGTCCACTTTATTATTATAAACAGGAAGTTGAATTTCATGGAGCATAAACCAAATAACCTCCGCATTCTCATGGAAATGCGCCCCGCCCTGGATGGCTTTTACGGGATTCCTCAGGAAACCCGCTTGCTTTACGGGGTGTTGGCCCGTTTGCCCGATGTGGAATTGTCGGGCTTGCTGCAGATGTCCAAACGCAGCGTGCGCGGTGGTGTTTATGGGCATAAGTCCCTCAGTGAGGCCGAGCGGGTGCATCGTTTTGCGCGGGTGGTGGTGGCCCTGAAAGGTCGCACTGCCGTGGACTGGAAAGGGGATGTCGCCGAATGGCTGGAAAATCTTATCCAAAGCTGGCGCCTGCGCGGAAAAGCCTGGATGGGGATGGGGGCAATTCCACTGGGGCATTTTGAGACCCGCTATTTTCGGGACTACGTTTGGCAGGAATTATATGGGCGTAGTTTGCCTGCGGCTGATCGGGAGGCGGTGCTGCGCGGGGATTATCGGGTTTGTGCTTACCCTTGGCGCAGCATGCATTTGGTGGGTATTGAACGCGCCCAGCTTTCTTTGGCGTCCCGCTATCCGCGCCTGAATACCCAAGGGGTGGATGTGCTGATTGCCCAGACGCCTTTCCCGGCGCGGGTGAGTAAGGGCACGGCGCTCCTGGTGCATTATCATGATGCCATTCCGGTGTTGATGCCCCACACGATTTCGGACCGGGCTTTTCATCAGGCCAGCCATTTTCAGGCGATGGCTGCCAATGTGCGGGCGGGTGCGCATTTTGCGTGCGTATCGGACGCGACCCGCCGGGATTTGCTGAATCTGTTCCCGGAAGCCGAGCCTTTGGCCCACACGATTCATAACATGTTGCCCAGCCATTATTTTCCGGCAGAACCCGAGCCAGAGCGTATTCCCGGTATTGTCCGCCGCCATTTACATGGTGAATTTGAGGGAAAAATCAAAGGCAAACAAGAAAAATACAAGGTCTATAAATTATCCCGGATGTTTGGCAACGAAGAAGAAAAAACCCGTTTTTATGCCGATGCTCTGGGACCAGACAGCCGTTTTGTATTGATGGTTTCTACCGTGGAGCCGCGCAAAAATCACAGTCGCCTGCTGGAAGCCTGGGAAGCTTTGCGCAGTACCATGGACCCGGACCTGAAGCTGATTATTGTCGGGCATATCGGCTGGGATTATCAGACCGCGCTGGAGGGGTTTTTGCCATGGATAGAGCAGGGCAGTCTGTTTTTGCTCCATAGTGTGCCTGCCGAAGCCCTGCGCCTGTTATTCCGGCAGGCCGTAGTGACGGTCTGCCCCAGTGTGGGCGAAGGTTTTGATTTTTCCGGGGTGGAAGCCATGCGCTGCGGAGGTGTGGTAGCGGCTTCGGATATTCCGGTGCATCGTGAAGTGTATGGCGAAGCCGCCCGCTATTTTGACCCCTATGATACCGGCAGCCTGGTGCAGGTGCTGCGGCAAATGATTTATCACCCGGATGCCGCCGAAATCCGGGAGTCCCTGCGCACCGTCGGTGCCACCCAAAGTGCCCGCTACCTCCCCGAAAAAATCCTGCCCCAATGGCAGGACCTGCTCTGGCGGATCGTGCGGTGAGGGCTACGGCGAAAGCGTCACTTAGAGATGTTGCGCCTAATGGCGATCTCTCGGAAATGGTTGTGTGGCGAGTACCTGCGCCACCTTGTTAAGGTAAAACTTTGGGCGATACCCAGGACGTGCCTAATCATCGCTTGTATCTTCCGCTATGAACAATGGTGCAATAAAGCTGGCATCCAAATACACCATTGTTTTCAGGTTTATTGTACCGCCTCCCATGGATTGATGACGTTCAGCCCGGCAGCCTCAAAAGGGGTGGTGTCACGGGTGGCGACGGCAAAGCCGTTGGCAAGGGCGACGGCGGCAATGAAGGCATCGGCCG
>Ga0172382_10000164_pt1 | contig 115983 bp, 100 predicted proteins | sample Leawel138RmetaG_FD_122245 | JGI IMG/M metagenome (GOLD analysis project Ga0172382, IMG submission 122245) | Leachate microbial communities from a municipal landfill in Southern Ontario, Canada - Leachate well 138R metaG | ecosystem: Engineered > Solid waste > Landfill > Unclassified | place... | reverse complement strand
CGCGGCGCGCACCGCCGCACCGACCACCCGGCGACCGACCCCGCGCTCGACGGGCACCACACCGTCGTGGTCGCCGGCGACGGCGGGCCGGACGTGCGGCTCGAGCCCTGGTCCTGACGCCCCGGTGGCGCCCGGCGGCGCGCCCTTAACCGGAATCGAACATTTCGCGGGTTGTAGCCCATAGACCCGGCACGTCGCCCGCCACCCACCGGCCGGCGCGACGGTCCCGGCCCACTTCGCCATGTATCACCTGAGCCGAGCCCTGTACCGCGACGTCCTCCGCAGCCTGCCGCCCGACCGCGGCCGGGAGAGCCAGGAGCACCTGCTCCACGCCTGCGAATCGACGATCCAGCGCCTCGTCGGGGATCCGCACTACTTCGCCCACCCGGCGAAGACGCTGTTCCACGAGATCCGCTTCCTCTTCCCGATCGCGGAGCAGGCGCGCGTCTGGCAGGCGGTGCGCCTGCACGTCGGCGGCCTCGCCGAGCAGCTGCGCCGGGACCCGTCGCTCGGCCACGACCTGTCGGGGACCCAGCCGACCTGCCAGGCGACGACGCGCCGCGGGCAGCCGTGCCAGCGCGACCCCTTGGAGGGCTCCCGCTACTGCCCCTCCCACCAGCACCTCACCGAGACCGAGGAGCTCGACGCGGAGTTCGAGCGGGCGCTCATGGCGGAGCAGGCGCTCGTCGCCTGACCCGGCGCGCCGGACGGGGACGGGCCGCCCGGTCGGCCGGGAGCGTCGGCGACGCCGTCGGCCCGCGGCGTCGCGCGGGCCGAGGCGGCGAGGCCCGGCGCGGCCCGGCGACCGCGTAGCCTCCGCGACGTGCTGCTCGGCGTCGACGTCGGAGGGACGTTCACGGACGCGGTCCTCGTGACCGACGCCGGCATCGTCACGGCGAAGGCGCCGACCGTGCCCGACGACCAGTCGCGTGGCGTCCTGGCCGCCGTCGACGCGGTGCTGGAGCGCGCCGGGGCCGACGTCGCGGCCGTCCGTGGCTTCCGCCACGGCATGACCGTCGCGACGAACGCCCTGCTCGAGGGCCGCCTGGCCCGGACCGCGCTGTGCGCGACCGACGGGTTCGTCGACGTCGTCGAGCTCGGGCGCCAGGACCGCCCCCACCTCTACGACCTCGCCCGGGCGCGACCCGCGGCACTGACCCCGCCGGAGCGACGGGTGGCCGTCGCGGAGCGGTGCGGCCCGGACGGCGTCGAGGAGCCGCTGACCGACGCCGAGGCCGACCGCGTCGCCCGGCGCGTCGCCGACCTCGAGCCCGAGGCGGTCGCCGTCGTGCTGCTCCACGCCGACCGCCATCCCGAGCACGAGCGGCGGCTCGGCCGGGCGTTGCGCGACCGCCTGGGCCCCGACGTCCACGTGTCGCTCTCGCACGCCGCCGTCGGCACGTTCCGCGAGTACGAGCGCGCCGCGACGACCGAGGTCGACGCCGCGGTGTCCCCGCTCGTCGGCCGGTACCTCCGCCGACTCGCCGGGCGCTGCGCCGACGCGGGCCTGCCGACGCCGGAGGTCCTGCACTCCTCGGGCGGCGTCGGCGACCTCGAGGCGACCGCGGCCCGCGGGGCCACGACCGTCCTGTCGGGCCCGGCCGGCGGGGCCGCGGCCGCGATGCTCGTCGCCGCCGCGTCGGACGAGCCCGACCTCCTGTGCCTCGACATGGGGGGCACGTCCTGCGACGTCCTCGTCGTCCGCGACGGCCACGCGACCGAGGTCGGGGGCGGCACGATCGGCGGGCGACCGATCGCCCTCCCGACGGTCGACATCCACACCGTCGGCGCGGGCGGCGGATCGATCGCGTGGGTCGACAGCGGCGGCGCGCTCCGCGTCGGGCCACGCTCGGCCGGCGCCGAGCCCGGCCCGGCCGCCTACGGCCGCGGGGCGACCGAGCCGACGGTCACCGACGCCCACGTCGTCCTCGGGACGCTCGACCCGTCGCGACCGCTCGCCGGCGGCGTCGCGCTGGACGCCGCCGCCGCGACGGACGCCGTCGACCGCCTGGCGGCGGCGATCGGGCTCGACCGCGACGCGTGCGCCCGCGGCATCCTGCGCGTCGCCGACACCGAGATGGAGCGCGCCCTGCGGACCGTGACGGTCGAGCGCGGGATCGACCCGCGCGGGTTCGCGCTCCTCGCCTACGGCGGCGCCGGCGGGCTCCACGCCGCGTCGCTCGCCGAGCGCCTGGGGATCGACCGGGTCCTCGTCCCCCGCACCGGCGGCGTGCTCTCCGCGGTCGGCCTCGCCGCCGCGCCGCGTCGACGCGACCATGCGCGAACGGTCCTGCTGCGCGGCGACGCGATCACCGCCGACCGCCTGCGGCCCGACGCCGCGATCTGGGCCGCCGGCGACGACGACGACGGACCGGGCGGCGCGCGCGACGGGACGGTGCGGATGGCCTACGACGTCCGCTATGTCGGGCAGGCGTTCGAGCTCACCGTCCGCGACGTCGAGCCCGATCCCGACGCGTTGCGGCGCGCGTTCGCCGCCGCGCACCGCGAGCGGTACGGGTTCGACGACCCCGACGCCGAGCTCGAGCTCGTGACGATCCGGCGCACCGTCGTCGCCGACCCACCGGAGGTGCGGCTGGGTGGCGACGTCCCGGCCACCGCGGCGCAGGCGGGGCCGCTCGTCCTGCCCGAGGACGGGACGACGGTCGTCGTGCCCGCCGGCTGGCGCGTCCGCCGCGACGGCGACGGCACGCTCCGCCTCGACCGCGACGGCGGGGAGCCCCGACCGTGAGCGATCGCCTCGACGCGGTCGACCTGCAGGTGCTCGTCGGCGGGCTCCGCGCGATCTGCGACGAGATGGGGGCCACGCTCGTGCGCAGCGCCCACTCGCCGAACATCACCGAGCGCCGGGACTGCTCGACGGCGCTGTTCGACGCCGACGCCCGGATGATCGCCCAGGCCGAGCACATCCCGGTCCACCTCGGGGCGATGCCGGCGTCCGTCGCGGCGGTCCGCGAGCGCGCCGGCGACGCCATCGCCCCGGGCGCGTCGTGGATCCTCAACGACCCGTTCGCCGGCGGGTCGCACCTGCCGGACATCACCGTCGTCACCCCGGCGCTCGCCCCCGACGGCACGCTCGTCGGGTTCTCCGCGACCCGGGCCCACCACGCCGACGTCGGTGGCCGCACCCCGGGCTCGATGCCGGCCGACTCGGTCACCCTCGACGAGGAGGGGGTCGTCATCCCACCGCGTCCGCTCGACGACGCGGCGATCGCCGGGCTCGTCGCCCGCATGCGCCACCCGGCGCAGCGCCGCGCCGACCTGCGCGCCCAGCTCGCGACCGCCCGGATCGGCGCCCGCGGGCTGCTCGCGCTCGCCCGCGACCGGTCGCCGGACCGCCTGGCGGCGCAGATCGACGAGGTCCTGTCGTACGGAGAGCGCCGGATGACCGCCGCGATCGACACGCTGCCCGTCGGCACGCACCGCCGCCGCGACGTCCTCGAGGGCCGCGACGGGCCGATCGCCATGACCGTCACCGTCGAGGTCGCCGACGGCCGCGTGACGATCGACCTGCGCGACGTGCCCGACCAGGGCGCGCACAACCTCAACTGCCCGCGTGCGGTGACCGAGTCGGCCTGCCTCTTCGCGGTGCGGGCCGCGGTCGCCGACCCCGAGCTGCCGACCGACGACGGGGCCCGGCGCCCGATCACGGTCCTGACCCGTGCGGGGTCGTTGCTCGACGCCCGACCGTTCGCCGACGGACGCCGCCCGGCGGTCGTCGCGGGCAACGTCGAGACGAGCTCGCGCGTCGCCGACCTCGTCCTCGGCGCGCTCGGCCGCGCGCTCGGGCAGGGCACGATGAACAACGTCACCCTCGGCGACGACCACCGGACGATGTACGAGACGATCGGCGGCGGGCAGGGGGCGCTCCCCCACGCCGACGGGCCGAGCGCGGTGCACGTCGCGATGTCGAACACGCGCAACACGCCGGTGGAGGCGCTGGAGGCGTCGTTCCCGGTCCGGGTGACCCGGTACGAGGTCCGCCGCGGCAGCGGCGGGGCGGGCGCCCACCCGGGCGGCGACGGCGTCGTCCGCGAGCTCCGGGCGCTCGCGCCGCTCGACTACCAGCTCCTGACCGACCGACGAGCGATCGGGCCGGCCGGCGCGGACGGCGGCGCCGACGGCGCGCCGGGCCGCAACGTCGTCGCCGGCCGCACGGTCGGGGCCAAGGCCGGTGGGCGCCTGGAGCCGGGGGACGTCCTGCGGATCGAGACGCCGGGCGGGGGCGGCTGCGGGGCGCACTCCACGGGTTGAGGAGGGGCGAGGGCGGACCCGTCCGGGCGTCGCGTCGGGCCCGTGGACGGGGCGACGGGCGTCGAGTGACCATCGTCACGGCAGAACCTCCCGCAACCTCTTGGATTTTTGCGCAGTTTCTGCAACGATGCGTTCTCCGTCCCGTTGCGATCTCCGCTGGTTCGCGGCTGCGCGACGGGAACGTTCATCGCCAACACTGGTACCCGCCATGCCGATTGCCTTCAAGGAATGGGCGGTCACGGTTCGTGCCCTCGCCGAGGGTGAGCAGCTGCTCACGCTACGCAAGGGTGGTATCCGGGAGGAGCACAAGCACTTCCGGCTCGAGCACGATCGCTTCTTCCTGTACCCCACGTTCGACCACCAGCGCAACGACGTCATCCGTGAGTCGCACCAGCCCGAGCTCCGTCGTGCGCTCGAGGAGGGCGTGTGGCCGGACGGCGATCCGCCGCCTTCCGCGCTGACGCAGGACGGCGGCATCCCGCAGCCGGAGCGCGTGCGCATCCGGGCGTGGGCCGAGGCCGTGGCGCACTACACCGTGACGGACGCCCGCGTCGTCGAGGCGCTGTCGCCGTACTACGTGTGGACGTCGGACTACGCCGAGAAGCGCCTGCGCTGGAAGCACCGTCATCCGCTCCACATCGTGCTCTTGCGGGCCTACCGCATCCCGCGCCCGGTCACGGTGCGCGTGCGCGACGACTTCGGCGGATGCCGGTCGTGGCTCGAGGTCCAGCGCGACCTGCCGTTCGAGGGCACCCCGGTCCTGTCCGACGGCGAGTTCGCCCGGGCCACCGGCGAGATCGAGGCGATCCTCGCCAGCGCCGCGGACCGCGTTCCCGTCCTGGCGTGATCCCGGATCCCTCCGGGGTCCCCTCCTCCCCGACCGGTGACGCCCGCCCCGCGGGCGTCACCGCCGTCGGCGCCGCGCCCGGGACGAACCTCCTGCCCGGGTGCGCGCGCATCCTCTGCCTCGGCATCGGCGGTGGCGGCGACGTGGTCGGCGCGCTCGGCGCCGCCCGGCTGCTCGGCCGCCCGTTCGTCGTCGGCGGCCTGACCTGGGAGCGGCTGCCGGTCGACCCGGTCCCCGGCCCGCGTCGGCTCGACGAGATCGTCGACCACGACGTCCTCTCCCCCACCGTCGCCCGCGCCGACGGCCGCACCCGCACCACCGGTGGCATCGGGTTCGCCGAGTCGCGGATGAGCGACGTGCTCGGGGCGCCGACGGTGCTCGTGGATCCCAACCCCGGACCGGCGGCGGTCGCCGACGGGATCCGGGACGCGCTCGGCCCGCTGGGCTGCGACGGGGTGCTCCTCGTCGACGTCGGCGGCGACGTCCTGGCCCACGGCGACGAGGCCGGGCTGGCCAGCCCGCTCGCCGACGCGCTCCTGCTCGCCGCGGGGCTGCGGCTCGTCCACGCCGGGGTGCCGACCGCCCTGGGCATCGTCGGCGCCGGCTGCGACGGCGAGCTCACCCCCGACGAGGTCGCCGCCCGGGTCGCCGAGATCGACGACCGCAGCGGGGTGCTCGCCGACCTGCCGCTCGATCCCGAGGGCCTCGACGACGCGCTGGCCCACGTCGTGACCGAGGCGAGCGCGATGGCGGCGCGGTGCGCCCGCGGCGAGCGGGGCCCGGCCACGATCCGCGACGGTCGACGGTCGGTGGAGCTCACCGCGCTCGGCGGCCGGGTCCTCGTGCTCGACGTCGAGGCCGCGATCGCGGGCCCGGCCCGCCTCGCCCGCCTCCTCGCCGACGCGACCGACCTGGAGGACGGCGAGGCGCGCCTCGCCGCGATCGGGATCCGCTCCGAGCTCGCCTGGGAGCGCGAGCGGACGGCCACCGCCGGCTGATCCCGTGGCCCCGGGGCGACGCCGAGCCCGGACCGGCAGCCCCGCCGACGTCACCGCGCGGTCGACCGCCCCGCGTCGCGACGTCCCGGTCGACCCTCGACGCGGTCAGCCCTCGACGACGACGTCGACCTCGGTCACCGTGCCGCCGTCGATGAGGTAGCTGCGGATCTCGGGCTCGTCCGCCTGCGTGCCGACGATGAGCCACTCGACGCCGGGCCAACCGGCGGCGAAGTTGATGTCCGTCTGCGACGGGTACGGGGCCGACCGGGTGTGGGAGTGGTAGATGACGCCGAGGTCCGCCCCCGCGTCCTCGATCTCGTTGTAGACGCGCAGCAGGTCCTGCGGGGCGATCTCGAACCCCCACGGCTTGGGGCCCTGGAGGGCGTTCTCCAGCTCGTGGACGGACGTCACGACGCCGTCGCGCACCCCGAGCACGCCGCAGCACTCGTCGGGCGCGTCGCGGCGGGCGTGGGCGACGACGGCGTCGAGCGCCTCGGACGTGATCCGCATCAGGCTCGATCGGCCGTCGGGCCGGACACGTCGGTGGCGTCGGCGTCGGCGTCGGCATCACGGCCGGCCGGGGTCCGCGGCGGCGGGATCGCCGCCGGCTCCCGGCGACGCGCCGGACGGTCCTCGACGTCGCCGAAGTCGTCGTCGAACGGGTTGGCGCCGGACACCGTCTGCTTGAACTCGCGCAGGCCCTTCCCGAGCGAGCGGCCGACCTCGGGGAGCTTCTTCGGGCCCAGGACGAGCAACGCGATGACGAGGATGATGAGGAGCTCGGGAACGCCGATCGGACCCATGTCAGATCACCACCAGACGGTCGAGTCGAGGTTCTCGATCTCCTCGATCGGCTTCGTGTAGATGCCGGAGGAGAGGTACTTCCACCCGTCGTCGCAGACGATGAAGACGACGTTGCCCTCGTCCATCTCGTTGGCGATGCGCACCGCCACCCGGGCGATCGCGCCGGAGGAGACGCCGGCGAACAGGCCCTCCTCGTCGAGGAGCTTGCGCGTCCACACGATCGCGTCCTCGTTCGTCACGAAGATCTTCCGGTCGAGCAGCGACAGGTCGATGATCGGCGGGATGAACCCGTCGTCGAGCGAGCGCAGCCCCTGGACGGGCTCGCCCTGCATCGGCTCCGCCGCGACGATCTTCACCCGGTCGCCGAGCTCCTCCTTGAACCGGCGGCCGTTGCCCATGAGCGTCCCGCCGGTGCCGAGGCCGGCGACGAACGCGTCGACCTGACCGTCGAGCTCCTCGAGGATCTCGAGCGCCGTGCCGTTGTAGTGGGCGCCGGGGTTCGCCGGATTGCCGTACTGGTACGGCATGACGTACGTGGGATCCTCGGCGGCCATCTTCTCGGCCAGCGCGACCGCGCCGTTCGAGCCGAGGTTGCCCGGCGAGTAGACGATCTCGGCGCCGTACATCCGCAACAGCTGCGTGCGCTCCTGCGTGACGTTGTCGGGCATGACGACCTTGAGCCGGTAGCCCTTGCGCTTGGCGATCATCGCGAGCGCGATGCCGGTGTTGCCCGACGTCGGCTCGAGGATCACCGAATCCGGTCCGATCGTCCCGCGCTCCTCGGCATCCTCGATCAGCGCCTTGGCGACGCGGTCCTTCACCGATCCGGTCGGGTTGGCGGACTCGAGCTTGGCCCAGATCCGGACGCCGGGCTTGGGCGACAGCCGCTTGAGCTCGATCAGCGGGGTGTTGCCGATCGACTGCACGATGTCGCCGTAGCGACCCGCGCAGGGACGGTTCTCGAGGGGAGGGAGCGCCATTGCTTCACGAAGTGTAGCGATGGCCGGGCGTCGCCTCCACGAGTCGCGGACACCTCGTCCGCCGGGTGTTCGCGGGCGACCCGGGCGGCGCGCGACGGCCCCGGACGACCCGCGGGTAGGGTCCGCCGATGGACGTCCTCACGCAGGTCGGGTTGTGCCTCTTGGCGCTCGGAGCGCTGCTGGGATGGCTCGTCGTGCTGCGCACCGAGTATCCGGACGCGCTGCGCCGCGTCGGCGTACGGAGCCCGCGTCGCCTGCTCCAGATGCACCTGGACTACGTGATCATGGGCGTCCTCCTCATCGCGGTCGGCACGGCCCTCCCGGACCTGGCGACGTGGAACCGGGCGGCCCTCATCGCCGGCACGATCGTCAACCCGTTGCTGTTCCTTCCGCTGGCGTTCCGGGAGTCGTGGTCGAAGGCGCTGCCGTACCGGGTCGTGACGGTGCTCTCGTTCCTCGCCGTGAGCGCCGGCACGGTCGGGGCCGCGGTCGCCGGGCTGCAGGCGTAGGAGATCGACGCGACGCCGCGTCGCGTCGATCCGCCGGTCGCGCATCGGGCGCGGGCGGCGAGGCCGGCCTCGCCGCGGCCCCGTGGCCGCGTCACGCCGTGGTGAGCACCAGCGGCAGGACCGGCCCGGCGCCGCGGCGGCGGAGCTGACCGCCGACCATCGCGAGGGTCCAGCCGGAGTGGCGGACGTCGTCGACGAGCAGGACCGGGCCGTCCGGGACGTCGCCCACGACGGCGAACGCGCCGCGGACGTTGGCGGCCTGCTGGGCGGCGCCGCGCTGCCGGTCCTGGGGCGGACGGTCCTCGAGGCGGGCGAGCGTCGCGACGTAGGGCAGGCCGAGCGCCGCCGCGAGCCGCGCCCCGAGGTCGGACACGACGTCGGGAGCCGAGGCGTCGCCGACCGGCCCGCCGCCCGCGCGCTCGACCACGCCGGCCGCCCCTTCCGGTGCCGTGGCACCGTCGCGTCCCGCCCCCTCCCGCAGCGCACGACGGGCCGGCACGGCGGTCACCCACGCCGGGGTCGCGTCCCACCCGCGCACGAGCGCCGCGGCGGCCGCGACGAGCTCGTCGGTGACCCGGCCGTCCTCCAGCGCGGCGCGCACGTCGGCGTCCCAGCCCGCGTCGCCACGACGGGCGAGGGCGCGCCCCGGCTCGGTGCGGACGCCCTCGGCGATCCGGCGCATCGTGCCGGTCCCGGCCTCGGGGGCCATCCGCTTGGGATCGAAGCCGACCGGGCGGGAGCGCAGCGCCTGCTGGGCGTCGCGGACGAGGCCGCGGTCGGGCTCCAGCGCCCACCGCGGCCCGGCGCAGACGGCGCACCGTCCGCAGTCGGTCGGGGCGGGGTCGTCGAGCTGCTCCTGCAACGTCCGCATGAGGCAGCGCCCGTCGCCACCGTAGTCGGCCATCGCGCGTTGCTCGGTCCGGCGCAGCTCGGTGATCCGCCGATAGCGCGCCTCGTCGTAGGCCCAGTCGCTGTCGGCGACCGTCACCCAGCGGTTGCCGGTCCGGCGGATCGCGCCCTCGACGTCGAGGACCTTGAGCATGGCCTCCAGACGGCCCAGGCCGAGGTTGACGTGGGCCTGGACGCCCCGCGTCGTGAGGCCCGCGCCCCCCGCGTCCGCGAGCGCGGACCGGACTTCGTCGACCCGCTCGCGGGGCGGGAACGCCTGCCCGATGAAGAAGTCCTGGATCCGGCGGTCCTCCGCCCCGCGCAGCAGCACGACGTCGGCGTGGTCGACGCCGCGACCGGCCCGGCCGACCTGCTGGTAGTAGCTCACGACCGATCCCGGCGCCTGGTAGTGGACGATGAACCCGAGGTCGGGCTTGTCGTAGCCCATCCCGAGCGCGCTCGTGGCGACGACCGCCTTGACGTCGTTGGCCCGGAGGCGCTCCTCGACCGCGATCCGCGCGTCCGCGTCGTGCCCGCCGGTGTAGGCGGCGGCGGCGATCCCGTGGTCGGCCAGGAAGCCGGCGACCTGCTCGGCGTCGGCGACGGTGAGCGTGTAGACGATCCCCGAGCCGGGGAGCGCGTCCTCCCCCGCGTCCGGACGGAGGCACTCGACGAGCCACGCCAGCCGCTCGGCCGGGTGCGGCAGGTCGACGACCTCGAGTCGCAGGCTCGTGCGCGCCAGCGACCCGCGGTACACCCGGAGCCCGGCGGTCGGATCGTCGCCCGCGTCCGGCGGCGCGAGCTGCGCCACGAGGTCGTCGACGACCCGGTCGTTGGCGGTCGCCGTCGTGCCGAGCACGGCGGCGTCGGCGGGGAGGCCGGCCAGCACGTCGCGGATCCGCCGGTAGTCGGGGCGGAAGTCGTGCCCCCAGTCCGACACGCAGTGCGCCTCGTCGACGACGAGCAGGCCGGTGCGCGACGCGACGAGCGGCAGCATCCGCTCCCGGAACCGCTCGGCGTTCAGGCGCTCCGGCCCGACGAGGAGCAGGTCGACGTCGTCGGCCTCCAGCCGCCGCTCGACCTCGGCCCACTCGCCCTGGTTCGTCGAGTTGATCGTGTGGGCGCGCAGGCCCATCGCGGTCGCCGCCTCGAGCTGGTTGCGCATGAGCGCCAGCAGCGGCGACACGATGAGCGTCGGGCCCGCGCCACGGGCGCGCAGGAGCGCGGTCGCGACGAAGTACACCGCGCTCTTGCCCCACCCGGTCCGCTGGACGCACAGCACGCGACCGCGGTCCTCGACGAGGTCGCGGATCGCGTCGAGCTGATGCTCGCGGAACGTCGCGTCGGCGACGCCGGTGAGCGCCCGCAGGCGCTCCAGGGCCTCGTCGTCGAGGGGGCGGGGCTCGGTGGTGGTCATCGCGGTCGATCGTCCCCGACCGGCCCGCGACGGACCAACCGGGAGATCGTGCCGATCCCGTGCCCGAACGGCGCCGATCCCGTGCGGTCGCCGCGACGGCGGGCACGGGACCGGGCCACGGATCGCGTCAGCGGGCCCCGCCGGCCATCGCCGGCAGGATCTGCAGCGTGTCGGCCGGGCCGACCGCGGTGTCGAGGCCGCCGAGGACGCGGACGTCCTCGTCGTTGAGGTAGACGTTGACGAACCGGTTGAGCTCGCCGTCGGCGCCGAAGAGCTGGCCGCGCAGCTCCTCGTGCGCGGTCGTCAGCGCGTCGAGGACCTCGCGGACGGTCGCGCCGTCGGCGTCGACCTGGCGCTCGCCGCCGACCGACGGGCGCAGGACCGGGGGGATGCGGATGTTGGCCATGGGTTGCGAATCGTAGGGGGTCGGAGCCTCAGCCCGCCGCGGCGCAGAACGCCTCGTAGTCGGGGAACACGCCGAGCTCGTCGTCGGGGATCGACGCGGGATCGACGGAGCAGACGGGGCAGGACGGGTCGCGACGGACCTTGACCTCCCGCATCTCGGCCGCGAGGGCGTCGTACATCGCCAGCCGGCCGCGGAGCGGGTCGCCGACGCCGACGACGAGCTTGATGACCTCGGTCGCCTGCAGCAGGCCGGCGGTGCCGGGCAGGACGCCGAGGACGCCGTTGGCGCCGCAGGACGGGGCGAGCTCGGCCGGGGGAGGCTCGGGGAAGAGGCAGCGGTAGCACGGGCCGGGCTCGTGCTCCTGGTCGCGGCGGGTGTCGAACACCGACAGCTGCGCCTCGAACCCGAGGATCGCGGCGCTCACGACCGGCTTGCCCAGGCGGACCGCGGCGTCGTTGATGAGGTACCGCGTCGGGAAGTTGTCGGTGCCGTCGACGATGACGTCGTAGTCGCGGAAGATGTCGAGGACCGTCGACGCGTCGAGGCGCGTGCGGTGCTGGACGACCTTCACCTCGGGGTTGAGGTCCTCGAGCCGCCGGGCGACCGACTCGGTCTTCGGCTCGCCGATGGTCGACGTGCCGTGGGCGACCTGGCGCTGGAGGTTGGACAGGTCGACGACGTCGTCGTCGACGATGCCGAGCGTCCCGACGCCCGCCGCGGCGAGGTAGAGCGAGTTCGGCGACCCGAGCGCGCCTGCGCCGATGAGCAGGACCTTCGCGTCGATGAGCTTGAGCTGGCCCTCGAGGCCGATCTCGTTGATGAGCAGGTGGCGGCTGTAGCGCTCGCGCTGCGACGGCGTGAGGACGCGGGGGACGTCGACCTCGTAGCCGCGGTCCTTCCACAGCGTGTAGCCGCCGGTCATCGACTCGACGCGGTCGTACCCCAGGTCCTCCTTGAGGGTCCGGGCGGCGAGGGCCGAGCGATTGCCGGACGCGCAGTAGAGGATCACGCGCTTGTCGCGGTCGCCGACCGCGCCGTCGATCCGCGACTCGAGGAAGCCGCGGGCGACGTGGACGGCGCCGGGCAGCTTGCCGGCCGACACCTCGTCGCTCTCGCGGACGTCGACGATCACGGTGTCCGGGTCCCAGAGGACCTCCTGCACCTGCGCCGGGTCGACCTCGTCGACCTGCCCCTTGATCTGGCGGACGAACTCCGCACCGGAGGGTGTCATGCGATCACCTGATAGCCCATCGGGATTCCACTACTTCAGAAAGTGTAGCGACCCGCGGGATCGTCCGGCGTCGCGTACCCTGGGTCGACGTGCATCCGCGCCTGCCGCTCGCCCTCCTCGTGACGCTCACCGTGACGCTCGGCCTGGCGGTGAGCCTCGTGCTCCTCCGCCCGCAGGCGGTGACGCCGGTCGCCGCGGCCGTCGACGGGGTGGAGTCCGCCGCCAGCCCCTTCGCCGGACCGACCCGCGCGTCGGACGCCCTCGCCCCGCCGCTGCGCCTGCGCGACCAGCGGGGTCGGATCGCGACGCTCGACGAGTATCGCGGAGCGCCGCTCGTCGTCACCTTCCTCTACTCGACCTGCCGGGACACCTGCCCGGTCGCCGCGCGGCAGATCGCCGGCGCCCTCGACCGGCTCGACGCGCCGGTGCCGGTGATCGCGGTCACCGTCGACCCCGAGCGCGACACCCCGGCGTCGGCGCAGCGGTTCGTCAACCGGATGGGCCTGCGGGACCGGATGCGGTTCCTCCTCGGCGAGCGCGACGCGCTCCGGCCGATCTGGCGCGCCTACGGCATCCAGCCCCAGGGCCAGGGGTTCGAGCACAACGCGTACGTCCTGCTCGTCGACGGCCGCGGCCGTCAGCGGGTGGCGTGGCCGGTGCAGGTGCTCACCGACGACGGCCTGGCGCACGACATCCGCGTGCTGCAGGCCGAGGCCGGCGCGGGCTGACCCACGGCGACCCGGTCGGCGCGGACGTCAGACGGTCGCGTGCTCGTGGGCGCAGGCCGCCACGGCCGCGTCCTCGCGGTCCCGGGCGGCGACGTACACCGCCCAGCGGACCGGCCCCGGCTCGGCGGACCAGGCCGCCCACGCGTCGCGGGCGTCCTCGCGCGCCGAGGCCCACGCGCCGTGCAGGGCGTCGTCGGCGTAGCGGGCGTCGCGAACGACGATCTCGTGCGTGTCCGCGACCGAGTCCAGGAGCGCGTGGAGCGCGTTGATGTCGGGACGGTCGTTGGTCGTGGTGGGCATCGTCGTCACCTCCCGGTCGGATCGTTCGGGCCTTCACCCGGGATAACCCCACCGCGACCGGTCGGTTGCGCGGTCGTCGCGGTTCCGTGGTCGGGTGGGGCGCTCGGTGGATGAGGCTTGGTACTACCGTCGTCGTCGCGACCGTACCCCGCCGTGACCGCGCCACCCCGCGGTGGACGTTCGGTCGATGCCGCGAGGGCGTCAGCGGGACGGGCCCGGGGCGACGTCGGGCTCGTCGTCGAGCCCCTCGTCGAACGGATCGTCGTCGAGGTCGTCCTCGTCGTCGGGCAGGCGCCGTCCCGCGAGCCACAGTCCCCCGGCGACGAGCGCCACCGGCAGGAGGTACAGGAACACGTGGTACCAGTGGCCGATGTGGGCGAGCACCGTCACGTCGACAACCATAGAGCGAGGGCGACCGACGCGACCGACGCCACCAGCCCGACCGTCGCGACGCGGACCGTCGCCCTCCGTCCCCCGCGGGCGGCGGGGCGCAGCGTGACGAGCAGGGCGACGTGGAGCGCGGCGACGACGGCGAGCTGGACGAGCCAGACGGCGACCGCGCCGGACTGGCCGACGCTCCCGGTGTGGCTCGCCGTGCCGAACCAGTCCGACCCGTCGCCGCGCGGATCCGACACGAGCGAGCGGATCGTCGGCGCCTCCGACACGAGCAGCGACCCGTAGTGGGCGACGATCGTCGCGAGCCCCGCCGCGACGAGCCCACCGGCCACCCGGGCCGCCGGATCGCCGTCGCGGGCGCCGCCGGCCCGCCGGAGCGCGACGACGACGCCCGCGGCGACGGCCGCGAGGGCCCCGGCGACGAGGAGCAACCCGACCGTCGAGCCGACCGTCGACGCCGTCCCGTCCGGGAGCCCGAGGTCGACGAACAGCGTCTCGAGCCGAGGCCCGATCCCGTCGTCGCCGGACCAGGCGCCGGTGGAGGCCACGCCGTCGAACGTCGCGGTCGCGGCCAACGCGATCGCTCCCGCCGGCACGCCGGGATCGCCTGCGGCGGACGCCAGGCCGGCCCCGGGGCGGCGCAGCGCGGGCCGGCCGTCGCGGACGGTCCACGGCGACAGCGCCGCGCCCATCCGCCCGAGCAACGCGAACCCGTCGACCCGGTCGAGGAACGCCCGGCCGAACGCGCCGGCCCCGGCGAGCAGGACCGCGGTGTAGACGAGCCCCAGGAGCGCCAACGCCGCCGGGTCGTCCCGTGCGGGCGACGCGACCTGGATCCACCCGACGACGAGCAGGACGCCGGCCGCCGGCAGGCTGCCGAGGCGCTCCGGCCACCGGAACGGCTCCGGCAGGCCCCGCGGCCCGGACGCCCGACGGCCGACCCACCCGGCGGCGTCGACCACGGCGCCCCACGGGCTGAGCCACCGCCACAGGTCGCCCACGGCGATCGACGCGACCGGCAGCCCGACGAGCAGGCCGACGAGCAGCACCGTCGGCAGGAGGTTCGCCCGCGGGTTGGACGTGCCGGTGCTCCCGGCCCACAGCGCGACCGCCAGGCCGGCGACGCCGAGCGCGCCGAGCGCGACCCGGAGCGCGACCGCGGCGGCGGGCGTCCGTCCCGTCCCGTCCGTCGCCGTCGGCGCGGCCGACCGCGGCGCCGCGGGACGCCCCCGCAGCCACCGGACCTGGATCGCCAGCAGGACGGCCGCGACGATCCACGGGAACGCCCATTCGGGGAGCGGCAGATCGCGCGGACCGAGCGGATCGTGCGCGCCCGCCGACGCGGCGGTGGCCGTCCACAGGACCGGGACGAGGATCGCGAGGCCGAGCGACCACCGGGCGCGCCGCCGGGGCCCGCGCCCGCGGCTGACCGTGCGGAGCATCGCGCCGGATGGTAGATCGTCGTCCCGCCGGGTAACGTGGCCGCCCCATGCGCGCCCCCGCGGAGACCATCCCCGCTCCCCCGTTCCCCCGCCCCGCGGAGTGGGTCAACGTCGCGATGCTCCGCATGGACCAGCAGGTCGGGCGGCCGGTGCTCGTCGAGTTCTGGGACTTCTGCCGGCCGGCGTCGGTGCGGTCGGTGGCCTACCTGCAGGCGTGGCACGACCGGTACGCCGAGCACGGCCTGCGGGTCGTCGGCGCGCACTGGTCGGGGTTCGCGTGCTCGCGGGATCCGGACGCGATCCGGGCGGCGGTCGAGCGGCTCGGGATCACGTTCCCGGTGCTCATCGACGCCGACGGCACGTACCGCGACGACTTCGAGGCCCCGGGCTGGCCGTCGCGCTACCTCTTCGACGGGTCGAGCTGGCTCGTCGACCACCACGTCGGCGAGGGCGGCTACCGGGAGTGCGAGGAGGCGATCCTCGAGTTGCTCGGTCTCGACGACGAGCCGCTCGCGCCGCTGCGACCGATCGACGACGACGACGCGATGCTCGTGCTGCCGACGCCCGAGCAGGACGGGCCGTACGACGGCCCGTACCGCGCCGGCGAGGTGTGGGTCGTCGCCGAGCCGGACGGCGCGGACGAGGGGACGGTCCTCGTCGACGGTCACCCGTTCGGCGTCCCCGGCCCGGGGGCGTACCTCGTCCGGGCCCACGAGCGGTCGACGAACGGGGTCATCGCCGTCGAGGCGGGCCCCGGCGCCGTGGTGCACGGCGTGAGCTTCGCGCCCGGCCTGGCCGCCGACGGGGCGGGCGAGTCGTTGCCCGGGCACGGCTGACCGCGGACCGCCCGCGCTCGGCGCCTCCGCCTCGACCGGGACGGAGGTCGCCCGCCGGCCGCCCCGTGCCCCCGACGGTCAGGGCAGCAGCCGGACGACCCGCGGCTCGCCGTCGACCCCGATCCGGATCGCGCCGCCGGGCGCGTAGGGATGGGCCCGGCCGTCGACCGCACCGGACGGCGACGTGCCGTCCCACACCCACGCGCCCGGGTTCCACAGGCGGATGCCGGCGGCCGTCCGCCACTCGTGCGGGGCGGCGTCGGCGAGCGGACCGGCGTGGTGGGTGTGCCCGCTGACGAGGTGCGCGGGCCGCAGGCCCCACCGCCGGACGACGGTCGCGACGCCGGCCAGGCCCTCGCGGCGCAGGACGTCGGGGTCGAGCCGGGGCTCGAGGTCGCCCAGGCCGCCGCGCCGCGCGGCGCGGACGGCGACGGGCACCGCGATCCGGGCGGCGCGTCCCCGGACCCCGCGGCCGTCGCGCAACAGCTCCCAGACGCGGGCCGACGTGCGCTGCGACCGGGCCTGCCCGTCGCGCTCCGCGTACTCGGCCATGCCCTCGATCCAGCCGTAGGCGGGCCGCAGGAGCCGCTCGAACTGCTCGACGGTGTGGGTGTCGGCCTGGGTCTGGCGGTGGGCGCGCGCCACGGCGCCGGCGAGCAGTCGCTCGACCGTCGGCAGCCGCCAGATCGCGTCCTGGTGGTGGCCGTGGGTGACGAGGACGCCGGCGGGCCCACCGGACGCTCCGCGATCGGGGGCGACGATCCAGGCGGCCGGGTACGCGACGTGGACCGCCGCCGGCGCCAGCGCGTCGGCGATCGCGACGGCGAGCGGGGACACGTCGACCGGGTCGGCGGCGTCGGTGGGCGCCAGGGCCTCGCCGGCGAGCCGCCGACGGTCGATCCACGGGCGGACGATCGCATGGTCGTGGTTGCCCGCCAGCACCAGCACCCGTCGGTCGGGGCCGAGGCGCTCGCCGATCGCCCGCAGCACCGGTCGGGCCCGGTCGAGGATCGCCCGGGCCGGGCCGTGGCGCAGCTCGAGCAGGTCGCCGGCGATGACGAGCCGGCCGACCCCGTCGAGGCCGTCGAGCAGCCCGTCGAGCGCGTCGGTCGACCGGCGCAGCAGGTCGCTGCCGGTCGCCGATCCGAGGTGCAGGTCGGACACGACGAGCGTGTCGCCGTCCGGGCCCGGCGCGGCCCACGGCGCGCCGGCTGCGACCGGGGGAGCCACCCGCGGTCGTCGCGCTACGCCCGCGCCGCCTCGCGGGCGCGCTGCTCCACGCGGATCGGCTTGGGGAGCATGAACCGCACGTCCTCGCGGATGACCTCGAGCTCGCGGACGTCGGTGGTGCCACGGGAGCGGAAGAGCGCGACGAGCTCCTCCACGAGCTCGTCGGGGGCGCTCGCCCCGGACGTGATCCCGACGGTGCGCTTGCCGTCCAGCCACGCCTCGTCGACCTCGCCGGCGTTGTCGATGAGGTGGCTCTCGGTCCCCAGCTCGCGCGTGACGTCGACGAGCCGCAGCGAGTTCGACGAGTTGCGCGACCCGATGACGAGGACGAGGTCGCACTGCGCGGCGAGCTGCTTGACCGCCATCTGGCGGTTCGTCGTCGCGTAGCAGATGTCGTCCTTGCGAGGCCCGGTGATGTGCGGGAACCGCTGGCGCAGCCGATCGATGATCTCGCGCGTCTCGTCGACCGACAGCGTCGTCTGCGAGATGTAGGCGAGCTTCTCGGTGTCGGGGTCGATGTCGAGCCCGTCGACGTCGTCCACCGTCTCGACGAGGGTGATGTGGTCGGGCGCCTCGCCCATCGTGCCCTCGACCTCCTCGTGGCCGGCGTGGCCGATGAGGATCATGCGGTAGCCGTCCTCGGCGAACTTCACCGCCTCGCGGTGGACCTTCGTCACCAGGGGGCAGGTCGCGTCGATCGTCCGCAGGCCGCGCTCCGCCGCGTCGGCGTGGACCGCCGGGCTCACGCCGTGCGCGCTGAAGATCGTGATCGCGCCCTCGGGGATGTCGCCGGTCAGCTCGTCGACGAAGATCGCGCCGCGCGAGCGCAGCGTCTCGACGACGTGCTTGTTGTGCACGATCTCCTTGCGGACGTACACGGGCGGGCCGTAGAGCTCGAGCGCGCGCTCGACGGTCTGGACGGCGCGGTCGACGCCCGCGCAGTAGCCGCGCGGGCGGGCGAGCAGGACGGTGTCGGGCGTGGAGGGCGCGCTCACCCCTCCCATGGTACGGACTCGCCACCGGACCGGCCACCGCATTCCCGATCCACACGATCGGAGATGGATCGCGGCCTCGGCTAGGGTCAGGCCATGCGTCCGCGTCGCATCCCGGTCCCCGTCGCCGCCGCGCTCGCCGTCGCCGTGCCCGGCCCCGCCCACGCGGCGACCGCCGACGGCGGATCCGGGGCGTCCCGCCTGCGGGCGGTCGGCTGGGGCCGCGTCGCGTTCCGCAGGGGCCGCCTGACCCTGTCGCGCCTGGGCGGGCCGATGAGCCACGGCGGCGGCGTCGGGTGCGACGCGATCGACCACGCGACGGTGTCGGGCCGCGGCCGGATCCGCCGGTTGACGCTCTGGACGGTGACCCGTCCGACGGTGCGGTGCCTGCGGGCGACCGACCGCGTGCGGCTCGTGCCCGTCGGCGGATGGACGACCCGCACCGTCGGCTGGCCCACCCCGATCGAGCCGGTGACGCCGGGGCTGCGGAGCCCGCGTCCGGTCGGATTCTCGGGGGCGGTGCTGCAGCCGGATCGCCGGACCATCGTCGTGCCCTACGGTCGCGGTGCGTGCGAGGGCGTGACCTCGGCGGCGGCGACGCTCGACGGGCGCACCGCGACGATCGACCTGCGCATCGGCGCGACCGTCCCGCCCGACCGGGCCTGCATCGCGATCCTCGTCATGGGCACGACGATGGTCCGACTCCCGGCCCGGGCCCCCGCCGGGGTGCGGATCGTCGACGCGAACGCCCGCTGACGCGCCGGTCAGCGCCGGCGGCGCTCGCGGCGGACCCACTCCACGAGCGCCTCGCCGGTGGCGTCGATCGCCCGGAGCGACAGCCGGTCGATGCGATCGGCGGCGGTGTTCTTCACCGGGTGGTCCCAGTCGATGAGCGTCACCGCCGGCACGCCCCGCCAGAGGAACGGCAGGTGGTCGTCGACGATCGCCGTGCGGCCCTCCCCGGCGAAGACCGCCCCCACGCCGGCCCGGTCGGCGGCGGCGCGGACGCGGCGCCACAGGCCGGGGTCCGATCCGGGCTCGCGCGGGAGCCGCAGGCCTCGACCGGCGACGTAGTCGGCGACGACGACCGACCCGAGCGACCGGTGGTGCCGCTCGGCGTACGCCCGGGACCCGCGCAGGCCCTGCTCGGCGAACCGGGCCGGATCGCCGGCGGGCGGCAGCTCCTCGCCGTCGAGGAGGACGAACCGCACCTCGCGGCGACGGGGCGCCGCCCGCCCCTTCCGCCGGGCGGTGCGGCGCTCGGCCCGGTCGATGCGGTCCAGGGCGCGCGCGACCTCGAGCACGACCGCGGTCCCGGCGGCGGAGTCGTTGGCCCCGACGAACCCCGGCGGGTCGAGCTGCGTGTCGTAGTGGGCGGCGAGGACGACCGCGGGGCGACGCCCGGGGATCCGCCCGACGACGTTGACGAGCCCCGGGTGCCCGGCGACCCGCTCGGCACGGGCCCGCGGCAGCCGGGCGACGAGCCGACGCCGCACCCGGGAGAGCGCCTCCGACCCGGCCGGGCGGGGGCCGGCGGCGACCTGCAGCCGGACGAGCCGCAGCGCCCGGTCGCCGTCGAACGCACGCGTGCGGGCCGCGGGGACGGCGTCGTCGACGCTCCGGGCGACGGCCAACTCCGCGTCGAGGTCCGCGATCGGCGACGTCGCGCCCCGGCCGTCGCCGTCCGACGCGTCGGACGCCAGCACGATCGCGGCGGCGACGAGCAGCAGCGCGACGATCCCGGCCACCGCGCCCGCGGCGCGCCACCGGCGGCCGGGACCCGGATGCCGTGACGCGGCTCCGGACGATCCACCGGTCGGGCTCGGCTGCGCGGGACGCCCCATCCCGCCCATCCTCCCCCATCGTCGGGCACCGGCGCGACGACCGACCCGGGCGGGCCGTCAGCGCCGCAGCAGGATCGTGCCGCGTCGGGTCTTGCGCTTGGGGCGGTCGGCCCGGTTGCCGGCCTTGTCGACCGGACGCAGCGCGAACCGCACCCGTCCGCGGGGCACCCGCACCGTCAACCGGCCGCGCTTCGCGCTGCCGACCCGCCGGAAGCCGCGACCGTCGACGCTGCGGAAGACCTCGACCCGGCGGATGCCGCTGGCGACGAGCGCCCCGGGGGCCGGGTCGTCCTGGCGCCACCGCAGGCGGATCCGCGACGACGACACGCGGCGGGAGCGGGTGCGGAACCGGGCCGTCGGCGCGCGCAGGTCGATCCGACGGGCCTTGTCGACCGCGTCGTCGGCGTCGACGATCCCCCACCCGGTCTGCTCGTTCCAGCCGCCGGAGCGGGTGGCGGTCTCCTTGATCGTGCGCACGATCGCGGCGGCGTCGAGGTCGGGGTTGGCGTCGCGCACGAGCCCGGCGACGCCGGCGACGATCGGGGTGGCCATCGACGTGCCCTGGAGGTAGGCGTAGCGCGCGTCGCCGTCGATGCTCGTGCGACAGCGACAACCCGGGGTGACCGAGCCGTCCGGGTGCGGCACGTCCTGCTCGTACCCGACGCGGCCCGCCGGGAACGCGCCGACGAGGCCGAACGGCGCCCGGTCCGCCCGGTACGTGCCGTAGGCGGCGACCGAGATCTGGCTGCCGTACCCGGCGAACGGCGCGCGCGTCCCGTCGGCCTGCACGGCGGTGACCGTCAGGCCGATGCCCTCGTCGATCCGCGGCCCGGTGCCGGTCGGCTGCAGGACGTTCGCCGGGTAGCCCTGCTCGGCGACCGGCTGGTCGGCGGCGGCCGCGACGGCGACGACCCCCTCGTCCGCCGCGTTGCGCAGCGCGTCCCGGATCGCGGCGGGCGCGGTGGCGACGCCGTCGACCCCGAAGCTCATGACGATCGCGTCCGCCCCGCGGTCGACCGCGGTGTCGATCGACGACGCGACGCTGGAGTCGCTCAGCCCGCTCTTGATGACGATGAGCCGGCAGCGCCCCCCGGCGCCCGCGATCCCGGCCCCTCCGTTGAACACCGAGCAGGCGAGCGACGCCACGTGGGTCCCGTGCCCGAGCTCGTCGGTGTCCTTCGTGCCGGTGGTCGACCCGTCGACGTGCGCCTCCTCGATGACCGGCCCGAGCTGCGGATGCGCACGGTCGACGCCGGAGTCGATCACCGCGATCTTGATGCCGCGGCCGTTGGCCAGCGACCAGGCCCGAGGCAGCCCCATCCGCTGCGCCCACCACTGGTACACCTCGCCGACGGGGAGGGTCGGGTCCTGCACGCGCAGTCCCGGGTTGTTCGGCAGCGATCGCAGGCGGGCGCGGCGCTCCGGCGCGACGTCGGCGACCCGGTCGTCGGCCCGCAGGCGGCGGGCGATCCGGGAGCGCGCCCGGGCGTCGCCGCCCTCGACGACGACGGTCGCGCGATCCTCGTCGCGGTCGGCGACGCGGACGCCGGCCCGCTCGGCGACCCGGCCCAGGCGGGAGCGGACGGCGCGCGCGCCGCCCCGGGCGTCGCGGAGCGTGACGACGAGCCGACCGGTCGGCCCGGAGCGGGCGGGGCCGGACGCCGCCCCACGGTCCCCGCGGCCGGAGGAGCGGGCGCCCGCGGTCCGCAACGGCGTCGACGGCCGGCCGGACGCCGTGGCGGCGGGCCGTGCGCCGCGGGGCCCCGTCGGGGCGCCCTGCTCGACGGTGGCGGTCCCGGGCGCGCCCTCGCGGCCCGTCGACCGGTCGCCGGCGTCGCCCGCGACGGCCGGAGCCGCCACGCACAGCGCGAGGACGGCCGCCGCCACCGGCGGGACGCGGCGTCGGAGGTCACGGGAGGTCGGCGGGCGGCGGGGCATCGTCTACGGGCACCAAACCCGATCGGGCGAACGGGTTGCGGTGCGCGTTGCGGGTCGCCGGACCCGATCGGGGACGACCGGGGTGGGGCCGCGGCCGACGGCGGTGCGAGCGGCGACGCCGCTCAGAACCCGAGGGCGAACTTCGCGTCCTCGCTCATCTTCTCGGGCGTCCACGGCGGCACGAACGTCACCTCGGAGCCGACGCTCACGACGCCGTCGAGCTCGCTGACGAACTCCTCGATCTGCGATTCGACCTGCGGGCCGATCGGGCAGCCCGGGGTCGTCAGCGAGTAGGTCACCTGCACGTGACCGTCCTCGATCGCGATCCCGTAGATCAACCCCAGCTCGACGAAGTCGAGCCCGAGCTCCGGGTCGATGACGTTCGCGAGCGCGGCTTCGACATCCTCGACGGTGGCCATCGACCCATCGTATCGCCCCGCGGGCCACCGATCCCCGGGCCGTCCGTCACGCCGACCGCCCGTGACCGCGCGACGCGCGTCGTCGCCCGCACGCGTCCGGCCGCGTCCGCTGGCATGATCGGGCGCCATGGCGCTCGACCCGTCCCTGGAACGCCCCCGCCGCTCGTCGGACCCGGGGTTCAGCGACGCGGTGACGTGCGCGTTCTCGGACCCCGGCACCGGCGTGCACGGCACGATCCGGATCGGGATCGCCGCCGGGATCGCGTCCGGCCTCGTCATGGTGTTCGCCGGCGGCGCGCCGGTCCTCACCCACGCCGAGGGCGGGGTGGCGCTGCCGGAACCGCCGGAGTCCTACGCCGACCTGCAGGCGGCGGGGATCGACCACGACGTCGTCGAGCCGCACCGGCGGTGGACGATCTCGGCGGCGACCGACGACGGCGCGATCGACCTGTCCTACGAGGCGACCGGTCCCGCGCTCGTGCTCGGGCCCGACCATCCCGCCGCGCGGATCGGCGGCATGGAGGGCTACGAGCAGCCGTGCCGCGTGCGGGGATCGATCCACCTGGGCGCCGAGCACGGCCACCGCAGGATCACCGTCGACGGGGTCGGCCAGCGCGGCCACCAGTGGGGCGCCCCCGACTGGTCCCGGATGGACCTGTCGCGCACGATCACCGGCTGGTTCGACGGTGGCCCGTCGTTCGCGGTCACCGCCATGCGCCCCGCCGGCGCGCCGTCGCACGCCGACGAGGTGTCGTGGGCCGCGATCGCCCGCGTGCCCCCGCCGGAGCCGTCGGACGACGACGAGGACGACGTCGCCCCGGACCCCTCCGCCCCGGCCGAGGCGGTCGAGGCGCCGGAGCCGCGGATCTCGACGACCACCGACGCCGAGGGCCGCCACGTGCAGGCGACGGTCGAGCTGTGGGAGAGCGACCGCGGACCGGTGTGGACGGCGACCGGCGAGGCCGTCGCCGGCAACACGCTGGAGCTCGGACGGCTCCGGCTCGACACGGCGTTCTTCCGCTGGCGCCTCGCCGGTCGCGAGGGCGTCGGACGCTACGACGTGCTGCGCAAGGTCGACTGACGCCGTCGGACGCCACGCCGCCACACCGGGCGGCGGTGGGGCGCCCGATCCGGGCCGGCGGAGCGGGACGCCCTCAGTTCTCGCTGCCGAGGCGATCCCAGCAGTACAGCTCGAGCGCCTCCTCGGCGAGCTCGGTGGCACGCGCCGTCGAGAGGTACGGCAGGACCATCCGCAGCGCCTGCTCCTCGGCGACGCCGGCGTCGAAGGCGTCCTCGCCGCGGAACCCGGCGGCGATCTTCAGCGCCTCGCGCCGGTTCTCGCCGAGCGTCGGGAACACGCCGACGAGGAAGTCGCGGTTGGCGACCGGCTGGCCGACCTCCATCGACGCGTGCCACGCGGCGAGCATGTTGAGGTCGTGCTCGTCGAGGTCCGCGAGCGTGCGGGCGTACTGCCCGACGAGCTCGGGCTCGGGGATCTCGTCGACCCACGCACGGACGACCTCGGCGACGAGCTGGCGGCGCGCCTCGCGGCCGATCGACTCGGCGATGACGCGGATCGCGTCCTGGGGGGTGATGAAGGCCAGTTGCACGGTGACTCCTCGCTGCCGTCCTGCAGGCTACGGGCCGGTCCGGACGGGTCTCACTCGAACCCGAACTCGCGGGCCGCGGCGCCCGACGTCGGGCCGGACGGGCCACGTCCCGACGCTCCCTGCGCCCCCGACGCGGCGGCGGGCGCCGCGGGCGCCGACCGCGTGGACGTGGTGGCCGACCGGGCCGGGGTCGGGGCGGGTGTCGCGGCGCGGCGGCCCAGGGCGGTGGTGGGCGGATCGGCGAGCGCCCGGTCGACGGCCCGGTCCGCCCGGCGGTCCGCGGCGGTCGGCACGGCGGCGCGCTCGCCGGCCACCCGGCCCAGGTCCCGGGCCGACACGGACATCGTCGTCGTCGCGCCGTGCAGCAGGACCGGTGGACGATCGCCGTCCCCTCCGCCGCCGGCTCCGATGACGACCCCCGCCCCGAGCATCACGGTGGCGAGGCCCGCCCCGAGCGCCAGGCCCGCGTCGGTCGCCGACCCGGTGACGCCGGGCAGCACGGGGGCCAGGCGCTCGGCGACGAGCTCCCCGACCCGGGTGCGCGGGGCGCGGTGCCCCCCGCCGACCCACGGCGCCAGCGCGAGCAGCGGCGCCGGCACGAACGCCAGGTGACCCCCGCGGGCGCGACGCAGCCGGACGCGGCACGCGCCACAGCGGCGCAGGTGCGGTCGCAGCGCGACGAGGTCGTCCGCGTCGGCCCGGCCGTCGGCCAGACGGTCGATCGCCGGCCCCACCGCGGCGCAGCCCTCGCCGCTGAGGATCCGACCCATCCCGACCTTGAGCCGTGAGCGGCCCTCGGCGATCGACCGATTGACCTTCGTGCCGGTCCAGTCGAGCTGGTCGGCGATCTCGCGGTAGCTCAGGCCCTCGGCCTGCAACCACAACGCCTGGCGCTCGGCGGGCTTCAGCTGTCCGATGAGCTCGCGCGCGACGGCGACCTCCTCGCGTCGCGCGGCGACCTCGTCCGGCCCGGCGCCGTCGTCCTCGACGATCGCGATGACGTCGTCGAGCGCGGTGGTCCGGCCGCGGCCCTGCCGGACCCGGAGCGCCTCGCGACGCGTGACGGTCGCCAGCCACCCGGCGACCTCGTCGTCGAGCCGGTCGTGGTGACGCAGGAACCGCTCGGCGGCCGCCTGGACGGCGTCGTGGGCGTCCGCCTCGCAGTGCGACAGGGACCGGGCGATCCGGAGCATGAGCGACGCGTGCTCCGCCAGGACGGTCGCCGGGTCGCGCCGCGCTCCGCGGCGACGCCGACCCGCCGGCCCGAACGGGTCGGGGATCGGCCGGTCGTCGGATGGAGGGGATCCGGAGTGGTCCACGGGAGGGGTACCCCGGGGCCGCGGGGTTCTCACCCCCCGATCTCGTCGCCCCGCTCGTCGGCGTGCTCCTCGGCGGCCCCGATCGCGGCGACGCGCACCGCGACCTCGTCGGGGTCGACGGTCACCGGCACGCCGGCGACGACGAGGCGCTCGCCGTCGTCGAAGGTCAGGCGTGGACCGGCCGCCGCCCCGGTGCCGGTGGCGTCCCAGAGCCGCAGCCCCAGGTCGAACGCGCCGACGGGGAGGTCGAGCTCGCGGGCCAGCTCGCCCAGGCGTCGCTGGAGGAGGACGGCGTCACCGGTCTGGAGCAGGCGCTTGGCCGCGACGCTCACCGGGTCGCCTCCGGCGTCGAGCAGCAGCGACCACGGCCGCACGTCGACGAGGCCGAGGGCCCCGAGGGTGAGGACGAACTCGTACCGTGCCGCGCGGTCGAGCCCGGGGAGCGCGAGCGCGCGGTACGTGGCGTCGAACCGACGGGCGGGGTCGGTGCCCCCGGCGCGGAGCGCGGCGATCGCCCCGCCGCCCCGGGCCGCCCACTCGCGGAACGCCCGCAGTGTGGCGTCGCCCCGGTCCGCCGCGTGCGCACCGCGCGGCCCGGGCCCCGCGGCCCGTAGGCGCTCGGCGTCCGGGAGCGGCTCGTCGAGGCCGACGAGCAGGTCGTCGATGACGGCGAACGGCGCGCTCCCCGTGAGCGGCCCGTAGTAGGCGATCTGGAACAGCGTCCAGGCGGCCTCGTCCGGTCCGGCGCCCGACGTGGCGGCCTGGTCGGCGGCGACGGCGTACGGGCCGACCGGGTCGGTGGCGAGCCGGTCGAGGCGCGCGCGGGACTGGACGGTGCGGGTGACGAGGTCGCGGGCGTCCGCGGCGGAGCGGATCCCCGGCAGCAGCTCGTGCCGCCAGCCGTCGTCGGCGTGGCGGGCGAGCTTCGTCACCCGCACGCCCGGGCGCGACGCCTTGGCGCCCGCCCGCTCGCCGCCGGTGCGGCGGGAGGCGGCGGTGGTCCGCGTCGCGGTCCGACGGGCGCGGGTGGGGGTGGCGGCGGCCTTCTCCCGCTCGCGGTCCCGGGCGCAGATGACGCAACGATCCTCGCGACGGCCGTGGCGACAGAACACGCGGCGAGTCTAGTCGGCGGACGGCGCGGTCAGCGGGGTCGGCCGCCGAGCACGCCGTCGAGGACGAGGGCGCGGACCGCGGCCAGCGGCCGCTCGGGGTCCCCTCCCCCCCGCTCCGCGAACCGCGCCGCGATCTCCATCCCGGCGCCGATGAGCCCGGCGGAGAGCAGGTCGGTGTCGAGCGTGGCGTCGTCGGTGCCCGCGACGAGGCGGTCGAGGTCGGCGGTGAGCGCGTCGACGAGCGTGTCGAGCAGGTCCTGGTCGGCGTACGCCCGCACCGACCCGGAGTTGCGACGGAAGAGCGCGAGCAGGTCGGGGCGCTCGAGGAGGAGCCGGAAGTACGCGGCCGCGCCGCGCTCGACGGCGTCGCCGGGCGTCGTCGCGGCGGCGCGCGCCTCGGCCATGGCCGCCCCGGCGTCCCGGACGTGTTCGGCGACGATCTCGGCGAGGATCGACTCCTTGTCCGGGTAGTAGTTGTAGAACGTCCCGGACGCGAGGCCGGTGCGCCGGACGATGTCGCGGACGGTGGTGGCCCCGAAGCCCTGCTCGGTGAACGCCTCGACCGCGGCGCGGCGGATCTCCTCGCGGTTCGCCGCCTTGGCGCGCTCACGCCGCCCCGGTGGGCGGGGCGCGGCGGCGGATCGGGGCGGGGCGTCGTGCATCGGCTCGACGTCACGCTACCAACCGGTGACGGGGGCGTCACCGTTGGCGGGAGGAAGGCGCGGTCGATCGGACGGACAGGGACACGGGGTGGCGGATGATGCGACGAACGCCGTCACGATCGGCGGCGTTCGTCGCATCGCGGTCCCGACCGGACCATTCGACGTCACGAAACCCACCTCATCCGGCGGGGTTCGTCACATGGCGGCCCCGGCGCGACGACGCCCGACCGGCAGACCCCGCCTCGGCCCCACGCTCATGAGCCCGGCCCCGGGCCGGGCTCACGCCGCGCAGGCGATCTGGAGCGATCCGCCGGCGATGTGCGGGGCGCTCGCCCCGCTTCCGGGACCGGGGGCCGCGGTCCGGGCCTCCCCCCGGAACCGCGGAGCGCCCGGACCCGGGCTCCGTCAGACCCCCGCGAGCGCCGACGGGCGCGCCGCGCGGCCGGCCTTGCGGGCGAGGTAGCGATCGGCGACGCGGGCGGCCTGGCGACCCTCGTTGATCGCCCACACGATGAGCGACTGGCCGCGACGGCAGTCACCGGCGGCGAAGACGCCCTCCTCCGACGTGGCGTACGCCCCGGCCTTGATGTTGCCGCGGGCGTCCTTGGCCAGCCCGAACCCGTCGAGCAGGCGCGGCTCGGGATGGAGGAACCCCATCGCGAGCAGCACGAGCTGCGCCGGGGCGTCCTGCTCGGTGCCGGGAACGGGCCCGAACGGCGGGGCCGGCTCGGCCTGCGCGTAGTGGAACCGCGCCACCCGACCGTCCTCGTCGCCCTCCAGGCGCAACGTCGACACCGAGAACGTCTGGACGCCGCGCCCGATCGCCCGGGCCTCCTCCATCGCGTAGCTCAGGCGGAACTTCGCCGGCCACAACGGCCACGGGGTCCGATCGTCGGGCCGGGTGGCGGGCGGCTCGGGCAGCAGCTCGACCTGCACGACCGACGCGGCGTCCTCGCGGATCGACTGGGCGACGCAGTCCGCGCCGGTGTCGCCGCCGCCGATGACGACGACGTGCTTGCCGCGGGCGCTGATCCCGCGCGACTTCGACTCCCAGCCCCCGCCGGGCACGTCGATCGGCACGCCCTGGTCGTGCTGCGCCCAACGGGTGCGCTCGTAGAGGTACTCCATCGCGTAGTGGACGCCCTCGAGGTCGCGGCCCTCGACCGGCAGGTCGCGGGGCACCCGCGAGCCGACCGTCAGGACGACGGCGTCGAACTCGGCGCGCAGCTCGTCGGCGGTGACATCGACGCCGACCTCGACGCCGCAGCGCAGCTCGACGCCCTCGGCGACGAGCTGGTCGACGCGACGCTGCACGACGTGCTTCTCGATCTTGAAGTCCGGGACGCCGAACCGGATGAGCCCGCCCGCGGCCTCGTCACGCTCGAAGAGCACGACGGCGTGCCCCGCGCGACGCAACTGCTGGGCGGCGGCGAGCCCGGCGGGCCCGGCGCCGACGACCGCGACCCGCTGGCCGGTCTCGTGCGTCGGCGGCTCCGGCACGACCCAGCCCTCGGCCCAGGCACGGTCGATGATCGTGTGCTCGATCTGCTTGATCGTCACCGCGTCGCCCTCGTTGATCTCCAGCACGCACGCCGCCTCGCACGGGGCGGGGCAGACGCGGCCGGTGAACTCGGGGAAGTTGTTCGTCGCGTGGAGCTGGCGGATCGCCTGCTGCCACTCGCCGCGGTAGACGAGGTCGTTCCAGTCCGGGATGAGGTTGCCCAGCGGGCAGCCGTTGTGGCAGAACGGGACGCCGCACTCCATGCAGCGCGCGCCCTGCTCGCTCACCTCGGCCGGGGGACGGTCGACGACGAACTCCGTGTACCGGCCGGCCCGCTCGGCCGGGTCGTCCCAGCGGACGGGGGACCGGTCGATCTTCAGGAACGCTCCGAGCTCGCCCATCAGGCCCGCCCCTCCGTGTCGTGGTTGACGTGGACGTGCGGACGGCTCACGGCCGCACCTCCGTCCGGCTCTCGGCCGGCGTGGCCTGCAGGCCTCCCTGCGCGGCCGCGGCCTCCTCGGCCGCGAGCTGCGCCAGCACGCGCTTGTAGTCGGCCGGGAAGACCTTGACGAACCGCTCGCGCGCGTGGCTCCAGTCGGCCAGGACGCGAGCGGCGACGGCCGACCCGGTCCGGTCGCCGTGCTCGACGACGAGGTCGCGGAGCTCGATGAGGTCGGCCTCGTCCGGCTCCTCGAGCTGGTCGAGCATCGTCGGGTTGACGTGGTCGCGGAACGTGCCGTGCTCGTCGAAGACGAACGCCAGGCCACCCGACATGCCGGCGGCGAAGTTGCGGCCGGTCGGGCCGAGGACGACGACCCGCCCCCCGGTCATGTACTCGCACCCGTGGTCGCCGACCCCTTCGACGACCGCGCTCGCGCCGGAGTTGCGCACCGCGAACCGCTCGCCGGCGCGGCCGCGGAAGAACGCGCGGCCCTTCGTCGCGCCGTAGAGGCAGGTGTTGCCGACGATCTGCTGCTCCTCCGGCACGAACGTCACCTCGGGCGACGGCCGGACCGACAGCACCCCGCCGGACAGGCCCTTGCCGGCGTAGTCGTTGGCGTCGCCGACGAGGCGGAACTCGACGCCGCGCATGAGCCAGCCGCCGAAGCTCTGGCCCGCCGACCCGGTGAACGTCACCGACAGCGTGCCGTCGGGCAGGCCGTCGGCCCCCTGGTGGCGCGCGATCTGCGAGCTGAGGATGCCGCCGACGCAGCGGTCGATGTTGCGGACCGGCGAGCTCATCCGGACCGGCTCGGCCCGCTCGATCGCCGGCAGCGCCCGCTCCATGAGCGTCCAGTCGAGGTGGGCGTCGAGGTGGCCGGTGACCTGCGGCTCGATGCCGTGCAGGACGGTGCCGGGCCCGGACGCCTCGGCGGGCCGCTCGAACAGGCGGGACAGGTCGACCCCGCGGGCCTTCCAGTGGTCGATCGCCTCGTCCGCGGCGAGCAGCTCGGTGCGGCCGATGACCTCGTCCAACGTCCGTGCGCCGAGCGACGCCAGGATCTCCCGGACCTCCTCGGCGAGGAGGAGGAAGTAGTTGACGACGTGCTCCGGCGTGCCCTTGAACCGCTTGCGCAGCTCGGGGTTCTGCGTCGCGATGCCGACCGGGCAGGTGTTGAGGTGGCAGGCGCGCATCATGATGCAGCCGGTCGCGATCAACGGGGCGGTCGCGAAGCCGAACTCGTCGGCGCCGAGCAGCGCGGCGATGACGACGTCGCGGCCGGTCTTGAGCTGCCCGTCGGTCTGCACCGTCACGCGGGTGCGCAGGTCGTTGAGCAACAGCGTCTGCTGCGCCTCGGCCAGGCCGATCTCCCACGGCACGCCGGCCGAGACGACCGAGCTGAGCGGGGACGCGCCGGTGCCGCCGTCGTGGCCGGCGATGACGACGTGGTCGGCGCCGCACTTCACGACCCCGGACGCGACGGTGCCGACGCCCATCTCGGCGACGAGCTTCACCGACACCGACGCGTCGGGGTTGCCGCAGCGCAGGTCGAAGATGAGCTGCTTGAGGTCCTCGATCGAGTAGATGTCGTGGTGCGGCGGCGGCGAGATGAGGCCGACGCCCGGCGTGGTGTGGCGGACCGAGCCGATGTACTTGTCGACCTTGTGGCCCGGCAGCTGGCCGCCCTCGCCGGGCTTGGCGCCCTGGGCCATCTTGATCTGCAGCTGGTCGGCGTTGGCGAGGTAGTGCGCGGTGACGCCGAAGCGCCCCGACGCGACCTGCTTGATCGCCGACCGGCGACGGTCGCCGTTGGCGTCGGGGGTGAACCGTCGCGGGTCCTCGCCGCCCTCGCCGGTGTTGGACTTGCCGCCCAGCCGGTTCATCGCGATCGCGAGCGTCTCGTGCGCCTCGGTCGAGATCGACCCGAGCGACATCGCCCCGGTCGCGAACCGGCGGACGATCGCCGACGCCGGCTCGACCTCGTCGAGCGGCACCGGCTCGACCCCGTCGGTGCGAAAGGTCATGAGCCCGCGGAGCGTCGCGCGGCGGGTCGCGTCGCCGTTGGACGCGTCGGCGAACGCGCGGTACGACGTGCGGGCCTCGGCGGCGTCCTCCGCCGGCGTGGACCCGTCGGGCGACAGGTCGCCCTTGCGCACCGCGTGCTGCAGGAGCGAGATCGTGGTGGGGTTCCACATGTGGTGCTCGCCGTCGCGGCGCCACTTGTAGAGGCCGCCGACCGGCAGCAGGTCGTCGGACGTCGCCGGACGGCCCGTCCACCAGGCGCGGGCGTGCCGGTCGAGCGCCTCCTGGGCGACGACGTCGAGCCCGATGCCGCCGATCCGCGACGCGGTGCCGGTGAAGTGCCGGTCGACGACGTCGGGGGCCAGGCCGACCGCCTCGAAGATCTGGGCGCCGGTGTACGACGCGACGGTCGAGATGCCGATCTTCGAGATCGTCTTCAGCAGGCCCTTGCCGATCGCCTTGACGAGGTTGCGCTGCCCCGTCTCGACGTCGTCGACGCCTGCGACCTCGCCCGTCTCGACGAGCTGGTCGACGGTGTCGAGCATGAGGTACGGGTTGATCGCCTGCGCCCCGTAGCCGAGCAGGGTGCAGAAGTGGTGCACCTCGCGCGGCTCGGCCGACTCGAGGACGAGGCCGCACTGCAGCCGCACCCCCTCGCGGACGAGGTGGTGGTGGATCGCGGCGGTGGCGAGCAGCGACGGGATCGCGACGCGTCCCTCGTCGGCCTCGCGGTCGGAGAGGATCAGGACGTTGCAGCCCTGGCGGACGACGTCGTACGCCTCGTCGCAGGCGTTGGCGAGGCGCGCCCGGAGCCCGTCGGGCCCCTCCTCGGCCGGCCAGGTGATGTCGAGCGTGTACGAGCGGAAGACGCCGTGGTCGACCTGGCGCAGGGTCTCGAGCTCGTCGTTGCGCAGGATCGGCTGGTCGAGGACGAGCTGGTGGGCGTGCTCGGGCGTCTCGTCCAGGAGGTTGCGCTGACCGCCGATCGCGGTCGACAGCGACATGACGAGCTCCTCGCGGATCGGGTCGATCGGCGGGTTCGTCACCTGCGCGAAGAGCTGCTTGAAGTAGCTGAACAGCGGCGGGCGCTGATCGGACAGGACGGCCAGGGCGGCGTCGTTGCCCATCGATCCGAGCGGCTCCTGCCCGGCGGACGCCATCGGGGCCAGCAGCGTCCGCTGATCCTCCTGCGTGTAGCCGAACGCCTGCTGGAGCTGGCGCAGGTGACGGCCGCTCTCGTGGACGGCCCGCCGGACCGGCAGGTCGGAGAAGTGCACCGCCTGCTCGCGGTGCCACGCCTCGTACGGGCGCTGCATCGCGACGCGTCGCTTGACCTCCTCGTCCTCGACGATCCGGTGCTGCTCGAGGTCGACGAGGAAGAGCTTGCCCGGGGCGAGGCGGCCGAGCCGCTCGATGTTGGCGGGCTCGACGTCGAGCATCCCGGTCTCGGACCCGAGGATGATCCAGCCGTCCTTCGTCTGGACCCAGCGACCGGGGCGCAGGCCGTTGCGGTCGAGCGTCGCGCCGACGACGCGACCGTCGGTGAAGCAGACCGCGGCCGGACCGTCCCACGGCTCCATGAGCAGCGAGTGGTAGGCGTAGAAGCCGACGAGCTCGGGCGGCAGGTCGTTGCGGCCGCGGAACGCCTCGGGGACGCACATCATCGCCGCGTGCGGGAGCGACCGGCCGGCGAGCATGAGCAGCTCGAGGACGTTGTCGAGCGTTGCCGAGTCCGATCCGCCCGGGCGCACGACCGGCTTGATCTTGTCGATGTCGTGCCCGAACAGCGACGACGCGAGCTGCGACTCGCGGGCGCGCATCCAGTTGACGTTGCCCATGAGCGTGTTGATCTCGCCGTTGTGGGCGATCACGCGGTTGGGGTGGGCGCGGTCCCAGCTCGGGAAGGTGTTCGTCGAGAACCGGGAGTGGACGAGCGCCAGGGCGGACGTGAACCGCTCGTCGCGCAGGTCGGGGTAGAACGCCGGCACCTGGGCCGACAGGAGCATGCCCTTGTAGACGATCGTCCGCGACGAGAACGTGCTGACGTAGAGCTCGTGGGTGGCGAGCTCGCAGATCCGGCGGATGACGTAGAGCTTGCGCTCGAACGCCTCGACGTCGTGGTCGAACCCGGGACCGGCCTCGACGAACAGCTGGCGCACGGTCGGCTGGGCGGCACGGGCGATGTGCCCGATCGCGTCCGGGTCGACCGGCACGTCGCGCCACCCCAGGACGATCTGCCCCTCGGTCCGGACGTTGCGCTCGAGCATCTCCTCGATGAGCCGCCGGCGGGTGTCGTCGCGCGGGAGGAAGCACATCGCGACGGCGTAGCGGCCCGGCTCGGGCAGCTCGAAGTCGACGACGGAGCGGAAGAACGCGTGGGGTAGTTGGACGAGGATGCCGGCGCCGTCGCCGGTGCGTGAATCGGCGCCGGCGCCGCCCCGGTGGTCCATGCACTCCAGGGCCACCAGGGCCTTGGTGATCGTCTCGTGCGTCGGCACGTTGTCCAGGCGGGCGACCATCGCCACGCCACAGGCGTCATGCTCGTTCCGGGGGTCGTAGAGGCCGTGCGCCTCCGGGAGGTTCGTGAATGCGGTCATGTGAGGGCGTCGCTCCGCAGGGACCGGCAGATCCGGTAGCGGTGGCAGGCGGTTCCCGGGGCGAACCGGAAAGGATACAGGCCGATCCCGGTTTGCTCCATACCTGGTTCCGACCATTCCGTCCGGGCCGGGGCCGGACGCCCGTCGCCGACGACGGTGGAAGTCGACCGGACGCGCCGATCGGCGGGCGATAGCGTGCGGGCCGTGCGTGTCCCGTCCCGTCCCGTCCGCCTGCGCGCCCCCGCGTCGACGCGCCTGCCGCCCGCGGTGTGGCGCGGCGTGTACGTCCGGGCGTTCCGGGCGTTCCAGGCGCAGAACATGACCGACCGGGCGGCGACGCTCGCCTACCACGCGATCCTGTCGATCGTCCCGACGCTGCTCGTGGCGGTGGCGTTGCTCACGCTGCTCGGGGCGGGCTCGCTGCCCGACCGGATCGCCGACGAGTTCGCCGACCTCGTCCAGGACGAGGCGGGCAGCGCGAGCGCCAACGAGAGCGCCGCCGCGCTGCGGGACCTCGTCGCCGACGCGCTCGACAAGGCCAAGGGCGGCGCGAGCGTCGCGCTCGTCGTCTCGGTGCTGCTGGCCGCCAACGGCGCGTCGAGCGCGTTCGCGTCGGCGGGCCGGGCGCTCAACGTCGTCCAGCACGTCGAGGAGTCGCGCGGGTTCGTCCGCCACAAGCTCGTCGACGTCGGCAACGCGCTGCTCGTCATCGTCCTCATGGCGATCGCCGCGACGCTCGTCGTCGTCGGGGGCGGGATCGCCGAGTCGCTGTTCTCGACGCTGGGCCTCGGCGACGTGGCCCGCACGGTCTGGTCGATCGTTCGGCTGCCGATCGCCGCGTTCGTCCTGCTCGTCGCGATCGGGCTCGTCTACCAGCGCGCGCCGGACGTCCCGCGCCGACGGCTGCGGCTCGTCAGCGCGGGGTCGGTGACCGCCCTGGTGGCGTGGATGCTCGGGACGTTCGCGTTCACGCTGTACGTCACGATCGGCGGGTTCGGCAGCGCGTACGGGGCGATGGGCGGCGCGGTCGTCCTGCTGTTCTGGCTCTGGCTGTCGTCGGCGACGTTCCTCTTCGGCGCGTCGGTCGACGCCGAGGCCGACCGCACCCGCCTGCTCCGCGGCGGCGACCCGGCCGGGCCGCCGGTGCTGGGCGTCATCCCGGACGACGACGCGGAGGGCGGGGACGACTGACCCCGACGGCGAGGACGCTCAGGCCGGCGGCGGGACCCGCTCGGCGCGGTCGATCGCGTCGACGACCTCGGCGCGCAGGCGGTCGCGGTCGGTCGGACCGTAGGCGGCGAGGACCGGGCGGTCCGGGGCGGCCGAGAACGCGAAGACGACCTGCACCTTGGGCGCGCCGTGCTCCAGCGCCGCCAGGGCGTACACCGCGCGCTGCAGGTGGTAGCCGTGCTCGACGACCTCGGCCGGGGACGCCCCGGGGTCCAGGTGGTTCGTCTTCCAGTCGACGACCGTCACCGTGTGGTCCGGATCGCGCAGCCACAGGTCGACGTAGCCCTGCACCAACGGTCGGCGCTCGTCGAGCTGCACGAGGATCGGCAGCTCGACCGCCCGCCGCCGGCCCGACCGGACGATCGCGCGACCGGTGGGCCCGGACAGCAACGCCTCCACCGCCCCGGCGATCTCGGCGATCTCGGCGTCCGACGGCCGCGCCGCCCGGTCGGCCGACGCCACCGCACGGCGGACCTCGTCGGCCGAGGGCGCCCGCGCGTCGACCGGCCCCGACGCGGTCATCCGCCCGCCGGACGGGGCCAGGCGGTCCTCGAGCAACGCGTGGACGGCGACCCCCCGGGTGCGCGCGGCCAACGTGGGGCCCTCCGCCGCGCGTCGCCCGGCCGGGGTCGACGCGGACGCGGTCGCCACCGGGACCGCGGGCACGTCGGGGGGCTCGTCGACGCCGTCGCGGGCCGCGCCCTCCGGGTCGACGGTCGCGTCGGGCAGCCGGGCGCTCAACGCCGAGAAGCTCGTCGGGCTCGGCAACGGGTACGGGGCGTCCGCCGCCTCGTCCGACTCGTCCTCCCACACCGACTCGACGGGGTCGGGGTCGTCCGCCGCGGAGCCACCCGGCGCGGGGCCGTCGCCGCCGACGCCGCCGGGCCCGTCCGTCGCCCCCACGGCGTCCGGCCCGTCGTCCGCGGTCAGCCGCCCGAGGACCGCGGCCGCGGCCGCCCCCGCGACGTCGGCCTTCGCCGGCTCGTCGTCGGGGCCGTCCGACGCGCCGGGGATCGGGCGGTCGTCGGACGCCTCGGCGCTCGGGGCGACCGCGTCGTCGACCGGGCCGTCCGGGTCGACGACGCGCAGCAGCACCGGCTCGGCGGGCCCGTCGGGGTCGGCCGGGTCGACGACCCGCAGCACCCGGTCCTCGCCGACCGCGGGCCACGCGTCGGCCGGCGCGACGAGCGGCAGCAACCACGACAACGTCGACGCGTACGGCCGCCCGTCGTGCGCGCCCTCGCCGTCCAACGGCACCGCCGCGTCGGCCTTCAGGCGTCGGGCGCCGTCGTCGTCGGCCGCCTTCCAGGCGCCGACGACGTAGAGCCGGTCCGCCGCCCGGGTGAGGGCGACGTGGGCCAGCCGACGCAGCTCCCGGGCCTCCTCGCGGCGCCGGGCCGCGTCGAGGTCGGCGTGATCCCACAGCGGGACCCGGTCGCCGTCGAGCTTCGGGGCGACGCCGATCCGCGTCCCGGTCGGATCGGGATCGAGGAGCACCGGCGGACGGTCGGTCCGCCCGCGGTGGCCGGTGTCGGCGACGATGACGACCGGCCACTCCAGGCCCTTCGCCCGGTGGATCGTCGTGATCGTCACCGCGTCGCCGCCCGCGAGCACCGGCACCGTCGGGCCGTCGTCCCGGCCGTCCGCGATCCGGGCGACGAGCCGGTCCAGCGTGTCGCCCGCCAGCTGCCGCTCGGCGACCCAGTCGAGGAAGAGCTGCACCGCCGCCCAGCGGCGGGCGCCACCCGGTCGGGCGAGGATCCCGGCGCGGTACCCGTCGTCGGCGACGATCCGGGCGACGAGCTCGGCGGGCGCCAGCCGCAACGCGAGCGCACGGTGCTGCACGAGGAGCGTCGTCTGCGCCTCGAGCGCGTCGCGGGCCCGCGGGGGCGCCAGCAGGTCGTCGACGTCGAGCTGCCGCAGCGTGTCCCACAGCGGAACCGTGCTCGACGCGCCCGCGGGGACGGTGCGATGGCTGCGGTGGTACGCGCCCAGGGCGTACAGCGCGTCGGCGTCGACGCCCCCGGTCGGCAGCCGCAGCGCCCCGAGCAGCGCGACGTCGTCGTACGGATTGGCCGCGGCCCGCAGCCACGCCTCGAGCTCGCGGACCTCGAGCGTGCCCAGGAGCGGCGCCCCGGCGGCGGGGACGACGTCGACGCCGGCGTCGAGCAGCGCGCGCTCCAGGACCGTGAACCGCGTCTTGGCCCGGCAGATGACGGCGACGTCGGACGGCCGGTAGGCGCGACCGGTCGCGTCGGGGGCCAGCAGCGACCGGACGAGCGCGACGACGTGCCGGGCCTCCTCCGGCGCCATCGGGGCGGCGTCGGGGTCGAACGGCACGCCGTCGGCGTCGGCGACGTCGTCGCGGTCGGGCTCCGCGGGCGGCTCGACGTCACGCCCCGTGCCGACGACGTGCACCGCGACCCGCACCGGGTCGTCGCCGGCGGCGGGCGGTCGTCCGTGCCCGCCGACGAGCGGCTGGTACCCGTCGTGGGCGGCGCGACCGACGTGGTTCGTCAGCGCGATGACCGCCCGCGGGCAGCGGAACGTCTCGTCGAGCGGCAGGAGGCTCCCCGCGTCCCGGGCGGCCCGGGCGGCCGCGTCGAACCCCACCGTCGACGCGTTGCGGAACCCGTAGATCGCCTGCAACCGGTCGCCGACGAGGAACAGGTCCTCCCCACGCTCCCCGGCCAGCGCCCGGACGATCCGGGTCTGCAACGGGTTGGTGTCCTGGTACTCGTCGACGAGGACGTGCCGGAACCGGCGGCGCAGGTGCTCGGCGACGACCGGGCGGGTGCGCAGCAGGCCGTCGAGGCGCAGCAGCAGGTCGTCGAAGTCCAGCAGCCGGGACCTCCGCTTGAGGTCGGCGTAGCGGCGGGCGGTGCGGCGCAGCAGCGCGTCGCGGGCGGCGACCTCGCGCCGGGCGGCCGGGGCGACGACGACGCGGTCGACGGCGACGCACGCGTGCTGCGCGGCGCCGCGCAGCCCGGCGCAGGCGGGGCCCTTCAGCTCCTTGGCCGCCGCCGGCCTCACCGCGCCCGCCCACGCCCGCAGCCGGGGCGACGTCGGCGTCCCGTCGGTGGCGGCGATCTCGGCGCAGGCGTCCAGGACCTGCAGGACGGTCTTCTTCGCGTCGTCGCCGACGTCGCCGATCTCGTCGGTCGCGGCCGCGGCGGCCGCGCGCAGCGCGTCGACGGCGTCGCGCGCCGCGGCCTCGAGCGCGTCCTGGTCGTCGGGCGCGGCGGGCACCCCCGGCGCGGAGGGATCGCCAGGGTCCGCGCCCTGGCTGCGGCGCAGGTCGAGCAGCGCGAGCGTCTGGTCGCGCAGGCCGGTGAGCCCCAGGTCCAGCAGCCGTCGTCCCTCGTCGTCCTCGGGCACGTCGCGCAGCCAGGCCGCGACCGCGTCCGAGAACGCCGTGCGGCGCAGCCGCGCCGCCTCGTCCGGCGACGCGACGACGAAGTCCGGGTCGAGGCCGGCGTCGAACGCGAACCGGCGCAGCAGCCGCTGGGCGATGCCGTGGAAGGTGCCGATCCAGGCGTCGTCGGTCCGCAGCCGCTCCGGCAGCTCGACCGGACGGCCGGGCTCGCCCCCGACGAGGTCGCGCAGGCGTCGGTCGACCCGGTCGCGCATCTGCGTCGCCGCCCGCTCGGTGAACGTGATCGCCAGGACGTCCCGGGCGGCGACCCGGTCGTCCTCGAGCAGCAGCCGGAGGAAGCGCTCGACGAGGACGCTCGTCTTGCCCGCGCCCGCCCCGGCCGACACGAGCAGCGCGGTGGACGGCCGGTCGTCGACGGCGCGGGCCTGCCGTGCGGTGAACGTCGGCGCCGGGTCGTCGGACGACGGCAGCGCGCGCAGCGGTCGGCCGTCCGTCGTCCGGAGCCGTCCCGCGGGGATCGAGGTGGCGACGTCCGGCGCCGGGGGACGCGCCGGCGGGCGCCCCACGGGATCCCCGTCCGGCGCGGAGGCCTGGATGGAGGCCCCCACCGCGTCGGCGGGCGACGCCCCCGGCCCGGGCGGCGGCGGTGGACCACCGGGCGACGACGGGCGACTCACGTCAACCACCGCGCCACGGCGTGATGGCGACGACGCGTCGGGTCGTCGACGGCGGCGTGGCGACCGGCGCGCGGGGCGATCCGTCCGGCGCGCAACGCGGCGAGGTCCTCGCGGACGCGCTCCAGGGCCTCCTCGATCCGGCCGGCCACGTCGTCGGGGGCGTGCCCCTTGCGGTGGCCGCCGCCCCGGGTCACGCGGACCTCGGCCCCGCCGAGGGTCGGCGGATCGGAGACCGACTGGTACAGGCCGTACGAGGCCGGCTCGCCGGCGGCGGCCGCCGCGGCGTGGAGGTAGAGCGCGACCTGCACGGTGCCGGTCTGCGCCCACTTCGTCGCGTTGACCACCGATCCCGCTCCGCGCTTGTAGTCGACGACGCCGATCCCGTCGCGACGGTCGTCGTCGGGGTCGGCGATCCGGTCGATCCGGTCGATCCGCCCGACGAGGCGGATCCCGTCCGGGAGCACGATCGGGGGCAGCCGGGCCTCGCCGTCGTCGTCCAGGTCGCACTCGGTCGCGATGAGCGTCGCCTCGGCGAAGCGCTCCGGCAGCGTCCGCAGGACGCCCGACACGCCGCGCCGGATCCGCCGCACGCTCACCTCGGCCTGGACCGGATCCAGCCCCCGGGTGAGCTGGCGGGTCCGCGCCTCGACCTCGCGCTGCGCCGCGAGCACGAGCATCTCGGGATCGAGGTCGCCGTACCGCCGCCCGCCGGCGGCGGCGACCTCCACGACCGACGCCAGGATCTCGTGGGCGACGGTGCCCTCGCGCATCGCGACCGGGCGCGGCTCGGCGTCCTGCGCGCCGATGAACCGGTCGACGAGCCACGCCACCGGATCCTGGACCAGCGCCTCGACGTCGCCGACGCTCCACCGGCGGTGCTCGAACACGGCCCGCCGGACGGCGTCCAGCGCGTCGTCGGGAAGATCGACGCCGAGCGGGGTCGGCCGGGCGACCGCCCGCCGCCGGGGTCGGCGGACCGCCGCGGCGGCGCGATGGCCCGGGCGCGTCGGCTCCAACGGCCACAGCGCGGTCAGCGCGTCGTCGAGGAACGGGGACGCCGGACGCTCCTCGCCCTTCGCGTCGTGGGTCGGACGGCTCAGCAGCAGCCGCCGGGTGGGGCGGGTCGCGAGCTGCAGGAAGAGCAGGCGCTCGGCCGACAGGCGATCCCCGCGCTGGCGGACCGGTAGGCCGACGGCGGCGTGCAGCGCGTCGCGGACCGTGCGGTCGACGAGCGGGTCGACCGGCTCTGGCCGGGGGAACGCGTCGTGGGTGAGCCCGGCGATCGCGAGCACGTGCAGCTGGCGGCCACGCAGCTCGCCGGGCTCGGCAATCTCGAGCCGTCCCGGCCCGGGGGCGTCGCCGGCCCGGACCGGGAGCTCGGCCAGCGTGTCGCCGAGCTCGGCGTCGTCGGGCAGGAGCCGCGGGTCGCGCTCGCCGACCCGCTCCAGGGCCTGCAGGAGCCGCAACGTCGTCGCGGCGACGTCCGCGGCGCGCGGCCCCGGGTCGGCGTCCCCGCTCGCCAGCGCCCCCGCCTGACCGTCGGCGGCGCCGGCCGCGTCGGCCAGGCGTCGCGCCGCCTCGGCGACCGCGGCGGGGAGCGCGCGGGGTCCGGCGTCGCGGGCGGCGGTCAGCGCGTCGAGGATCTCGAGGCCCGCCGCCGCCGGGCGTTGCCCCCGCGCCTGCTCGCGCCAGCGGTCCGGGTCGACGTCGCCGGCGCGGCGGAGGGTCGTCGCCCACCGGTCGAGGGCGTCGAGCGCCGCCGGATCGTCGGCGACCGCGACCCGGAGCACCGACGCCACGTCGGGCGCGGCGCCGCGCCCCGCCGCGACCTCCAGCGCGGCGAGCAGCGCCGCGCCGAGCACGGTCGCCCGCAACGGGACCTCGCGCGGGCGGGCCACCGGCACGCCGCGGGCGACGAGCTCGGCCGCGATCCGTGCGCCGACGGGACCGCCGGCGCCCCGGACCGCGACGGCCATCTGGTGCCACGCCGCCCCGGTGGCGGCGCGGGCCTCGATGAGCGCGCCGGCGAGCGCCTCGGCCTCGCTCCGGTCGTCCCCACCGGTGACGAGCACGACGTCGTCGGCCGCGCCCGGCGCGGGCGGCCGGTCGTCGACGACCGACGCGGCGAACAGTCGCCGCTCCAGCCGGCCCAGGCCCCCGGGACGGTCTGGCGGGGCCAGCCGCAGCTCCGGCCCGTCGATCCGCGCGCCGGTCCGCGGCACGAGCGGATCGTCGACCCGGAGCGGTAGCCGCTCGACCGTGACGTCGCCGGCCGCCCCCTCCCGGGCCCGGCGGGCCAGGTCGTCGGCGCGCCGGCGTAGCTCCTCGACGAGCTCGCGGCGGGCGGCGGTGCCGGGGCGCCCGTCCTCGAACGGCAGCGAGAGGACGACGTCGGCGCCGGTCGCCAACGCCGTGACGAGGCCGAGCTGCCCGTCGGTGAGGTCGTCGAACCCGTACAGCGCGACCGGTCGCCCGCCCCACGCCCGGGGGTCGTGGACGAGCGCGTCGCGGGCGGCGGTGACGGCGGCGCGGCGCCCGGCGTGCGCGGCCGCCCGACCGTCGGTCGACCCGGCCGCGTGGGCGTCGACGCCGGCGAACCGCTCGAGCACGGTGCGCAGGTCGGCGCTCAGCCGCGGGTCGACCCCGTGCTCCCAGGCGTCCATCGCGTCGAGGCCCCCGGTGAGCGCGGCCACCTCGACCCGCCGGTCCGCGAGGTCGTCGAGAAGCTCGAGCAACCGACGGCGGGCGCCGGCGCTACGGTCGAGGCCCGCGAGCGGCCCCGGCGCCGCGACGGTGCGCAACGCGGACGCCATGCCGCGGTCGCGGGCGACGGCCCCCGCGTCGGGGGCCACGATCCGCGTGGCGCGTAGGACGAGGTCCTCCAGCGCCTGGAACGGGCCGACCGCGACCCCGACGACCGCCCGCCCCCCGTCGAGCAGCTCGCGGCGGTAGCGGTCGGCGTCCGGGCCGGTCGGCACGACGAGGACGGGAGCCCTGCCGGCCGCGACCCACGCCCGCACGAGCCCGAGGACGACCCCCGCCTTGCTGGCGTTGACCGGTCCGGTGACGAGCTGCAGGGCCACGGATCGACCGTCTCACCGACGGCGGACGGAGTGCACGGCCGCCTGCACGGGACCTAGGCGGCCGCGGCGTCCCCCGCCGGGGCCGCCCCGTCCCCGTCGACGATCGCGATCCCGTCGCCCTCGCCCTTCGGGGCGGCGGCGCCCTCCTTCGCCCACGGCTCGTCGAACTCGACCCGCCAGCGGCCCTCGTCGTTCTGGAACAGCGCCAGTCGGGCCCGGAAGTTGCGTCCGGCGCGGCTCTTGAACCCGGTGACCTGCTTGGCGGTCCGCCCGGTCTTGATGAGCTCCCTGGCGACCGCCGGGGCGAGGGTCTTGCCGGCCTTCTGCTTCCAGATGACGAACCCGCACCCCGGGTCGTCCTTGGCCCAGCAGGAGAACCCCTTGCGGTTCTCGGTGATGTCGCGTCCGCAGACCGGGCAGGGCCCGAGGTTGGCGCGCGGGATCCGCACGTCCTTGAGCTTCGCGTCGAGCTCCTTCACCGTCTGCTCCGCGAACCCGGCGATGCCGCGCATGAACGCCTCGCGGGTCTCGGCACCGGACTCGATCCGGCCCAGCCGGTGCTCCCAGTCCCCGGTGAGCGACGGCGACGTCAGCGGGTGCCCGTCGAGCAGGCGGATGACGTTCGTGCCCTTCTCGGTGACGATGAGCGCCCGGCCGTCGCGCTCGACGTAGCCGACGTCGATGAGCCGCTCGATGATCGACGCCCGTGTCGCGGGCGTGCCGATGCCGGACTCCTTCATCGCCTCGCGCGCATCGTCGTCGTCGACGAGCTGGCCGGCGGTCTCCATCGCGCCCAGCAGCGACGCGTCGCTGTAGCGCCGCGGCGGCTTCGTGACCTTCTCCTGCTCGTCGACCTCGACGGTCGTCACCGCCTCGTCCTGGACGACCCGGGGCAACGTCTGCTTGCGGCCCTCGTCGTCGTCCTGCCCGGACGGCACGTCCGCGCCGACCGCGCCGCCCTGCGGGTCGACGGTCTCGCCGTAGACCCCGCGCCAGCCGGGGACGAGCAGCACCCGACCGCGGGTGCGGAACACCTGCGGGCCGACCTCCTCGGTCGTCTCGGTCCCGTCGTCGGCGGCCGTCGTGACGGGCACGGTGACGTCGACGGTCGTCTCGATCCGCGTGTTCTCGAACTCCGCCTCGGGATGGAACACCGCGAGGAACCGGCGGACGACGAGGTCGTAGATCCGGCGGTCGTCCGACCCCATCTTCCCCACGGGATGCGGCGCGTTCGTCGGGATGATCGCGTGGTGGTCGGCGACCTTCTCGTCGTTGACGACGCGGCCGAGCGGCAACCGGTCGAGGCCCTGCACGTAGGCGGCGCCGGCCCGGTAGTCGGCCTGCTCGCCGACGATCGCGGCGGTCGGCTTGATCTCCGGGATCATGTCGGTCGTGAGGTAGCGGGAGCTCGTCCGCGGATAGGTCAGCGCCTTGTGCTCCTCGTAGCACCGCTGCGCGGCGGCGAGGGTGCGACGGGCGGTGAACCCGAACCGACTGCCCGCCTCGCGCTGCAGCGACGTGAGGTCGTAGAGCAGCGGCGCCTTCTCCTTGCGCCGGGTCTTCTCGAGCTTCGTGACCCGACCCGGGCGGCCCTCGATCGCCCGCGTGACGGCCGCGGCCTCGGCGGCGGTGGGCAGCCGAGGCTTCGTCCCGCGGTGCAGCCGCCCCCAGTAGGCCCTCGTGGCCTTGGGGTCGACCCCGTCGGGCGCCCCGGCCGGGTCGACGACGAACCGGGCGTCGACGAGCCAATAAGGCTCGGGGACGAAGGCGCGGATCTCCTCCTCGCGACGGGCGAGGATCGCGAGCGTCGGCGTCTGCACCCGACCGAGCGACACGGCGCCGTCGAAGCTCGTCCGCAGGCGGATCGTGGCCGCGCGGGTCGCGTTCATCCCGACGAGCCAGTCCGCCTCGGACCGCGACTGGGCGGCCTGCGCGAGGAGGTCGACCTCGTCCGGAGAGCGCAGCTCGGCGAGCGCGCGGCGCATCGCGTCGGCCGTCATCGACGACAGCCACAGGCGCCGCACCGGCTGCGTCGCCCCGGCCCGCTCGTAGACCCAGCGGAAGATGAGCTCGCCCTCGCGCCCGGCGTCGCAGGCGTTGATGACCTCGTCGACGTCGGAGCGGCCGACGAGGTTGCGGATCACGGCCATCTGCTTCTTCGACCCGTCGTCGCGGTCGACGAGCTTGAACGTCTCCGGGACGATCGGCAGGTCCTCCATCTTCCAGCGCTTGAACCGCTTGTCGTACGCGTCGGGCTCGGCGAGCTGGACGAGGTGCCCGATCGCCCAGGTGACGATGTGGTCCGGCCCCTCGAGCCACCGGGCGTTGCGCTCGCTGCCCACCTTGCCCGTCTGGAACGACCCGGGGAGGATCTTCTCCAGGTCGCGTCCCACGGACGGCTTCTCGGCGATGACCAGCGTCTTGCCCACGGGGGCAACGGTAGCGGGACGCCCGCGGAACGTCGGTGAGGTTCGTGGAGGAGCCGCGTCGATCCACCGCCGATCCACCGCGCCGGGCCCGCCCGGCGCCGTCACCCGCACGGCCCGGGGCTCACGGCGCGCCCGCGCACGACCGAGCCGAGGGCGTCGCGGATGACGCGGTTGGGGACCGCGTACCCCGTCCGCGCGCCCTTCGCGACCGCCGACGCGAACACCGTGCCCAGCACCCGGCCGCGCTCGTCGACGACCGGGCCGCCGCTGTTGCCCTGCTCGACCCGTCCCCGGAACGGCAGGACCGCCCGCCGCACCGGTCCGCGCCCGTAGGCGTCCTCGCCCGGGACGACCGCGGCCGACGCGATCCGCGCCGCACGGGCGCGGAACGGCCCGGCGAGCGGGTAGCCCAGCAGCGCCCCCGCCGTGCCGCGCTCCGCGTCGCGCATCCGGAGTCGTCCGGCCCGCAGGCCCGGCACCTCGAGCATCGCGATGTCCTGGGCGGTGTCGGCGTAGACGACGTGGGCGTCGCGGGCCCCCTCGCCGGACTCCGGGAGCACGACGACGCGGGATGTCCCGGCGATGACGTGCTGGTTCGTCACGACGAGGCCGTCGCGGACCACCCATCCGCTGCCCACCACGCCGATCCCGCACGCCTCGCCCTCGACCCGCACCACCCCGCGGCGCCCCGTCGCGACACCGGGGCGGTCGAGGATCGCCCGGTCGGGAGCGTCGATCTCGGCGGGCGGGCCGGCGAATCCGGGAAGCGCGTCGATCCGCGACAGCAACGCCAGGGCGTCCCGCGCCGGGGGCAGCGCGTCGCGCAGCTCGGCGAGGACCGACGACCCGCGCACCGCCGACCGCCAGTCGGCAGGCAGGTTCCGGGCCTGCAGGATCGCGCCGGACAGCAGCCACGCCGCCAGGACGACGAGCCCGGTGGCGAGCACGGAGCCGAGCGCGCGGTCGACCGCCACGACGATCCCCCGCGCCGCCCCCGGCGGCCCAGCCGCGATCCGGTCCCGTAGCCGGTCCCCCATCGCCTGCAGGGCCGTGCCGAGCACGATCCCCAGCACGACCGCCCCGACGATCGCCGCGATCGGCGCGTCGACGTGCGCCGAGCCGCCGGGCAGCGCCACGGGCGCCAGTCGCGCGCCGAGCAGCGCTCCGACGGCGAAGCCCAGCAGCCCCAGCCCCGACGCGAGGAACCCCTGCGCGGCGCCGCCCGCCGCCGCGAGCAGCGCGACGACGACGAGCACCCAGTCGAGGACGGACATGCCGGGCGCACGCTACCGACCCCGTCGACCCCCTCGACCCCGTCGGGCGCGGGGACGCTCGCCGTGCGGTGCCACGGGACCCGGCGGGTATCATCGATGCCTCGATGGTCCCACCCGGCTCCCAGCGGCCGTCGGCCGACGACCCCGCCCCGGGAGATCGCCCACCCGACGCCGCGTCCGGGCCGTTCCGGGGCAGCGTCCTCGGGTCGGCGCACCGGCGCCCGCCGGCCCCCGGCGATCCGTCGCCGCGCCGGCCCGCGGGACCACCACCCGCGACCGGGCCCCACCGACCCCCGACCGACGGACCGCCCTCCCCGTCCCACGACGACGCGGACGCCGACGCGGCCCGGCCGTGGCTCGACGAGCCCGTGGTCGCCAACACCGCGCGGGCGCGGGCGGCGGCCCGCGCGTCCGAGCGGGTCGCCGACGACGGGCGTCGTGGCGGACGCGCGCGCTCCACGCCACGTCCACCCGCGCGCGGTCGCGGCGGTCGCGGCCGCTCCGCCGACCGGGGCGCCGCGGGCGGGGCGGGCGCCGGGGGCGGGTCCCGCGGGCCGGGCGGCCCGTCGGGGGCCACGGGGACCGGACGTCGCTTTCCGGCGCGCGCCGGCGTGGTCGCCGTGCTCGTCCTCGCCGGCGGGGTGGGGGGCTACGTCCTGCTGTCGGCGCGCGCCGATCGCGCCGCCGAGGAGCGCGTCGCCCGGGCCTACGCCGACGCGTGGGCGAAGGGCGACCACGCCGCGATGTACCGGCGGCTCGACGACGTGACCCACGACCGCGTGTCCGCGCAGCGGTTCGCGGAGCTCAACCGGGAAGCGGTCGCCACCGCCACCGCCACGCGGATCGTCCCCGGCGAGCCGTCCCGCGACGGTGACGCGTTCGACCTGCCGGTGGCCGTGCAGACCCGGCTGTTCGGCACCTTCCGGGGCACCATCCGCCTGCCGATCGAGGGGTCCGGCGACGACGCCCGCATCCGCTGGTCGCGCAAGATGACGATCCCGGGGCTGCGCGACGGCGAGGAGCTGACGCGGTCGATGCGGATGCCGCCGCGGGCGGACCTCCTGGACCGTGCGGGCCGCGTCATCGCCCGCGGGGCCGACCGCTCCGCCCCCGAGGCCCCGGAGCTCGCGCGGTCGGTCGCCGGGAGCGTCGGCACGGCGCTGGAGGAGGACGCCGCGACGCTCGACCGCCTCGGCGTGCCGCCCGGCGCGACGGTCGGCACGAGCGGCCTGGAGCGGATCCTCAACGCCCAGCTCATCGGCAAGCCCGGCGGCGAGCTCAAGGCCGGCGACCGCACGCTGCGCGCGGTCGAGCCCGAGCAGGCCGACCCGGTCCGCAGCTCGGTGTCGCTGGCGTTGGTCCGCAAGGCCGCCGAGGCCCAGGCCGACGCCCCGAGCTCCAACGGGTCGATCGTCATGAACGCACGGACCGGCGAGGTGCTCGCGTTCCAGGGATCGGCGTGGAGCGTGCTGCAGCCCCCCGGGTCGGTGATGAAGATGGTCACCGCCGCATCGGCGCTCGAGGAGGGCGCGGCGACCCCCGAGACGGAGTACGAGGTCCAGACCGGGGCGCTGGGGATCCAGAACTCCAACGAGGAGCCGTGTGGCGGCACGCTCGTGAACTCCTTCGCGCACTCCTGCAACTCGGTGTTCGCCCCGCTGGCCGTGAAGATCGGGGCGGAGAAGTTCGTCGCCGACGCCGAGCGGTTCGGGTTCAACAAGCCGTCGATGGTGCCCGGGGCCGCGACGAGCACCGTGCCGGAGCCCTCCGGCGTCGGGGAGCTCGCGCAGTCCGGCATCGGCCAGGCGCGGTTGCAGGCCACCCCGCTGCAGATGGTCCGCGTGACGGCGACGATCGCCAACGGTGGCCGCGAGCCGGAGATCACGTTCCTCCGGCGCGGCGAGGACGCCCCCACCCGACGGGTCGTCAGCGCCCGCACCGCCCGGCAGATGCGCCGCCTCATGGTCGCGACGATCACCGACGGCACCGGGCGCAAGGCCGCCGTGCCCGGCGTGACGACCGCCGGCAAGACCGGCACCGCCGAGCTGCGGGCCACCCAGGGCGCCGCGTGCGAGACGCAGCCCGCACCGGACGGCGCCGAGCCGCCGCCCGTAGACAGCTCGTGCGGCAACCGCGACGGCAAGAGCACGACCGCGTGGATGGTCGCGTTCGCCCCCGCCGGCGGCGGGTCGACGAAGGACCCGCTGGCGATCGCCGTGATGCGGGCGGGCAACTACCAGGGCGGGGAGACCGCCGCCCCGGTCGCGAGCACCGTCCTGGCGGCGGCGCTCGAGTAGCCCCGGTCGCGGTCCGGCCCCCCGCCCCCCCCGCCTGGGGTGGACCCGACTTCCGGACCACCCACGTCCCCTCTCCGGTCCACCCCCACCGCCCGACGGCGCGGTGCGGCCCGACGCACGACCCTCGGGAACGACCGAGGCCGCCCCGGGGGCGGCCTCGTCGTGGCGCTGCGGTCGCGGCCGGCGTCGCCGGACCGCGGGGTGGGATCAGACGTCGAGGTCGACGACCGCCTCGCCGCCGAGCGGGCCCTTGAGGTGCAGCTCCAGCGGGCGGTTCTCCAGCGAGATCTGCGGGATCTTGAAGAGCAGCAGCGCACCGCCGGCGGTCGACTGACCGGCCGGGCTGTTGGCCAGCGGCAGGCGACCGACGCTCTCGTGCGTGAACGCCGGGATCGACGACTGCTCGTAGAGGAACGGGTTGGGCGCGCGGACCGGGTTGACCGGCTTGAACACGTGGCTCGCGTTGCGGGCCGCGATCCGGGCGTTCGGCGGGTCCTCGACGTAGCCGCTGTCGCGGATCTCGATGCCGCTGATCGGCACCGAGTCCTGCGCCGAGTGGTTCTCGTTGTACGCGGCGATAAAGACGCCGAAGTACACCTCGTTGTCGATCTGCGGCTGCCCCTTGGGCTTGACGTCGAGCTTGAGCTGCTCCGGCGTCAGGCCGCGGAAGTACTCGGAGTCCTCCGGGTCGATCCGCTCGCGCTCGCCGCCCTTGAGGTCGGCGGCCTCGATCTGGCCGGGGTTGAGCTGGCGCGAGATCTGGACCTGGTACTTGACGTATGGTCCACCGTCCTTCGCCCCTACGTCGACGAAGTGCGCCTCGGACTCGCCGTGGTGGACGATGTCGTGCTTGTTGCCACAGGCGGTGAGGGCGACGGAGGCCAGGACCGCCGCGGCCAGAGGGAAGACCCGCGAACGCATGGTCGGGCAGTCTAGTCGAGCCGTCCGGCGTCGGGCTGCGTCCCCAGCCTGAACCCGGACGCCGGCTTCCGCGGGCCGCCCGCGACGCCGACGGGGCCGGTCGATCCGCGCCGGCCCTCGACGCCGTCCTCCAGCGCCGCCCGCAGGCGGTGGAGCCCGCGCTGCAGGCCGCGGCGCACCCGTCCCCGCTGCCCGCCGACGGCCTCGGCCAGGCGATCGGACGGCAGGCCCGGCTCGGTCTCCACGCGCCAGGTGACCCGGCACGCGCCACCCGACTCGGGCCGGAGCGTGATCTCGCCGAGCATCGGCGTGCGGTCGTACTTGCCGCCGCGCCCGACGTACGCGATCCGGTGCGGCGACTCGACGTCGACGAGCGTCACGTCGAAGTACGAGAAGCGGTTGAACGGCAACCGGATCTTGAACCGGGCCCCCGCCCCGACCCCGATCGAGTCCTCGCGCGTGAGGTGCCAGTCGACGAACCGGTGGTCGAGGATGCCGGCGTGGTTGGCGATGTCGGCCAGGTACGCGAACACCCGCTCCTGCGGATGCTGGATGACGAGCGACGCGGTGACGGGGTCCACGCGCCGCAGTCTAGATCAGTCGTCCCGCGGGGGAACGACGACGTCGGCGCTCCTCAGTCGACGGCGGGGTCCCGGCGTGGCGCGCTGATCCGCTGGGCCCGGATCTCCTCGCCGTGCCGGACCGGCACCGCGGCCAGCGGCTCGTCGCGGCGGCTCGGGCGGCAGAGCGCGCAGATCGTCCGCTCCCGGGGGTAGCGGTAGACGACCTCGCCGACGAGCGGGGTGCGCCCGCAGCGGTGGCAGCAGAGCCGCTCGGCGTGGAGGCTCCCCAACGACAGGCGCAGGAGGTGGCGCTCGAGGTCGGCTTCGGCGAGGAGCTGGCGGCGCATGACACCGTGTTCGCCGACCGCCGCCGAACTCCTTCCCGCCGGTCGGCGTCGTGCACCGTCGGGCGTCCGGCCCCCGCGGCCGGCGCGCGTGTCCGGCGCGTCGCTCAGTCGCCGGGCGCGCCCACGCGGACGCGGAGCCCGTCCGGGCTGAACGGCGCCCGCAGGACGCTCGCCCAGCCCGACGTCCGATCGGCGACCGCGTCGGCGACCTGCTCGGCCTCGCCGGCGCGGACCCACAGCATCACCGTCGGCCCCGCGCCCGACACCGTCGCGCCGATCGCCCCGATCGTCACCGCGTCGTCGATGAGCGCCGACGACCGCGGGAACAGCGCGGCGCGGTGCGGCTGGTGCAACACGTCCTGCAGGCTGTGGGCGACGATGTCGAGATCGCCCCGCTCGAGGCCCAGCGCGAGCGCGGCGGCCCAGGCGACGTTCGCCGTCGCGTCCTCGAGCGGGACGGACTGGGGTAGCACGGCGCGCGCCGCGGCGGTGCGGACGGCCTCCTCCGGGACGACGAACACCGCCTCGAGCGTCGCGGGAGGCTCGATCCTGACCGTCCACCGCCCGTCGGTGAGGACGAACCCGCCGTAGAGCGCCGCCGACACGTTGTCGGGATGCCCCTCGATGTCGACCGCGAGCGGCAGCAGCGCGTCGGGCTCGGTGCTCCCGCCGTCGAGCGCGGCGGCGGCGGCCAGGCCGGCGACGATCGCGCTGGCGCTCGACCCCAGCCCTCCCGACAACGGGATGTCCGAACGCACCCGGAACGTCAACCCGTCGGCGGGCCGCAGCCGCTCGAACGAGCGGATGAGGATGTTCTCGCGGTCGATCTCGAGCGGCAGGTCGTGCTCGACGGCGAACGTGCCGGTCTCCTCGACCTCGACCTCGACACGGAGGTCGACGGCGGCGGCCATGCAGTCGAACCCCGGGCCTAGGTTGGCGCTGGAGCCGGGGACGGAGACGCTGACGGTTCGGCCCATGCGAACGACGACCATAAGGCATCGTCCCCGACGCGCGCCCCGCGCGGACGGGCCGCGGCGGCCTGTGGCACCCTGCCCGCGATGCCCCGACCGACGGCCCCCTCCCGGTCGCTGCTCCCGCTCATCGTGGGGCTGGCGGCGCTCGTCGCGATCGTCGCCGCGCTCGGGCCGGCCCGCGGCGGCGACGACCGGCCCCCGCGCGCCCCGACGGCCGCCGTCCCGGCCGCCACCACGCCCCCGCCCGCCGACCGCACCACCACGCGGGCCGACGGCGACGCCCCGGGGCTGCCGGCGGACCGCGGCCGGGACTGGGCGGTGTCCGGGGCGGACGCCCGCGCCGCGCGCGTCCCGATCCTCATGTACCACCTCGTCGCCGACGCGCCCGCCGGGACCGCCTACCCCGACCTGTGGGTCTCCCCGTCGACGTTCCGCGCCCAGGTCGCCGCGCTGCGGCGGGCGGGGTTCGAGGCCGTGACGATGGGCGAGGTGTGGGCCGCCTGGCACGGCGACGGACGGCTCCCACGCCGTCCGGTGGTGCTGAGCTTCGACGACGGCGCGCTGAACCAGGTGATGAACGCCGCCCCGGTGCTGCTGCGCGCGGGCTGGCCCGGGGTCCTCAACCTCACGGTCCAGAACCTCGGCGACGACGGCCTGCCGCTGTGGGGCGCCCGGCGGATGATCCGTCAGGGCTGGGAGATCGGGTCGCACACCGTGACGCACCCCGACCTGACGACCCTCGGCCCCGACGCGTTGCGCGACGAGCTCGTCCGCTCCCGCCGGATGATCCGCAACCGGCTGGGCGTCGACCCGCGGTTCCTCTGCTACCCGGCCGGCCGCAACGACGCGGGCGTCCGCGCCGCCGCCGACGCCGCCGGCTACCACGGCGCGACGACCGTCGACGCGGGGGTCGCCGCACGGTCCGACGACGCGTTCCTCCTGCCGCGCATCCGCGTCCAGCCGTCGACGGGCCCCGCCGAGCTCGTCCGCCTGGCCCGCGGGGCCTGACCGGGGCGGGCCCCCGCCGACGGTCGTCCCCCGCGACGCCCGTCTACGATCCCTCGACCGTGTCGCGCCCGACCCATCCCGGACCGCCGCCGGCGTCGTTGCTTCCCGCCTCGGCCTGGGACCGCGCGATGCACGAGGCCCGCCCGCTCGTCGAGGTCCGGCCGTGGGGCCGGATCCGCTGGCAGTTCGACGGACGGCCGATCCAGGCGCTCGTCCGGGCGCCGGGCCAGGACCTCGACCCGTGGCCGACGCTCGTGCTCGGCACCGGTGGCGCCGGCCTGCTCGTCGCGGCCGCCGCCGGTGGCGGCGGGGCCGGCCTGCTCCTCCTCGCGATCGGGATCGCGCTCCTGGGCGCCGCGCTCGCGTTGTGGCGCCACCAGACGAACCGCGGCCGCACGTTCGCCGGGGCCGACCTCACCGACGCGTTGGCGCGCGACGCCGACCTGCTGCGGATCGCGGCGCGTCACGACGAGGCCGAGCTCGAGGCGGCGGCCGCCCGCTCGCACGAGCACCTGTGGCGCCTGGGGGACCCGGAGCTCACCCCGGCCGAGCGGCGTCGCACCGCCGCCCGGCACGAGCAGGACGCCGAGCTGGCCCGCCAGGCCGACCGCCACCTCGTGGCCCTCGGCGGGGACGCGCCGCCCGAGGCGCTCGGCGAGGACCCCGCGGACGAGGACCTCGAGCGGCTCGTGCGGGCGCTGGAGGCCGCCCGCCGCGAGCTCGAGGGCCCCGGCGACGGCACCTGACCGCCCCGCCGTGCGCCCGCCGCCCGGCGGGACGGCGCCACGTGCGGGAGCGCGCCGACCCGGGCCGGCGCGCCCCGGTCACCCGAGCAGGATCCGCTCCAGGGCCTTCAGGGTCGGCTCGCACGGGATGACCGGCGGCGACTCGTCGAGCGCCGTCTGGGGGTCCTTGAGGCCGTGGCCGGTGAGGACGCAGACGATCCGCTCGGGACGGTCGAGGCCCTCGGGGCTCACCGCGCCGTGCGCGAGCAGCCCCGCCACCGACGTCGCCGACGCCGGCTCGCAGAACACGCCCTCCTCGCGGGCGAGGAACCGGTACGCGTCGAGGATCTGGGCGTCGTCGACGTCGGCCACGCGGCCGCCCGACGACACCATCGCGTCCATCGCCTGCTCCCACCGGGCCGGGTTGCCGATGCGGATCGCCGACGCGACGGTCTCGGGATCCGCGACCGGCTCGCCGCGCACGAGCGGGTTGGCCCCGCGCGCCTGGAACCCGACCATCCGTGGCAGCCGCGGACGTCCGTCGCCGAACCCGTCGGGGGCCGCGTCGGCGGCCTCGCGGAAGCCCTTCCAGTACGCGGTGATGTTGCCGGCGTTGCCGACCGGGATGCAGAGCGCGTCGGGCGGGCCGTCGAGGTCCTCGACGATCTCGAACGCCGCGGTCTTCTGGCCCTCGATCCGGAAGTCGTTGACCGAGTTGACGAGCGAGATCGGGTGGTGCTCGGCGATCTCGCGGACGAGGCGCAGCGCCTCGTCGAAGTTGCCCTTCAGCGCGATGACCTGCGCGCCGTGCATGAGCGCCTGGGCGAGCTTGCCCGCCGCGATCTTGCCGTCGGGGACGAGGACGACGCCGCGGATGCCCGCCCGGGCGGCGTAGGCGGCCAGCGACGCGGCGGTGTTGCCGGTCGACGCGCAGATGACGGCCTGCGAGCCCTCGCGGACGGCCGCCGACACGGCGGCGGTCATGCCGCGGTCCTTGAACGACCCCGTCGGGTTGAGCCCCTCGTACTTGAGGTACACCTCGGCCCCGACGCGCTCCGACAGCCGCGGTGCGTGGACGAGCGGCGTGGAGCCCTCGTTGAGGCTCACCACCGGGTCGTCGTCGGCGAACGGCAGCCGGTCGCGGTAGCGCTCGATGAGCCCCATCCGGCGGATCGAGTCGACGCCGGACAGGCGGTGCGCAGGCGCGCCGGGGGCGCCGCCCGCGGGCGGACCGGAGGGGAACGGGGCGGTGCTCATGCGGTGAACTCCTCGTCGATCACGCGGATCGCGCGCGGCGGCGCGGTCACGAAGTCCTTCGACCCGATCATCTGGACCGCGCCGAAGAACCGCGACTCCAGGACGGGGTGGACGACGAGCACGAGCCGCGCCCCGTTGCCGGTCCCCTTCTGGACGACGCTCTTGATCGAGACGCCCTGCAGGCCGAGGACCTGGGCGATCTGGGCGAGCACGCCGGGTCGGTCGGCGACGTCGACGTGGAGGTAGAAGCTCGAGACGACGTCGTCGACGAACCCGAGCGTGTTGCGGGTCGGCGGCGTCTGGGCGGGCGGGATCATCGCGCTGATGACGTCGCCGATGACCGCGGTCGCCGTCTGCGGACCACCGGCGCCGGGGCCCGACAGCGTGATCTCGGTGATCGACGGGGACTCGATCGTCACGGCGTTGAACGACCCCTCGACCGCCGCGAGCGGGTGGCCGCGGTAGAGGAACGCCGGGTGCACGCGGACGGCGAGCTCGTCGCCGATCCGCTCGGCGGTGCCGATGAGCCGCAGCGACAGGTCGAGGTCGCGGGCGTACTCGATGTCCTCGGCGGTGAGGTGCTCGATGCCCTCGTACGGCACGTCGGACAGGTGGACCGGGGTGTCGAACGCCAGGCGGGCGAGGATCGCCATCTTCGCGGCGGCGTCCTTGCCGGACACGTCGTCGCTGGGGTCGGCCTCGGCGTAGCCCAGGCGCTGCGCCTCGGCGAGCGCGTCGGCGTACGACGCGCCGGTCGCCGCCATCTGGGTGAGGATGAAGTTCGTCGTGCCGTTGACGATCCCGTGGAGCCGGTCGATGTGCTGCCCGGTGAGCGACTCCTGCAGGACGCGGATCACCGGCACGACCCCCGCGACGGCCGCCTCGAACCGCAGCTGCACGCCGTGCTCCCGCGCGAGCGCCCACAGCTCCTCGCCGTGCTCGGCCAGCAGCTGCTTGTTGGCCGTGACGACGTGCTTGCCGGCGCGGATCGCGCGCGTGACGTGGTCGTGGGCGACGTCGGTGCCGCCCATGACCTCGACGATGAGGTCGCTGCCGGCGAGGATCTCGTCGAACGACCCGCGGCTGCGGGTGAGGATCCCGCTGATCTCGGGCCGCAGGCCGGTGACGTGGGCGATCGAGTCCGCCCGGTCGGGCAGCAGCCCGGCGACGGCGGAGCCGACCGTGCCGTGACCGAGCAGGCCGACGCGGAACGGGGCGGGGACGTCGGACATCGCGCCGGATCATGGCACGACGGCCACCGCCGACGTCACCGGCCCGGCCGGGCGATCAGCCGACGTCGCGGCCCCACAGCTCGTCGACCCGCTCGCGCCGGACGACGACCCGCGAGCGACCGTCGCCGACGAGCACGACCGGGGGCCGTGGCACCCCGTTGTAGACGTTCGCCATCGCGTGGCCGTAGGCGCCGGTGACCGGGGTGACGAGCACGTCGCCCGGCCGCGGGTCGGGCAGCACCGCGTCGGCGACGACGTCGCTGGACTCGCAGTGCTTGCCGACGATCCGGCACGGCTCGCCGGGATCGGGGCCCTCCCCCGCCGGGAACCGGTCGACGATCTGGGCCTCGTAGCGGGCGCCGTAGAGCATCGGCCGCAGGTTGTCGGCCATCCCGCCGTCGACGCCGACCCAGGTCCGCACGTTGCGCTTGACCGTCTGGACGGTGTAGAGCGTCACCCCGGCGCGGCCGACGAGCGACCGGCCCGGCTCGTCGGCGATCCGGATCCGGTCGCCGACGAGCTCCCGCACCGCCGAGACCTTCTCGCGCGCGTAGGCCTCGACCGACGGCAGCCGGGCGACCTCGTCGCGGAGGTAGGCGACGCCGAGTCCGCCGCCGAGGTTGAGCTCCTCGACCGCGCCGGCGAGCGGCGCGACCGCGGCGACCGCGCGGCGGAACACGTCGAGCTCCAGCAGCTGCGAGCCGACGTGGAAGTGCAGGCCCTCCAGCCGCAGCGACGGCATCGTCCCGATCCGGTCGATCAGGGACCGGGCGTCGTCGACGCCCAGGCCGAACTTCGAGTCGGCCTGCCCGGTCGAGATCCCGTCGTGGGTGTCGCCGCGGACGTCGGGCGTGACGCGGATCGCCACCGCCTGCACCCGGCCGCGCTCGGCGGCGATCCGCGCCAGCCGCTCGGCGTCGTCGACCCCGTCCAGGACCACCTGGCGCAGGCCGTGCTCGACCGCGGCGGCGAGCTCGGCCTCGGACTTCGCGTTGCCGTGCAGGTGGACGTCGGCGGGCGCGAACCCCGCGTTGAGCGCGAGCGCGAGCTCGCCGCCGGACGCGACGTCGCAGCCCAGGCCCTCCTCGCGGGCGATCCTCAGGATCGCGGTGCACGGGAACGCCTTGGACGCGAACGACACGTGCGCGTCCGGGGCGAGCGCCCGGAAGGCCGAGACGTAGGCGCGGGCCTGGGCGCGCAGGTCGTCCTCGACGACGACGTAGGCCGGGGTGCCGTGCTCGCGCGCGAGCCCGCCGGCGTCGCACCCCCCGAGCAGGAGTCGACCGTCGTCGTCACGGCGCGTGCCGCGGGGGTAGACGTCGAGCAGCGCGTCGGTCATCGCCGCGGGATGATGGCAGCGACCCGGCGCGGGGCGCGCGCGGACCGCCGCGGGGCCCGGTCAGCGCGGGGCGCCGAGCAGGCCGCCGAGCGCGTCGCCCAGGCCGCGGACGGTGCCGTCGAGGAGCGCCCCGACGCCGGTGAGCGTCTGGCCCAGGCCGGTGTCCGGCCCGACGACGTCCGCCAGGGCGCCGGTGAGGTCGGTCGTCGTGTCGGCGACGCCGTCGGTGGCGGAGCTCGCGCGGGTCCCGAGGTCGCGGGTCGCGGCCGGGGCGGGTTCCGACGGCGTGGTCGGCGTCGGCTGCGGGGCGGGCCTCGGGGTCGGGCTCGGCGGGGCGGGCGACGCCGGGGCGGTCGTCGTCGGGGTCGGCGCGGGCCGCGACTGCGGCGGGGCCGGGTCGGGCGAGCGGGTCGGTGGCGCGGCGACCGCGACGGTGGTCGTCGTCCGCGGACGGGGATCGGGGACGACCACGGCGCCGGCGGCCGTCGCTCCGGGGGCGGCGGCCGACGCGACGAGCGTCGCGTCGCGGTCGCCCCGCGCGACCACCGGACGGTCCGCGTCGGTGCGGGGCGGGACGACGATCGCGGCGTCGGGACCGGACGCCGGGACGCTGACGACGCCGGTGCCGCCGAGGACGCCCGCGACCCCGGCCGCCATGACGACGCTCGCCACCACGGGCAGCGCTCCCACCCCGGCGCCCGGGATGGCGGCTCGCATGACGCGTCGCGGGTCCATCAGGTCCACCATCGGCAGGTCGCCCGCGAACCTTGAGCCCGATGGCCGTCCGGTCCTCCCGATCCGCGAGGCGGCGGCCCCCGACGTCGGCGCCGTGGCCCGTCCGTCAGGCGGCGGTGGGCGTGGGCGGCCGCCGACCGTAGCGGGCGATGAAGGCGCCGCCGACGACGAGCAGGCCGATGCTCGTGAGCTGCGCGGTCGTGAGCCCCGTGGCCCCGGTCGGGTTGTGACGCCAGAACTCGACGACGAAGCGCTCCAGGCCGGCGAAGACGAGGTAGAGCCCGAAGAGCGCCACGGGCGGGACGCGGTCGCGTAGGTGCCAGAGCACGAGCGCGGCGACGCCCATCCCGAGCGTCTCGTAGATCGGCGTCGGGTGGACGACGTCGGTGGTGGGCACCACGCCGTCGGGGTAGGCCATCCCCCACGCGACGTCGGTCGGCTTGCCGTAGTCGCCGTCGCCGGACACCTGGCAGCCGACCCGGCCGATCGCGTAGCCGAGCGCCAGGGCGGGGGCCGCGCCGCCGAGCAGCTCGGGCTTGAGGTGGCCCCGCCAACGCGCCCACAGCAGCACGGCGATCGCCCCGCCGGCCGCCCCGCCGTACCACGTGAGCCCGGCCCCGCTGAAGAGCGAGCCCAGGACGTCGTCCCCCGCCTCGTCCCAGTTGTCGAGGAGCCAGTAGAGCCGCGCCCCGACGAGGCCGCCGACGAGCGCGGCCATCAGCGCCTCCGTCGCGTGCTCGGCCGGCCAGCGCAGCTCGCGGAAGCGGCGGGTCATGACCGCGCCGGCGGCGAGGAACGCGATGGCGAAGCACAGGCCGAAGGTCTTGACCGGAAGGCCCAGGAGGTCGATCTCCGGCTGCACCGCCCGGAGGCTAGATCATCGTCGGCCGCCACGGGCGACCGGGGCGGCCGGCTACAGGTAGCCCATCGGGTCGCGCGGGACGCCGCCGACGCGGGTCTCGAAGTGGATGTGCGGCCCGGTGCTGTTGCCGGTGTTGCCGCTGGCGGCGATGACCTGGCCCTTGGAGACCTTCTGGCCGACGCTCACGCCGAGGCGGGAGTTGTGGGCGTAGCACGTCGACAGCCCGCCGCCGTGGTTGATGCAGATGTAGTTGCCGTAGCCGCCGACCCAGCCGGCGATCGCGACCGTGCCGGACTCGGACGCGTGGACGGCGGTGCCGGTCGGCACGGCGATGTCGATCCCGGCGTGGAGCCGTCCCCACCGCTGGCCGAACGGCGACGTGAACTGCCCGTTCGCGGGCCACGCGAGGCGACCACCGCCCTGGCGCACCGGGCCGCCGCTGGGCATCCCCGACAGCTTGGCCTGGATCTTCGACTCCTCGCGCTGCATCGCGGCGAGGTCCTTCTCGAGGTGCTGACGCTCGGAGCGCACGCCCTTGAGCAGCGCCTTGCGACGGTCGCGTGCGGCGGCATAGGACTGCTGGGCGCTCACGAGCCCGCCCTTGACCTGGGCGATCTCGTCGCGGCGCCCCTCGATCCGCCGGGCGGCGGCGCGCTGGCGCGACTCGAGCGACGCCAGCCGCTTCTCCGTCGCGATCGCGTCGGTGCGCGCGTCACGGACGGCCGCCACGATCCGCTGGTCCTGCCGTCCGATCCGCCGGAGGAACTCGCCCCGCTCGAGGAGGTCCGCGAACCCGTCGCTGTTGAGGACGATGCTGACAAGCGAGGGCCGGTCGGCGGTGTAGAGCTCGACGAGGCGCGCGGACAGGACCTCGCGCGCCCGGGTCAGCTGCTTGCGGAGCCGGGTCAGGCGGGCCCGCTCCCGACGGAGGTCGGACTGCGTGGTCGAGAGCACCGCCTCGCTGCGATCGAGGTCGGCCTGCACCGCGTTCTGGCGCGACTGCAGCGTCGAGATCCGGCCCTGCAGGCCCTGGACCTTGGCGCTCTGGCGCTGGATGTCGGCGGTGAGCACGCGCTCCCGGCTCTTGCGCTTGTCGATCCGGCCCTGCGTCGACCCGATCTTGCCCCGCAGCTCGTCGAGCTTGGCCTGCTGCGCCTCGACCGGGGCGGCGGGCGCCAGCGCGACGGCGACGGCGACGAGGGCGGCCAGCCCGAGCAGCAGCAGGGGGCGGGCGTGGCGAAGGGCTGGGGTGGGCACGTGGCGCTCGACGGTGTAGGACGGGGTCCCGTGGACCCGGGGAGGCGCCGGCCGGACGCGGCTCCTCCGGCGGACGGGTGGCGGCAGGCCGGACCGGGATCACGACCGACCGACACCGTAGGGGCCCCGCGCGGCGGCGGAAAGCGGTGCAACGGGGTTTGCGCTCGACGGGCGCGTCTGCGCGCACTCGGCGCGACGACGCTCGACGCGACCGGCGACGAACGCGTCATCACCGGCGCCCCGGTGTGCGACCATTGCGGCATGGCTCGCGGCGCGGCATTCGGCAAGGACCCCGGACTGCAGGTCCGGATGGTCGGAACCCTCTTCGCGCTGGGACTCGTCTACGCGATCTTCGGCGGCGTGCTCATCGCCGCGATGAGCAACATGGGCGCGGTCATCGTCATCCTCGCCGCGCTCCTCGCGTTCCAGTTCTTCACCGCCGACAAGCTCGCGCTGCACGCGATGCACGCGCAGGAGGTGACGCCCGCCCAGGCGCCGGAGCTCCACGCGATGGTCGACCGGCTCTGCCTCCAGGCCGACCTGCCCAAGCCGAAGGTCGCGGTCGCCCACGACCGGATGCCGAACGCGTTCGCCGTCGGCCGGTCGCAGAAGTCCGCCACGGTGTGCGTCACCACCGGGCTGCTCGAGCTGCTCCCGCCCGCCGAGCTCGAGGGCGTGATCGCGCACGAGCTCGCGCACATCGCCCACCGCGACGTGCTCGTCATGACCCTCGCGAGCTTCTTCGCGTCGCTCGCCGCGATGATCGTCCAGAACGGCATCTGGTTCGCCGGCGGCGACGATGACGACGACGGTCCCGGCATCCTCGTCGTGATCCTCGTCGCGGCGGTCGTCTACGTCGTGTCGTTCCTGCTCCTGCAGGCCCTGTCCCGGTACCGCGAGTTCGCCGCCGATCGCGGCGCCGCGATCGTCACCGGCCGCCCGAGCGCCCTCGCGGCCGCGCTCGTGCGGATCCAGGACGGGATCAAGCAGACCCCCGACTCGGACCTGCGCGAGGTCGGCGCGGTGCAGGCCTTCTACATCCTGTCGCCCCGCGTGAAGTCCGGGATCTCCAACCTCTTCTCGACGCACCCGCCGACCGAGAAGCGGATCGCCGCCCTGCAGCGGATCGAGACGCAGCTCCAGTCCGGCCGCACCGCGTCCTGACGACGACCATGGGCTTCCTCGACACGCTGTTCGGCCGCACCAAGACGGTCAAGCAGGTCCGCCCCGACCGCCTGTTCGCGATGACCACGGCGTACTTGGACCTGGACCTCACCCACGGGCTGTCCACGAGCGGCGAGGCCGCGATCGTGTTCCAGCCCCTGGCGACCGGGGACTTCAACCAGATCGCCGACGACATGGAGGCGATCCTCCAGAGCACCGGCGCGGAGTCCGGGACGACGGTGTCCCGTCGCGACGACGACTTCGGGTACCGCTGGATGGTGCTGGGGACGTCCGAGGTCGACGACCAGGTCATCGGCGTCAACGCCGTGATGGAGGCGCTACAGGCGGGCGGGTACGCCGACCGCGTGCTCTGCGCCGTGTTCGCGTTGCGCGACCGCGACGGCGGACGCCCGGTCCACCTCATCTACCTCGCCAAGCGCGGGACGTGGTACCCCTTCGTGCCCGTGGGCGGCGGCAAGGAGCGCAACCGCGAGCGCGAGCTGCAGCTCAAGGCGGTGCTCGACCCGCTCATGCCGGTCGAGCCCGAGATGGACCGGTGGTACCCCCTGTGGGGCGCCCCGGTCGGCGACGCCTGAGCGTCGCGGCGCGCACGGGCCCCGTCGGAGCGACGGGGCCCGGCACGGCGCTCGCGACTCAGGCCTCGGTCGGGTCGGGGACGAGCCCCTCGCCGGTGAACTCGCGGGTGGCCTCCTCGAGCGTGAGGTCGGCCGGCGGCAGCAGCACGTCGCTGCCGGTGAGCTCGTCGTCGTCGAGCGGGACGCCGTGCTCGCGGACGTACGCCAGCAGCGCGTCGAACCGCGAGCGGTAGGTCGCCTCGTCGCGGGCCTCGACCGCCTCGACGATCGCGTCGTCGAGGTCGTTCAGCGGGACGTGGTGCTCGTCGGGCATCCGGTACTGCTGATCCCCGAAGATCCGGACGATCATGCGCCCGGCTCCTTCGGGGCCTCGGCGCCGGCCGCCGCGTCGGCGTCGCCGGCGGAGAGCTCGCCGGCGGACGGCGCGGTCCCCATCCCGAGCTCGGCCTTCATCCGCTCCAGGTCGGAGTCGACCTGCGTGCCGCTGCCGAGCTCGGCGAGCTGCCGGTCGATGTCGTCCTGGCCGGCGCCGAGCGCGGTGAGGTCCTCGAACGTCCCGGCCGCCTCGAGCTCGGCGACGGCGTCGGCCCGGGCGCGCATGTTCTCCGTCTTGTCGACGGCGCGCTGCATGGCCATGCCGACCTCGGCCATCGACTCCCCGACGCCGGTGGCGGCCTCGGAGATCCGGACCTGGGCCTCGGCGGCGCTGTACTGCGCCTTGATGGTCTCCTTCTTCGTCCGGAACTGCTCGACCTTGGTGCGGAGCTTCTGCTCGCTGGCGATCAGCGCCTGCTGCTGGTTCTCCAGCTCGGTGATCTGCGTGTCGAGCGACTGCATCTCGGTCTGGATCGCGCTCTTGCGCTCCAGGGCCGTGCGGGCGAGCTGCTCGTTGCCGCCGGCGAGCGCCTGACGGGCCTGGGTGTCGAGCTTGACGATCGCCTGCTGGTGCTTCTCGTTCTGCAGCTGGAGGCGCTTCTTCGCGGTGACGACGTCCGCGATCCCCTTCTTGACGTTCTGGAGGTTCTCCAGTTGCTTCTGGTAGCTGTAGTCGAGCGTCTCGCCCGGATCCTCAGCCTTGTCCAGGACACGGGAGATCTTGGACTTGATGACGGTGGACATGCGGGCGCCGATACCCATGTGGAGCTCCCTTTCGGCGTGGGCGGTTTGCGCGCCACACCCTATCGTCCCGACGGTCGCGCGCCACCCGGCCGGACGCCCGGCGCCCGGCGCCTCCACCCACGGCGGCGGACGCCCGCCACGACACGACGACGGGCCACCGTGGTGGCCCGTCGGAGGATGTCGACGACCGCCCGTCTCGGGGCGGGGTGGGTGGCGCGGGCCGACCGCGCCCGGTGGCTCAGAGCCCGGTGGGGTGCACCAGCGTGAACCGCTTGGCGTCCGTGCGGTTGTCGGGGCGCCACTGCGGCCCCTTGAGGCGGCGGCTGCCGCTGCGGTCGCCGGCGGCCGACGTGTCGAGCCGCAGTCCGGCGATGACGGCGTAGACGTGGCTGCGGTTACCGTAGACCGAGATCCACTGGCCCTTGCCGCGCTCGGCGACCTTCCAGACGTCGTCGAACTCGTACGACGACAGCGGCGTCTTGAGCAGGCCGGCCCCGATGAGCGAGTAGCTCACGGTCCCGGAGCAGTCGTAGCCGCTGTCCTCGACCTTGGCGTGGCCGCCGCCCCACTTGTAGGGCTTGCCGACGATCTTGTTCGCGGCGATGACCGCCCGCTGCACCTCGACGGGCGCCTTGAGCGGGACCCGCGCGAAGTAGGCGGTGCGCCCGTCCGCGTTCTTGCCCTTGTAGCGCTTGGCCCGCACGCCGTTGGTCGTCCGCATGCCGGCGGGGATCTCGACGGCCCCGACGGCCGGCGGCGCGGTCTCGGCCGGCTGCTCGGGCGTCGCGGTGAGGTCGAGCCCCCCGGTGTGGGGCGCCGCGACGGCTGAGGACGGGACGACGAAGGCGGCCGTCATGAGGGCGGCCGCGACCGCGGTTCGGGTGATGAGGCGCACTGTTCTGATCTCTTTCGTGGGCCTGCGGGGTTAGCTGACGGGCTAGCGCAGAAAGAGCCAGCGCTTCCGTCGCGACGCGACGGATTAGCCCCAAGGAACAGGTGGTTCCCCCGCTCACCGACAAGGTAGTCGGAGATTCGGCTTCGGGAACGGTAGCAGCCCCGTTGCACGATCGCATCCATTCACGCAACGTCCCGTGCGCCGGGAAGGAGCCGCGAGGCGCCCACCGGGGGCGACCTCGACCCCGCTCGTGGACGACCTGTCCGACGCGCCGCCGACCGGTCCGGGTACCGTTGCGCGCATGCGAGGGAGACGGTCCCCCCACCGCCGACCGGGGATGACGTACGGCGTCGTCGCCGCGCTGTGCGCGACGTTGGCCCTCGCGGGGTGCGGGGACGACGAGCCCTCCCCGTTCCAGGCCCCCGGCGAGGCCGAGGAGGCCGCCGTCGCGGATCTCGGGCTCCCCGTCCTCGCCACGCGCAACACCACGCGCGTGTCGACGAACGATCCGGTCCAGGCCGCGGCGTCGGTCGCACGGGCGATCTACTCCGGCGGCGCCGCCGAGACGAAGGCCCGGGCGGTCGCGCTCGTCGACCGCCGCGACTGGCGCTCGGTCCTCGCCGCCACGGCGCTCATGGCTCCGCCGCTCGGCGCCCCGGTCCTGCTCTCCGACGGCGACGACCTGCCCGAGGCGTCCGAGGACGCGCTCGAGGCGCTCGCCCCCACCGGCAGCGACGCCGCCGGCGGTCGCGCCCAGGTCATCCGCGTCGGCGCCACCGCGCGACCGGACGGGCTGCGGGCCACGAACGTCGACGGGACCGACCCGTACGCCGTCGCGCTCGGCGTCGACCGGTTCGCCGCCGCCGCGCGCAAGCGCCAGAGCAACCGCATCCTCGTCGTCAGCGCCGACGCGCCCGAGTATGCCGCCCCGGCCGCGGCCTGGGCGGCCAAGACCGGCGACCCGATCGCGTTCGTGACGAAGGCCGGGATCCCGCCGGTCACCGCCCGCCAGCTGCGCGACCACCAGGACCCCGCGCTCTACGTCCTCGGCCCGAGCAAGGTCGTCCCCCCCGCGGTGAGCAAGGCGCTGCGCAGGTACGGGAAGGTCCGGCGCGTCGGCGGCCAGGACCCGGTGACGAACGCGATCGCGTTCGCCCGCTTCCGGAACGGGTCGTTCGGCTGGGACATCAACCAGCCCGGGCACGGCTTCACGTTCGGGCGGACGACCGACCCCCTCACCGCGATCACGCTCGCGCCGCTGTCGGCGACCGGGCTGCACGGCCCGCTGCTGCTGCTGCCGGACGCCGACGCGTTGCCGGCCCCCGTGCAGGAGTTCCTCCTCGACGTCCGCCCCGGGTACCAGTCCGACCCGAGCAAGGGCGTCTACAACCGCGCCTGGATCGTCGGAGACCCCGAGGCGATCACCCCCGGCCTGCAGTCCAAGCTCGACGCGCTGCTGGAGATCGTCCCGGTCGACACCCGGCCGCCCGCCACGTCGACCAGGGCGACGCCGCCGCCCGCGCGCACGACCACCGGCACGACGAGCGCGCCGACGCCGCCTCCGTCCCGCGACCGCTGACCCGGGCCGCCGGACGAGGTAGGTTGCGGGCGATGAGCGAAGCCGAGAGCCCCGCCCGCCGCCGACTCGGCGCGACCGTCTCCGTGGACGACGTCCGTGAGCTGACCGCCGCCGCCACGCCGCACTTCGCCCAGCAGCTGCGCAACCGGGTCGCCCGCCTCGTCGCCGAGCTGCCCGCCGACGATCCGGTGCGCCGGTTCGCGGAGGCCGAGATCACGCGCCTCACCGCCCTCGGCCGCTCCGGCGAGGTCCGCGGGGCGGCCGCGCAGGACGGCATGCCCGGGCTGCCGTCGACCGCGCTGCCGGGGCGACCCTCGTGACCCCGCGCCCGGTCCCGCCCCCGACCCCGGGCCCCGCCCTGTGGGATGCGATCGCCGGCCTGCCGCTGCGGATCGACCGGGTGGACCGCGAGCCGCTGGAGCGCGCGACGCCCCGGTTCGTCCGCCGGGTCACGATCGTCCGCCTGTCGGGCGACGGCCACGACGGGGTCGGCGAGGACGTCGACTACGACCCCGACGACCACCCGCGGTTCCAGGCCTGGGACGGCCTGCCCGACCTGCGCGGCGACTGGACGATCGGGACGTTCTGCGACCGGGTCGGGGAGCTCGACCTCTTCCCCGTCCCGCCCGCGCACGACGTCGACCGGCGCTACCGGCGCTGGGCGTTCGAGTCGGCCGCGCTCGACCTCGCGCTCCGCCAGTCGGGGCGCTCCCTGGCCGACGTCGTCGAGCGACAGGTGCGTCCGCTGACGTTCGCTTCGAGCCGGGGGCTGGGCGACCCGCCCGACCCCGCGGCGATCGCCGACCTGCGCCGCCGCGTGCCGGGGCTCGGGCTCAAGCTCGACCTCGGGGAGGCGTGGACCGTCGACGCGATCGCGGCGGTCCACGAGACCGGGGCCGTCGAGGTCGTCGACCTCAAGGGCTGGTACACGGGCACGATCGTCGACACCCCCGCCGACCCCGCGCTGTACCGGGCCGTCATCGAGGGCCTGCCGGACGCGTGGATCGAGGACGCCCGGACCACCGACGACACGCGGCCGATCCTCGACGCCCACGCCGACCGGTTGACGTGGGACCTGCCGTTGCAGGACGCGGCCGATCTCGACGCGTTCCCGTGGGAGCCACGGGTCGTCAACGTCAAGCCCTCGAGGATCGGCGGCCTGCGGGAGCTCTCGGCGGTCTACGCGGCGTGCACGTCGCGCGGGATCGGCGCGTACGCCGGCGGCCAGTTCGAGCTCGGGCCGGGTCGCGGCCAGGCCCAGCTGCTCGCCGCGCTGTTCCACCCGGACGGCCCGAACGACCTCGCGCCGTTCGCCTACAACGAGGTGGAGCTCGTCGACGCCCCGCCCGCGTCGCCCCTGACGCTCGAGCCCGCGTCGGTCGGCTTCCGCCTGGCCGCCGACTGACCGACCGGCGGCGCGTCGACGCCGCCCGCCGCGGGCGCTCCGCCCCCGGTCGGCGCCACCACGTCGTCGACGGGTCGTCCGGACCGTGCGGTCCGGACGACCCGTCCGGCCCCCCCGTCCGGGGGGCGCGCGATTCGTACTCACGGTAGGATCCGCGCCCTTCGTCCGCGAGCCCCCTGGGGAATCCATGTCTGAGACTGTCGCCATCGCCGGATCCGGCACCATCGCCACGGGCCTGGCCGTCACCGCCGCCCGCCACGCCGACGTCGTGCTGTGGGCCCGGTCCGACGCCAGCGCCGACCGCGCCCGCGCCGCCATCGCCAAGCAGGGCGGCAAGCTCGAGATCGACGTGTCGGGCGTCACCGTGACCACCGAGCAGGCCGACCTGGGCCGCGGCACGATCATCGTCGAGGCCGTCGCCGAGGACGCCGAGACCAAGGGGCTCGTGCTCGGGGCGATCGCCGCGATCGCGACCCCCGGAGCGATCATCGCGTCGACGACGTCGTCGCTCTCGATCGAGCGGCTGGCCGAGGCGACGGGCGCGCCCGAGCGGTTCGTCGGCCTCCACGTCTTCAACCCCGTCACGGCGATGGAGCTCGTCGAGCTCATCTTCCCCGCCGCCGCGAGCGACGACACGAAGGCCCGCGTCCGGGGGCTCGTCGAGCTGTGGGGCAAGACCGCCGTCGAGCTGCCGGACACGCCGGGGTTCGTCGTCAACAAGCTCCTCTTCCCGTTCCTCTTCGACGCGGTGCGACTCCACGAGGAGACCGGCGTCGCCCCCGCCGACATCGACACCGCGATGAAGCTCGGGGCCGGCCACCCGATGGGCCCGTTCGCCCTGCTCGACTTCGTCGGCCTCGACGTGTCGAAGGCGATCGGCGAGGTCATCGGCGCCGACGTGCCGGCGCGGCTCGAGGCGCTCGTCGCCGAGGGCAAGCTCGGCCGCAAGAGCGGCGAGGGCTTCCTCGACTGGCGCCGCTGAGCGCGACGCACGTCCCACCACACGCACGAACAGCCCCGTGGAGCGAACTCCACGGGGCTGCCGTGCGTGTGTGTGGTGGGAGGGCGGACCCTCCCGTATGTCGGTACGGCGCCGTCCCGGGCGTCGCACCATGTTGTCCCGTCCAGCCGCACCAGGATCGGCTCGGACAAGCGCCATCATGGCGGATCCCGGGCCTAAACGGGAGTAAGAATCCCTGAACGCCCCATTCTTGGCGCGTACACGCTCATCGCTCGGTCGCGTGGTCCCACGCGACGCCTCCCGCGGGGCCCTACGCCGCGCCGCCCGAGCCGTCCACGAGCCCGTCGATCGCGGTGGCGAGCGCCACGTCGAGATCGGTGACGCCACCCACGCTGTGCGTGACGAGCCGGACCCGGACGTGGTTCCACCCGTGCAGGTGTAGGTCCGGGTGATGGTCGCGCTCCTCGGCCAGCGCGCCCACGGCGACGACGTGGGCGAGCGCCCCGGCGAAGTCCGCGAACGTGCGGTCCCGCTCCAGCCCGCCGTCGACGACGTCCCAGCCGTGCTCCGCCGCCCACGCCCGCAGGCGGTCCTCGTCGATGACGTCCGGCATGTCGGTGCTCCCTCCGATGGCTCGGCGCCGGCCGACGTCGGCGCGACGCGTCCGGCGCCGCGTGGCTCCGGATACCCTCCCAGCGTGCCGCACGTCACGTCGCAGGGCAACCCCCGTGCGGTCCGCCCGACCCCGGGGGCCGACGACCGCGGCCAGGGCCCGGCGTGAGCGCCCCACGCCCCCGGACCGTCCTGTACCTCCACAGCTCGGCCGGACGGTACGGCGCCGACCGCCAGCTCACGACGATCGTCGACGGGCTCGACCGCGCGGCGTTCCGCCCCCTCGTCGTGCTCGCCGAGGACGGCCCGCTCGTCGACGACCTGCGGGACGCGGGGGCCGACGTGCTCGTCCGGCCGCTGGCGGTCCTGCGCCGCGAGGTGCTGTCCCCCACCGGCCTCGTCGGCCTGGGCCGGGCCCTGGGGGCGGACGTCCGCGCGCTGGGACGGGTCGTGGCCGACCACGACGTCCGCCTCGTCCACACGAACACGTCGGTGACCCTGGGCGGCGCGGCCGTGGCGCGCCGCGCCGGCATCCCCCACGTGTGGCACGTCCGGGAGGACTACGCGGGCTTCGCGCGCGGTTGGCCGGCGCTCCGGCGGCTGCTCCTCACCGCCGACGCGCTGCCGTGCGTCAGCGAGGCGGTGCGCGCCCAGTTCGACGGGACCCGGCGGTCGTCCCGCGCCACCGTGATCCACGACGGACTGGGGGACGTCGGCCCGGCCGTCGCCCGCGACGAGGCCCGTAGGTCGCTCGGCCTGGCCGACGACGCGTTCGTCGTCGCCGTCCTCGGACGGATCTCGCCGTGGAAGGGGCAGCGCCTGCTCGTCGAGGCGCTCGGCGACCCCGCGCTGCGCGACGCGCCCGACGTCGTCGCGCTCGTCGCCGGGGAGGCATGGCGCCGCGCCCCGGGCCCGCCCGCGGAGCTCCGCCGGCGGGCCGCCGAGCTCGGGGTCGCCGACCGCGTGCTGCTGCCGGGGTTCGTCGAGCCGGTCGGTCGCGTGTACGGGGCCGCGGACGTCGTCGTCGTGCCGTCGACCGACCCGGATCCGCTGCCGAACGCCGCCCTCGAGGCGGCGCGGGCCGGGTGCTGCGTCGTGGCGGCCGACCACGGTGGCCTGCCCGAGATCCTCGACGGCGGGCGGCTCGGGGTGCTCGTGCCCCCACGGGACCCCGCCGCGCTCGCCGGGGCGCTGGCGGCGCTCCGCCGCGATCCGGAGCGCCGCATCGCCCTCGGCGCCGCCGCGGGCGAGGCGACCCCGCGCCGGTTCTCGGCCGCGCGGATGGCCGCGCGGATCGACGCGCTGTACCGCACGGTCCTCGACCACTGACGCCCTTCGGGTCCGCGCCGTCCGGCGGGCCTCCCGCCCGGAGGCCCGTCGACGCGGCGTCCGCCGCGACCGTCCGCGGGACGGCGGCCCGCCGCGCGCCTCCCCCGGCGCGGGCGTCAGACCCCGATGTCGCCGCACCGGCGCAGGCCGAGGGCGATGAGCCCCTCGAGCGCGGCCTGCTGCGCCAGGCCCAGGCGCCCCGCCGCGGTCGGGGCGTCCGTCCCCTCGCGGGCCGCGGTCGCGATCGCACGGGCCGACGCCGCGGACTCCTCGGTGGCCGCGACCACCGCGTCGCGCACCGCGCGCAGCTCGTCGCCGTCTCCGGTGTCGATCGTCGCGATCCGCTGCCCCAACGACGTCCAGGTCACCGCCAGGCCGTCGAACGCGCCGGCGGACGTCACGTCGTCGCTCGCCCGACCCGCCACCTTGTACGCCGAGTCGATCTGCGGCCGGGCCGCGAGGCAGGCGTCGTTCCCGGCCTGGACCGACGCGGACGGGATCGCCGGGCCGCCCAGGCAGACCACCCCGACGTCGCGCAACGTCGGGAACGCCTCGAGCAGCTGGAGCAGCGACGGCAGCTGCGCGGAGTCCGGCGCGTCGAGGTCGAGGTCGCCCCCACCCACCGCCCGCTGCGCCCGGCGCAGCCCGTCGCGGAGCTCCTCCAACGCGCGCCGCGGCTCGCCGACGACGCCCGCGACGCCGGCGGGCACGCTCCCGGGCTCGAGCATCCGGAGGACCGCGTCGACGCCACCGGCACGCACCTCGATCGACCGGGCGTACGCCGCCGCCTCGAACCCGGGCGGGGTGAGCCGCGTGCGGGTGAGCGCCTGCGAGCAGCGGCGCGACGTCTCCAGGCGCCACGCCCCGAGTCCGCCGACCGCCGGGTCCGCGATCCACCGCGAGTCACGCCGCACCGCCCGGCCGACCTCGGGCCCGTCGCCGACGGTCACGACCGCGACGTCACCGTCGACGTCCGCCTCCAACGCGCGGCCCGTCGCCCCCGGGAGCGGCCCGAGCGCCGCGCGCAGCAGGTCGTCGCGCAACGCCGAGCACGCCCGGCGCGGCTCGGGGAGGTAGCGCGCGAGCGTCGCGAGCCCGGCGCGGGTGCGTGGGCCCACCGTCCGACAGAGGTCGGCCGACGAGGCGTCCGCGTCCCGGTCTACCGCGGCGGACAGCCGGTCGACGGCTGCCGTCGCGGCACGCCGGTCCTCGGCGCTCCCGCGACCGGGGCCGAGCACGACCGCCCCCAGCACGACGGCGACCACGGCGCCGAGCACGAGGAGGCCGCGCCGTCCCGGTCGCGCAGGGCGCCGGTCCCGGGCCCGTCGATCGGCGGCCCTCACGTCCCGTCCGTCAGTGCCGGGTCGCCCGCGACGACGAGCGCCCCGACCAGGCCGACGACGCAGAGCAGGCCGAGGACGGCCGGTCCCGCCCACCGCGGCCCGCGGCGACCGGCCTCGTGCAGCAGGAGCGCGGCGGCCGCCCCGAACACGAGGCCGCCGAGGTGCCCGCCCCAGCTCACGCCGGGCCGGAACGACAGGGCGATGTTGAAGAGGACGAGGAAGCCGATCTGGCTCTGGAAGATGCCGATGCCGTTGCGGCGCATCTCGACGAGGGCGTAGCCCATGAGGCCGAACACCGCGCCGGACGCCCCCACCGTCCAACCCTGGGTCTGGATCAGCGCCCCGAACGACCCGCCGAGCAGCGCCGCCAGGTACACGCCGGCGAACCGGCCGGGCCCGATCCCCCGCTCGATCTCGGAGCCGAGGAACCACAGCAGCAGCATGTTGAAGCCGATGTGGATGAGGTCGGCGTGGAGGAACCCGCCGGTGACGAGCCGCCAGACGTCCCCGTCGGCGACGAGGTACCCGTTGAGCGCCCCGTTCTCGTAGAGCCAGCCGGAGCCACTGCGGTCGCTCACGCCGACGTCCCCGCCCGCGAGGAACGCGACGACGCAGACCGCGATGATGGCCTGGGTCACGACGACGCCGTGCCCGGCGGTGATCGACCGGGCGGTGTGGACCCGCGTGCGCTCCTTGGAGCACTCGGGGCACCGCATCCCCACGGCGGTCGGCGTCATGCAGTCGGGGCAGATCGGCCGCGCGCAGTTGGAGCACGCCACCGCCGTCTCGCGCGCCGGGTGGCGGTAGCACGTGGGCATTCGGGCGAACGTAGCAGGCAGACCGGCCGGACGACCCGGTCGCCGATCCCGACGGCTTGGCGGATCAGCGCTCGTGCGGGCGCTGGAGCCGCCGCCGGAGCGCGTCGGCCAGGTCGGCGACCGCGCGGTCCAGGCCGTCGGCGCCCGCGCCCGCGGAGCGGCGGTCGCGCTGGCGGCGACGCTGCCGCCAGCCGATGACGGCCAGCCCGGCCCCGGCCGCGCCGCTGACGCCGACGGCGACCGCGGGACGGATCCAGTTGCGGGGATCGCGCATCGCGGCGAGCTCCCAGGACTCCAGCTCGTCGGCGGCGAGCTCCGACAGCGAGCGGAGCGTCTGCTCGACCCGCGTGCCGAGCCGCTCGGGTGGGTCGACCGGCGACAGCGCGTCGCGCAGCAGGCGCTCGATGTCGGCGACGGGCATCGTCATCGGGTCCCCGTGGTGGGCGTGTCGGCGACGAGGCCCTCGAGCTGCTTGATCGCGCGGTGGATCAGCACCTTGGTCGCGCCGTCGCTGCGCCCCATGGCACGCGCGATCTCGCGATTGTCCATGCCGAGGGAGAAGCGCATGATCAGGGCCTCACGGCGGTCGTCGGGCAGGTCCTGCACGGCGGCGAGGATGCGGCTGAGCTCGTCACGCTCCTCCACGAGGTCCTCGGTGGTGTGCGTCGCCCGCAGGACCGTCGTCGACGCGTCGTCGTCGATCGAGGTCTGGGGGCGGCGCGAGCGGTCGCGGAAGTGGTTGGCCGCGAGGTTGTGCGCGATGCGGATCAACCACGGTCGCAGCGGCCGTCCGTCGGACTCGGCCGTCGCCCGCTCGAAGTGCCGGTAGGCCTGCAGGAACGTGTGCTCGGTGAGGTCCTCCGCGTCGTGGTGGTTGCCGACCCGGTAGTAGAGGTACGTGTAGACGTCGCGCAGGTGCGCGCGATAGAGCTCGGAGAACCGTTCGTCGAGCTCCACCTTCTCCACGGCGCCCACCCTACCGTCGGCGACGACGGTGGAGCGCGCCGGGGACGTCGTCAGCGCTCCGCCGTCCGGGCCTCCTCGGGCTCGTGCTCGGTGGGCGCCGGAAGGGCCTCGACCGGTCGCTGCGACGCGCCGGTCGTCGCGTTCGGACCCAGCTCGGGGTGGAGGTGGGCGGGGTCGACGCCGATCCCCCGCTCGGCCGGGTGGCCGCCGAGCGAGTCCCACTGGGCCACGATGCTCGGCCACACGCGGTCGGTGACGCCCTTCGCCAGCTCGCGGCTGGGCTCCTCGACCCGCGGGAACGTCAGCGCGCGCCCGGCGCGGACGATGATCTTGTGGGGCCGGATCCGCCACCCCCGTCGCACGTGCGTCGTGCCGTGGACGGCGACCGGCACCACCGGGGCGCCGGTCTGCAGCGCCAGCCGGCCGACGCCGCTCCGGGGCCGGCCGAGCCCGCCGGGCCGCATCCGCGTGCCCTCGGGGAAGATCACGACGCAGTCGCCCCGCTCGAGCAGCATCCGGGCGGTCTCCATCGCGTCGCCGTCGGCGCTGCCGCGATCGATCGGGAACGCGCCGAGGCTGTTGAGGAACCACCGCTGGAACGGCTTGCGGAACAGCTCCTTCTTCGCGACGAAGTACAGCGGCCGGCGCGACATCGACCCGATGACGAACGGGTCGAAGAAGCTGCGGTGGTTCGCGGCGATGATCACCGGCCCGCTCTTGGGCACGTGCTCCCGGCCGACGCGCGAGATCCGGAAGTACACGTGCAGGACCGGCTGCACCACGGCCCGGAAGGTCCAGTACAGCACGGGGTTGACGCCCTTGCCGACGACCTTCGCCAGCAGCTCGCGCCGCTTCGTCACGTCGATCTCGACCGGCGCCTTCGCCGCGGCGGGGGCGACCGCCGTGGCCCGACGGGCGGGGACCGGCACGCGCTCCCCGGCCGGCACCGGCAGGGGACGGTCGTCGCCTGCGGGGGTGTCGGTGCGCGCGGGGTCCTCGGCCATCTCCCCTTCTCTCACCCCGGCGCGGCGTCACGGTTACAGGGCCGTCGCGGCGCGCCGCGACGTGCGTCCGCGCGGGGCGTCCCGCCGCTCCCGGCCGGTACCATCGCTCCCCGTCGGCCGGCGTAGCTCAGCTGGTAGAGCACCCGCCTTGTAAGCGGACGGTCATCGGTTCGAGTCCGATCGCCGGCTTCGGTCGGATCGTCCGTGGGGACGGGCGATCCGGCGTCCGGACCCTCCCGCGGCGCGCCCGACTACCCTCGTCCGGTGCGCGCGTCCGCCCCGCCTTCCGGCCCCTCGCCCCCCGCCGCGACGCCCGCCGCCCGTCGACCACCGTCCACGCACCGTCGCCGCGGCGCGGTCCTGCCGCTCCTGCTCCTCGTGCTCGCCACCGTGCTCGGGGCGTCGCCCGCGCGGGCCGGCGCCGCCGCGACGCGCGCCGCGATCGAGGCGCACGTCGACCGGACGCTGCGGGCGTGGGAGCCACGGATCGCCGCCGACGGCGAGGTCCGCGAGCCGTTCCTCTACGACGCGGGTGCGGTCGAGCGCTATCCCGCGTACGGCACGCCGATGCTCGGGTACGCCTACCTCCGCGCCGGGATCCGGACCGGCCGCGCGGCCTGGATCGAGAAGGGCCTGCGAAGCGTGACGTACGCGGCCCGCAACGCGACCCCGTCGCCGTTCGACGCCTGGGCGGTCGTCACGGCGCTCGGGTGGGCCGAGGAGCACCTGCGCGGCGACGCGCGGTACGAGGCGGCCCGCGGGACGTGGCTCGCGTACCTCCGCGGGTGGCGCGGTGGCAGCAGCGACGTGGAGCAGTGCTACACGAAGCCGACGTGCTTCAACAACTGGAAGCTCGTCGACGCGCTCGCGTCGGCCAGGATCCTCGCGCTGGGCGCGTCGAGCGACCCGGCGGAGCTCGCCCGCCACGTCCGGGCGTACGTCGACGGGATGGCCGTCCGCCACGCCGGCCCGCGGGTCCGCGACACGTCGACGCGGGCCCGGGTCATCAGCGATCCCCCGAGCAACCCACTCGCCTACCACGTGCTGAGCGCCGGGATCCTCCAGCAGATCGACGCGGCCGGGCCGTTCCTGTCGACCGACGCCCGGTCGTTGCGCGCCGACGCGGTCCGGTTCGTCCAGCTGGCGACCGCCCCCGACGGCGACGTCTCGTACATGGGCCGCAGCAGCCAGCAGAGCTGGACGCTCGCCGCGAGCATGCTCGTCGGCGTCGTCGCGATGCCCACGGACCGCGGGGGCGCGGGCCGCTGGCAGCGCCTCGTCGACCGGGCGTGGGCCAAGCTCGTCGCCTACCCGACGGTCGACGACGGGATGATCGCGATCACCCCGAGCGTCACGAGCCTCACGTACGACAGCCTCGACGCCTACGCGGGGATGGCCGTCTACAACGGGTTGACGCTCTTCCTCCTCCAGGAGGCCATCGACCGGTTGCCGGCCCGTCGGGTCCGGCCGGCCGCGCTGCCGTCGGAGCGCGGACGGGGGTTCACCGACCTGCGCGGCTCGGCGGTGTCGGTGCTGGCGGGGCCCGGCGTGTGGGTGGCGGTGCAGGGGCGACGGACCCGACTCGACCCGCGCGTCGCCACCGGGATCCTCCAGGCCAAGGTCCGTCGCGGCGGGCGCTGGGTCGACCTGACCCCGGGGCGCCCGTTCGGGGCGGGGATCGATCCGGTGTGGGGCCCGCAGCTGCGGTGGCGCGGCATGCGGTTGCCGATGGTCCTCAAGAGCGCCCGGATCCGCCGCGGCGTGCTCGTCGCGCGGGGCGGGTTCGTGTGGGGCGGCCGGATCGTGCGGGGCACGACGTTCCGCTTCCGGGCCCGCGACGGTCGCGTGACGATGCGGTTCAGGGCCCGGAAGGGCGACCGGTTCACGTGGACCGCGTACCTCGACGAGGGCTGGACGTCCGACCGGGGGTTCCACGGCAAGCGCTCGCGGATCCGGTTCGACCGCACCGGGCGGGCGACCGGCCGCATCCGCGCGACCCCCACGGCGCTGTCGGCGTACGCCGAGCGTCACGAGTGGTCGGTGACGATGCGCCGCGACGGCGCGCTGACGATGACCCTGTCGCGCTGACGGCGTGGCCGCGTGCGTAGCCTAGGCCGGGATGGCCCGCTCCACCCCGTCCGCACCGTCCGTCCATCCGCTCGTCCGGCTGTGGCGCCGGGACCGGCGGTTCCGGGCCCGGGCCGGCCGGGCGGCGGTCGCGACGGTCCTCAACAAGCTCTTCGACATCGCGCCCGAGATCCTCATCGGGGTCGCGATCGACGTCGTCGTGCGCACCGACGACAGCTTCGTGGCGGACCTGCTCGGGGTTCCGGACCGCGAGGACCAGCTGCTCGTCCTCGCCGGGGTGACCGTCGTCGCGTGGGCGCTGGAGTCGGTGAGTCAGTACGTGTCGAACGTGTGGTGGCGACGGCTGGCGCAGGACGTGCAGCACGACCTGCGGATCGACGCGTACCGGCACGTGCAGGACCTCGACATGGGCTGGTTCGAGGACCGCGCGTCGGGGCGGTTGCTCACGGTGCTCAACGACGACGTCAACCAGCTCGAGCGGTTCCTCGACATCGGGGCGAGCAAGATCATCCTGACGATCACGAACGTCGTCGCGGTCGGCGCGGTGTTCGTCGTCGTGTCGCCGCTGCTGGCGCTCATGGCGTTCCTGCCGATCCCGATCATCGTCGGCGGGTCGCTGCTGTTCCAGCGGCGCCTGGGGCCCCGATACCGGGCGGTGCGCGAGCACGCCGGGCGGCTCGGCGGGCTCATCGGCGGCAACCTCGGGGGGATCGCGACGATCAAGGCGTTCGGGGCCGAGGACCGCGAGGCGGCCCGGGTGGCGGACGAGTCGATCGCCTACGCCCACGCCAACCGGCGCGCGATCGCCCTGAGCTCGGCGTTCGTGCCGCTGATCCGGATGGCGATCCTCGTCGGGTTCGTGTTGACCCTCGTCCTCGGCGGCCGGGCCGCGCTCGACGGCGACCTGGAGATCGGGTTGTACTCGGTGCTGGTGTTCATGACCCAGCGGCTGCTGTGGCCGCTGACCGAGCTCGGCGAGACGCTCGACCTGTACCAGCGGGGCGTGGCGTCGATCGGCCGGATCCTCGGTCTGCTCGACACCCCGGTCGGGATCCGTCCCGGCACGCGCGAGCTGCCGTCCCCCACCCCGGGCGCGGTGCGGTTCGACGGGGTCGCGTTCGGCTACGCGCCGGCGGCGTTCGCGGACGCCGGGGGCGACGTGACCGTCGGGACGGCGGCACCCGGTCCGGCGGGCGCGCCCGCCGACGACGACCCGGACGCCCCGGCGGCGCCACGGGTCGGCGGGGACGCGTCCGCCCGGCCGGTGCTGCGGGGCCTGGACCTCGACGTCGGCGCCGGCGAGACGCACGCGATCGTCGGCGCGACCGGGGCGGGCAAGTCGACGGTCGTCAAGCTCCTGCTGCGCCTGTACGAGCCCGACGGTGGCGCGGTCGAGGTCGACGGGATCCGCGTCGAGGAGCTGTCGCTGACGTCGCTGCGGCGCGCGATCGGCTACGTCGGCCAGGACACGTTCCTCTTCGACGGCACCGTCGCCGACAACCTGCGCTACGGCGCCCCGGACGCCGACGACGCGGCGTTGCGACGGGCGGCAGAGCTCGCCGAGGCCGACGAGTTCGTCCGGGCGCTCCCCCAGGGCTACGACACCCCGGTCGGCGAGCGCGGCGTCAAGCTGTCGGGCGGTCAGCGGCAGCGCCTGACGATCGCCCGCGCGATCGTCCGCGACCCGGCGATCCTCGTCCTCGACGAGGCGACGAGCGCCGTCGACAACGAGACCGAGGCCGCGATCCAGCGGTCGCTGCGGCGGGTGAGCCGCGACCGCACGACGATCGTCATCGCCCACCGCCTGTCGACGATCCGTCACGCCCACCGCATCCACGTCCTCCACGACGGACGGGTCGCGGAGTCCGGCACCCACGACGAGCTGCTCGCCGTCCGCGGACGCTACGCGGCGCTCTGGGCGGTGCAGACCGGCGAGGTCGTCTGAGGCGCGGGCGACGGGGATCCGGTGAGGGACGGCCGCGCCGCAGTGGAACGTGCCTTCAACCGGAAGGCCCGCAGCGATCGCCACCGCACCCCTGGAGCAGGCCCTCGTGCCCTGCGGCACCCGAAGCCGCCAGACCATCGGCGACGCCCACCGCCGCTACACCGGCCGGCCGGCCCCCGAGCACCGCGCCGTCAGCCGCGGGGAGAATCTTCCTGGGCACCACGACGACACCTGCCCCTCCCTCCCTCCGAGTCGCGTTGATCGAAAGCGACGTACAACCCGGCTCCTGCAAGGACTGCTCCAGAGAATGCCGCGATCCACCAAGACAACCAACCGGGCATCACGTCAGTGCGACGCTCCATCAGCGCGACCACGACGGCGCCGGCGGCGGCTTGCTCCGCCAGCGCCGGCGCAGTGCCTTGCCCCGAACCGGTCGCAACGTCACGCCCTGCACGTCAGCCGAGATCCGGTACCGCCGCCTGCCCCCCTTCGGCCGCAACACGACCCGCTCGAAGAACACCCACCGCGGCGAACGCCCCTGCTTGCAGGAGGCCCACCGCCGCCGTCGTCGATCGCGTCGTCGCCCTCGCCACCGTCGAGCACCGCCGGTCCGACCGGCCCGACCAGCTCGTCCGGCCCGTCGCCACCCCGCAGCACGATCCCCGGCCCACTCGCGCCCGACGCGTCCAACACGTCCCGCCCCGGCCCACCCTCGAGCACGACCTCACCGCCACCGGTGGACCCGGACACCTCGATCCGATCATCCCCGCCCTCGCCGAAGGCCCCACGAGCCCCCGGCCCGGCCGTCACCGAGATGGCGTCATCGCCATCCCCGCCATACGCCGTCGTCGCCCCGTCGATCACATCGCCGCCCGCTCCTCCGAGAGCCACGACCGTCGCGCCGCCCGACACGTCAAGGGCATCGTCACCCCCACCGAGCTCCACCCGCAACACGGTGCCGGCCGGACAGAGCAGCTGCTCGGCCTCCTCGTCCCACGCGCACGGCGAAGGACCCTCCAACGCCTGCCCCACGACCTCGACGACCACCCGCCCGTCCGACGCCACCGACACCGCGACCTCGTCGGCCGCATCACCCGTGGCGACCACGACCTCGCCCCCTGATGGTTGCGCCGTGAACGCCCCCGCCGAACCCGGCACCACCAACGCCACCACGGCCACCGCCACGACGACACCAACCCGCCGGCCCGTCCACACACGCGCGAACGTGCGCGCACCGTACACCGACCCGACACCCAGCACCAGCACCATCCGGGATGAACCACGCCTCCCGATCGAGGGACCCCCGCCATCCCGAGTCACCCCGCCGATCGGTGACCCCCGCGACGACCACAGCGGGTCGTTCCACCATCGCCACACGACGGTCAGACGACCCGGTCTCCCGGCCCCGCCCGGCCCGGTGGCCCAGGCCCCGGTCCGCCGCCGCACTGCCCGCCACCGACCGCGTCAGGTCGAGGCGGCGCGCCCGAAGGCGCGTCGATCAGTCGTGGACGTCGCCGAGCAGGGCGTGCTGCTCGCCGACCCAGGCGTCGACCTCGAGCCAGCGGTCGTAGAGCCACGCCAGGCGCTCGTCGGCGTCGCGGGGGACCTCGGCCGCCGGGATCCGCCAGAACCGGATCCGGATCGTCGTGCCGATCAACCGGCCGCGCCACACGTCGCCGACGCTGCGGAACCCGTCGAACCCGACGTGGCCGCAGAGCACGACGTCGACGTCCTGGGCGTCCTCGAGCACGACGAGCGGGCCGCCGGGTCGCGGCGGGAGCACGTGCCGGAACCGCTCGACGCGCTCGGCGAGCTCCGGCCGGCGCTCGCGGATGATCTCCTTGGCCCGGGCGAGCTTCGCCTCGGTCTTGCGGGTGCCCTCGGGGTAGATGAGCACCCCGTCGTCGGGCCCCAGGTCGACGGCGAGCAGTCGCAGCCGCTCGAGCTCGCGGGCGGTGTCGCCGGAGTCGCGGCGCACGTAGAACGTCGGGACGAGCTCGCCGCCGATGTCGAGCGTCGGCACCATCCGCAGCTCGCGCTTGATGACGTACCGCAGGGTGTAACCGTGCGCGCGGGACGCGATCGCGTCCGGGAGCGTGTTGTCGATGATGCTCGCGTGGCGCATGAGCAGGATCACCGGTCCGGGACCGGCCTGCTCGACGTCCTCGACCTCGATCCGCAGCCGGAAGAGCACGCGCACCCCGGCCAGGAGGTGCGACGTCCACCAGATCCGGGCGCGGTTGAGCCGGCGACGGCGGCCCGGGGTGTCGCGGCCCAGCGTCGACCAGCGGATGACGATCACCCGCGACAGCGCGAGGAGGTCGATCGCGAGGAACCACCAGAGCATGAGGACGAGCCGGGCGGCGGTGGCGGGCTTCCGTCGCACGACGGCGAGCACGGCGTCGACGACGAGCCCGCCCGCGAGCAGGAAGGGCAGCGCGACCGTCACGACGACGAGCGCGAGGACCTCGACGCCGATGCCGCGGGCGCGGCGCGCCCAACGCTCCCCGACCGGGCTGTCGTCGAGGAGCAGCGGGCCGGCCATGCTCAGCCCGCGTCGACGGCCGACCAGGCGCCGTCCGCCCCGCGACCGAGCACGATCGTCAGGTGGCGGTCGCCGTCGACGACGTCGAACGTCGCCCGGTCGTCGCTGACGCCCGGCTGGTCGTCGACGGAGACGAGCATGAGCTCGATGCCCTGCGGGCTCGCGACGCCGCGGTCGATCGCCGCCTGGCGGGCGGCGGCCTCGAGGAGGGCGAGGTCCCAGCCCTCGTCGGCGGCGTGGGCGTCGGCGAGCGCCGAGTTGGCCAGGCGCAGGCGCTCCTCGAGCTCGGCGCGGTGGGCGTCGGCGCGTCGCCGGCCGGCGACGAACCCGGTGACGGCGAGCAGCAGGACGAGGAGGACGATCACCCCCAGCACGACCGCGATGACGGTCCCGGCCGACGCGGTGACCTGTGGCACGAGGGTCGCCGCGGCGGGGGACGGAGCAGGAAGGACGGTCGGGAGCGGCATCGCGCCAGGCATCCTACGGACCGCCGGACGGGTCGCGCAGGCTCAGATCGCCTCGCGCTCGCGGAGGAACCCGCCGATCTTGCGCTTGACGCGCTGCAGGGCGTTGTCGACGCGCTTCGTGTCGGACCCGAGGATCTCGGAGATGTCCTCGTAGCTGCGGCCGCGGAGGTAGAGCGCCAGGACGCGCGACTCGAGCTCGCTGAGGAGCTCGGGGACCGACGCGACCAGGGCGCGCAGCTCGTCGCGGTCGACGGCCAGGCGCGCGGGGTCGTGCTTGCCCGGGCCGGGGAGGACCTCGTGGAGCGTGCTCTCGCCCTCCATCGCCCCCGGGGGCGGGGACGACAGCGACACGGCGTCGTTGAGGAGCTTGGCCTTGTGGCGGTTGTCGGCCTTGATCGCCGTGATCATCCGCCGCGTGATGCAGAGCTCCGCGAAGTTGCGGAAGCTCGACTCGCGGTCGTTGCGGAAGTCACGGATCGCCTCGTGCAGCCCGATGAGGCCGTACTGGACGAGGTCGTCGCGGTCGCCGCCACTCAGGAAGAAGGAAGCCGCCTTCATGCGGACGAATCCCTGGTAGCGCTCGATCAGGCGATGGGTCGCCAGCTCGTCCCCGCGCTTGGCGCGGGCGAGGAGGAAGCCATCCTCGACCTTACGTTGAGCCTGACGGTTCTCATGGGTCGTTGTCTGTGCCACGGATGCCTTTCCGTCCGCCTGCCCGCGGACCGCAAATTCCCGTAGCGCGCGCCTCCCACGGCGCTATCAGCGTGTTCGGTACTGCTCCCGTCGCCGCTCCCCACCCTCGGGCCCGGTCTAGACCTCAGGTGGAAGGTGACGACGCGGGCCACCCTTGCAGACGTTATGTGTCCCTGTCAAGCCCTTCACGTCGCTGCAAGATCTCGTACAGGAGCACCGCAGCCGCGGAGGCGACGTTGAGGCTGGAGATCCGCCCGCGCTGCGGCAGCGCGACGAGCTCGTCGCACGCCGACGCCACGCGCGGGCGCAGGCCGGTGCCCTCGGCCCCCATGACGAGGACCACCGGCGCCCGGTAGTCCGGCCGGTCGTACGGCACCGGCGTCGCGCCACCGATCGGCGCCCCGGCGGCGCCGTAGATCCAGAACCCGGCGTCCCGGGCGTCCCCGAGCGCGTCGGCGAGGTTGCGGACCTGCGCCACCGCCAGGTGCTCGATCGCGCCCGCCGACGCCTTGACCGCCGCGGCGGTGACGTCGGCCGCGCGGTGCCGGCAGATGAGCAGGCCGGTCGCCCCCACGCACTCGGCCGCGCGGGCGAGCGCCCCGACGTTGCGGGGGTCCTGGACCTCGTCGAGGGCGAGGAGCAGCGGGGCCGCGGTGGGGCCCTCCTCCCCCTCCCCCGTCGCGTCCGCCGGTGCGAGCAGGGCGTCGAGGTCGGCGTAGCGGTACGGGGCGGCGGCGAGCACGACGCCCTGGTGGTCGTCGGTCCCCGCGAGCGCGTCCAGGAGCTCCCCGTCGGCGGCCTGCGCGCCGTGGCCGGCGAGCCAGTCCTCGCCGGCGATCGTCGCCTCGGTCGCCCAGATCCCCCGGACGCGACGTCGTCCGGCGCGGAGCGCCTCGTGGACCGCGTTGCGGCCGTACAGGACATCGGTCTCGGCCGGCAGCCGCGGCAGGACGACGTCGGGACGGTCTCCCGCCGGACGTCCCCGCCGCGACCCGCGGTCGCCGCGGCCCCCGTCTCCACGGTCCGGACCGCCACGCCCCCCGTCACCTCGTCGTCCCGGACGGCTGTGGCCCGCGTCATCACGGCCCGCACCACCGCGCCCCGCGTCTCCACGGCCCGGACCGCCACGCCCCGAGCCTCCGCCACGTCGGCCGCCATCGTCGCCGCGGCCCCGCCCCCCGGGCCCGCCACGTCCGGGGTCGCCGCCACGTCCGCCGTCGCCGCGACCCCGTCCCCCGGGTCGCCCGCCGCGCCCGCCGCCGCGGCCGCTCACCGGTCGCCCCGCACGAGCTCGGCCCCACCCGCGCCGTCGCGCACCGTCCAGCCGGCGGCGGCGAGCTCGTCCCGAAGCGCGTCGGCCCGCGCCCAGTCCTTCGCCGCCCGGGCCTCGTCGCGGGCCGCCAGGAGCGCCAACGCCGCGTCGTCCGGCCCGTCGTCGGCGTCGTGGCCGTCGACGGGCTCCAGGACATCGGCCAGGGCCAGGACGTCGAGCATCTCCCGCAACGGCGCGGGGTCGACCGGGCTCCCGGCGTCGAGCGTCCCGTTGGCCTCGCGGACCCACCGCCACAGATGGCCGAGCGCGGCGGCGGTGTTGAAGTCGTCGGCGAGCGCGGCGAAGAAGGCGTCCCGGTGCGGGTCGGGCCGACCGGAAGCGTCGGTGGCCGCGTCCGCGGCGCCGGGGTCTCCGGCGGTCGCGATCCTCCGGCCGAGCTCGCGCAGCCGGCGCACCGAGCCCTGCGCCCCCGCGATCGCCTGGTCATCGAACCCCAGCGGCTTGCGGTAGTGGGCCGACGCGTAGAGCAGGACGAGCGCGTCGCGACCGATCTCGTCGATCGCACGGTGCAGCGGCAGGACGTTGCCGACCGACTTCGACATCTTCTCGCCACGCAGCTCGAGCATCCCGGTGTGCATCCAGATCGCGGCGAGCTCGGCGTCGCGGGCGCAGCGGGTCTGGGCCGCCTCGTTCTCGTGGTGGGGGAAGACGAGGTCGTTGCCGCCACCGTGGATCTCGATGCCCAGCCCCAGCGCCTCCTCCGCCATCGCCGAGCACTCGATGTGCCAGCCGGGCCGACCCCGGCCCCACGGGCTGTCCCAGGCGGTGTCCTCGCCCGGCTTCGTCGCCTTCCACAGCGCGAAGTCCAGCCGGTCTTCCTTGAGGGACGCGCCGCCGGGCGCGTCGTCGCCCTCGCCCTGGTCCATCTGGTCGACGTCGCGGTGCGACAACGACCCGTAGCGGTCGTCGCGACGGACGCGGAAGTAGACGTCGCCGTCGACCGCGTAGGCGGCGTCCCGCGCGACGAGGTCGGCGATGAGGTCGATGATCGCCGGCATCGACGTCGTGGCCAGCGGCTCGACGTCGGGCCGGCCCAGCCCCAGCCGATCGGTGTCGGCGCGGTAGTGGTCGCCCATCGTGACGGCCAGGTCGCCCGAGGGCACGCCCTCGCGGACGGCGGCCGCGTAGATCTTGTCGTTGACGTCGGTGAGGTTGCTCACCAGCGTCACGTCGTACCCCTCGTGGACGAGGAACCGCTTGAGCAGCGAGAAGACGACGAACGGGCGACCGTTGCCGATGTGGACCCGGCTGTAGACCGTCGGTCCGCAGACGTAGATCCCGATGCGGCCGTCGACGCGGGGACGGAGCTCCCGCAGCTCCCCGCCGGCGGTGTCCTGCAGACGGATCGTGCGCACCCGCCGAGGGTATCGACGGGGCGCGCGTCCCGGAGGTCAGCGGCGGCCGCTGACCTCGCGGCTCGTGGTGACCGCCGCGTCGTCGTCCGAGGACGACTCACCGGCCGGGGTGGCCCCCGCCACGTACGGGTACGGGTTGGCCTCCTCCTCGCCCTCCTCGAGGTACACCGCGTCGGCGTTGACCGCCCACAGGTCGTGGTCGGCGCCGTAGACGTTGTCGACGGCGCGCATCGCGGTGAGCATCGAGTGGTCGGAGTTGTTGTAGCGGTGCAGCCCGTTGCGGCCGACCTGCTGCAGGTTCTCCACGCCCTCCAGCCACTCGGCGATGACCGCGACGTTCTCCTTGTAGGTGTCGTCGTAGACCGGGTACGCCTTCGGCACCCGCACGACGTAGCCCTTCTCGACCTGGCCGGGCTTGGCGAGCCCGATCTGCTCGAGCTCGCGCGTGGCGAGCGCGACGAGGTCCTCGTCGGCGCTGTCCCAGAGCCGATCGCCCTTGAAGCAGAAGTACTCCATGCCGACGCACGCCTTGGAGTCGTCGGGGACCATCCACGGCGACCAGGAGCGGAAGTTCTGGATCCGGCCGACGGTGACGCCCGGCTCGTGGATGTAGATCCAGTTGTCGGGGAAGAGGTCCTCGCCGTCGATGACGAGCGACACGGTGAGGAAGTCGCGGTACTCGAGGCCCTCCGCGGCGCGCTTGACGTGCTCGGGCGCACCGTCGGTCATGCGCAGCACGTTGCGCAGCGGGAGCGAGCTGATGACCTGGTCGAAGTCGGTGACCGTCTCGCCGCCGGCGGTGACGGCGGTGATCCGATTGCCCTCGAGCCGCAGGCGCTCGATCGGCGTCTCCATCGCGATCTCGCCACCGCGCTCGGCGATGGCGCCGGTCATCTTCTCCCACATCTGGCCCGGGCCATAGCGGGGGTAGTCGAACTCCGTGATGAGGGTCTTGATGTCGCCGTTCTTCGACGGGAAGAACGCCTCCTTGGCCGCCGTCCAGAACGACAGCCCCTTGATCCGCTGGGCGGCCCAGTCGGCGGAGAGCTCGTCGCAGGGGCGGCCCCACACCTTCTCGGTGTAGGTCTTGAAGAACAGCTGGTAGAGCCGCTTGCCGAAGCGGTTGGAGACCCACTCCTCGAGCGTCGCCTCCGGCTTGCGGCGGAACGGCTTCTTCGCGACCGCCCAGAGGTACGAGAAGCCGGCGCGCGTCAGCTCGACGGGTCCGAGCTTCTTGATGACGTCCATGCCCTCGAGCGGGTACGCCAGGAACTTGCCGTTCCAGAAGATCCGAGACATCCGCGGGCGGCGCAGGAACTCGTCGCCCATGATCTCGTACCAGAGGTTCTCGACCTCCTTGACCTTCGTGAAGAAGCGGTGCCCGCCGAGGTCGAACCGGTAGCCGTCGCGCTCGACGGTCATCGCGATGCCGCCGACCTGGTCACCGGCCTCGTAGACGACGACGTCGGCGTCACGCTTGGCGAGGAGGTAGCCGGCGGTCAGGCCGGCCGGCCCCCCGCCGAGCACGAGGGTGCGGCCGTCGGGTCCGGGGGTCGGCGTCGGGTCGGTTCCGTGCATCGGGGCTCCAGCGGTGGTGTGCGTCCTGCGGGGGGCTCCTCGGGACTACACCCCGCGGAGCGAATGGTCACGGTCCAACGTCGAAGAGGATGCCGTACACGCCTCTTCCGGGGCCCTGGACCGGTCGACGCCCGACCATTCTGAGGCGCGGATCGGTCTGCAGCAGCGCCTTCCAGGCCCGACTGCGTTCGGCCACCAGCCGGGTCCAGGGACCCTGCCAGTTGCCACTGGAGGTTACGGGAAGGACGAGCAGGACGCGAGAGCCCTCCGGCTGGGCGTCGACGAGGGTCCGGGCGACGCGCCACGGCTCGGCCGCGGTCAGGCGGTCCATCGCGTGCCGCCAGTCGAACAGCCGCACGTCCTCCTGGCGACCGAGCGCGGTGGCGTAGCGCACCCCCTCCGGGGCCCCGCGATCGCGCAGGTAGTAGTGCACGACCGTCAGCTGCTCCGGGTGGATGCTCACGACGAGGTCGCCGGGGCGGAGGCTCGACGCCGCCGCGTCGGCGACCGGCGCCGGCGAGCCCTTGGCGTGCAGGCGGTCGCCCTGGGTGTCGACGCCCCACATGACGAGGAGGATGAGCAGGATGCCGAGCGTCACGCGCCCGGACCGGGTGAGCACGGTCGCCGACAGCAGCACGAGCGGCCCGACGAGCACCCCCATGTAGCGGTTGGCCCACGCCGGGTTCATGAGCGACGAGGCGAACGCGAAGAGGGCGATGGCGACGAACATCGCCGCGAGCACCGTCCCGTGACGGAAGATCGAGCGGGCGAGCTCGGGCTCCGGCACCCCGCGACCCCGGAACCGGCCCCGGGCCGCGGCGGCCAGCGCGCCGAATCCGAAGACCATCGCCGTCAGGAGGATCGTCGCCTGCGCCGGTCGCACCGCGAGCGACCCGATGCTCTCGACGAGCATCCGGAAGGTCGGGGTGAGCGACCAGGGCGCGCCGGTCTCCTCGGACTGCCGCACCAGCGTCGGGATCCACGGGGCCCACGCGACGGCGGCCGTCGCGTGGATGAGGAACCCGACCCGGATCACCGCCCACCGGGCGGCGCGACCGGGCTGCAGCAGCGCCCGCACGCCGACCGCGACGACGCTGCCGCCGACGAGGAACACCGACCAGCTGTGCGTGTACAGCGCGACGATGAGGACGGCGGCCAGGCCGATCCGCGACCGCAGCCGGGCGCCGTCGGAGAACACGTGGAGATGCAGGCCGGCGACGAGCACCGACAACAGGGCGACCATCGAGTACATCCGGGTCTCCTGCCCGAAGTACGTGAGGTAGGGCAGCACCGCCGCCATCGCGGTCGCGGCGAGCGCCGACCGCCGGCCGAGCGGCCCGCGGGCGAGGAGCCACGTCACGGGGACGATCGCCACCGCGAACGCCGCCGACAGGGCGTGGACCGCGGCCTCGGTGCTCCCCAGGAGCGAGATCCAACCGTGGAGGATCCAGTAGTACGTCGGCGGGTTGCCGTCCAGCCGCAGCGCGTCCGGGATCTCGCCGAACGGGTACGACGCGACCCCGATGCTGATCCCCTCGTCGATCCAGAGCGGTGCGTCGAGGTTGCGGGTCCGCAGGTAGGCCGACCAGACGGTGAGGAGGACGACCGCCAGCGGCGCCCCGGGCCCGACGATCCAGTCGACGACGCGCCGACCGCGATCGTCGAGGGTCCGGAGCAGGCGCTCCGCGCCGGAGGGCGTCGTCGTCGGGGCGGTCATCGCGCGTCGTCCCCCCGCGGTCGGCAGGCCGCCTCGACGATCCAGCGGCCGGTGCGGGCGACGGTCCGGATCCCGGGGATGTCGCGGGCGACCGGGTGGACCTGGCGGTCCTTCGTGATCCGCGTCCGCAACAGCACGGCGTAGGGGCCCCGCGGAAGGTAGTCGATCGTCGTCGTGTGCACGCCCAGGCGCCACGCCACCTGGGGCACCATGAGCTTGTGGGTGTACACCGGACCGCACGAGCGGATCCAGTCGGCCCCACCGGCGGCGTCGATGGCGTTCGGCAGGTCCGCCACCATCCGGGCCTCGTAGACGACCTTGTCGCGCTGGTCGGGCACGTCGTCGACGGCCGCGACCGTCACGCCGGCGAGCATCGCCGCCAGCCCCACCCACCGGGCCCCCACCGGGACGCGGCCCAGGAGGTCGCCGGCCACCGCGCACGCCACGACGACGCCGAGCGCCGCCGGCGGGACGAGGTAGCGCTCGTTGCCCGAGAACCCCCCCTCCGTCATCGCGACGACGATGACGAGCCAGGCCAGCCCGAGGACCGCCGTCCCCACGACGGTCCGCCACCGCGTCCGCGGCGACCATCCGCCGGCCGCCGCCCAGAGCCCCGGGCCGACGTCGGCGTCGCGGGTCGGCGTCGCGTCGTCGGCGGCGGGAGCGCCGCGGTCCGGGCCGCCCGTGGCCGGATCGGTGACGTCGGCCGCCCGCCGTCGGGCGTCGCGGCCCGTCGACCGGGCCACCAGCCCCGCGAGGAGCGCCACCGCGGCCGCGACCCACAGCGCGGTGGGCAGCATGCCGACGAAGTCCTTCGTCACCGTCCACGCCGGGAAGTCGGTGAGCGACGCCGCGCCCGGGTCGGGGTTCTGGGCCCGGGTGGCCGCCCGGAGCCAGTCGCCCGATCCCCACCGCTCCGGGACGAGCCACGCGAGCGGCATGACGACGATGGCGGCGGCGACGGCCACCCGGTCGCGTCGGTCGCCCCGCCAGGCCATCCAGGCCGCGAGCGCCAGGAGGAACGGCCACGCCTCCGGTCGCAGCAGGCCGGCGGCGAGCGTCCAGAGCAACGCCCAGCGCCGGCGACCCTCCGCGAGCATGAGCACCGCGCCGAGCACCGCGGCGACGAGCAGCCCCTCGCTGTTGGCGAGCCAGCCGTTGAAGATCCACCACGGGGCCAGGCCGATCGCCAGCGCGGCGACGAGGCCCGCGGCCGCGCCGCCGATCCGACGGACGAGGACGAACGCCAACGCCACCGCCGCGAGCGCCCCGATCCGGGCCACGAGGATCCAGACGTACGGCGCGGCGTCCTCGCCGAGCGGCGCCGCGAGCGTCGTCACGACGACGGGGAGCGGCTTCCAGGACGGCCCGTCGACCGTCGACAGGTCGCCCTCGGTGATCTCGCGGCCCCAGACGATCCACGCCCACGGGTCGTAGGTGGCGGTCGACGGCGCGAGCAGCGAGAGCAACCCGAGGGCCAGGATCGCCCCGGAGACGACCGCCATGGGCGTCCGGAGCATGCGTCGCGCGGCGCCCATCGGCGCGACATCGTAGCCCGCCGGTCAGGCGGCCCGCACCACGGTCGCCACGGCGTGGGCGACCGCGCCCTCGCCACGCCCGACCGCGTCGAGCCGCTCGGCGGTCGTCGCCTTGACGTTGACGGCGTCGCGGTCGACGCCGAGCGTGGCCGCCAGGCGGTCCGCCATCTCGCGCTTGTGGGGCCCGAGCTTCGGGCGCTCCAGGACGACCGTGGCGTCGACGTTGCCGACCGTCCACCCCGCGTCGGCCACGAGGCCGACGACGTGGGCGAGGAGCGCCATCGAGTCCGCGCCCCGCCACCGCTCGTCGGTGTCGGGGAAGTGGTCGCCGATGTCGCCGAGCGCCACCGCGCCGAGCAGCGCGTCGATCACGGCGTGGGTCAGGACGTCGGCGTCGCTGTGCCCGTCGAGCGCCAGGTCGCCGTCGATCGTCACGCCACCGAGGACGAACGGTCGCCCGGGATCGACGACGAGCCGGTGACTGTCCCACCCCAGCCCGGTGCGCACCGTCGGCGTCATCAGCCGGGCCGGCCCGTCGAGGGGTCGATCGTCGGCGGCGCGGCGTCGCCGTGGACGTGGGCGGCCGCCCGGTCGGCGTCCTCGATCGGCACGCTGCGGCGCTCGCGCCGGTCGAACGTCGTCAGCTCGGTGATGCCGACCTCGCGCAGCAGGTCGAGCGCCTCGGCGTACCCGTAGCCCAGGTGCTCCGGCCGGTGGGCGTCGCTCGACAACGCGACCGGGTTGCCGGCGTCGGCGACCATCTCGAGGAACGCCTTCGCCGGGTACACCTCGCCGACGGGCTTGCGGAGGCCGGCGGTGGAGACCTCGACGACGATCCCGGTGTCGGCGATCGCCTCGATCGCCGGCTCGTAGTGGAACCGCGGGTCGCGCTCGGGCACCGGGCGGGCGTGGCCCCAGACCTTGACGAGGTCGGGGTGGGCCAGGATGTCGTAGAGCCCGCAGCGGGCGGCCTCGGCGAGCGTCTCGAAGTACCGCTTCCAGACCTCGTCGGCGCTCCCGGCGCCCTTCCACACGTCCCAGTTGTCGCCGGTCTCGGAGTACTCGGCGTCGACGCCGCGGTCGGCGAGGAAGTGCACCGACCCGACGACGTAGTCCCAGTCGCGGGCGTCGATGAACCGCGCCAGGTGGTCCTCGCGCCCCGGGATGAAGTCCGCCTCGATCCCCAGCCGCAGGTCGGTCTCCTCGCGGACGAACGCGCAGTACGCGTCGACGTCGTCGGTGGCGGAGAAGCGCCAGAACGGGTGCTGCCAGATCTCGAGCGCCTGCTCGAACCGGTGGATGTGCTCGGCGACGCCGAGCTCGGTGATGCCCCGCTCGCCGGCGGCCTCGCGGTACCGCGACGCGTTGTCGGTCGTGAAGTACCGCTCCGGCTCCGAGGGGCGCTCGTCGGGGCGCAGGTGCACGTGGTAGTCGGTCAGCACGAGCCCGATTGTCGCGCAGCGCCCGTCGCGGTGGCCCGCGCCCCGAGCAGGAGCTCGGCGAGGTGCAGGTCCTCGGGCACGGTGACCTTGAGGTTGGACCGAGGGGCGACGACGACGCGGACGTCCCCACCGTCCGCCTCGACGAGCGACGCGTCGTCGGTCGCGGCGGCGATCTCCGCGTCCGGCCGGTCGAGCGCCGTGCGCAGCGCCGCGCGCCGGAACGCCTGCGGCGTCTGGACGGCCCACAGGCGGGAGCGGTCGAGGGTGCGCACGACCCGGGGCGCCGTGCCGTCCCGGGCCGGGTCGGCGACCTTGACGGTGTCGGTGATCGGGGCGGCGGCGATCGCGGCGTCGGCGCCCTCCAGGACCGCCCGCAGGCAGTCGTCGACGAGGTCCGGCGTCAGCAGGGGGCGCGCGCCGTCGTGGACGAGCACCGGCTCGTCCGCGGGCCCGTCGCCGGCGGCGTCAAGGCCGGCGCGCACGGAGTGCGATCGCTCACGGCCGCCGGCGACGGCGACGACGCGGGCGGGGGACGCCGGCGCGGACGGGCCCGCATCCCACGCGGTCGGTGGCAGACCCCACGCGACCGGGTCGTCCGGCAGGCGCTCGCCGGCGGGCAGGACGACGACGATCCGTCGCAGCGCCGACGCGCCGATGAGCGTGCCGAGCGCCCAGGCGACGAGCGGGCGCCCCGCCACGGGGACGAGGGCCTTGGGGCGCTGGTGCCCCAGGCGCTCGCCCCGGCCCCCCGCGACGACGACGGCGACGGCCATCGATGGTGCGGCGGGCCGGTGGGTCCTAGTCCTGGAGCGCCAGCTCGGCGTCCTCGGCGTCCTCGACGTCGTCGGCCGACGCGACGGGCGCGCCACCGGCGTCCTCGGCGCCCAGCAGGTCGTCGAGGTACTCCTCGGCCTCCTCCTCGGACTTGTCGAGCGCGTACATCAGCTCCGACGCCAGCACCTTCTTGGCCCGGGTGAACATCTGCTTCTCGCCGGTCGAGAGGCCCTTCTCGGCCTCGCGGGTCGCGAGGTTGCGCACGACCTCGGCGAGCTCGTGGATGTCACCCGTCTTGATCTTCTCGCGGTTGTGCTTGAACCGGCGGTTCCAGTTCTTGGGCATCTCGGTGCACGGACCGCCCAGCACGCCCAGCACGGTGCGCATGGTCTCCTCGTCGATGACCCGACGCAGCCCGACGGCGTTCGCCTGGTCACACGGCACGTGGACCGTCATGTCGTTGTGCAGGATGCGGATCTTGAGGTAGTCCCGCTCCTCGCCCAGCACCTTGCGCGGTGCGCGGGCCCGGACCACGCCGGCTCCGTGGTGGGGGTACACGACGTTGTCGCCGACCTGGAAGTCGCACTCCGTGGAGGGCGGATCGAACAGGTCGTCGTCGATGTTCTCGGTCATGGTCTCTCCTCGTGTGGTCCGCGCTCGGCGGGACGACGGGTTGCGGCGGAGGTGACGCCCTGGGGCGTCACGTCTGCACGAACCGGTCGACGAGATTGATCTCCTGCAGGCGACGAAGGCCCTCGCGGATGTCCTTCGTCCGGATCTCGCCGACCCCGGGCACCGATTCCAGATCGGCGTCGGTCCCGACGAGCAACTCGTCCAGGCCACCGAACCGTTCGATGACCTGTTGGACGACGAGCTTGGGAAGACGCGGGATGCGTCCCAGCACCCGATGGCCACGAGGGCTCACCGGGTAGTCCAGCGTGTTGAGCTTACGGTCGTAGCCGAGCAGCTCCGCCAACCGCCCGAAGTCGAGGAGGTCGGAGTGCGGCAGTCGCGGCAACCGGTCGAGCGCCTCGGCGACCGACTCCTCGTCGACGTCGGTGATGTAGTCGCGGATCAGCGCGGCCTTCTCCCCGGACGTGCCGACGGTGGTCTCCTCGAGCTGGATCTCGATGAGTCGGCCGTCGGTGCCGAGCTCGACGATGTACCGCTCGATCTCGACCGCCATCCGCGACACGAGCTCGGCGCGCTGCAGCACGGTGAGCACGTCGTGCAGCGACGCCCCGCCTTCGAACTCCAACGCGGTGAGTCGCGTGGAGACCTGGTCGAGCCGCACGCGGTACTTGTCGAGCGTCGCCAGCGCCTGGTTGGCCTTGGCGAGCACCACCGGGATCGGCTCGAGTTGATACCGGTAGCCGTCGACGTACACCGACACCACCTCGCGACGCTGCGACACGGCGATCACCAGCGCGCCGGTCTGCTTGCTCACCCGCTCGGCGGTGCGGTGCCGGGTGCCCGTCTCCTGGGTGAGGATCGTCGGGTCCGGGACGAGCTGGACGTTGGCCATCGCGATCTTCGTCGCGTTGGCGTTGAGCGTGATCGCCCCGTCCATCTTGGCGAGCTGGTACAGCATCGCCGCGGTGTAGTCGATGTCCAGCCGGATGCCGCCGGAGCAGAGGTGGGTGATCTCCTCCGGCTCACCGATCGCGAGCAGTCCGCCGGTGTGCGCGGTGAGGATCGAGTCGATCCCCTCACGGAGCGCCGTTCCCGGCGCGATCATCTCGAGTGCCTTGACGAGGCGGGGCTCTTGACGACCGTCGAGCTCAGGAAGCTCTTCACCGGATCGCTGCGCCATCAGGCACATTGTAGCAATCGGCATCGGAGATCACCCGATCGTGGCAGGGTCGGGACCGAAGCTCGCGATCCTAGCGTCCCGCGCCGGCGGCGGCGTCGTCGCGCGACCGCCCGGATCCGGTGCCCTTCGGAGCGGAGGGCACGTCAGCGTCGGGCGTCGTCCGACCCGCGACGGGACGACGGCAGCGCCATCCGCAGCGCGGCCCGGAGCGTCGCCGCGGAGCCCGGCTCGACGACCGTCGCGAGGCCGAACTTGCGGGCCTCGGCGAGCCGTCGGTCGGCGTGGGCGACGCCCCGCAGCTCGCCGGTGAGGCCGACCTCGCCGAAGCACGCCACCGGGAGCGCGGCGCCCTCGCCCCCGGGGACGACGCCGCGGACCGCCGACGCGACCGCGAGCGCCACCGCGAGGTCGGCGCCGGGCTCGTCGGCCCGGACCCCACCGACGACGTTGACGAAGACGTCGCTCGTTCCCGTCGAGATCCCGGCGTGGCGACCCAGGACCGCCAGGACGAGCGCGAGGCGGTTGCGATCGATGCCGTTGCAGACCCGTCGGGGCGGCACGATCTCGCTCGGCGACGCGAGCGCCTGCACCTCGACGAGCAGCGGCCGCGTGCCCTCCATCGCGCAGAGCACGACCGACCCGGCGGCCCGGGTGGCCTCGCCGACGAACCGCGCCGACGGGTCGAGGACCTCGACGAGCCCGACGCCGTGCATCTCGAACACCCCGGCCTCGTTGGTCGAGCCGAACCGGTTCTTGTGGGCCCGGAGCGTCCGGTACGTCCGCTCCCGCTCGCCCTCGAACTGCAGGACGCAGTCGACGAGGTGCTCGAGCACCCGCGGGCCGGCGAGCGCGCCGTCCTTCGTCACGTGCCCGACGAGGATCATCGCGACGTCGAGGCGCTTGGCGACGTCCATGAGCCGGGTCGCGACCTCGCGGACCTGGCCGACCGATCCGGGCGCGCCCGACAGGTCGGGGTCGGACATCGTCTGCACCGAGTCGATGACGCAGACGGCGGGCCGCTCCGCCTCGACGGTCGCGACGATCGTCGCGAGGTCCGTCTCGGCGAGGATCGGCACGTCGAGCGCCCCCGGTGCCCCGGCGGTGCCCTCGCCCCCAACGAGCCGGCTGGCCCGGAGCCGCACCTGCGCCGCCGACTCCTCGCCCGACACGTAGAGCGTCGCGTGACCGGCGCCCTGCAGGTGGCCGAGGACGGTGTTGAGCAGCGTCGACTTGCCGATCCCCGGCGATCCCCCGAGCAGGACGAGCGACCCCGGGACGAGGCCGCCGCCCAGGACCCGGTCGACCTCGCCGAGGCCGGTCCGCAGGCGGGGCACCGCGGGCGCGGTGACGTCACGCAGCGGCGTCGGGCGGCCGGGCGGCGCTCCCCCGGCGGTCGCCCTCGAGGCCCCACGCGGCGGGCGCCCGCCGGACCCGCGACCCGGCGCGCGCTCCTCGGTCAGGGTCCCCCACTCGCCACACCCGGGGCAGCGCCCCATCCACCGCGGGGTCTCGTGCCCACAGGCGGAGCACACGTGCACGGTCGTGGCCCGGGCCATCGGTCCCTACCGGCCCGTCACGACGACAGGTCGAGCGCCCGCAAGACGTCGGCGACGACGTCGTCCGGCGACTCGATCCCGGCGCTGAGCCGCACGTAGCCGGGCGTGACCTGCCCGTCGCCGAACCGGTCGCGTCGCTCGGCGGAGGAGTGGATGCCCCCGAAGCTCGTCGCCTCGACGACGACGTCGAGCGCGGCGAGGAACGCCCGGGCCCGCCGGGGGCTCCCGAGGTCGAACCCGACGACGCTGCTGAACCCGGGGTAGCGCACGTCCGAGACGTCCTCGCGGTCGCGGAGCGCCGCATGGACCGCCGCCGCGACCTCCTCCTGCCGCTGCAGGCGCACGTCGAGCGTCGCGAGCGAGCGGTGGGCGAGCCAGACCTCGAACGGGCCCGGGATCGAGCCGACGAGCGTGCGCCACTGGCGGAGCTGGTCGGCGATCTCCTCGTCGCCGGTCGACACGTGCCCGAGCACGAGGTCGCTGTGCCCGGTGAGGTGCTTGCTGTCGGACGACACGACGAGGTCCGCCCCCAGCTCGAGCGGCCGCTGACGCAGCGGGGTCGCGAGCGTGTTGTCGACCGCGACGCGGGCGCCGGCGCGACGGCACGCCGCGATCGTCTCCTCGAGCTCGAGGCGCTGGAGCCCGGGGTTGGCCGGGGACTCGATCCAGACGAGGCTCGCGCCCTTGGCGGCCCGGCGGATCGCCTGGTCGTCGGTGGGGACGAGACGGACGCCGACGCCGCGCATCGCCAGGTGCTCCTTGGCGATGTGGACGACCCCGGGGTACCCGTCGGTCGGGGCGACGAGGAGGTCGCCGGGGCCCAGCAGCCGCAGCAGCACCGCGGCGGCCGCGGCCATGCCGGACGCGAACACCACCGCGTGGCCGCCGTCGAGGGCGCCGAGCGCGCGCTCGTACGCCTCGAACCCGGGGTTGCCCATGCGCCCGTAGTAGTAGGGGGCGTCGCTGAGCTCGCCGGCGGCGTGGAACGGCGCGGCGAACGTCGGGCCCTCGAGGAACGGGCGCCCCTGCTCGGGCGGCGCCAGGCCGGCTCCGACGACGCGGGTGGCGGCGGCGAGCGTCGCCGCGGGGAGCTCCGCGGGAGCGTCCTGTCGCGTCCCCGCGCCGACGGACGGGTCGGCGGCCGGCCGACCGCTGGTCCGCATGCGGTCCAGGCGGGCTCGCGCCTGCTGCGCGACGCCCCGCGGGAGGACGCCCGCCTCTCCCGGGACCCACGCCGAGAAGGCCCCGCGTCGGTCGTCGGCCGTGGTGTCGTCCTTCGGTTCCGGGTCGGTCACGCGCGCCCGCCGTTCGCGAGCCGCAGAGACCTCTGGCGCTTGGAGCCCCGCATCAACCCGACAACCTATCGCGTGGGTTCCCCACCGCATCCCTGCAAGGAACCGCCCGCGACGACGGGCGATGCGTCATGGGCCCGCGAGAGCGGGAACGGCCGGACGCGCGCGTGGCCGGGTCCCCCGCGGGGGACCCGGCGCCACGGCGGTCAGCTCTCGTCGGCCGCGCCGTCCTGCTCCGCGTCGCCGACCGGCGGCACGTCCTCGGTGGAGGCCGCCGCGGCCTCCTCCTCGGCCGCCCCGACGGCGGCGGGGACCTTCTCGGTCTCGACGGTCGTGAGGACGACGTCGCGCCCCTGCTCGTCGCCCTCGGGCGCCCGGTCGATCCGGACGGTCGCGCCCGTGTCGATCTGGTTGGCGAGGACGTAGTCCGCGAGCGGATCCTCGATGTACCGCTGGATCGCGCGACGCAGCGGGCGGGCGCCCATCGCCGGGTCCCAGCCCTTGTCGACGAGCAGGTCCTTGACCCCGTCGCTGAGCTGCAGCTCGAGGTCGCGCTCCTTCAGCGACTTGCGGACCCGGTCGAGCATGAGGTCGACGATCTCGGTGATCTCGGGCTTCGTCAGCTTGTGGAAGACGATGACCTCGTCGATCCGGTTGAGGAACTCGGGCTTGAACGCCTTCTTCAGCTCGCCGGTGACGCGCTGCTTCATGTCCTCGTAGGTGATCGCCTCGTCCTCGTCGCCGACCTGGAAGCCGAGCGGCGTGGACTTCGCGATCTCGGACGCGCCGATGTTCGACGTCATGATCACGATCGCGTGACGGAAGTCGACGGTGCGGCCCTGCGAGTCGGTCAGGCGACCGTCCTCGAGGATCTGCAGCAGCAGGTTGAAGACGTCCGGGTGCGCCTTCTCGATCTCGTCGAGGAGGAGCACCGAGTACGGCTTGCGCCGCACGGCCTCGGTGAGCTGGCCGCCCTCGTCGTAGCCGACGTAGCCGGGGGGCGAGCCGACGAGGCGCGACACCGCGTGCTTCTCCATGTACTCCGACATGTCGACGCGGACCATCGCGTCGTCGTCGTCGAAGAGGAACTGCGCCAGGGCCTTGGCCAGCTCGGTCTTGCCGACGCCGGTGGGGCCGAGGAAGATGAACGAGCCGGTCGGGCGCTTGGGGTCCTTGAGCCCCGCGCGCGAGCGCCGGATCGCCTTGGAGACGACGTCGACGGCCTGCTTCTGGCCGATGACGCGCTCGTGGAGCTCCTCCTCCATGCGCATGAGGCGGCGGGTCTCCGCCTCCGTGAGCTTGAAGACGGGGATGCCGGTCCACATCGAGACGATGTCGGCGATCTCCTCCTCGCCGATCGACAGCCGCGGCTGCTCGCCCTCGCCCTGCTCCCACTGCTCGACGAGCTCGCGCTTCTTCTGCACGAGCTTGCGCTCCTCGTCGCGCAGCGCGGCGGCGGACTCGTACTCCTGCGCCTCGATCGCGGCGTCCTTCTTGCGGCGCGCCTCGGCGATCTGCTCGTCGACCTCCTGGAAGACGGGCGGGGCGCCCATCGACCGGATCCGCTTGCGGGACGCGGCCTCGTCGACGAGGTCGATGGCCTTGTCCGGCAGCTGCCGGTCGGAGATGTAGCGGTCGGCGAGCTCGACGGACGCCTGCAGCGCCTCGTCGGTGATCTCGATCTTGTGGTGCTGCTCGTAGCGGTCGCGCAGGCCCTTGAGGATCTGCACGGCCTCCTCGGTCGACGGCTGCTCGACGCGCACCTGCTGGAAGCGACGCTCCAGCGCGGAGTCGCGCTCGAGGTACTTGCGGTACTCGTCGATCGTCGTCGCGCCGATCGTCTGCAGCTCGCCACGGGCCAGGGCCGGCTTGAGGATCGAGGCCGCGTCGATCGCGCCCTCGGCCGCGCCGGCGCCGACGAGGTTGTGGATCTCGTCGATGAAGAGGATGACGTCGCCCTTGTTGGCGATCTCCTTCATCACCTTCTTGAGCCGCTCCTCGAACTCGCCGCGGTACTTCGAGCCGGCGACGAGGGCGGCGAGGTCGAGCGTGTAGATCTGCTTGTCGCGCAGCAGCTCGGGCACCTCGCCCGACGAGATCTGCTGGGCCAGGCCCTCGACGACGGCGGTCTTGCCGACGCCGGGCTCGCCGATGAGGATCGGGTTGTTCTTCGTCCGGCGCGAGAGGATCTGCATGATCCGCTCGATCTCGGTCTCGCGACCGACGACCGGGTCGAGCTTGCCGTCGGCGGCGAGCTTCGTCAGGTCGCGACCGAACTGGTCGAGGACCTTGGAGCTGCGCTTCTGCGGGCCGCTCTCGCCGCCGGCCTGGGCGCTGCCGCCGACCGACGAGCCGGCCGTCTGGCGGCGACCGCCGGGGCCGGACAGCATGCGGATGACCTCGTTGCGGATCTTCTCGCTGTCGGCGTCGAAGTCGAGGAGGATCCGGGCCGCGACGCCCTCGTTCTCACGCACGAGGCCGAGCAGGATGTGCTCGGTCCCGATGTAGTTGTGACCCAGGCTCAGGGCCTCGCGCAACGCGAGCTCCAGCACCTTCTTCGCCCGCGGCGTGAACGGGATCTGGCCGGAGGTGACCTCTTCACCCGACCCCACGATGCGGACGACCTGCGCGCGGACGCGCTCGACGGTGATGTCGAGCGACTCGAGGACGCGGGCGGCGAGGCCCTCCTCCTCACGCAGCAGCCCGAGCAGGATGTGCTCGGTGCCGATGTAGTTGTGCTTGAGCGTCCGCGCCTCTTCCTGGGCGAGAACGACGACCTGCCTGGCTCGTTCCGTGAATCGCTCGAACATGTGGGTCCTTCCTCGGGACCTCCCGCCGGGGGCCCGGCCGGAGGGTGCTGCGTCGGGTATGGCTCGCGGTCCGGGTCATCCTGACGCCCCTGTCGGTCGTCTCCGGCGGCCCCGGCTCGCTCGCCCTGCCCTTCAAGGCATCGTACCAGTGGTCCTCCGACCCCTCGCCGGAGCGTCAGGAGTGGACGAACGTGTGGGTCTCGGACGCCGGGACGGAGCCGCCGGTCGGGACGACCCGCACGACGATCGCCTTCGACGTCGGGGTGTTGCTGCCGTCGGCGGTGCTGTCGAGCGGCACGAGCGGGTTCGTCTCCGGGTAGTAGGCGGCGGCGCAGCCCCGCGCCGTCGGATACGCGACGGCGCGGAACCCGTCCGCCCGCCGGGCCGTGCCGTCCCTCCACGTGCCCACGAGGTCGACCCGGTCCCCGTCGGCGAGGCCCAGGCGGGCCAGGTCGTCCGGGTGGACGAAGACGACCCGTCGGCCGCCGCGGATCCCGCGGTAGCGGTCGTCGAGGCCGTAGACCGTCGTGTTGTACTGGTCGTGCGAGCGCAGCGTCTGGAGGAGGAGGCACCCGTCGGGGACCTCGGGCCACGTCAGCGGGTTGACCGTCAGGCGGGCCCGCCCCGACGGCGTGTCGAACCGGCGCTCGTCCCGCGGCGGGTGCGGCAGGACGAACCCGCCCGGCCACGCCGCGCGCGCGTTGAAGGACTCGAACCCCGGCACGACCGCCTCGATCCCGTCGCGGATGCGGGCGTAGTCGGCGGCCAGGCCCTCCCAGGGGATCGCGGCGGCGGCCGCACGGTCCCCGACGTCCGGGACCTCGGGGACCGGACCGGTCGGCGGGCCGAACAGCGCGCGGGCGATGCCGGCGACGATGTCGACCTCGCTGCGCAGCGCGTCGGACGGCGGCCGCAACCGGCCGCGGGACGCGTGGACGACGCTCATCGAGTCCTCGACGGTCACCGCCCGGGGCTCCCCGTCGGGGCCGAGGTCGCGGTCGGTGCGGCCGAGCGTCGGCAGGATGAGCGCCTCGCGGCCGTGCACGACGTGGGAGCGGTTGAGCTTCGTCGAGACGTGGACGGTGAGCCGGGCGCCGCGCAGGGCGGGCTCGGTCACCGCGGTGTCGGGCGTCGCGGAGGCGAAGTTGCCGCCCATCGCGACGAGGACGTGGGCCCGACCGTCGCGCAGCGCCCGGATCCCGTCGACGACGTCGTGCCCGTGGGCGCGCGGAGCGCGGATCCCGAACGCCGCGTCGAGCGCGGCGAGGAACGGCTCGGCGGGCTTCTCGTGGATCCCGACGGTGCGGTCGCCCTGGACGTTGCTGTGGCCGCGGACCGGGCAGAGCCCGGCGCCCTTGCGACCGATCTCGCCGCGGAGCAGCAGGAGGTTGACGATCTCCTTGATCGTCGGGACCGCGTGGCGGTGCTGGGTGAGCCCCATCGCCCAGCACACGACGGTGCGACGCGACGCGAGGAGCAGCGCGAACGCCTCGTCGATCTCGGCGGTGGTGAGGCCGGTCGCGGCCCGGACGTCGGCCTCGTCGACGGCGAGCAGGTGGTCGCGGAGCGCGGCGAACCCCTCGGTCCGCTCGTCGATGAACGCGTGGTCGAGGACGGTCCCCGGGGCCTCCGCCTCCGCCTCGAGCAGCCGTCGCCCGAGCGCCTGGAAGAGCGCCAGGTCGCCCCCGAGCCGGATCGGCAGGTGGAGGTCCGCCAGGTCGGTGCCGCGCCCCGCCAGGCCGCTGACGCGCTGCGGGTTGTCGAACCGCTTGAGGCCGGCCTCCGGCAGCGGGTTGACGGTGATGATCCGGGCCCCGCGCTCCTTCGCCTCCTCGAGCGTCATGAGCATCCGGGGATGGTTCGTCCCCGGGTTCTGCCCCGCGACGACGACGAGGTCCGCCATGACGAGGTCGTTGACGGTGACGCTGCCCTTGCCGATCCCGATCGTCTCGCCGAGCGCCACGCCCGACGACTCGTGGCAGAGGTTGGAGCAGTCGGGCAGGTTGTTCGTGCCGAACGCGCGGACGAGGAGCTGGTAGAGGAAGGCGGCCTCGTTGCTCGTGCGACCGGACGTGTAGAACAGCGCCTCGTCCGGCGAGCCCAGCGCGCGGAGCTCGCGGGCGATGATCGCGAACGCGTCGTCCCACCCGATCGGGGCATAGTGCGTGGCCCCGGGCGCCAGGTGCATCGGCTCGGTGAGCCGCCCCTGCTGCCCCAGCCAGTGCTCGGTCCGGCCGTCGAGGTCGGCGAGGTCGTGGCGGGCGAAGAACCCGCGGTCCACCGTCCGGCGCGTCGCCTCCTCGGCGACCGCCTTCACGCCGTTCTCGCAGAACTCCAGGTGGTGCGCGCCGGATCGCTCGGCCCGCGTCGCGTCGTCGCCGGGCTCGGGCTCGGGCCACGCGCACCCCGGGCAGTCGAACCCGTCCGGCTGGTTCATCCTCGCGAACGTCCGCAGTCCGCGGGCCGGGCCGAGGTGGCGCAGCGTCTGGCGGGCGATCGACACCGTCGCCGGCACGCCGACCGCGTGGTCCGCCGGGGCGCCGACCCGCAGGTCGCGGTCGTCCTGCGGGGCGTCGTGGTCGCGTCGCTCGGTGCCGTGGCGGCTCATCGGACCAGCCTCCCGTCGTGGGCGTAGACGTTGAACGCGTCGCCGCGGAGGAACCCGATCAGGGTCACCCCGAGCCGCCGGGCCGCGTCGACGGCGAGGCTCGACGGCGCGGACACCGCGCAGACCACGGCGATCCGGGCGGCCGCGGCCTTCTGCACGAGCTCGAAGCTCGCCCGACCCGAGAGCAGGAGGATCGCGTCGCGGGCGTCGACGACGCCGGGCGGCGCACCGACGTCGCGGGCGGCGCCCGGACCCCGCCGCGGGCCCTCCCCCGCGCCGAACAGGATGTCGTGGCCGAGGACCTTGTCGACGGCGTTGTGACGGCCGACGTCCTCGCGCAGCGCCCGCAGCTCGCCGTCCCCGGTGAAGACCGAGGCGGCGTGCAGCCCGCCCGTGCGGTCGAACAGCCGCTGGCCGGCGCGGGCCCGGCCCGGCAACGCCGTGATCAGGTCGTGGTCGACGGCGGGGCCGCCGACGAGCCCCGGGACCCGCAGCTCGAGCTCGTCGAGCGTCGTGTGGCCGCAGAGGCCGCAGCTCGACGTGGCCTCGACCCGTCGCCGCAGCCGCGACCGGTCGACCGGGGACGCGATCCGGACCCGGGCGACGTTCGGCGCGCAGAGCGAGATCCCGACGATCCCCTCCCCGAGCAGGCCCTCCGCGGCGAGGAAGCCGGCGGCGAGCTCGTGGTCGTGGCCGGGGGTGCGCATCGTCACCGCGACCGACACGGGCTCCTCCCCCGGTCCGCCGACGCGGATCTCGAGCGGCTCCTCGGTCGCCAGCCGGTCCCGTCGCCGTCGGGCCCCGTGCGGTCCGACGACGAGCACCGACGACGCGGTCGCGCCGGACCGGCGGTCCGGCGCGGTCGGGGACGTGGTGGCGACGGCGCTCATGCGTCCAGTCCACCACGCCCGCGCGCGCGGGGCAACGCGACCCCGCCGCGTCAGTCCCGCATCGTCGGGAAGAGCACGACCTCGCGGATCGTGCTGCGGCCCGTCATGCAGATGACGAGGCGGTCGATCCCGAGGCCGAGGCCGCCCGTCGGGGGCATGCCCTGCTCGAGCGCCTCGACGAACGACTCGTCGTACTGCTGCGCCTCGTCGTCGCCCTCGAGCTCCAGGCGCGCCTGCTCCTCGAAGCGGCGTCGCTGCTCGTCCGGGTCGTTGAGCTCGGAGAACGCGTTGGCGATCTCCATGCCCAGCGCGAACGCCTCGAACCGCTCGACGAGCCCGGTGTCCTCGCCCGTCTCGCTGCGCTTGCGCTTGGCGAACGGCGAGAGCTCGACGGGGTAGTCGAAGAGCATCGTCGGCTGGATGAGCTTCGGCTCGACGTCCTTGCTCAGCAGGTCGTCGACGAGCTGCGGCCAGGTTCGCCCGTCCGGGTCGACGTCGGTGCGGTCCGACGCGCGGATCACCGCGGCGAGCTCCTCCGCCGTGCGGTGGGCGAGGACGTCGATGCCGGTCTCGTCCTCGATCGCGCCCGCGAGCGTCTTGCGGGTCCAGCGCTCGGTCCACCTGATGTCGCCGTCGTAGTCGATCGCGCGGGCGACGTGCTGGACGCAGGCCTCGAGGCGGTCGGCGGCGTCCTCGACGTCGGCGTACGCCTCGTACCACTCGAGCATCGTGAACTCGGGGTTGTGCTTGTGGCTGATCCCCTCGTTGCGGAAGTTCTTGCCGAGCTCGTAGACGCGCTCGAGCCCGCCGACGATGAGCCGCTTGAGGTAGAGCTCGGTCGCGATCCGCAGGTAGAGGTCGCGGCCCAGCGCGTTGTGGTGCGTGACGAACGGCCGGGCGAGCGCGCCGCCGTAGAGCGGCTGGAGGACCGGGGTCTCGACCTCGAGGAAGCCCTCGCCGTCGAGGAACCGCCGGATCTCGGACACGATCCGCGAGCGGGTGACGAACGCCTGCCGGGTCTCCTCGTTGCCGATGAGGTCGAGCTCGCGACGACGCTGACGGACCTCGGTGTCCTGCAGGCCGTGGTGCTTGTCCGGCGGCGGACGGAGCGACTTCGCCAGGACGGTGACCGCCTCGACCCGGATCGTCAGCTCGCCGCGACGCGACATGAACGCGATGCCGTCGATCCCGAGCAGGTCGCCGAGGTCGACGTCGTCGAGCAGGCGCGACATGGCCTCGGGGCCGAGGACGTCGAGCTTCGCCTGGAGCTGGATCCGTCCCGACCGGTCGTCGAGGTCGAGGAACGCCATCTTCCCCTGGCCGCGGCGGGCGCGCAGGCGGCCCGCGATGCGGTGGCGGACGTCGGTCTCCGCACCGACCTCGAGCGCCTCGTGGCGGGCGCGGACGTCGGCGATCGGCTCGACGTCGTCGAAGTCGTGCGGGAACGGGTCGACGCCCGCGGCGCGCAGGCGGTCGAGCTTGGCCCGGCGGACGGCGAGGAGGTCGGTCCCGTCGTCCGCGGCGTCGGCGGTCGGGGCCCCTCCGGGCTCGCTCATCGGGCCGCTCAGCGCGAGATCCCGAGGATCTCGAGCTTGCGGGTGTTGCCGTTCGGCAGGGTGACGGTGACCGTGGCGCCCTGGGGCTGGCCGATGAGCGCGCGACCGACGGGCGACTCGTTGGAGAGCTTGCTCTCCTTCGGGTCCGCCTCGGCCGACCCGACGATGGCGTACTCCTTCGTCTTGCCGCGCTCGTCCTTCACCGACACGCGGGTGCCGACCTGGACCGCGTCGGTGCTGAGGCGCGCCTCGTCGACGACCGACGCCGAGCGGAGCTGCTCCTCGATGTCGAGGATCCGGCGCTCGACCATCGCCTGCTCGTTCTTGGCGTCGTCGTACTCGGAGTTCTCGGAGATGTCGCCGAACTCGCGGGCCTCCTTGATCCGCTCGGCGACCTCACGGCGCTTCGTGGTCGACAACTCCTTGAGCTCGGCCTTGAGGTTCGCGAGCCCCTCGGGGGTGAGGATGACGTCCTTCGGCATCGTGACGAGACCTTCTCGGACGGCACGCCGGAGCGGCCGTCGCATCGTGGGGGTGTTCGGGGCACCGGCGGGTCGTCCACCGCGCGGAGAGCGGGCAGTATAGCCACGCCCGGCCCGGACCCGGACGGCCCCGGACGTCGGGGCGACTCCGCGGCCGCGACCCGTCCGTCCGGGGACGCGTCCCGGGCCGCCCGCGTCAGCCGGGAACCGACGCCTGGCCGGCGTCGTGGAGCAGGCCGCGGGCCTCCTCGACGTCCGCGCTGCGCTGCAACGCGTCCTGCAGCGCCCGGTGCGCCGCCGGGTCCGACGCGACCGCCGCACCGGCCTCGACGAGGCGGGCCACGTACCACGGGTGATGCTTGCGCAGGTAGCGCGCGGCCCGCTCCGCGCCCAGGTGCTCGACCGTGCGGTCGAGGACCCAGTCGGCCTCGGCCAGCACCTCGGCCACCGACGGCGGGACGTCGTCGCGTCGGCCGAGCAGCGTCGAGAACAGCCACGGGTTGCCGAGCGCGCCGCGCGCGAGCATCACCGCGGCGGGCCGCACGCGGTCGTAGGCCTCGAGCGTCTCGCGGGCGGTGTGCAGGCCCCCGGTGAGCACCACCGGCACGGGCAGCTCCTCGACGAGCCGGGCGGCGAGATCGTAGTCCGGCGTCCCCCGGTGGTGGACCTGGGCGCTACGCGGGTGGAACCCGATCGACGCGACGCCCGCCTCGTCGACGAGCCGGGCGGCGAGCGCGTAGCCGTCGTGCTCGCCGTCCTTGCGGCTGGCGGAGCGGAGCTTCACCGTCACCGGCAGGCCCGAGCCCTCGGCCGCGGCGCGGGCGACCGCCACCGCGGTGTCCGGGTCCTTGAGCATCGCGGCCCCCGCGCCGGTCTTGCAGACCTTCGGCACCGGGCAGCCCATGTTGAGGTCGATGACGTCGACCTGCGGCACGTGCTCGGCGACGTAGGCGGCCGCCGAGCGCATGACCTCGGGGTCCTGCCCGAAGAGCTGGATCGCGACCGGCCCGCCGTCGCGCTCCTGGGGCTTGAACGTCAACAGGTCGCGCAGCGTCTTCTCGTTGCGGTGGTGGATCGCGAACGACGACACCATCTCGCTCACGGCGTACCCGGCGCCGTGGCGCTTGGCCTGCAGGCGGGTCACCCAGTTGCCGATCCCCGCGAGCGGGGCGAGCGTCACGCGGTTGGGGATCCGGACGCCGGCGATCGACCAGGGCGAGTCGAGGGGAGGAAGGGCCACCGACCCAGGGTAGAGCCCGGATCGCGGACGGGCGGCCGCGGGTCGGCCGTCCGCCGCGCGCGGGCGTGCGGCGCCGGGGGCGTCCACGGGCGTCGCCGGCGCCGCGTTCGGCTCCTCCTCCGCGGCGCGATCAGCCCGGGTTGCGCTCGTGCAGGAGCCGCAGCCCGGTGAGGGTCAGGAGGTCGTCGACCTCGTCGATGAGCCGGCAGTGCGGCACGATGTGGCGCGCCAGGCCGCCGGTGGCGATGAACGCCGTGTCGGCGCCGAGCTCCTCGCGCAGTCGGCCGAGGATCCCGTCGACGGCCCCGGCGAACCCGTAGACCACGCCGCTGCGGATCCCCTCGATCGTCGACTTGCCGATGAGCTGCCGCGGCGCGATCAGGTCGATCCGCGGAAGGGCGGCGGCACGACTCGTCAGCGCCTCGAGCGAGATCTCCACGCCCGGGCTGATGATGCCGCCGAGGTACTCGCCGTCGGCCGAGACCGGGTCGTAGGTGATGGCGGTGCCGAAGTCGACGACGACGCACGCCCGCCGGAACCGGTCGTACGCCGCGACGGCGTTGACGAGCCGGTCCGCCCCGATCTCGCGCGGGTTGTCGTAGCGCAGCGCCATGCCGGTGCGGATGCCCTGGCGGACGATGACCGTCTCGTGGTCGAGGTAGCGGTCCGACATCTGCCGCCACTCGTCGGCGAGCTTCGGCACCGTCGACGACACGATCGACGAGGACAGGTCGTCGAACGACAGGTCCCGTAGCGCCAGGAGGTTCGTGAGCTTCGCCCCCAGCTCGTCGGACGTCGACGTGCGGACGGTCGCGAACCGCCAGTGCTCGACGAGCTCGTCGCCGCGGAACGCCCCGAAGTGCGTCTGGGTGTTGCCGACGTCGACGACCAGCAGCATGTCCGCGCAGTATCGCGGGTCCCTATCGTGCGCGACATGGCGACGACGACGCTGTTCATCATCCACGGCTCGCACCCGTGCGAGACCGTGCGACGGGCCCTGGAGATCAAGGGGATCGAGCACCGGGTCGTCGAGTGGCCTCCCGGCGCCCACGCGCCGCTGCAGAAGGCGCTGTTCGGCCGCCGGACCGTGCCGGGGATCCGATTCCCGGACGGCCGTCGGATGACCGGGTCGCGGGCGATCCTGCGGGCGCTGGACGACCGCGTGCCGGACCCGCCGCTGCTGCCGGCGGACCCGACCCGCCGCGCCGCGGTCCTCGAGGCGGAGCGGTGGGGCGACCGGGTGCTCCAGCCGATCCCGCGCCGGGTCCTGTGGTTCGCGCTCGACCGGGCGCCGCGGGCGATCCCGACGTACCAGGAGCGCTCGCGCCTGCCGCTCCCCGCGGCGATCGTGCCGTTGGTCGCGCCGGCGATCGTCGGGTTCGAGACCCGGCTGAACAAGGTCAACCCGGCGTCGGTCCGGGCCGACCTCGTCGACCTGCCCCGCCACCTGGACCGGATCGACGGCTGGCTCGCGGACGGGACGCTCGGCGGCGACGGGACGCCGAGCGCCGCCGACCTGCAGATCGCGGCGAGCCTGCGCCTGCTCATGACGATCGGGGACCTCCACGGCCCGATCGCCGCCCGCCCCGCCGGCGCGTTGGCCCTGCGGCTCTACCCCGAGTACGACGGCGACGTCCCGGCCGGGACGCTGCCCGCGGAGTGGCTCGAGCCGCTCGCCGGCTGACCGGGCTCCGGGCGACGACGCGGGCCGCGCGCACCGGCCCCGCCCGCCCGCGCGGCGCGCTACGCGGTCGGGACCACCAGCGGGTCCCCCGCGCGTCGCACGCCCTCGTCGAGCGGGAGCGCCGCCAGCCGGTCGGCGAGCCGGACGCCGTCGGGGAGCGTGAGGCCCAGGTCGAGCTCCAGCAGCGGGACGAGGACGAACCGCCGCTCGGTGACCTGGGCGTGCGGGAGCGTGAGGCGTGGCGACGAGAACGGCGCGTCGCCGAGCAGCAACAGGTCGACGTCGATCGCCCGGGGCGCGTGACGGACGTAGCCCGGCGACGTCGGGTCGGTCTCGCGACCACGCGCCGCCTCGATCGCCTTGCAGGCGTCGAGCAGCCCGAGCGGGTCGAGCGTCGTCGCGATCCGCACGCAGGCGTTGAGGAAGCTCGGCTGGTCCGGGATCTCGCCGACCGGGTCGGTGTCGTAGACCGCCGACGACGCCAGCACGCGGACGCCGCGGCCGGGCATCGCGTCGACGGCGGCCTGCAGCTCGGCGCGGCGGTCCCCGACGTTGGACCCCAGCCCGAGGTACCCGATCCGCTCGCCGGCGAGCAGACGGTCCGTCGCGTCGGCGGGGCTCATCCGACCGGGGCCAGGAGCGAGATCTGCCGCGACTGGACGGCGAGCGTCCCGTCGGGGAGGAACACCGACGCGTCCTCGTCCACGAGGCCGCCGACCGCCGCGGGCGAGCGGTAGTGGCCGAGGACCGGCCCGTGCGGGAGCCCGGCGTCGGGGACGTCGCAGCGCACGTGGACGGTGAGCTCGATCGTCGGGGCGACCGCGGGCGCCGACAGCGCGTCGAACGCCGGCGGCCACCAGATGTCGGTGAAGAACACGAGCGCGGCGACGTCGATCCGCTGCGGCTCCGCCAGCGCGATCCACCCGCCGGTCTCGACCGCCGCGCCCGGCTCGGGCGGCCGGCCCGCGAACGGCACGCCACCGAGCTGCGGCGCCACCCGGACGCGCTGCACGATCGGGGGCATCTGCGGGAACGGGGCGATCCACCGCCCCGAGCGCCGGCGGTACGCGGCGGCCTCCACCGGCTCCGCGTCGGGGTCGGGCGGCGGGGCGACGTCCGGCATCGACGGACCCCACGCCGCCGCCTCGGCGAGGCCCGGGGCGGTGAACGCGGCGAGGACGGCGATCGTCTCCCGTCCCTCCTGGATCCCGGTCAGGCGGGCCGACGCCGTCCGTCGGCCGGCCCGGATGACGTCGACCCGCAGCTCGATCGGCCCGTTGCGCGCGCGTCGCAGGTAGTGGCAGGTGAGCGACCGCAGTCGCCAGGAGCCCTCGCCGGCCATCCGGGCGACGAGCGCCCGGACCGCGATCGCGGCGAGGTAGCCGCCGTTCGGTCCCGTCGGCGCGGACCAGTCGTCGTCGACGTCGCCCACGTACCGGCCGTCGGCGGTGGCGACGACCGCGGTCGCCCGCTCGAACGCCGTACGGACGTCCGGCCGCGGCGGCTCCGCCGTCGGGTCAGTCGACATCGCCGGCCCGCCACAGCTCGACCGACACCTCGTCCACCGGCAGCGCGATCGGGGGCTCCGGCTTCGTGCACTTCACCCAGACCTCCTCGGCGCCGTAGTCCGACACCATCCGGTCGGCGATCGCCGCGCAGAGGCGCTCCAGGGTGCGGTACGACCGCTGCTGGGCGATGAGGGCCACGAGCTGGCAGACCTCGCCGTAGTCGATGGTGTCCTCGACCCGGTCGGTGACCGTGGCGTCGCAGTCCCCGACGGCCAGGCGCAGGTCGACGAGGAGCCGCTGGCCGATCTCCCGCTCGGCGTCGGTGACGCCGTGGTGGGTGTAGAGCGACAGGCCGCGGATCTCGACGGTGATCTCGTCGCGGTCGTCCTCGTCGAGCTCGTCGTCGTCGTGGTCCTCGTCGTCGAACGGCGGCTCGTCGTGTTCCCCGGGCATGGCCGGGGACGGTAGTCGATCAGTCCCCGCGGGACGGTCCGTCCAGGACGTGGGCGGCGACCGCCAGCGCGTCGTGGACCGCGCCGACGTCGTGGACGCGGAACACGCTCGCCCCGGCGGCGAGGGCCAGGACGTTCGTGGCGACGGTGCCGGCGAGCCGCTGACGTGGGTCGTCGCGGCCCGTGATCCGGCCGAGGAACGTCTTGCGGGACGTGCCGACGACCACCGGGCGCCCGAGCCCGACGATCTCGTCGAGCCGGCGCAGCAGCGCGAGGTTGTGGTCGACGGTCTTGCCGAACCCGATCCCGGGGTCGACGTCGATCCGGTCCTCCGCGACCCCGGCGTCGACGACGGCGGCGACGCGCTCGCGCAGGTGCCGGGCGACGTCCACGACGACGTCGCCGTAGGACGGCGCCCGCTGCATCGTCCTCGGGACCCCCTGCATGTGCATGAGGCAGCAGCGCACGCCCGCCCCGGCGACGACGTCCGTCATGCGCGGGTCGTGGCGCAGGGCCGAGACGTCGTTGACGTACGTCGCCCCGACGTCGATCGCGGCGGCGGCGACCGACGCCTTGGTCGTGTCGACGGACAGCGTGACGTCGGGCAGCGCCGACGCGAGCGCGCGGATGACGGGCACGACGCGCCGCGCCTCCTCGTCGGCGTCGACCTCGGCCGCCCCGGGACGGGTCGACTCGCCACCGACGTCGAGGATCGTCGCCCCGGCGGCGGCGAGCTCGATCCCGTGGCGCACCGCCGCGTCGTGGTCGAACCACTCCCCGCCGTCGCTGAACGAGTCCGGGGTGACGTTGACGATCCCCATGACGGTGAACGGCCGGGCCATGCGCCGCAGGGTACGCCGCGATGGTCGCCGTCGCGGGCCGGGATGCCGAACGACCGACGGCGGCCGAGGGCCGCCGTCGCGCAGGTCGTGGGCGCCGTGCGGGTCAGGCCCGGCGGGGCGGTGCGGGGCCGTCGCCCGCGTCCATCGCGGTGCCGAGGCCCGGCCGCGGCAACGGCCGCGGGGTCGGACGCTCGGCCTGGCGCGGCTCGTCGGCGACCCCCGGCGCGGGCGGCAGCGTCGGCGGCTCGTCGTCGAAGACGTCGTCCTCGGCGCGGCCGTCGAGCAGCGCGAGGAACTGGTCGCGCTCGATCGTCTCCCGCCGCAGGAGGATCTCGGAGATCCGGTCGAGCGCCTCGCGGTGCTCGTTGAGCAGGTCGGTCGCGACCTGGTGGGCGCTCTCGACGATCCGGCGGATCTCGTCGTCGATCTCGCGGGCGATCTCGTCGGAGTAGTCCGGCTCGGACGCCATGTCCCGTCCGAGGAACGGCTGGCCCTGGTTGTGCCCGAAGACCCGCGGCCCGAGGCGCTCGCTCATGCCGAACCGCATGACCATCTGCTTGGCGCTGCTCGTGACCTTCTCGAGGTCGTTGGACGCGCCGGTGGTGATCTCGCCGAAGACGATCTCCTCGGCGGCGCGACCGCCGAGCGTCATCGCCATCTGGTCGAGGATCTGCTGCCGCGTGGTGAGGAACTTGTCCTCCTGCGGCATCGAGATCGTGTAGCCGAGCGCCTGCCCGCGACCGACGACCGAGATCTTGTGGACCGGATCGGCGTGCTCGAGGAAGTGCCCGACGAACGCGTGCCCCATCTCGTGGAACGCGGTGATCTCGCGCTCCTTGTCGCTCATCAGCCGGGTCTTCTTCTCGGGACCGGCGATGACGCGCATGATGCCCTCCTCCAGCTCGTGCTGGGTGATGAGCTTCTTGCCCGAGCGGGCGGCGAGGAGCGCGGCCTCGTTGACGAGGTTGGCGAGGTCGGCGCCGGTGAACCCGGGGGTCTGACCGGCCAGCGCCTCGGTCTCGATGTCCGGCGCCAGCGGCTTGCCGCGGGTGTGGACCTCGAGGATCTTCGCCCGGCCCTTGCGGTCGGGGCGGTCGACGGTGATCTGGCGGTCGAAGCGGCCGGGGCGCAGGAGCGCGGGGTCGAGGATGTCGGGCCGGTTCGTGGCCGCGATCATGATGATGTTGTCCTTCGCCTCGAACCCGTCCATCTCGACGAGGAGCTGGTTGAGGGTCTGCTCGCGCTCGTCGTGACCGCCGCCCATGCCGGCGCCGCGGTGGCGCCCGACGGCGTCGATCTCGTCCATGAAGATGATGCAGGGCGAGTTCTGCTTGGCCTGCTCGAAGAGGTCGCGGACGCGGCTGGCGCCGACGCCGACGAACATCTCGACGAAGTCCGAGCCGGAGATCGAGAAGAACGGCACCCCGGCCTCGCCGGCCACGGCGCGGGCGAGCAGCGTCTTGCCGGTGCCCGGAGGACCGAACAACAGGACGCCCTTGGGGATCCGCGCGCCGAGCGCCTGGAACTTCTTCGGGTTCTCGAGGAACTCCTTGATCTCGTGGAGCTCCTCGACCGCCTCGTCGGCGCCCGCGACGTCCCGGAAGGTGATCTTCGGCGAGTCGGCCGACAGGCGCTTGGCCTTCGACTTGCCGAACTGCATGACCTTCGACCCGCCGCCCTGGACGTTGTTCATGATGAGGAACCACAGGCCCAGGAAGAGCACGAAGGGCAACGTGTAGGCCAGGACCTGCCAGAGGCCCGACGTCCGCGACGACTTGATGTCGTAGCGGTCGATGTCCTTCTTCTGCTGCGCCTCGATGAGGGTGGCCTCCATCTGCGCGCCGTTGGCGGGGATGTAGCCGACCTCGAAGGTCTTGCTCGTGTCGTTCTTCAGCTCGACCTTGAGCGCGTTGCTCTTCGTCTCGACGAGGACGCTCTTCACCTCGCCGCGGTCGAGCATCCCGATGAACTCGCCGTAGGTGACCTTCTCCTTCGACTCGTCCTGGAACAACCGCTGGGCGAAGAACGCCAGCAGCAGGACGATGAGGATCGGGAAGAGGGCGCTCTTGAAGAACCGGCTCATGGGTGGGTGCCGCCTCGTCGACCGTCAGGGCGGTGGGAGCCGGGGGTCAAGCGTAGCAACGGGCGAACCCGCCCACGCCACGAGGCGGACGGCCGACCGGACGGACGGACGTGGCGCCCCGCCACTCGACCGTCCGGATCAGTCCGCGGCCGCGATCGCCTCGTCGGTCAGCGCGGCCACGTAGGGCAGGTTGCGGTAGCGCTGGGCGAGGTCCAGCCCGTACCCCACGGCGTAGCGGTCGGGGAGCTCGAAGCCGACGTAGCGGATCGGGAACTCCACCTCGCGGCGGCTCGGCTTCGTCAGCAGCGAGCAGATCTCGAGCGTGGCCGGCTCGCGCGAGCGGAGGTTGCGCAGGAGGTACTGGAGCGTCAGCCCGGAGTCGATGATGTCCTCGACGATGACGACGTGCCGCCCCTCGATCGGGGCGTCGAGGTCCTTGAGGATCCGCACGACGCCGCTCGAGCGGGTCGACGAGCCGTACGACGACACCGCCATGAAGTCGATCTCCACCGGCACCGTCAGCCGGCGCATGAGGTCGGCGACGAACGGCACCGCGCCCTTCAGGACGCAGACGAGCAGGATCTCGCGGTCGGCGTAGTCCGCGCTGATCTCGGCGCCGAGATCGGCGATCCGCGCCTGCAGCTCGTCGGCCTGGATGAGGATCTCGCCGATGTTGGGGTCGCGCACGGCGTGGGAGTCTACGCGCGCGTGCGGGGCGCACGGTCGCGCGCCGGCGTCGGCTCGCACCACAGCTCGCGACCGTCGGTGCGGATCCGCGCCCCGTCGCCGACGTCGAGCGCCGCCGGCCCGCCCCGCTCGAGGAGCGCGACGACGTCCTCGAGCCGCGCGCCCACCCCCGCGTGGGCTCCGGGGAGGGTCCGCTCGGCCGCGATGCGCAGGGCGCGACGGCCGAGCGCGGCCGGGGCGCCCCGCAGCCACGCGGCGTCGATCCGGGGCCCGGCCGGGGCATCCCGCAGGGCCCGCGCCGCCAGCGCCGTCAGGGCGTCGTCGTCCTCGCGGGCGAGCTCGGCGGTGCGGACGAGCGCCCCCACCGCCCGGCGGTCGACGTCGACGAGTCGGTCGAGCACGGCACGCACCCGGCCCCGAGGCGACGTGGGGTTCGACGGGTCGTCCCGCCACCCCAGGCCCCGGGCGCGGCACCAGGCGCCCGTCTCCCCGCGGGTGATCCCCGCCACGAGCAGCGGCCGCCACCGTCGGCGGTCCGGGTCGTCGCCACGGATGCCGGCCAGCGACCGCGCGCCGGGGGACGAGATCGCCCGCAGCAGCACCGTCTCGGCCTGGTCGGTCGTGGTGTGCCCGAGCGCGACGCGGGAGCCCGGGCCGCCCCACGCGTCGGCGGCCGCGAGGAGCGCGTCGGCGCGGGCCTCGCGCGCCCAGACCGCGACCGAGCCCGGCCCCGCGGGTCGGCCGGGCAGGCGGACGACCCGCAGCGCCACCCCCGTCGCGGAGGCGATCGCGGCGCAGTGACGGGCATCGGCGTCGGCGTCGTGGCCACGCAGCCCGTGGTGGACGTGGACCGCGAGCAGCGCCGAGGACCCGAGGAGCCGCGCGAGGACGTCGAGCAGGCAGACCGAGTCGCGCCCGCCCGACAGCCCGACGACGAGCGGCCCCCCGGGCGGATCGATCGCGCCGACGCGGTCGAGGACGCCCGCCGCAACCGTCACCGTGGACGACCCCGAAGACAACGGCGGCGGGGTCTCGAGGACCCCGCCGCTCGCGGGCGTCGCGGCCCGCACCGTCGGCCGTCGGCGCTCGTCCCGAGAGGGGCGGCGCCTCGCGGACGGTCTCCCGTCCACGCTCTGGCCTGAGGACTGTGGTTGACGTCAGTCATACCGCCTGGGGCGGTCCCCCGTCAAGGCCGGCCGGACGCTCGGCCTCGAGCGCGGCGACGCGGGCCTCGAGCGCCTCGAGCCGGGCGCCGAGGTCGGGGCCGTCGGTCGACCGGGTGAGCCGCCCGACCGCCTGCTGGACCTCGTCCACGAGCGCCCCGGCCTGCGCCGACCCGGCGGTGCCGAGCTCGTCGAACGCCGCCCGCATCCGCGTCAGCGCGCCCCCGAGCTCCTCCAGCACCGCGGACTGGGCGCGCACCCCGGTCGACCGTGCGCCCGAGATCCCGTCCTGGGTGGCGGACACGGCGTGGTCGACGGCCCGGCGGACGGCGTCGCGCCGCTGGCGGCGCGCGTCGCCCGTCCCCGGCCGGTCGGCGGACGGATCGACGGATGCGGGGGGCTCATCGGTCACGCGGTCCAGTCTAGGCCCGCGCCACCCGACTATCGTCACGCGGGCCGTGACGACGCCGCCCTCCCCGTCCCTGCCGCCGCTGCTCCGGCTCGTCAACCCGGTCGCCGAGCGCGCGATCGTCGTCGGCGACCCCGGCCGCGCCCTCGAGCTGGCCCAGTCGCTCCTGGAGCGCCCGCTGATGTGCAACCACCAGCGCGGCCTGTGGGGCTACACCGGAGCCTGGACCGCCGACGGCGGGCAGTTGACCATCCAGTCGCTGGGCACCGGGGCGCCCAGCGCGACGGTCGCGCTCGGCGAGCTGCACGCGGCCGGCGTGCGCCGGGCGGTCCGAGCGGGATCGGCGGTGGCGCGCCCCGGTCGGGCGACGCCGCCCGACGCGCTGCGCGTCGTCGCCGCGGCCTGGGCGACCGACGGGACGAGCCGGGCCCTCGGCGCGACCGGCGCGCAGCGCCCGGACGCGGGCCTGCTCACCCGCGCGCGCGCCGCGGGACTCGAGCCGGTGGAGATCGCCAGCGTGGACCTCCTCCCGGGCGAGCTCGGCGCCACGGCCGGCGACCTTCCGGACGAGGTCGAGGCCCTGGACCGGCAGACCGCCGCGGTCCTGGCCACCGCCGCGCGACTCGGCATCGCGAGCGCGGCCGTCGTGGCCTTCCCCGACCCGACCGACGAGGACGAGGATCGCCGGGCCGAGTGGTGGAGGGCCCTCGGCGAGGCGGCGGCCGCGATGCTCGCCTGAGCACGCCGGCGCCCGCCACGCCGCCGTCGACCCTCGCGAGCCGCCGTCGACCGACGGCGGGCCCGGTCGGCCCGCCGCGGAGCGACCGCCGGGGTCAGGCCGTCTCGCCGCCGGCGAGCCGCTGCTCGATCCGGTCGAGCTGCGCGGCGATGTCGCGCAGTCGCGTGTCGTCGCCGAGGTCGGACAGCCGGTCGTCGAGACGCTCCACGGCGTCCTCGATCGACTCGAGCCGCTGCGAGACGTTGCGGACGCGCCGCGTGAGCCGCTCGATGTCGGCGGCGGACGGGACGTTGAACGCCCCCATCGCGACCTCCTGCGCCTGCGTGGCCCGCTCGCGGACCTCCATCGCGCGCTTCGCCGCGCCGGTGACCAGCGGGCTGCTCAGCACGTCCTTGGCCATCTTGCCGACGGTCTCCTCACCGGCGCCACGTACACGGTGCAGGATGTCCTTGGACATGTCGGGGTCAGCGGGGTCGGGCATGGCGCGGTCTCCAGCGGTCGAGCACGTCGGTGCCGGACGGCACCCGTGGCGCGCACCCTAACCCGTGACGCGCCCCCCCGGCGCGGCGCGCGCACGGCAGGCGACGAGGACACCTCGTCCGGACGCATCGTCCCGACGTCGGCCACGGGTCCGACGCGAGCGTCGGTCGAGGGCGCGCCCGCCGACCGCCCGGGAGGGCCGGACCGCCCGTTGCGGCCGGGGCGGAGCGCCCGGATGCCGTGGTACTGTCCCGCGGACCGACGAACTCGGGCCCGGCCTCGCGGGCGCGGCGAGGAGATCTCTGAGAAACATGGCGTTGTCGAAGCGGAAGCTGCTGGTCGGACTCTCGACGGCCGGCGTGGTGGCCACCGGATTCGGCGCGACGGGGCTCGCCGGCGCCGACGTCCGCACCCTCGACGTCACGCTCCAGGGCGGCAAGGTCGTCCGCGTGACGGTCGACGCGCCCGCCGGCACGCCCGTCCAGCAGATCGCGCTGCCCGACATGGGCGCCCCGGTCATCCGGGTCGCCGAGGTGGGGGCGCCCGCGACGCCGCCGGCCGACCCGGCGACGCCCGACGCGACGGCGACCTCCACCACCGACGGGGACGCGACGCCCCCGGCCGGGACCGCGACCTCGCCGACGCCGCCGGCGTCCGCCGGCTCCCCCGACGCCGCCGCGTCGGCGCTGCGCCTGACGGACGACAGCGGCGGCGACGGACGCGAGGCCGCCAGGGCCGCCGGCGAGCGCGACGAGCGCGAGCGCGCCGCCCGTCGCGACGAGGCCGACGGCACGAAGGCCACCCGCGACGACGCGTCCGGCGCCACGACCGACGGCGACGACGAGGACGCGCCCGTCGAGGGTGGTGACGTCCCCCCGCGCGACGCCCCGGGGTTCTCGGAGGTGGTGCCGGGTCCGGCGGCGGTGGGGGTGCCGAACTTCTTCATCGACAAGTTCCGGATTCCGCCGTTCTTGTTGCCGATCTATCAGGCGGCGGGGATGCAGTACGGGGTGCGGTGGGAGGTGCTGGCCGCGATCAACGAGATCGAGACCGATTACGGCCGGAACCTGTCGGTGTCGTCGGCCGGGGCGTTGG
>Ga0172382_10000163_pt1 | contig 116128 bp, 110 predicted proteins | sample Leawel138RmetaG_FD_122245 | JGI IMG/M metagenome (GOLD analysis project Ga0172382, IMG submission 122245) | Leachate microbial communities from a municipal landfill in Southern Ontario, Canada - Leachate well 138R metaG | ecosystem: Engineered > Solid waste > Landfill > Unclassified | place... | reverse complement strand
TGCTGGTCGAGCTGTTCACCGAGCACGGCGCGGGCACCCTGATCCGGGCATGAGCGCGGGCCTGGTCACCGACCTCAGCCACGTCGACACCTGGCTGTTCGACCTCGACAACACCCTCTATCCGGCCTCCACAGGCTTCATGGCCGAGATCGAGGTGCGGATGACCGCCTATGTGCAGAAGGTCACCGGCCTGCCGACCGACGAGGCCTACGCCCTGCAGAAGCGGTACCTGGCCGAGCACGGCCTCACCCTGCGCGGGCTGATGGAGCACCACGGAGTGGACCCTGACGAGTTCCACGCCCTGTTCCACGACCTGTCGCTGGAAGCGCTGGCGCACGATCCCGACCTGGTGATGGCCATCGCCCGCCTGCCCGGCCGGCGGCTGATCTTCACCAACGCCGACAACATCCACGCCGAGCGCGTGTTGGAGCGTCTGGGCCTGCGCGACCTGTTCGAGGACGTGTTCCATATCGCCACCTTCGACTATACGCCCAAGCCCAGCCCGACGCCGTTCCGCCGGATGGCCGAGAACCACGGCGTCGAACCCGACCGCACCGCCTTCTTCGAAGACTCCGAGCGCAACCTGGAGCCCGCCGCCCAGCTCGGCATGACCACCGTTCTGGTGGGCCCGCATGCGCCCGCCGCGAACGCCCCTTTCATCAACCATCGCACCGAAGCCCTTCCGCCGTTCCTGATGACGGCGAAGCTCAAGGAGGCCCGATGACCACCGACCTGCAGCGCGCCATCGAATCCGCCTGGGAGCAGCGCGACACCGTCACCACCGGCACCAAGGGCCAGATCCGCGACGCCGTGGAGGTGACGCTCGAGCGGCTTGACGCCGGCGACCTGCGGGTGGCCGAGAACCGCAACGGCGAGTGGATCGTGAACCAGTGGGTCAAGCAGGCGATCCTGCTGTCCTTCCGCCTCAACCCCAACCGGCTGACGGAAGGGCCGACGCCCGGCCCCTACTGGGACAAGGTGCCCGGCAAGTTCGAGGGCTGGACGCCCGACCGCTTCGAAAGCGCCGGCTTCCGCGCCGTCCCCGGCTGCGTCGTCCGCAAGGGCGCCTACATCGCCCGCAACGTCGTGCTGATGCCCTCGTTCGTGAACATCGGCGCCTACGTCGACGAGGGGACCATGGTCGACACCTGGGCGACGGTCGGCTCCTGCGCCCAGATCGGCAAGAACTGCCACATCTCCGGCGGCGCCGGCATCGGCGGGGTGTTGGAGCCGCTGCAGGCCAACCCGACGATCATCGAGGACGACTGCTTCATCGGCGCCCGCTCGGAAGTGGCCGAAGGCGTCATCGTGCGCCGCGGCAGCGTGCTGTCGATGGGCGTCTACGTCACCGCCACCACGCCGATCGTCGACCGCAAGACGGGCGAGACCTGGACCGGCGAGATTCCGCCCTATTCGGTGGTGATGTCCGGCTCGCGGCCCTCGCCGCACGAAGGCCTGCCGTCCACCTACTGCGTCGTCATCATGAAGACGGTCGACGAACGGACCCGGTCGAAAACCAGCATCAACGAGCTACTGCGAGAATAGGTTAACGTTATTGCTGACCGGTGGAAACCGGCGGTCTTCCACCGGGAATATAGTTAATTGGGACGTCTCGCCATAATCTGAACAATAACCAACGGAACCTTGGAGGCTCAGGTCCGTTGGCATGCGCGTGTCTTCGAAAGCATTGCCGCGGAGCAGGTGGTTAATACTTCGTTAAGCCTTTGAGGGGCGCGCATGTTGATGACGGATCCTCATGACCTCACCGGCGGCCCGAACCGCAAAGCCGAGTCTGCCGGAGAGCCGGCGAACTGGACCGGAGCGCACGCCGACCCCACGCTCGCCGCGCGCTTCCTGTACCGTTGGGCGGGCCAGTTCTCCGCCGCCCTGGTGCGCATCCGCAGCCGCTTCGACGGCGACCTCGACCAGTACCTGCTCTACTTGGTGTTCGTGCTGCAGGAGATCTCGACGGCCAGCGGTAACGGCCGCCGCCGCGGCCTGAACGCCCTTAGCCTCTCCGAGATCACCCAGATCCCCCGCGAGACCGCCCGTCGCAAGCTGCTCACCCTGGCCCAGGCCGGCTACCTGCGGCGCGACGAGGAAGGCCTCTACTACCTCGGCGACGCCTACGGCGTGGACGAGGTGTTCGACGAGCTGAAGCCCCTCTGGGACATCGTCCGCCAGGAGCGCTGAACCGGGCGGCATCCTCACCTGCTCGTCCCGGCGAATGCCGGGACGAGCAGCGATCTGTTCGCCTGCAATGATTGATGGAGCGAGACGCGCGGGCTCAGCCGCCCTGCGCCCAGCGCCAGAGGTCGCGCACGGCGCGGGCGTCGGCGACGGCGTCGTCGCCGGACGGCGCGGGAAGACCCGCATAGGCCAGGCAGTCGGCGAGGGCGGCCGCTTCGCCCGGGCCGCCGACCTTGCCGCGCCCGACCCGTTTCTCGAACCGGCGGGCCGCACAATGCACGCCCGCAGCGGCCCGGCGGGCGCTGTCAGGCAGCAGGCCGGCCTGCAACCTCTTGTGGAATCCGATCAGCCGCGCGCCCGCGCAGACCTGAGTCGCCATGCGCTCGAAGGCCTCCGGAGATAGCGGCTCGGCGCCGACATTCGCCGGCGCCGAGCCGATGAGCGCCACCGGACTGGGGGCATGGGTATAGGCGCTCATCACGACTTCGCCGCGGCTGTCGACGAAGGCGTACTGGAGGACGTGATAACCACTACTCGACACGCCCATGGACCGTACGGCGAAGTAAATTTCGCCGAGTTCAGACACCCTACGCAATACGACCGGGCGGAAACTTCTTGCTTCGCCAAGTTCCTCCGTGTGCGACCGGCGCCTCCACGGAATTATGGCTTGATTGCGGCCGTATCCACCGAAAAGCGCGAACAAGTTCTTCCCTCTCCGCGCCCCTGTTTACTTGGCCATCATGCCGCACAGGAAGGCTCGCCTATAGAGCGAACCTCCCCACAATGAGGCAATCGTCAGGGTTATCGGACGAGGCCGAAAGGGCCTTCGAAGGGCGTCTCGAACCGGCCGCGCGAGCGCGGCGGGAAGGCCTCTCCGAGACCTCCCGCCGAGTCGCGGTCTGGTTGATGCCGCGGCTAGTGGGGCCGGCCGTCGCGGGTGATAGTCGTCCGGGCCCAGGGGGACGACCATGTCGATGTCGGGATAGTCGATAGGATCGGTCCCTGGCCGAGAGCGTGTCCCGACCTCCAGCAACCGCACCGGCCGATCCGAGCGGTTGATCAGATGGCGCCCGTCCGGATCGCCTGCCTTGAAACCCGCGCAGTCGCGGGGGCCGAGCGTCTCCTCGCCGGACTTGGTGACGCCGTGCCAGTGTCGCTGCGCGGACCAGGCGCCGGGCTCCAGGACGAGCAGGTTGACGCCGAACTGGCTGAGGCCCGCCGCATCGCCGAGGGCGCGGCGACCCCGCCCCTGGCAGGGCGCGTCGAAGGGCGACAGGTAGCGGCTGCCGCGGCGCTCGGACAGCGCGGCCACGTCGATCTTCTTCATGAGCGGTTTCCGGTCTAGGAAGCGCGAAGCTTACCGCAGGAACTGGCCCCGGGGACCTCCGTTGATCGACGCCGTCACCCTCACCCGCGAACTCGTCCGCCGCCCGTCGGTGACCCCCGCCGACGCCGGGGCCATGGACGTGCTGCAGCGCGAGCTCGAAACGCTGGGCTTTTCCTGCCGGCGGATGAAGTTCGGCGAGATCGAGAACCTCTACGCCCGCTACGGGACGCAGCGGCCCAACCTCTGCTTCGCCGGGCACACCGACGTGGTGCCGGTGGGCGACGAGGGCGCCTGGAGCGCCGGGCCGTTTGAGGCCCAGGTGGTGGACGACGTGCTGATCGGCCGGGGCGCGGTCGACATGAAGAGCGCGCTGGCCGCCTTCACCGCCGCGGCGGCTGCCGCCATCGCCGCGGGCCGGGTGCGCGGCTCGCTCTCGCTGCTGATCACCGGCGACGAGGAAGGGGTGGCCACCCACGGCACCAAGAAGGTGGTCGAGGCCCTGCAGGCCGAGGGCGAGGCGATCGACCACTGCATCGTCGGCGAGCCGACCAGCGCCGAGCGGTTCGGCGACATGGTCAAGATCGGCCGCCGCGGCAGCATCAATGTCTCCATCCGCGTCGAGGGGATCCAGGGGCACGTGGCCTATCCGCAGCGGGCGGCCAACCCGGTGCCGGTGTTGATCCGGCTGCTCGCCCGGCTGCAGGACAAGGTGCTGGACGAAGGCTACACCGGCTTTCAGCCGTCCAACCTCGAGGTGGTGACGGTGGACGTCGGCAACCCGGCCACCAACGTCATCCCGGCCGCAGCCACCGCCCGGCTCAACATCCGCTTCAATCCGGCCCACACCGGCGCCAGCCTCGCCGCCTGGATCGAGACGGAGGCCCGCATGGCGGCGGAAGGCTTCCCCGGCAAGGTGATCGTCACCCCGCAGATCAGCGGCGAGGCCTTCCTGACCGAGCCCGGCCCCTTCACCGACCTGATCCGCGCGGCGGTACGCGACGTGACCGGCGCCGACCCCGAGCTGTCGACCACCGGCGGCACCTCCGACGCCCGCTTCATCCGCGCGCTCTGCCCGGTGGTCGAGCTCGGCCTCGTGGGCAAGACCATGCACGCCGTCGACGAACGCGCCCCCGTCGCCGAGATCCGCCAGCTCCAGCAGGTCTATGAACGCCTCATCGCGCGGTATTTCGAGACGATGTGAGGAGCCTAAGTCAGGTGACAGGCAGGCCTGCGGCCAGCCAGTCACCAAAGGTCGCCGGTGACTGGTTGCGCGCAGCGCCACCTGTCACCCTTCGCCGCGGCTAGTACTCCACGCCGGTCAGATAAAGCCCGTGCGCCGGGGCGACGGGGCCGCAGGCTCTGCGGTCGCGGGCGGCGAGGGCCTCGGCGACCCGCTCGACGGGCCAGCGGCCGGTCCCGACCTCCACCAGGGTGCCGGTCATCGAGCGTACCTGTCGGTGCAGGAAGGAGCGGGAGGCGAACTCCAGCAGCACCGCCTCCCCCTCGCGGCGCACGCTGGCCAGGTCCAGCGTCTTCATCGGGCTCTTGGCCTGGCACTGCAGGTCGCGGAAGGTGGTGAAGTCGTGGTGGCCGACCAGCGCCTGCGCCGCCTCGTGCATCCGCGCCGTGTCCAATGGCTTCTTCACGTGCCAGACCCGGCCCTGGTCCAGCGCCGGCGGACTGCGGCGGTTGAGAATGCGGTAGAGGTAGCGCCGCCGGGTCGCCGAGAAGCGGGCGTGCCAGCCCCCGGGCGCCTCGGCCGCGTCGAGCACGGCGATCGGCTCGGGCACGAGGTGAGCGTTGATGGCGTCGCGCACCACGTCCGGCTTCCACGCCTTCTCGAGGTCGATGTGGATCACCTGGCCGGTGGCGTGCACGCCGGTGTCGGTGCGCCCGGCCGCCTGCAGCCGCAGGGTCTCGCCGCTGAACGCCTTCACCGCCCGCTCGATGGAGGCCTGCACGGTCGGCAGGTCGCCCTGGGCCTGGAAGCCGCGGTAGGGCCCGCCGTCGTACTCCAGCGTCAGCCGGTAGCGCGGCATCAGCCGAGCCTCGTGCCGGGCTTCAGCGGAAAGCCCCGCAGGAAGACCTCGACGTCCTGCGGCCCGCGCCCCTCGCGTTGCACCTTGAGCAGCCGCACCGCGCCCTCGCCGCAGGCGACGAGGAGGCCGTCGTCCAGCACCTCGCCCGGCTCCCCCCGCCCCTCTTCGACGCGCGACAGCAGCGCCTTGACGCGCACGCGGCCCTTCTCGCTCGGCGCTTCGAACCAGGCCCCCGGGAAGGGCGAGAGGCCGCGGATCTTGCAGTCGATCTCGGCCGCGGGCCTGGTCCACTTCAATCGCGCCGCACGAGCGCTGATCTTCCTGGCGTAGGTGACTCCCTCTTCAGCCTGGGGCGTCTCGACGACCCGGCCCGCTTCGATGGCCGCCAGCGTTTCGACCAGCAGCCGGGCGCCGGCCTCGGCCAGCTTGTCGTGCAGGGTCCCGGCGGTGTCGAGCGGCTCGATGGGCACGGTCACGCCGGCCAGCACCGGCCCCTCGTCCAGCCCCTCGGTCATGCGCATCACCTGCACGCCGGTGACCGCATCGCCGGCCATGATCGCCCGCTGTATGGGGGCCGCCCCCCGCCACCTGGGCAGCAGGGAGGCGTGCAGGTTGAAACAGCCGAGCCGCGGCGTCTCCAGAGTGTCGCGGGTCAGGATCTGGCCGAAGGCGACGACCACGGCCGCATCGAGGTTCAGGGCGCGGAACCGTTCGACTTCCTCGGGGCCCTTCAGCGAGGCCGGGGTGCGCACCATCAGCCCGCGGGACTCGGCGAAGGCGTGCACCGGCGAGGGCCGCAGCGCCTGGCCGCGGCCGCGCGGGGCCGGCGGCTGCGAATAGACGCAGGCGATCTCGTGGCCGGCGTCCAGCACCGCTTCGAGGGCGCGGGCCGCGAAGTCGGGAGTTCCGAGGAAGGCGAGGCGCATGGCGGTGCCTTTAGCCCGGCGCGGCCGGCGGTGGAAGGAACCGGCCGCCAAGCGGCGCCGTTGGGAAGGTCGAAGGGAGATCCACCATGCGCATCCTGATGATCGCCTCCGCGGCCGCCTTCGCCCTGTCGGCCGGCGCCTGCACCGAAGCCCAGCGCCAGGACGCGGGCGAGGAGGCCGCCCAGGCCACCGATGCGGCCGGCCGCCAACTGAAGGAGGCGGTGGAGAACGTCGACCTCGAGGCCGCCGCCGACAAGACCAAGGAAGTGGCCTCCAATGTCGGCGGCGCGGTCAAGGACGCCGCCGGCGACGTCAAGGAAGGCGTCGAGCGCGCCGGCGCCGAAACCCGCGACGAGGCTCGCGATGCGACGAACGACGCCCGGAACTGATCCTCCCTCCTCCCTTGAACGGGAGGAGAAATTTGGAAGACGATATCCCCGTCATCCCGGAGCGCCGCGCAGCGGACTCGTCCGGGACCCAGGCAGCGACGCCGCCCTTCTGGGTCCCGGCTCTGCGCTCCGCCTAGGCCGGGACGACGAACGGAGGGCTACAGGAAGGGATCAGGCCGCCTTGGCCTTCTTGACCTTCTTGATCGCCTGCTCGCGCTTCAGGCGCGAGAGGTGGTCGATGAAGAGGACGCCGTTGAGGTGGTCCATCTCGTGCTGGATGCAGACGGCGAACAGGCCTTCGGCGTCCTCCTCGACGGTCTCGCCCTGGTAGTTGAGGTAGCGCAGCTTAACCCGCGCCGGGCGCTCGACCTCGTCGTAGAATTCGGGGACCGACAGGCAGCCTTCTTCGTACGGCTGGGTCTCCTCGGAGGCCCAGAGGATCTCCGGATTGACGAAGTAGCGGGGCTGCTTCTCCTCGCCCTCGCGAGCCAGGTCCATGACGATGACCTGCTTGGGCACGCCGATCTGGATCGCGGCCAGACCGATGCCCGGCGCGGCGTACATGGTCTCAAGCATGTCGTCCATGAGCGCGCGCAGTTCGTCGTCGACGGTCTCGACCGGCTGGGACCTCAGCTTCAGCCGGGGATCGGGGACGGTCAGGATTTCGCGGATCGCCATGGCTGGCAGGTAGGTTAGCGGCTCTTCTCCGTCAAGGCGGCCGAGGGCTCCGGATCGGTCCCGATCACCTTGGAAAGCAGGCTCTTGCCGCGAGCCTCCAGCTCGCGCGGGGCGACCTCCAGCTCCACCGGATCGGGGATCTTCTTGGCCTGGTGGTCGGCGGCCAGCTGCTCGAACTTGCGCGCCTGCGGCAGCACCCGATCCTTCAGCGAGCCGACGAAGGCGTTGTACTTGCCGACCGCCCGGCCGAGCGCCGTCCCCAGGTCGTCGACGTGGCCCGCCATCACCGAAATGCGGCTGTAGAGGTCCTGGCCAAGCTTGGCGATCTCCTGGGCGTTCGCCGCCTGCTCCTCCACCCGCCAGCCGTAGACCACCGCCTTGCAGAGGGCGAACAGGGTGGTCGGCGTGACTACCAGCACCCGCCGGTCCATGGCCTCGGTCAGCAGTTCGGGGTTCTTGTCGAGCGCGGCGGCCAGGATGGCGTCGGAGGGCACGAACATCGCCACGAAGTCGGGCGAGGCGTCGAACTGGTTCCAGTAGGCCTTGGCCGACAGGCCCTGGATGTGGGCCCGCACGCTCTGCACGTGGCGGGCGAGGCAAGCCTCGCGGGCAGCCTCGTCGGCCGCCTCCAGCGACTCCAGGTAGGCGTTGCAGGAGACCTTGGCGTCGATCACGAACACCGCCCCGCCCGGCAGGCGCACGGTCACGTCCGGGCGGCGGCGGCCCTCCTCGGTGTCCGTCGAGGTCTGTTCATGGAAGTCAAAGTGGTGGTTGAGGCCGGCCGCCTCCAGCACGTTGCGCAGCGCCTGCTCGCCCCAGCGGCCCTGCACGCCCGCGCCCCGGCGCAGCGCCGCCGACAGCTTGCGGGCCTCCTCCTGGGTGGCGGTGGAGGCGGCCAGCAACTGGGCGATCTGGGCCTTCAGCCCGCCGGTCTCCTCGGCGCGCTTCTGCTCGACCAGGGCGACCTGCTCCTGGAACTTGGCCAGGGTCTCGGCGACCGGCTTGAGCTGGGCCTCCAGCCTCGCCTGGGCGAGCTGCTCGCGGTTGCGGAAGGTCTCCTCGGTCTGCTTGACCAGCGCCTCAGCGACGGCGCTGGCGGACTGCGCCGCCTGGGCCTTGAGCACCTCGGCCTGCTGGGCGGCCTGGCTCTCCAGCGCCTTGAGGCGGGCCTCTGCGTCGAGGGCGCGGGCCTTCATCTCCCAGGCGTGACCCTCGGCCGCGGCGGCGCGGCGGCGCTCGCTCCAGGCCCAGGCGATGGCGGCGGCGGCGACTAGCGCCAGTGCGGTCAGGGCGATGAAGACGGCCGCGTTCATGCTCCGTTCCATAGCCGGAGTCGGCGGAATGCGCCACCCGGCGCGTCGCCTCAGGCGGGGCGGCGGGCCCGCAGCGCCTGGACGATGGTGCCGTCGTCCAGCCAGTCGAGCTCGCCGCCGACCGGCACGCCGCGGGCCAGCATTGTGACCGAGACGCCGGTCCCGGCCAGCCGTTCGGCGAGGTAGTGGGCGGTGGTCTGGCCGTCGACCGTGGCCGGCAGGGCGAGGATGACCTCGCGCACGCCCTCGTTGGCCACCCGGCCGACCAGCCGCCCGATGCGCAGGGCGTCGGGGCCGACCCCGTCCAGCGCCGACAACAGGCCGCCCAGCACGTGGTAGCGGCCTCGGAAGGCGCCCGCCCGCTCCATCGCCCACAGGGCGCCCACCTCCTCGACGACGCAGATCAGCGAGCCGTCCCGCCCGGGGTCGGCGCAGATGGCGCAGGGATCGCGGGTGTCGAGCGAGCCGCAGACGCTGCAGGTCTTCACACGCGCGGCGGCGTCCGCCAGCGCCTCGGAGAGCGGGGCCAGCAGCTGGTCGCGCCGCTTGAGCAGCGCCAGCGCCGCCCGCCGCGCCGACCTCGGCCCCAGCCCCGGCAGCTTCGCCAGCAGCGATATCAGCCGCTCGATCTCAGGTCCCGCCGACGCCGCCAAGTTCGCTCCGATCTCGTGTCCGCACCTGATCGAGCACAAGCCGCGGCCGTCTGTCGAGGGGGTGGTGCGCAGGCGATGAGGTGTCGCGGCTTCGTCCCTCTCCCCTTGCGGGAGGGGGCGGCGCTCGGAGGGTGTCGGCCGAGGGGTCGCTCCGCGCTGTCAGCATGTGGATCCACGAGCGGAGGCCTGCGCCACCCCTCCTCCGACCCGCTGCGCGGGCCGACGCGATCGCAGAGCCTAGAACCCCAGGCCGGGGAGGCCCATGGCGCCGAGGGGGCCGGCGGCTTCGCGCATCAGTTCGGCCTGCTTGGCGTCGAGCTTGCGCTTGGCGTCGGCGTGGGCGGCGACGATGAGGTCGGAAAGGACTTCGCCCTCACCCGGGGCGAGCAGGCTCTCGTCGATCTTCACCGCGGACAGCGCGCCGGCGCCCTGCAGCGTGACGGCGACCATGCCGCCGCCCGAGGTGCCCTCGACGGTCAGTTCGGCGATCTTGGCCTGGGCCTGGGTCAGCTTCTGCTGCATCTCCTGGGCCTGCTTCATCAGGGCGTTCAGGTCCTTCATGGGCCTAGTCCTCGTCTTCGCTGTCGGCGTCGTCGCCGGCGTCCGCCGCCGGCTGGGGGGCGGCGAGGGTTCGCACGCCCAGGATCTCGGCGCCAGGGAAGGCTTCCATCAACTGGCGGATGAACGGGTCCTGCTCCACGGCGGCCAGGGCCTCGCGCTCCTCGCGCTTCTGCCGCTCCCACAGGCTCTCGGCCCCGCCGCCGCCCTGGGCGGCGATCAGCCAGGGCTGGCCGGTCCAGTTGCGCAGCTTGGTGGCGAGCCGCTGGATCAGGCCGGCGGGCGCGCCCGGCGCCGGCTCGAACTCGATGGCTCCGGGCCGGAAGCTGATCAGCCGCACGAAGCGCTCGACGTCGAGGCGCAGGGCGATGTCGCGCTTGGAATCGATGAGGGCGATGACATCCTCGAACCGCTGCAGGTTGGGCGCGCTCTCGGCCTGCGCCGGACGCGGCGCGGCCTGGCGGGCCACGGCCGAGGCGCCGCCGCCTCCGCCCTGGTGGATCCCCCCGCCGCCCCCGCCGGACGGGCCGGGGCCGCCGACCGGCGACTCGCCCGACTGCAGACGCTTCAGCGCCTCCTCGGGGCCGGGCAGGTCGGCCGCATAGGCGAGCCGGATCAGCGCCATGTCGGTCGCGGCCGCCGGATCGGGCGCGCGGCGCACCTCGTCGTAGGCCTTCAGCAGCAGCTGCCAGATGCGCGAGAGCACGCCCGCCGAAACGGCCGCGCCCACCGCCGCCAGCCGCGCGGCCTGTTCCTTGGGCAGGGTCAGCGCCTGGGGCCCCACCGCCTTGGCGACCGAGGCGCCGTGGCAGTGCTCCAGAAGGTCCAGCATCACCTGACCCGGGTCGGCGCCGTAGCCGTAGAGGGTGCGGAAAGTCTCGATGGCTCCGCCGGCCTCGCCGCGCATCACCTGCTCGAACAGGCTGATGGTCTGGGCGCGGTCGGCCAGGCCCAGCATGTCGCGGATGGTGGCGGCGGTGACCGTCTGGCCGGCCTCGGCCTGCACGATGGCCTGGTCGAGCAGCGACTGGGCGTCGCGCACCGAGCCTTCGGCGGCGCGGGCGATCAGCATCAACCCCTCGACCTCCACCCGCGCGCCCTCGCGCTCGCAGATCATCTCCAGGTTCCTGACGATGACCTCCGGCTCGACCCGACGCAGGTCGAACCGCTGGCAGCGGGAGAGGATAGTCACCGGGACCTTGCGGATCTCGGTGGTGGCGAAAATGAACTTGGCGTGCGGCGGCGGCTCTTCCAGCGTCTTCAGCAGCGCGTTGAACGCCGCGGTGGAGAGCATGTGCACTTCGTCGATGATGTAGACCTTGTAGCGCGCCTCGACGGGCGCATACCGCACGCCGTCGAGCAGCTCGCGCATCTCGTCCACCTTGGTGCGGCTGGCGGCGTCGAGTTCGAGCACGTCCATGTGACGCCCCTCGATGATCGCCCGGCAGTGGCGGCCCTCCTGGGCCAGGTCCAGCGACGGCTCGTGGACGGTGTCGGTCTCGTAGTTCAGCGCCCGGGCGAGCAGCCGGGCGGTGGTCGTCTTCCCCACCCCGCGCACGCCGGTGAGCATGAAAGCGTGGGCGATGCGCCCCGACGCGAAGGCGTTCTTCAGCGTCCGGACCATCGCCTCCTGGCCGAACAGGTCGTCGAAGGTCCTGGGCCGGTACTTGCGGGCGATGACCGTGTAGGCGGCGGCCTCGGCAGGCGCCGGCGCGGCCGGCGGCGCGCCGAACATGTCCGCGGTGTTGGGATCACGCTCGGGCTGTTCGGGTTCGAGCGTGAGGTCGTCTTCGGCCATCTTGGACAGGGAAAGAATGGGTGGAGACCGGACGACGACCCGGAGCGGAACTCGTTACGGCTGCTTCCTTCCGGACCTGACCGGGTTGGCGAGGGCCCCGCCCGTCGCCGATCTCCGCCTCCTATATCGCGGCTGGGCCGTCGGATCGCAAGCGCGGCAGCGCACCGCCGTGCGAACGGCGCCTGCGGCGGAGACTTCCCAGGCAGCTCTGCTGCCGCTAACCGTTCGTCCCCGATCGTTCGGAGCACCGCATGCCGCTCAAGGCCTTCATGAACACCTTCGCGGGCAACCCGCTGAACCGCGCGAGCGAGCGGCGCGGCGACGAGGCCTGGCTGGCCGAGAAGCTGGACTCGCCCGACTCGCTGGCGGTGGCGATATGGAACGGCCGCCCGCTGGTCGAGAAGGCCGAGGACGGCGGGCTGCAGCTCGCCTACATCCCCGCCCGGATGGCCGACAAGATGACCGGCGGCATGGAGCGGCTGCTGTTCATGGGCCTGTGGAAGGAGACCGCCGTCTGGGCCGTCGACCTGGAGGGCGGGACCGACCCGGCCGAGGGCGAGCTGCAGGGCCTGGGCCGGTTCGAGGATCTGCGCCAGATCGCCCTGCGCCTGCCGGAGGCCGAGGCCGCCATCGCCGCCACCGCCAAGCAGATGTTCGAATGGCGCCGACGTCACCGCCACTGCTCGGCCTGCGGGACGGTCAGCGAGGTGGTGGACGGCGGCTGGAAACGCAGATGTCCGGCCTGCGAGGCCGAGCACTTCCCGCGCACCGACCCGGTGGTGATCATGCTGCCCTTCCACGGCGAACGCTGCATGTTGGGCCGCCAGGCGGCCTGGCCGCGCGGGATGTACTCGGCCCTGGCCGGCTTCCTGGAGCCCGGCGAGACCATCGAGGAGGCCTGCGCCCGAGAGCTGATGGAGGAGGCCGGGCTGAAGGCGGTGGAGGTGAAGTACCACTCGACCCAGCCCTGGCCCTATCCCTCGTCGCTGATGATCGGGCTGATCGCCGAGGTCGAGGACGACCAGGCCGCCCCCGACCAGACCGAGCTGTCGGAAGTGAAATGGTTCACCAAGGAGGAGGCCCGCCGCCTGCTCGCCGGCGAGTACGAAGGCGCCTCCGCGCCCGGCCGCATGGCCATCGCCCACCAGCTGATCAAGGCCTGGGCGGAGAGCTGACGAGAGCTGACGTAGGCCTTCTGCCAACCAGTCACCAAAGCCGGCCGGTGACTGGTTGCGCGCAGCGCTACCTGTCACCCTCCCCCGTCACCCCCGCGTGCGGAACGGGTCGGCGGGATAGACCCCCAGGATCTCGAACCGCTCGGAGAAGAACTGCAGCTCCTCGAAGGCGCGGGCGACGCCGCGGTCTTCCGGCCGGCCGTCGACCTCGGCGTAGAAGAAGGTCGCCGTGAAGGTGCCGTTCTCCATGTAGCTCTCGAGCTTGGTCATGTTCACGCCGTTCGTCGCGAACCCGCCCAGCGCCTTGTAGAGGGCGGCCGGCAGGTTGCGGACGCGGAAGACGAAGCTGGTGATGCAGGGCGCGGTGAACGGCGGCGGCGGCGGGTCCTTCTCGCCGGTCATCACCAGGAAGCGCGTCGTATTGTGCCGCTCGTCTTCGATGTCGCGCAGCAGGATCTCGAGGCCGTAGATCTCGGCCGCCAGCGCCGGGGCGATCGCCGCGCGGGTCGGGTCAGGCCGCTGGGCGAGCATGCGCGCAGCGCCGGCGGTGTCGCCCACCGCCTCGGTCTCCAGCCCCAGCCGCCGGATGGTGCGGCGGCACTGGGCCAGCGCAATGGCCATGCTCTGGACGGTCTTGACGTCCTCCAGCTTCACACCCGGGTTGACCATCAGCTGGAAGCGGATCGGCTTGAACCGCTCGCCGATGATCTTCAGGCCGGAATTGGGCAGCAGGTGATGCACGTCGGCCACCCGACCGGCGATGGAGTTCTCGACCGGGATCATGCCGAGCTGGCATTCGCCCATGCGGATCGCCTCGAAGGCGTCGTCGAAGGCGGCGTAGGGAACCGGCTCGTAGTCCGGGAAGGCGGCGAGGCAGGCCTCGTGGCTGTTGGCCCCGAGTTCGCCCTGAAAGGCGATGCGCTTGGCGCTCATGCCAGCTCCCTTGCGTGGGCCCGCGCCCGTTCGAGATCGGAGGGGTTGTCGACGCTGATCGGCGCCTCGTCGATCTTGGCGACCCAGATGTTCATGCCGAGCTCAAGCGCCCGCAGCTGCTCCAGTCGCTCGAGCTTCTCCAGCGGCGAGGGCTCGGCGGCGCAGAACCGCTCGAGCGCCTCGCGGCGGTAGCCGTAGATGCCGTGGTGCAGCCACACCGGCGCATCGCCGTAGAGCACCGAGCGGGTGAAATAGAGCGCCCGGCCGGTGCGCCCGTCGGGGCCCCAGGAGACCACCGCCTTGGGAATGTCCGGGTTGCTGCGCTCGGCCGGGTCGGCCTGGGCCACCACGATGGTCGAGATGTCGCACCCCGCCTGGACGGCGAGCAGCTCCACCGGGGCGGCGACCGCCTCGCGCGCGACGAAGGGGATGTCGCCCTGCAGGTTCAGCACCACGTCGTGCCGGCCCGCCGGATCGAGGGTCTTGAGCGCCGCGAGGATGCGGTCCGAGCCCGAGGGCAGCGCCGGGTCGGTCAGCACCGCCGTGCCGCCCGCGGCCTCGACGGCCTGGACGATTTCGGGATCGCCCGCGGCCACCGCCACCGGGCCGACGCCCGCGGCCTCGGCGCGGCGCAGCACGCGCACGATCATCGGAAGACCCTCGATATCCGCAAGGGGCTTCCCGGGCAGTCGAGTGGCCGCCAGACGGGCCGGGATGAGGACGATAGGGTTCATGGCTGGTTGCACCTGGGCCGGTAGCGTGTAAGAGACGCCCACGCAACATGGGGCGGGGGATTCCCGCGCGTGCGCCGGCCATGCCGCCGGCCGATCAGAGGGTCGGGTTTCAGGAAGATGGACCTTACGTTCAACAAGGTCGCCGGCGCGGTGCTCGCGACGGGGTTGGCCCTGGTGGGCCTGCGCGAACTCTCCAACGGCGTGTTCGCCACGCATGAGGTGGAGAAGCCGGGTTACGCGATCGCGATCGCCGAAGAGACCGGCGGGGGTGCGCCCCAGGCCGAGCTGCCGCCGGACTGGGGCACGGTGATCCCCGCCGCCGACCTGGCCGCCGGCCAGGCCGTGTTCGCCAAGTGCACCAGCTGCCACAACATCACCCAGGGCGGCGCCAACGGCACCGGCCCGAACCTCTGGGGCGTGGTCGGCGCCAAGCCCGGCGTGCACGCCGGTTTCGCCTACTCGCAGGCGATGGTCGACCACGGCAACGCCGTCGGCGTCTGGAGCTGGGACGAGCTCGACGCCTTCATCAAGGCGCCGCAGAAGCACGTCTCCGGCACCAAGATGACCTTCGTCGGCGTCAAGAAGCAGGAAGACCGCGTCAACCTGATCGCCTGGATGGCGCAGCAGGGCGGCACCCTGGCGGTTCCGCCGCCGAAGCCGCCTGAAGCCGCGCCGGCCGAGGAGGCCCCGGCCGAGGGCGAAGCGGCTCCGGCCGAGGGCGAAGCCGCCCCTGCCGAAGGCGAGGCCGCGCCGGCCCCGGAAGCCGCCCCGGCGGCCTAAGGGCCTCTAAAAGAGCCGGCGCCAGGCCGTCGGCTCTCCATAGATCTGGCGATTCCTCTGCAGCGCCGACTCCAGCGGGTCGGCGCTGACCGCCATGGCGGCCGAGTTGGCGTGCAGCACGCAGTCGGCCGACAGCCCCAGGGCCACGTGCCCCTTCCAGAACACCAGGTCGCCACGGCCGAACGCCTCGCGCGGGATGGGCCGGCCGAGCACCGCCGCCTGCTGATCGGAATCGCGCGGGCAGGCGCGGCCGCAAGCCTGCAGCGCCTGCAGGATCAGCCCCGAGCAGTCGACGCCCAGCGCCGAGCGTCCGCCCCACAGGTAGGGCGCGCCTGCCATCCTCTCCGCCACGGCGACCGGGTCGATCTCGAACCAGCCGACCGGGGCCAGCGCCCCGGCCACGAACCAGCCGGCCCCCGCCGCCTTCAGGAAACGGCCGTCCCGCCCCTCTTCACAGAGCAGCGAGCCCAGCACGAAGGGGCCCGTCGCGGGCGAACGGACGTCGGGCTCGGCGTAGGCATGGGCGAGGGGGACTGCGATTCGGTAGGTCGGCCGCGCGGTCTCGGGGGCGAGCTGCGAGACATCCACCCAGCCGACATAGCCATCGCGCGGGGCTTGGCCCCAGGCCCACCCGTCCGCCGTCTCCAGGACCAGGAACCGCTCGCCGAACAGCAGCTGGTCGCGCTGTTCGGCGGCCTCGGAGGGTCTGGCGCGGATCGCCACCAGCGGGACGGCGCCGACCATCGACTTCGGATCGACGTAGCGCGCAGCGGGGACCAGCCCCTCGAGCCAGCGGGCGGCCAGGTCCGGCCGGGCCGCGGTCGTGCGCGCGTCGGCCGTCAACCGAACCGCTCTTTGAGCATCCGGTAAAGGGCGCGGGCCCCCTGCACCTCGGCGCCCGCCGGCCAGCCGGGGCGGCCCCGCGGATTCCAGGCCATGATGTCGAAGTGCGCCCACGGCCCCTGTGGGGCGAAACGCTGCAGGAACAGCGCCGCGGTCACCGAACCGGCCTGAGCCCAGCCGTCGGGGTCGTTCTTCAGGTCGGCGATATCGGAATCCAGCGCATCGCCATAGGCCTTCCAAAGCGGCATCCGCCACAGGGGGTCGCCGACCGCCGTGGCCGCCGCCGCGATCTGGCCGGCAAGGTCCTCGTCATCGGTGAAGAAGGGCGGCAGCTGCGGGCCGAGCGCCGCCCGCGCCGCGCCGGTCAGGGTAGCCATGTCGATGGTCAGTGCGGGCTCCAGCTCAGCGGCGCGGGCCAGGGCGTCGGCCAGAATCAGTCGGCCCTCGGCGTCGGTGTTGCCGACCTCGATGGACAGCCCCTTGCGCGAGGCCAGCACGTCGCCCGGACGCATGGCGTCGCCGGAGATGGCGTTCTCGACCACCGGCACCAGCACCGCCAGCCGCACCGGCAGGCGCGCGGCCATCACCATGCGGGCGAGCGCCAGCACGTGGGCCGCCCCGCCCATGTCCTTCTTCATGAGGCGCATGCCGGCCGAGGGCTTGATGTCGAGGCCGCCGGTGTCGAACACCACGCCCTTGCCGACCAGGGCGACCAGCGGCGCGCCGGCCTCTCCCCAGTCGATCTCGATCATCCGCGGGGCGCGCTCGGCCACGGCGGCCCGTCCGACCGCGTGCACGGCCGGATAGTTGGCCTCCAGCAGCCCCTCGCCGACGATGACGGTGATGCGGGCGCCGTACTGCTCGGCGATCTCCCGGGCGATAGTCTCCACCTGCAGCGGGCCCATGTCGTTGGCCGGGGTGTTGATCATGTCGCGGGCCAGGGCGCAGGCGTGGGCCAGGTGGCGCACCTCCTCGGCGTCGCAGCCCTCGGCGACGAGCCGCGCACGCTCGCCGGGCTTTTTCTTGTAGCGGTCGAACCGGTAGCTCCCGAGCGCGAAGGCCAGAGCCGCCTGCTCGCGATCGAGACCGGCGGGGGCCTGAGCGATCCGGTAGTCGCCACCCGGCAGCCTGGCGGGCAGCGCGCGAAGGGCCATCGGGTCGAGCGGAGCGTCCGCCGGCCCCAGGCCGAACACCACGTGCTGCAGTTTGCCGTCCTCGCCGGGGACCAGCAGCGCCTGGCCGGCCTTGGCCTTGAACTCGGCGGTTTCGGCGAAGGCGCGGACGAAGGCCGGCGCGGCGTCGAAGTGCGCGCCGAGCTCGGTCTCGTGCAGCAGGTGGACGGGGACCGTGGGGCCTTCGGCGGCGGAGAGGATGACTTCGGTCATGATCACTCGTGGGGGACGGGGGCGCGGCGGAGGCCGCCGGTTATGCTTAACGGTTCCTTTAAGCGACGCAGCCGAGGGTAGGCCAACTCGCCGTCCGGAGGCAGTCATGTGTCGCATGTCGGCGTTCGCCGCAACCGCCCTCGCCGCCCTGCTGGCCCTCCAGGCCGCACCTGCCGAGGCCGGCCTGTTCGGGAAGAAGGACAAGGCCGAAAAGGCCGAGACCGCCCGACCGGCCGCCGGCGTGCAGACCGCCGCGCCCCAGGCGCCGCCGCGCGCGACGCCCGAGGAGCGGGCCGCCATCGAGCGGATGGATCCCCTCGCCCGCGCCGCCTTCTGGGCCCGCGAGTACGACCGCGACCCGACCGACGCCGAGGCCGGCGTCGCGCTGGCCAGGGCGCTTCGGGCCATGGGCCGCAACGACGAGGCGGCGAACACCGCCCAGCGGCTCGTCAGCCTGACGCCCAACCACGTCGAGGGCCAGCTCGAGCTGGCCCGCGCCCACATCGCCCGCGGCCAGGGCTTCTACGCCATCGCTCCCGCAGAGGCCGCCGCCGCGCTCACGCCCAGGGACTGGCGACCGGTCTCGTTGCTGGCCATCGCCTACGAGCAGGCCCAGCGGCCGGACGAGGCGCTGGCCGCCCACCGGCGGGCGCTGGCGCTCGCCCCGCAGAACCCCGCCGCGATGACCAACCTGGCCATGTTCCTGGCCGCCTCCGGCCAGACGGCCGAGGCCGAACAGCTGCTGCGCAGGGCCGCCGCCCTGCCCGGCGCCGACATCAGGGTGCGCCAGAACCTGGCTCTGGTGCTCGGTCTGCAGGGCCGGTTCGACGAGGCCGAGCGGCTGGCCCGCCAGGACCTGCCGCCCGAGTTGGTGGCCAACAACATGGCCTATCTGCGGGCGGTCGCCGGGACCGGCGCGCCCTCGACCCGCAACTGGGACGCGCTCAGCCAGGCGCAGTAGCGGCTCAGGCCGCCTGCGCCGCCGCTGCCGCGCCCGCTCCGGCCTCGGCGGCAGGCCGCGGGTTGGAGAAGGTCATCACCCCGTCGTCGATGGGCGAGAAGCGCAGGGTGATCAGGTCCAGGGCGTAGTTCTGGTGCAGCTTCCAGGGCCCGCGGGCGCCCTGCTTCGGAAAGCTGTCGATGGCCCGCTGAACGTAGCCGGAGGTGAAGTCGAGCCAGGGCAGGCGCGGCATGTCGGGATCGCGGTTACGCGCCGTCGCCTGCCGCATGCCGGTGCGCTCCATGTGGTTCAGCAGGCGGCAGACGTAGTCGCACGTCAGGTCGCACTTCAGCGTCCAGGAGGCGTTGGTGTAGCCGAAGGCCGAGGCGAGGTTCGGCACGTCCTCGTACATCATGCCCTTGTAGCCGAGCAGCCGGGACGGCTCGACCGGCGCGCCGTCGACCGCGATTGCGACGCCGTTCAGCACCTCGAGCTTCAGGCGGTGGCGGTGACGATGATATCGGCCGAGAGCTCTGCGCCCGACTTCAGCTTCAACCCGGTCTCGGTGAAGGTCTCGATGTGGTCGGTCACCACCGAGGCGGCGCCTGACCGGATCGCCTTGAAGAGGTCGGAGTCCGGCGCCAGGCACAGCCGCTGGTCCCAGGGATTGTAGTGCGGCGCGAAGTGGGTCTCGACGTCGTAGTCGGGCCCGAGCTCGGCGCGGACCATGTCGATGATCCGCTTCTTCACCGCCTCCGGCTTCTTCCGCGCCGTACGGAAAAACCACATGCCGAACAGCACGTTGCGCCAACGGACGATGTCGTATGCCAGCTTGCCCGGCAGCTTCTCGCGCAGCCGGTTGGCGAAGGCGTCCTCGGCCGGGCGCGAGACCACATAGGTCGGTGAGCGCTGCAGCATGGTCACGTGGGCCGCGGTCTTGGCCATTTCCGGGACCAGAGTGACGGCGGTCGCGCCCGAGCCGATCACCACCACACGCTTGCCGGCGTAGTCGAGATCCGCCGGCCAGGCCTGGGGATGGACGATGCGGCCTTCGAACCGCTCGGTCCCCTCCCAGTGGGGCGTATAGCCGCCCGCGTAGCTGTAGTAGCCGCCGCACAGGAACAGGAAGTCGCAGGTGAAACGGACCGGGACCTTACCCTCGCCGTCGGTGCGCTCGGCCTCCACGGTCCAGGCCGCATCCCTGGTGGACCAGCTCGCGCGGACGACCTTGTGGCGGAAGCGGATGTGGCGGTCGATCCCGGCCTCGCGCGCGGTCTCGCGCACGTAGTTCAGGATAGACGGCCCGTCGGCGATGGCCTTGGCCTCGGTCCACGGCCGGAATGCGTAGCCCAGGGTGTACATGTCGCTGTCGGAGCGGATGCCCGGATAGCGGAACAGGTCCCAGGTGCCGCCGATCGCCGCGCGCCCCTCCAGGATGGCGAAGCTGCGGTTCGGACACTTGCGCTGCAGGTGGCGGGCGGCGCCGATGCCCGAGAGCCCGGCGCCGACGATCAGCACGTCGAAATGTTCCATCGGATCGTCACCCTACAGCCGTAACCAAGATATTTCGCACGCTTGGTCGGGGCGCCCCATAGTGGCGCGTCCTAAGGACGAGAGGCCCCCGACCGATGCTGTACGCCATCCTTTGCTACGACTCCGAGGACGTAGTCGGCGCCTGGACCAAGGAAGAGGACGAGGCCGCCATCAAGCGGCTGGAAGTCGTCGAGGAGAAGCTCGCCCGCCAGGGGCGGTTGGGGCCGGTCGCGCGGCTGATGCCGACCACCGCGGCGACCACGGTGCGTAAGGGGCGCGAGGCGATGATCATCGACGGGCCCTTCGCCGAGACCAAGGAACAGCTGCTCGGCTTCTTCATCGTCGACTGCGCCTCGCTCGACGAGGCCATCGAGACGGCGAAGGAGCTGGGTCGCGCCTCGAGTTCGGCCGGCGCCTACGAGGTGCGGCCGCTGATGGTGTTCAAGCCGAACGACGTGACGCGGACGGACGAGGTGCGTGCATGAGCGACATGGCCTGGATCGATGCGGCGCTGACGTCGGCGCGTCCCCAGGCCGTGGGCGCGCTGCTGCGCTACTTCCGCGACCTCGACACCGCCGAGGAAGCCTACCAGGACGCCTGCCTGCGGGCGCTGAAATCCTGGCCCCGCAACGGACCGCCGCGCGACCCGGCGGCGTGGCTGATCATGGTCGGCCGCAACGCCGGCATCGACGGCGTGCGCCGCCGCGGCCGCCAGGAGGCGCTGCCGCCGGAGGAGGCGATCTCCAACCTGGACGACGCGGAGGGCGCCGCGGTCGAGCGAGTGGACGCGGCCGATTATCGCGACGACGTCCTGCGCCTACTGTTCATCTGCTGCCACCCCGAGCTGCCTGCCACCCAGCAGATCGCGCTCGCTCTGCGCATCGTCTCGGGTCTGTCGGTCCGCCAGATCGCCCGCGCCTTCCTGGTCAGCGAGGCGGCCATGGAGCAGCGGATCACCCGCGCCAAGGCGCGCATCGCCAGGGCCGAGGTGCCGTTCGAGACCCCCGGCGCCGTCGAACGCAGCGAGCGGCTGGGGGCGGTGGCGGCGATGGTCTACCTGCTGTTCAACGAGGGCTATTCGGCCAGCTTCGACGTCGCCCAGGCCAAGGCGCCGCTGTGCGAGGAGGCGATCCGCCTGTCGCGCCTGCTGCTGCGCCTGTTCAAGACCGAGCCCGAGATCATGGGGCTGACCGCCCTGATGCTCCTGCAGCACTCCCGCGCGGCCGCCCGCTTCGACACCGAGGGTCAGGTCGTGCTCCTGGGCAACCAGGACCGCCGCCTGTGGAACCGCAAGCTGATCAGCGAGGGACTGGCCTTGATCGACAAGGCGATGCGCCACCGCCGGCCCGGCCCCTACCAGATCCAGGCGGCCATCGCCGCCCTGCACGCCCGCGCCGAGCGGCCGGAGGACACCGACTGGACCGAGATCGACGCGCTCTACGCCGCCCTCGAGCGGGTGCAGCCTTCCCCGGTGGTGACGCTGAACCGGGCGGTCGCCGTGGCCAAGGTGCGCGGCCCCGAGGCGGCCCTGGCGATGGTCGAGCCGCTGGAGAGCCAGCTCTCCGGCTATTTCCACTTCCACGGCCTGCGCGGAGGCCTCCTGATGCAGCTCGGCCGGGCCGCCGAGGCGCGCGAGGCCTTCAACCGGGCCATCGCGCTGGCCAACACCGCCGCCGAGGCGGCCCATATCCGCATGCACCTCGACCGGCTCGCAGGCGCGCGCTGAGCCGCCCCTCACCGCAGCAGAGGAAAAGGGCGCGACCTCGCGCGCACTTGTCACACAAGCTTGAGCATGCCCCACTGTCGGGAAACACACAGACGGGGGGAAACGTCATGCGTCCGATCCTGATGGCGGCCGGGCTGGCCGCCGCATTAGCGCTCACCGGTTGCGGAGACTCATCCGCCAAGAAGGCGGAGGAGACTGCCGCGGCGCAGGCGCCCGCACGCAAGCCGTTCGGGCGGCAGCGGCAGCTCTACCAGGGGCAGGAGCCGATCGTCAGCGTGCAGAGCGGGACCATCGCCGCCAATGGCCCGAACCTGACCCTGACGGTGCAGGGGACTGCGGCCGGTCCAGGCTACACGCGGGGGTCCTTCCTGCCGCGCATCAACCCTGCGGCGCCCAAGGACGGGCTCTACGAGGTCGACGTGGTCGCGATCAAGCCCGCCGACGGGGCGACGGGCGCGCCCGAGCCGATCGAGATCAAGGGCGAGTGGCCGGGCTATCCGGCCGACCGGCTGAAGGGCGTCATCTTCATGGCCGGGACCAACGAGATCACCGTCATGCTGCCCGAGACGGCGGCGCCGGCGGCCCAGTAGTCCGGATTCAGCCGGCGGCGGGCGCATCGCCGCCCGCCAGCCGCGCCTCGAGTTCCGCGAGGTTGGCGACGAACCAGACCTGCCGGCCGCGGTTGGATTCGCGCACGAAGTCGCGCAGCGCGCCGCTGCGCGCCACGGCCTGCGACACGTCGCCCACGATCGCGACCCGCAAGCCGTAGGTCACCAGCTTCTGCAGCACCTCGCCCGCGAGGCGGGTGGAGAGGTCGAGAAAGCGCTCGCCGAGCCGCGCCACCGGCAGGGCGACCATCTGCGCATCGTTCGACATCGCCTCGCCGACCAGGTCGGCGGCGTCCCGCTCGGCCGCGACCCGAGGGCCGTCCGCAGCACAGACCAGCACCGCGACCCCGGCCAGTTGGCGCACGTCGCCGCGCGCGCCTTCGTTCCCTGCGCTCATGCGCCGAGAGTGTAGACGGCTCGGAGCGGAGTTCCAGGCGGCGAGACCGGGCGGCCTTGGGGCCGCCCTAGCCCATGGTGTCGGAGACCTTGATGATCGCGGGGCCGAGGATGACGATGAACAGCACCGGCAGGAAGAAGATGATCATGGGCACGGTGAGCTGGGCCGGGAGCTGCGCCGCCTTCTTCTCGGCCGCGGCCAGGCGCATGTCGCGGTTCTCCTTGGCCATCACCCGCAGCGCCGCGCCCAGCGGCGTGCCGTAGCGTTCGGCCTGGATCATCGCGGTGGCCACCGACTTGATGCCGGGGTGGTTGGTCCGCCGGGCCAGCCCCTCGTAAGCCTGTCGCCGCTCGGGCAGGTAGGACAGTTCGGCGAGCAGCAGGGTCAGTTCCTCGGCCAGCTCGATGGACGAGCCGCCGATTTCCTGGCTGACTTTCTGGATCGCCGCCTCGATCGACATGCCGGATTCCACGCAGATCAGCAGCAGGTCCAGCGCGTCGGGGAAGGCGTGCATGATGGACTCGCGCCGCTTCTGCGCGACGTTGGTGATGTAGACGTTGGGCGCGTAGTAGCCGAGCGTCAGGCCGCCGACCGTGGCCGCGACCCGGGTCATCGTCGGCTGGCCGTGGTCGTTGACCAGGAACAGGTAGAGCGCGATCAACGCCGCGAAGACGAACGGCAGGATGAAGCGGAAGAAGTAGAAGGTGGTTACCGGCCTGGGGCCACGGAAGCCGGCCTGGGCCAGCTTGTCCACCACCTTGGGATCCTCCAGCAGCCGCGAGAGCTGCAGCCGGTCGACGACCTTCTTGTAGAGCCCCTCGTCGGTGTGGCGCAGCGACGAGCCCGACTTGGCCAGCGCCTCGCGCGACTTGCGCCGCAGCTCTTCCCGGCGGGTGGAGACGCTCTTCAGCCGGGTCTCCAGGCTCGCGCCGCGGGTCATCGGAGCGGTCATGGTGACGATGGTGGCGAAGGTCACCAGGGCCACGAAGGCCGCCAGGATGTTGTCGGGATCGGTGAGGATGTCGACGATGTTCACCGCCCGCCCCTAGATCTTGAAGTTGATCATGCGGCGCATGACGAACACGCCGGTGGCCATCCAGAAGCCGCCGCCCATCAGCATCAGCTGGCCGCGCTGGTCGGTGAACAGCGGGATGATGTAGCTCGGGCTCATCAGGCTGATCAGGATGATCACCGCCGGCGGCAGCGAGCCGATGATGCCGGCCGAGGCCACCGCTTCGCCGGACAGCGCCTTGATCTTCTCGCGCATCATCTTGCGCGCCCGGATGACCACCGAGAGGTTGCCCAGCGCCTCGGCCAGGTTGCCGCCGGTCTTCTGCTGGATGGCCAGCACGATCGAGAAGAAGCGCACCTCCGGCGTCGGCATGCGCTGGTACATCCGCTCCAGCGCCTGGTCGACCGAGACCCCCATGGCGATGTTCTCGACCAGCAGCCGGAACTCGCCGGCCAGCGGTTCGGGCGTCTCCTGGCCGATGACCTTCATGCAGTCGTTCACCGGCAGGCCCGACTTGATGCCGCGGGTGATGATGTCGATGCCGTCCGGAAAGGCCTCGACGAACTTCTTCATCCGCCGCGCGGCCAGGAAGCCGACCACCCAGCGGGGCAGGCCGAACGCCGCGGCGAAGGCCAGGAAGGGCGCCGTCCAGGTCGGCGCCGGCGTCAGCAGCGCGGCGCCGAACACGATGACGCCGAGCACCGCGCTCCAGATCCAGAAGGCGGTCATCTTGTCGCCCAGCCCCGCCTGGTTCATCCGGGCGCTGAGGCCGAGGGTGGCCTTCTTCTGCTGCTTCTCCTGATCCTTCAGGGTGCGCAGGATCTGCTTGCGGCGGTTTTCCTGGGCGGCCTGGCCCGGGCCCCGCCGCAGCTTGGTCTCGCGGTTCTGCGGTCCGGCGATCGCCTGGGCGCGCTTGAGCGTCTTGGCCTGGGCCGACTCGCCTCCAGCCAGAACGAAGCCGAGCCCGGCGACGGCGACGAAGCCGAGCGCCGCGGTGAGGATGACAAGAACGCCGCTGTCCATGCTACTCGGCCGCGTCGAGGGCCTCGGCGAGCTCGCGCTCGAGGCCGTAGTAGCGGGCGCGGTCCCAGAACCTCGGGCGGGCGATGCCGGTCGACCGGTGACGGCCCACCACCCGGCCCTCCGCGTCCTCGCCGGTGATCTCGTAGACGAACAGGTCCTGGGTGATGATCACGTCGCCTTCCAGGCCGACCACCTCGGTGATGTGGGTGATCCGCCGGGAGCCGTCGCGCAGGCGGGCGGCCTGGATGATCACGTCCACCGAGCCGACGATCATTTCGCGAATGGTCTTCGAGGGCAGGCCGTAGCCGCCCATGGTGATCATCGACTCCAGACGGCTGATGGCTTCGCGCGGGCTGTTGGCGTGCAGCGTGCCCATCGAGCCGTCGTGGCCGGTGTTCATCGCCTGCAGCAGGTCGAACGCCTCGGGACCGCGCACCTCGCCGACGATGATCCGCTCGGGACGCATCCGCAGGCAGTTCTTGACCAGGTCCCGCATGGTGATCTGGCCCTGGCCCTCGAGGTTGGCCGGCCGGGTTTCCAGCCTCACGACGTGGGGCTGCTGGAGCTGCAGCTCGGCGGCGTCCTCGCAGGTGATCACCCGCTCGGTCGGGTCGATGAAGGCGGTGAGCGTGTTGAGCAGGGTGGTCTTACCCGAGCCCGTGCCCCCGGAGATGATGACATTGCAGCGGCAGGCGCCGATGACGCCGAGAACGCGCGCGCCCTCGGGACTGATGGACGCGAAGTCCACCAGGTTCTTCATCGTCAGCTTGTCTTTCTTGAACTTCCGGATGGTCAGCGTCGGCCCGTCGAGGGCCAGCGGCGGCCCGATGACGTTGACCCGGCTGCCGTCGGGCAGGCGCGCGTCGCAGATCGGCGAACTCTCGTCCACCCGGCGGCCGACCTGACTGACGATCCGCTGGCAGATGTTCATCAGCTGGGCGTTGTCGCGGAAGCGGACGTTGGTCAGCTGCACCTTGCCGCCGACTTCGATGAACACCCGGCCGGCGCCGTTGACCATGATGTCGGCGATGTCGTCGCGGTTCAGCAGCGGCTCCAGCGGGCCGTAGCCGAGGACGTCGTTGATGATGTCCTGGACCAGGTGCTCCTGCTCGGACACCGACATGGTGACGTTCTTGATCGCCACCAGCTCGGCGACGATGTCGCGGATCTCCTCGGCCGCCGTCTTGACGTCCAGCTGGGCCAGCTGGGCCAGGTCGATGGTGTTGATCAGCGCGTTGAAGATCGTGGTCTTCGTCGCGTGGTAGTAGTCGGACTGCTCGCGCACCACCTGGGCGGTGGCCGCTCCGCCGCTCTGGGCGGCGCGCAGCTGTTCGAAGCCTTGCGTGGGCTTGGGGCCTGAGGTGGCGGCCTGCGAGGCGGCGGCGCGCTGGGCGAGCGCGGCGCCGGCCGACGGCTGGGCCGGTCGCGGCGCGGCGGCGGCGGTCGTGGCGGCGGGCGGATCCACCCGCTGCGGACGCGTGGCGATGGGCGCTCCCGCCGGCGGGGCGGGCGGCGGCGCCTGGGGCTTGGGAGCCGGAGGACCGTCTGACGAGCGCTTGCCGAACATGGACTACTTGCGCCTCAGCAGATTGGCGAGGAACGAGGTCTTCTGGGGCGGCGGGGGCTCCCGCCGGCTGATCAGCTGGGCCAGGTGGTTGACCCCCTCGGCGGCGGGCGACTTGCCGTTCACCTCGACCAGCATCTGGCCGTTGTTGGCGGCTTGGCCGAACAGCTTGGGATCGAACGGCAGCACCAGCGAAGGCGCCAGCGCCAGGGCGTCGCCGAAGTCCTTGACCGGAATCTCCGGGCGGCCGGGCACGCCGACCATGTTCAGCACCAGCTGCGGCGGCGGATCGTTGGGCCGCGCGCGGCGGACCAGGTCGACCATGTTCTTGGCATTGCGCAACGAGGCCAGGTCCGGGGTCGCCACGATCACCAGATCGTCCGAGCCCAGCAGGATCTTGCGCTTCCACGACGACCAGCTGTGCGGCAGGTCGAGGACCACGAAGGGCGCGGCCGAGCGGATCTTCTGGGTGACTTCCTCGTAGGCGTCGGGACCGATCTCGTAGTCGTCGTCGAGGCTGGCCGGGGCCGCGAACAGGCTGAGCCGCTCGGTGCAGCGCGCCATCATCCGGTCCATCAGCACCGAGTCGAGCCGCTCGGGCTGGCTGAGGGCGTCCATCACCCCCTGGATCGGGTCCTGGTTGAAGTCCAGGCCGGCGGTGCCGAAGGCCAGGTCCAGGTCGACCAGCACCGCGTTGGTCTGCAGCCGCTCGGTGATGGCGTGGGCGACGTTGTGGGCCAGCGTCGAGGCCCCCACCCCGCCCTTGGCGCCGCAGAAGGCGACCTGGCGGCCGACGAAGGGCGCCGACGGGTCGGCGTAGAGGCCCGAGATGGTGCGCACGATCTGCAGCGGCTCGAGCGGCGCGACCAAGTATTCCGAGACGCCGCGCCGCATCAGCTCGCGGTAGAGGGCGATGTCGTTGGCCGAACCGATCACCACCACCTTGGTGCCCGGGTCGCAGACCTCGGCCAGGCGGTCCAGCTGCACCAGCATCTCGTGAGCCGAGGCGAGGGATTCGACGATCACCAGCGAGGGCGTCGGCTGGTTCTGGTAGGCCTCGATCGCGGCCGACAGGCCGCCGAGCCGGATGGTCGCGGTGGCCTTGCCCATGCGCCGGTCGGTGGCCGCACGCTCGGCGGTCTCGGCGGTGTCCTGCTGCTCGCAGAAGACGTGGATGGCGATGCGCGGGATCATCGCCTCGCCGAGCGCCGACTCGGTGGTGGAGATCAGCTCGTGCACCGGGTTGGACGGGGCGGCCGTGGCGGCCGGCGGCGCGAAGGGATCGGCCGCCTCGGCCTCGGAGTAGGTCTCGTCGGCGGGCTCGGACGCGTCCTGGAAGTCGGCGAACGGGTCGTGGGCCAGGGCCCCGCCCCCAGAGTCGGCCTCGCGGGCCGGCGGGAACTCGGCGAACGGGTCCGACGGCCGGGCCTCGGCCGTGGTGAACTCGTCTTCAGGCTCGAACTCGGCGTCGATCGGATCGAGGCCGTGGCTCTTGGGATTCATGCCCCCGCTCCCGCTACTGCACTGCGCTAGAGACGGCGCCATCCGCGCGGTTGTCCGTCTGCGCCGACGTCCGCTCGCCCTTGCGATACTTGTCGAGCACCACCGCACGGCGACCCGCGTCGCCCGGATCGCTCGGCCTCGGACCGAGCAGGTCGCTCGGATCGGCGATCTGGACCGCCATGTTGGCGGTGACGGCGCAGCCGAAGTTCGGCTGCACCTGGTTGGTGGCGCTCTTCCGCAGGTCCGACCACTGCACACCGCACTCCGGCACGACGGCGACCCGGCGGACGTAGCCGACGCGAAGCACGCCGCCCTCGCCGCTCTCGACCATCTGCATGGCGCCGTCCGGCACCCCTTGGTCAGACAGCTCGTCGCGGACCATCTCGCCGAACCGGCGGGCCGTCGCGGGCTCGCCGGCCGTCGGCACGTGGATGTGGATCAGCGCCCCGCCGGTGGCGTGCCAGCCGGCGGCGAAGTCGGCGAGGGCGGCGGCCTGGTTCTGCGACAGGCCCCAGCCGTGGACCGCCAGCGCGACCTCGTGCGGCTCGTCCTCGACCTCGGCCCGGTAGATCTCGGTCGGCAGGCGCGGATCGAGCTGGGCGCCCGGCGGCGGCGAGGCGCAGGCGGCCAAGCCGGCGGCCAGACCAAGGCCGGCGAGGGTGCGGACCCAAGACGTCATGTCAGTCCTCATTCGATCACGTAGCCGTACGGCCCCCGGTAGGTGCGGCCGGCCGGCGCCTCGGACTTGGCCTTGTAGGCACGGTTCAGGCGGCCCAGCAGGATGGTCTCGGGGTCGGAGGCGATCTTCAGCCCGTCGGCCGGCGTCTGCAGCTTGTCGGGCGCCACCGCGTCTACGAGGTAGGGGGTGACGATCACCACCAGCTCGCTCTCCCCGGCCAGGTAGTCGCGCGAGCGGAACAGGGTGCCCAGCACCGGCAGCGAACCCAGCCCGGGCAGGCCGTCGATGTTCTGGCGGGTCTGTTCGCGCAACAGGCCGGCGATCATCATCGCCCCGCCCGAGGGCAGCTCGACCGTCGTCTCTGCCCGGCGCACGTTGAGCGCCGGGATGGTCAGGCTCGGCGCGCCGGCCCCGTTGGTCACCGAGAAGGAGCCGGTGTTGGTCAGCTCCGACACCTCGGTGGAGAGGCGGATCGAGATCCGGCCGCCCGACAGCACCACCGGGGTGAAGCCGAGGCCGACGCCGAACGGCTTGAATTCGATGGTGATGCGGCCCTGGTCGTCCTGGCCCACCGGCACCGGGAACTCGCCGCCGGCCAGGAACTTGGCGCTCTCGCCCGAGACGGCGGTCAGGTTGGGCTCGGCCAGGGTGCGGATCAGGCCGACTCGCTCGAAGGCCTTGATCGTCGCCTCGCCCTGGTTCAGGCCGGGATCGCCCGCGGTGTCCTTGATGGTGGCGGTGTCCCAGTTGCCCGCCTGCGTATGGTCGCGCACGACGAAGTCGCACAGCCGGCCGGTGCGGGTGATCTGGTCGCAGTAGTCCTGCAGCACCGGCTGCTTGGTGGTGTCGACGTTCCAGCCGCCGGTGAAGCCGCCGAGCAGGCCACCGTTGACCCCGAAGGTGGCGATCGAGCCCAGCAGGTACTGGGTCTCGCCCAGCTGGCCGAGAACCGCCTGGGAGTCGAAACCGAGCTGCTTGATAACCTGGCGCTGCATCTCGACGATGCGCACCTTCAGCATCACCTGGTCCTTGCCGGCGATGCTGAGCATGTTGATGACCTGCTCGGGCTTGGCCACGGCGGCTCTGGCGATCTGCACGGCGCGGTCGGCGTCGGCGGTGCTCATCACCCGGCCCGAGAGGATCAGGCTGTCGTTCATCGCATCCACCCGCACCTGGGCGCGGGGCAGGATGCGGTTGATGGATTCGGCGACCGCCGAGGTGTCCTGATCGACGCGGATGTCGAGCGACAGCAGCCGCCGGCCGGCGGAATCGAAGAACACCGCGTCGGTCTGGCCCGAGGCCACGCCCAGCACGTAGATCCGCCGCGGCGTGCGCAGCACGGCGTCGGCCACAGCCGGGTTGGTCACCAGCACGTCGCGGGCGTCCACCGGCAGCTCGACGATCGCCGACTTGCCGCGCGGCAAGGTCAGCGACTGCGAGGCGGGACCGCCGGAAAGGTCCACGCGGATCACCGCCGAACTCGCCTGGCTTGCGGCCAGGGACATTTCCTGGGCGGCGGCGGGCGCGGCCGCCGCCACGAGGGCGGCGAGGGCCAGGGCGAAACGCTTGAGGCTCATCGGACGGCCACCTCGTTGACGTCGCCGGCGCGGACGATGCGCACGGTCTGGTTGGCGCCCGCGCCGCCCCTGCGGCTCGGCCCGCCGATGTCGGAATAGGGACGCAGCGCCAGCATCATCTCGCCCTGGGCGCGGCCGCGGGCGAGCACCTCCACGTCGCGAGCGGCGACCTCGACGGTGGCGACGCCGCCGACCATGGCCTTGGCGTCCTCCTCCGGCGCGGTGCGCTGGTCGATGGCCAGCACCTTGACGTTCTGCATGAGGACTTCGGTCAGGTAGCCCTTGCCGTTCTCCTGCGGCCGGGCCTGCAGGATGTCGACGCGGTCTCCCGGCAGGATGAAGCCGCCGGCGCCGGTTTCGCTGGTGACCGGGATGGAGACCGCCCGCATGCCGGGCGTGAGAACCACGGCCATGTAGCCGCCCTCGCCGCCGCGCACGACCTTGCGCGGGGTCAGCGGCTCGCCGGCCAGGATGGCCTCCTTCACGATGGCCCCGTCGAAGACCTTCATCGGCTCGCCGCCGGCGACCAGGTCCTGGGCGGCCTCGGCGGCCTTGTCGGCGACCTTCTTGACGCCCTCGGGCGCGTCGGCCTTCGGCTTGCCGCCGTCGGTGACGAAGGTGGGGTTGAGCGATTCGACCGGCCACTCCTGCCAGCCTAGGTCGGCAGAATCGATCCGATAACCGACCGGCAGGTCCTTCTTGGCCACCAGCACGCGGGCCATGGGCGTGGGCGGCGGCGCCATCGGCGCGGCGGCGATGGTCGATTCGGTTTTGTCCGGGGCCATCATGCCCCTGACGATGAAGGCGAGCGCAATGGCCGCCGCTGCGGCGACGGCGAGAATGGCGATGCGTACGGCGCCCATGGATTCGAACACGGCTCCCGGCGACGGGTGACAGGAGGCGCCTTGGGCGTTTTGCCCGGACGCACGTCAGAACCCCCCACTTCTGGCGGCGTGTTCAGTCTTGCGGGGTCATAGTTAACGGCGACTAAAGCACCGCTTAGAAAAGGCCGGCGAAGGCGATCCCGATCGCGGAGTCCGAAAACGCCGTCAGCGCGCCGCCGGCGATGGCCACGCCGTAGGGCACGTTCTCGCCCTTGGTGGTCAGCCGGTAGAGCCAGTGCGGGTGGGTCGGCACCAGCGACTGCAGCGGCGAGGAGCGCGCGGCCATCAGCAGCAGCGCCAGGCCCCCGCCCATCACCGCGGTGATCAGCACGAAGGGCACCACGGCGGGCCAGCCGAGCCACATGGCCGAGGCGGCGAACAGCTTGGCGTCGCCGCCGCCGATCCAGCCCAGGGCGAACATCACCATCCCGGCCAGCAGGCCGCCGACGCCGACGGCCGCGCAGACGCCGATGGTCTGCAGCGGCAGGCCGAGCAGGAAGGCGGCGGGAACGAAGGCTGCGATCAGGGCCAGCGAGATCCAGTTGGGGATGGTGTAGCTCGTCAGATCCTTCAGGCCGGCGACGATCACCAGGGCCGGGAAGACGAAGACGAGGGCGGACTGGACCAGGGCCAAGGGATTCCTCCTTCGAGAGTCGCCCTACCTTGCCGCCGCAGGGTGAAAGCTTCCTTAGCCATGACGGCGACCCGTCCGCGGAGAAGCAGAAAGGGCCGCGACTTGCGTCGCGGCCCTTGAAGTTCTCTGTCGGCTTCGGGGCGTTCTTACGTCCCCTCGAGACCGTCCCTGATGTTCTCGTACCACACCTGCAGACCGTCGCCGAAGGCGTTGAGGCCCACCAGGATCCCGACCGCGATCAGCGCCGCGATCAGGCCGTACTCGATGGCGGTGGCGCCGGAGCTGTCGGTCAGAAGCCTCTTTACGAGCACCTGCATTCCGAGCTCCTTGCCGATTGCCGATGCAGGAAACGAAGGAAGGCCGCCGCGCAGAGGCTGCGCGGCGGCGCGCCTACTATTCTTCCAGCTTGTCGGCGATCTCTTGGAACTTGCCGTTCAGGCTGCCGCCGAGGGCGCCGAGCACGCCGATCAGCACGACGGCGATCAGAGCGGCGATCAGGCCATACTCGATGGCGGTGGCGCCGGACTCGTCCTTCACAAAGCGCGAAACGAACTTCGACATTTGCTCACTCTCCTTCTGCGAGCAGGTTTTGAGGGACCAGGCCTCGACCTGCTCGCCCCCGATTACCAGCCTACTTTCGCGGACCGCGCTTAATTGCGAGTAAAGCCGCATAGTTGATGCGATTTTTCTTTTGGTTTACATGAATTTACTATTGATATCCGTTAACCAAGGGCCGGAATCCGGCCGGATTCGGGGCGTGGACATTTAAGACTCTCGTGCGCGCGAGGAGCAGACGGTTTAGCGTTTATTGACCATTCCCGGCGGACTCTGCGGCCCGATCGTTAAGGAGCCGCCGCCATGCGCATGATGCTCGCCGCCTTCGCCGCCCTGGTCGTCGCCGCCCCTGCGGCCGCCGAGACGATGCGCATCGAGCTCGACCACAGCACCCGTGTGCGGTTGCCGAGCCCGGCGCGGGACGTGCTGCTGGCCAATCCGGACGTCGCCGACGTGACCATGCTGGACACCCGCAACCTGGTGATCCTCGGCAAGTCGTACGGCATGACCCACCTCCTGGTGGTCGACACCAACGGGCGGACCATCTTCGACCGCAACCTGGTGGTGGCCGCCCCGGTGAAGGGCCAGGTCTCACTCTACCGCGGCGCCGAGCAGCGCACCTACGCCTGCGCGCCGGATTGCGAGGTCGCCAGCCGCAAGGAAGGGGCGTCGATCAGCGCCGCCCCGTCCATGACCACCACCACGACCACGCCTTAAGCCGACGGTTTAACAGTCGCTTAGCCGCGTTCGGCTAGCCTGCCGGCCCGCTCGAACGTCCCGCAAGGATCGATGGCGCACAGCTTCGCCCGCATCGCAGCTCAGGTTCGCCGTCTCGTCCGCGCGCGCGACGGCGCGACGGCGGTCGAATTCGCGCTGATCGCGACGCCCTTCTTCCTGCTGCTGATGGGCATCCTCGAGCTGGCGCTGGTGTTCCTGGTCTCGACCACCCTGGAGCACGCCACCCAGGACGCCGCCCGGATGATCCGCACCGGCGAGTTCCAGGCCGAAGGCAACGTGACCGCCGACGACTTCGAGAACCTCGTCTGCGACCGCCTCGTGCTGCTCGGCGACGCCTGCAAGGCGCAGCTCGACGTGGACGTTCGCGCCTACGCCAACCTCAAGGAGATGGTCACCGCGCAGGCCGACAACGAGTACGACCCGGAGGAAACCTGCTTCGAGGCCGGCGGTCCGCGCGAGGTGGTGCTGGTGCGCACTTCGATCCGCTGGAAGATCTTCACCCCGCTGCTGGCGCCCAGCATGGCCAGCGCCGGCGACGGCAAGCGGCTGATCCGCTCGACCACCGCCTTCAAGAACGAGCCCTACCTGGGCGAAGCGCCCGCGAGCGCCTGCGCATGATGGCCCGCAACCGACATTTCCTGCGCGACCGCCGCGGCGTGGCCGCCGTGGAGTTCGCCCTCATCGCGCCGTTGATGATCGCGCTCTACTTCGGGCTCGCCGAACTGACCATGGCGCTGATGGCCGAGCAGCGATCGAACCACCTGGCCGCGATGGCCGCCGACCTCGTGGCCCAGGATCCGCAGACCACCAAGGATTCGCTCGACGACGTGATGTCGACCGGTCGGGCGGTCATGGCGCCCTTCCCGGCCGGCGCGGGCGACCTGAAGATCCGCATCACCGGGGTGGTGGCCGACGAGGACGGCACGGCGACCGTGACCTGGAGCCGCGCCACCGCCGGCTTCGCCACCCGTTCGGTCGGCTCCAGCCTTGAAGACTCGCCGGAAAACCTGCTGGTCGAGAACGAGGGCCTGGTGCTGGCCGAGGTGGAGTACACCCACACCCCGGTGATCGGCTACGTCATCGACCAGAAGATGACCTTCAAGGACCGCTGGTTCGCCCGCCCGCGTCAGTCGGCCCAGGTGCCCTGTAGCGACTGCGGGGACTAGGGCTCGGCCCGCGCCGCCAGCCGCGCGACCAGGGCCGAGGGTGCAAAGCTTCGCCCGTTCCACGACGCCGCCTCGCGCACCCCGATCAGGCTGTTGGTGAGGAAAACGGCCTCCGCCTGTTCCAGCACGGACTCGGAAACGCGAAGCTCGGCCGCGGGCACGCCGAGCTCGGCCGCGGCGGCCAGCACGCGGGCCCGCATCACTCCGGCCAGCACCCCGCAGGCGAGGTCCGGCGTCTCCAGCCGCCCCTCGCGGAGCCAGAACAGGTTGGCCGCCGCCGCGCAGGCGAGCTCGCCGCGGGTGTTCAGCATCACCGCCTCGTCCGCGCCCGCCGCCTGGGCCTCGGCCCGCGCCAGCACGTTGTCGAGGTAGGCCAGGGTCTTGAGCCGGGAGACGGGCGAGTCGGCGTTGCGACGCACGGCGGAGGTGGTCAGCCGCGCGGGCCCTGCGGGCCGCGGCGCCGGCGCGGCGGTGGCGAACATCCGCGGGCGAAGCGGTGTCGGCCGATCAAGCCCCCGCCCGCCCGAGCCGGCGGTCAGGGTCACGCGCACGGCGGCGCGCGCCTTGTCCAGCCCCGCCGAGGCCAGCGCGGCCTGGGCCAGCCGCAGGGCGCCCGCCTCGTCGGGCGGCGGCAGGCCGAGCACCGTACAGCCCTGCGCCATGCGGGAAAGGTGCGCGTCCCAGTCGACCAGCGCGCCGTGCTTGGCGAGCACGGTCTCGAACAGGCCGTCCCCCAGCGTCAGGCCGCGATCGTCGGCGGGGATCATGCGCCGGCCCCGCACAACGCCCGCGCGAGCGCCGCGATCTTGGCCTCGGTCTCGGCTCGTTCGCCGACCGGCTCGGAATCGGCCACCACGCCGCCGCCGGCCCGGGCCTCCACACGCCAGCCGCCGATGTCCGTCTCCTCGAGCGCGGCGGTGCGGATCAGCACGCTGGAGTCCATCGCCCCGTCGAGGCCCATCCAGAACAGCGAGCCGCAGTAGGGTCCACGCGGCGGCTCATGCAGGGCGATCACCTTCATCGCCTGCACCTTCGGCGCGCCGGTCACCGAGCCGGGCGGGAAGGCGGCGCGCAGCAGCTCGACCGGGCCGCATCCCTCGGCGAGCTCGGCGGTCACCGTGGAGACCAGGTGGTGGACGTTGGCGAAGCTCTCCACGGCGAACAGGTCGGGGACCTTCACGCTGCCGGGCCTGGCCACGCGCGCCAGGTCGTTGCGCATCAGGTCGACGATCATCAGGTTCTCCGCCCGGTCCTTGGCGCTGGCGGACAGCTCGGCGGCCAGCGCCGCGTCCTCGCAGGGCGTGCGACCGCGCGGCCGGGTTCCCTTGATCGGGCGGGTCTCGGCACGGCCGCCCTGGAGCTTCACGAAGCGCTCCGGCGAATTGGAGACCAGCGCCAGGCCCGGCAGGCGCAGGTAGGCGGCGAAGGGCGCGGCGCTCTGGCCGGCCAGCCGGGCCAACAGGTCGAAGGGCCGCGCGCCGGGGCGCAGCTCGCCGCTCCAGCTGCGGGCCACGTTGGCCTGGAAGATTTCGCCGGCGCCGATGCGGCGCACCACGTCGGCGACCACCGCCTCGTGCGCCGTCCCGCTTGAAGCCGTCAGGCCGAAGGTCAGCGGCTCGCCCCGCGCGGTCGCGGCGGGCGCCTCCAACCAGGCCAACGCGACCCGGGCCCTGGCCTCCGCCTGCGTCGCATCCGTCCCGCGACCGACGGCGACCACCCTGAGGGCCGCATGGTCGAAAGCGAGCAGCGCCGGATAGCGGGCCGCAGCCAGGTCCGGCCAGCCCGGCGCGCGCGCGAGCTCCAGCGGCTCGACGCGTGCGCCCAGCTCGTAGGCGGCCAGCCCTAAGACACCGCCCTGGAACGGCGGGCCGGCCGGGTCGGCGGGCGCCGGCTCGCCCAGCAGCGCGCGCAGCACCTCGAACGGGTCGGCGGGATCGTCCGGTCGGACGGTGAGCGTCGCGTCGGGATCGCGGGCGAGATAGGACCATCGGGCCTGCGCCCCCTCCCCGCCCGACAGCAGCCCGACCGCCCACGGCTCGTCCGCGAAGGCGGAGAGCGCCTCGAGCGGCTCGCGCCAGGGCGCGTCGAGCAGGGCGGTGCAGCGCATGGCGGCGCAATAGCCCCGCGAACGGTCGGGTGGAAGGCTCAGCGTCGCCGGTCCCCGCCCTTCACGAACAGTAGGCCGATGAATCCGGCCACCAGCAGCGTGACGTAGGGGTTGCGCGCCCCTTCGAACAACGCCCAGGCGGCGGCTCCGCGGGACAGCGACCCGTCTCCGCCCAGCTCGGCGGCGGCCGGGGGCCTACCGGAGACGCCGGGCCGCGGACCTCCACGGCGGTGGTCTGGTTCACGCGCTGGGTCTCCCCCTTGGGGCCGCTCTACCGGCGGCCTTAGGGAGGCGATGATGTGCCCGCGCGGTGGGCCTGTCGAGCTAGGCCGCCAGCTTGGCCTCGGCGGCGGCCAGCACCGCGGCGGAGTCCACCTTGCGGCCCTGGGCGGCGAGCGCGTCGCACAGGGCGGTCAGGCACAGCCGCACGTGCCACGGCGTGGCCGAGGCGCCCATCAGGCCGATTCGCCAGACCTTGCCCTTCATCGGCCCGAGGCCCGCGCCGATCTCCAGGTCCCAGGCCTTCAGCACGTGGTCGCGCACCGCCGCCTCGTCGACGCCGTCGGGCGCCACCACCGCGTTGAGTTGGGGCAGCCGGTGTTCGGGGGCGACGAGCAGCGACAGCCCCGCGGCCTCCAGGCCGGCGGCCAGCGCCTCGTGCATCCGCGCGTGACGCACGAAGACGGCCTGCTGGCCCTCCTCGAACAGCATCACCAGCGACTCGTGCAGACCGTAGAGGGCGTTGATCGGGGCGGTGTGGTGATAGGAACGTCCGCCCTCGCCGCCCCAGTAGCTCATCAGCAGGCCGAAGTCGCACAGCCAGTTGCGAGGCTTCTCCTTGCGGGCGGCGATCGCCAGCTGGGCCCGCTTGGACAGCGCGATGGGGGCCAGGCCCGGAGGCGCCGAGAGGCACTTTTGGCTGCCGGAATAGATCACATCGGCGTCCCAGGCGGCGGCGTCCACCGGGATGCCGCCCAGCGAGGTCACGCAGTCGACGATGGAGAGCGCCCCGTTCTCGCGAGCGATCCTGCACAGGGCCGCGGCGTCGCTGCGCGCGCCGGTGGAGGTCTCGGCGTGGACGAAGGCCAGCACCTTGGTCGGGGCCTGCTTCAGCGACTCCTCGACCCGGGCCGGATCGACCGGCTTGCCCCACTCGTCCTCGACGGTGACCACCTCGGCGCCGGCGCGGCCGGCCATGTCGGCCATCCGGCCGCCGAACACCCCGTTGATGGCGATCACGGCCCGGTCGCCGGGCTCGAGCAGGTTCATGATCGCCGCCTCCATCCCGGCGGTGCCCGGCGCGGGCAGCGGGATGCAGGCGTAGTCGGGGGCGCCCATCAGCCGTTGCAGGGCGGCCTTGATGTCCTCCATCAGCGCCTGGAACTCGGGGTCGAGGTGGCCGATGGTCGGGCGGGCGAGAGCGGAGAGCACGCGGGGCGACACGTCGGAGGGACCCGGTCCCATCAGAATCCGGCGCGGCGGTTGGAAACTCTGCATCACCCCTCCTCGACAGCCAGTGCGGCGCTGCGCGTCACGTTTGCGTGCGTCACGTCGGGGTGATTAGTGGAAAAGCCCGGCGAAGCGCAAATTAATCCACAGGATCTCTTCGGAGGGTCCGTCCCCTGATAGGCGCCCGTCGCAGTGAGGCCTGCGGCGGGCGCCGCTCGTTGGAGGGACTATCGGCTCCGCTCGCCCTGCGAAGGCCGGGGAGGGGAACAGGCGCCTACCCCTCCGCCTCGGTGCGGGGGAACGGGGCGCCGGGGATGTAGAGAAGGATGGGACGGATTTCGTAGACGGCGGTGGGATTGGCCGCACGCAGTGCGCGGGCCATCTCGACGGCCTCGTCACGGCTGGCGGCGTCCACGGCGTAGAAGCCCAGCAGCTGTTCCTTGGTTTCGGCGAACGGGCCGTCGAGCACTACGCCGGGGCCGGGCCCCCGCAGGGTGACGGCGTCGGCGGTGGCGCCGAGGCGGGCGGCGGGGCCGAGCCTGCCCTCGGCCACGAGGCCGTCGTGAACGTCCAGCAGGTCGTCCATCAGCGCCGCGTCCTCGTCCGGCGACCAGGACTGGACGACGTGTTCCTCGTGGTAGGCGAGAATGGCGTAGAGCATGGGCGTCTCCGCGTGGCCGGGCGCGCATAGAAGCCGAACGCCGTTCCGCGCTCAACGCCGACCGGTGACCCGGCGGTCCGGAAACGGCAGACTGTGCGCATGACGCCCAGACCCGCCCTGCAGATGATCGCGGCGCTGCTCGCACTCCAGATCGCCGCCTGCGAACGCGACGCCACGGCCCCGCCGCCGCCCGCCACCGTCGCGCCGGTCATCGAAGGCCCCTGGCGGCTGGAGTCTTCGGCCACCGCCGGCGCGGCCCTGGTGTTCAGCGACGACGAGCGGGTGGAACGGCTGCGGCTGATCTGCCGGCGCATTCCCGCCGAGTTCGTCGTCCAGGCGCCGGACGTGGTCCCCATCGGCAGCGAGGAGCGGTTCACGCTCGGCTTCGGCGAGCAGCTGTTCACGCTGGTGGCGGACGTCGGCTCCGGCCTGCCATTCGTGGAGGCCAGGGCGCCGCCGACGCCGGAACTGGTCGCAGCCCTGCGCAGCGGCGCGCCGGTGGCGGCCAACTACGGGGCGACCGACCTCGGCCCGCACCCGGCGCCGCCTGCGGACCTCGCAGAGGCGTTCGCCCGCGACTGCGCCGCGGAAGGCTAGCGGAACGGCGGCTCGTCGAAGCTGCGCAGCTTGCGCGAGTGCAGCCGGTGACCCTCCTCGCGCAGCAGGTCCATGGCGGCGAGGCCGATCTGCAGGTGCTGGCCGATGGCCCGCTCGTAGAAGGCGTTCGCCTGGCCGGGCAGCTTGATCTCGCCGTGCAGCGGCTTGTCCGAGACGCACAGCAGCGTCCCGTAAGGCACCCGGAAGCGGTAGCCCTGGGCCGCGATGGTGGCGCTCTCCATGTCGATGGCCACCGCCCGCGACTGGTTGAAGCGCAGCGCCGAGAGCGAATAGCGGAGCTCCCAGTTGCGGTCGTCGGTGGTCACCACCGTGCCGGTGCGCAGCCGCCGCTTGAGCGCATCGCCGTTCTCTCCGGTGACGATCTCGGCCGCCCGGTTCAGCGCCAGCTGCACCTCGGCGATGGGCGGGATGGGGATCTCCGGCGGCAGCACCGGGTCCAGCACATGGTCGTCGCGCAGGTAGGCGTGGGCCAGCACATAGTCGCCGATGGTCTGCGAGCCGCGCAGGCCGCCGCAGTGGCCGATCATCAGCCAGGCCTCCGGCCGCAGCACCGCCAGGTGGTCGGTTATGGTCTTGGCGTTGGGCGGGCCGACGCCGATGTTGATCAGCGACACGCCCCGGCGGCCCTGCGCCATCAGGTGGTAGCCGGGCATCTGGTGCTTGCGCCAGGGCGCCTCGGCGACGACCTGCTCGGCGTCGGCGGTGTCCTTCGTGACCAGCACCCGGCCGGCGGCGGACAGCGCCGTATAGGGCCCGTCCTCGGCCAGCTTTCCGATCGCCCAGCGGACGAACTCGTCGACGTAGCGGTGGTAGTTGGTGAACAGCACGTACTGCTGCACGTGCTCGGCGGGCGTGCCCATGTAGTGGGCGAGCCTCGCCAGCGAGAAGTCGGTCCTCAGCGCGTCGAACAGCGACAGCGGCTTGGCCTCGCGCTCGGCCGGCCGCCAGTAGCCGTCGGCCACCTCGTCGCCGATGTGAGCCAGCTCCGTAGTCGGGAAGTGGCGGGCGATGGCGTGGGCCGAGACGTCGGCCAGCGCCAGGTCCGAGCCGTCGAGCACGTACGGGAAGGGGATCTCCTGGGCCGAGCGGGCGACCTCGAGCTCGACGCCGAAGTCCTCGATCAGCAGGCTGAGCTGCTCGGTCAGGTAGTCGCCGAACAGGTCGGGCCGCGTCACCGTCACCGCATAGCGGCCCGGCGAGGAGACCCGGGCGTAGGCCCGCGACAGGCGCGGATAGTCCCGCCCCGGCGGCCAGGAGAGTCGCAGCTCCGGATAGACGAAGGCCCCCGAGCGGCGCAGCTTCGGGTCCGGCGGCGTCCCTTCCAGCAGGAAGCGCTTGAGCGCGGTCCGCAGCGCCTCGACCGAGGCGGCGTATTCGTCGGAAAGCCGCCCGACGATCTCGCGGGCGCGGTCCTTGGCGGTCATCGGCCCATATAGCCCTCGGTCGCGCACGGAGGCGAGCCGGCCATCTTGGCGCGGCCGCGGCAATCGCCATATCTGGGCCGATGAGCAACCATCTGCGCACCTTCGTCCTGCTCGCGGCGCTGACCGCGCTCTTCGTCGGCGCCGGCTACCTGGTCGGCGGCGCCACCGGCATGGTCGTGGCCTTCGTGCTGGCGGCCGGCATGAACCTCGTCAGCTACTGGAACGCCGACAAGATCGTGCTGCGGATGTACCGCGCCCAGCCGGTGGACGAGCGCCACCCCGAGCCGCTGATCCGCAACTACGTCCGCGACGTGCTGGAGATGGCCGACCAGGCGGGCATGCCCCGGCCGGCGGTCTATGTGATCGAGAACCCGCAGCCCAACGCGTTCGCCACCGGTCGCGATCCCGCCCATGCGGCGGTGGCCGCCACCACCGGCCTGCTCTCGATGCTCGACCGGCGCGAGATCCGTGGGGTGATGGGCCACGAGCTGGCCCACGTGAAGAACCGCGACACCCTGACCATGACGGTGACCGCGACCATCGCCGGGGCCATCTCGGCGCTGGCCAACTTCGCCTTCTTCTTCGGCGGGCGCGACGGCGAGGGCCGCCCGGCCGGCATGATCGGAACCATCGCCGTGGCCCTGCTGGCCCCGATGGCGGCGGCGCTGGTGCAGTTCGCCATCAGCCGCGGCCGCGAATACGAGGCCGACCGCGGCGGGGCCGAGATCAGCGGCGATCCCCAGGCGCTGGCGTCGGCGCTGCAGAAGATCGAGGCCTACGCCCGCGGCGGCTATGTGAACCCCGACGCCGAGCGCAATCCGGCGACGGCGCACATGTTCATCATCAACCCGCTGTCCGGCCGCGGCGCCGACAACCTGTTCTCCACCCACCCGGCGACCCACAACCGCGTCGCGGCTCTGATGAAGCTGGGTGGCGGCGGCGTGCGGACCTCCGCGCCCCGCGCGCCGGCCCGCGGCACGGCCGTGCCGGTGACCCGTCAGGGTCCGCAATCGCCCTGGGGGTGAGGCCCGCCTGTCGTTCATCCCGGCGGAATAGGCCGGGGTGAACAGCGTGCGATCAGGCGGTGGAGTGCGCCCCCCGATAGAGGCCGCGCGCCCCTACGCACGTGTCAGGCTCGCCGCGTTTCCCGGCTCGCCCCTGCGGCAGTCGCGCCACGGGACACACACACGTGCGAGATCAAACACCCAACCACTTCATAAAAAAGTTCCTGAGGTTGGGAACCTACAATCCGTTACGCCAATGAAAGCGTTATCAGCACAGAATGTGTTGACCCGATTCAGGGCAATGAATACGAGTGTGCATATCGCGTACGGCGAAAAGGGTGAGGGGCCGCACCAATGGCACGGCCCCTCTGTGGATCCCCCTACGGGGCTGCGAATCGTAGCGACTTAAAGATCAGTACGACCCGGAAGTCAGGCGGCGAATCCGACTCGCCGCCTGATTTGTCTGGTTAGCCGATCTGAGAACGTCGATCTAGGCCAACAATACGGCGCCTGTAGATAATCTTACCTGCCCCCCTACTCCGCCGGCAGCACGTTCTGGCTGCGCTTGGCCATCAGGTGGTCGAACTCGGCCCAGACGCCGGTATCGCCGTGCCATTGGCCGCGGGTGGCGGCCTTGGAGTATTCGGTGGCGCGGGCCTCGAAGAAGTTGGCGTGCTCGACGCCCGAGAGCATCGACTGCAGCCAGGGCAGCGGGTTTTCCTTGACCCCGTAGACCTCCGGCAGGGCCAGCTGGCGCAGCCGCCAGTCGGCGATGAATCGGATGTAGGCCTTGATGTCGTCCGGGGTCATGCCCTGGACCTCGCCGGCCTCGAAGGCCAGGTCGATGAACTTGTCCTCCAGCCCGACCACCGTCTTGCAGCAGTCGACGATGTCGTCGGCCACCGCCTTGGTCACGACGCCGGTCTCGGCGTTGAAGGTGTGGAACAGCTTGATCATGCCCTCGCAGTGCAGGCTCTCGTCCCGCACCGACCAGGAGATGATCTGGCCCATGCCCTTCATCTTGTTGTGGCGCGGGAAGTTCATCAGCATCGCGAAGCTGGCGAACAGCTGCAGACCCTCGGTGAAGCCGCCGAACATGGCCAGGGTGCGGGCGATGTCCGCGTGGGTCTCGACCCCGAAGCTCTGCATGTAGTCGTGCTTGTCGCGCAGCGCCTGATAGTCGAGGAAGGCGGTGAACTCGCTGTCCGGCATGCCGATCGTCTCGAGCAGCAGCGCGTAGGCGGCGATGTGGATCGTCTCCATGTTGGAGAAGGCCGCCAGCATCATCTTCACCTCGGTGGGTTTGAAGACGCGGCTGTAGCGCTCCATGTAGTTGTCGTTCACCTCGACGTCCGACTGGGTGAAGAACCGGAAGATCTGGGTGAGCAGATTGCGCTCGCGGTCGTTCAGCTTGGCCGCCCAGTCTTTGCAGTCCTCGCCGAGCGGAACCTCCTCCGGAATCCAGTGGACCTGCTGCTGCTTCTTCCAGAACTCGTACGCCCAGGGATAGCGGAACGGCTTGTAAGCGTAGGAGGGGGTGAGCAGGCCCGGCAGGGCGCGGTCGGCAGATTCGGACACGGGCGGACTTCCCATTCGACAGACGTCGGGCGACGATCTCGGAGGTGAGGTTAACCCTCAAAGATTGACAATATCTAGCGCTAAGTCGCCACAGACGCCCAACATGTTGTGAACAGACTGGGGATGAACAGACTGCCGAGGGGATGCGGCTCTACAGCGCCAAGGGCTCCGGCGGCGTGGCCGTGGAGGCCGCGCTGCGCTGGATGAGCTTCGTCTCCTCCGCCATCTACGCGCTATACTGGGTGAACGACGACCCCTCGCGGCTGGTCCCGGACCCGGCCGGCCATCCGGCCCTCTCGTCGAGCTCACTCTCGAACGGATGGGGTGAGACGGGGGGAACCCCGCCTGCTACTGGCAGGCGAGGCATTCCTCGTAGTCGGTCTTGTCCGTAGTCATCCCGGAGAAGCCGGCCGCGCCTTCGCCGCCGGCGTGGGCCGCGCGCTGCACAGACTTCGAGCGCAGGTAGTAGAGGCTCTTGCAGCCCCGCTCCCAGGCCATCCAGTGCAGCATGTGCAGGTCCCACTTGTCGACGTCGCCGGGCAGGAAGACGTTGACCGACTGCGACTGGCAGATCTCCGGCGTGCGGTCGGCGGCCATCTCGATGATCCAGCGCTGGTCGATCTCGAAGGCGGTCTTGAAGACGTCCTTCTCGTCCTGGGTCAGGAAGTCGAGGTGCTGCACCGAGCCCTCGTTCTCCAGGATCGAGTCCCAGACCGCGGTGGTGTTCTTGCCCTTCTCCTCGAGCAGCTTCTCCAGGTAGGGGTTCTTGACCGCGAAGGTGCCCGACAGGGTCTTGTGGCTGTAGATGTTGGCCGGGATCGGCTCGATGCCGGCGCTGGCGCCGCCGCAGATGATCGAGATCGAGGCGGTCGGGGCGATCGCCAGCTTGTGCGAGAACCGCTCCATCACTCCGCGCTCGGCCGCGTCCGGGCACGGTCCGCGCTCGGCGGCCAGGGTGCGGCTCGCCTTGTCGCATTCGCGGCGCAGGTGCTTGAACAGCCGCATGTTCCAGCTCTTCGCCAGCGCGCTCTCGAAGGGCACGTTCATCGCCTGCAGGAACGAGTGGAAGCCCATCAGACCCAGGCCGACCGACCGCTCGCGCATGGCCGCGTAGACGGCGTGCTCCATTTCCGGCGGGGCGCGGTCGATGAAGTCCTGCAGCACGTTGTCGAGGAAGCGCATGACGTCCTCGACGAAGGTCGGGTGGTCGCGCCACTCCATGAACTTCTCGGCGTTCACCGACGACAGGCAGCAGACCGCGGTCCGCTCCTTGCCCAGGTGGTCGACGCCGGTGTGCAGCATGATCTCCGAGCACAGGTTCGACTGGCGCACCTTGAGCCCGAGCTCGCGCTGGTGCTGCGGCATGGCCCGGTTCACGGTGTCGGAGAAGATCAGGTAGGGCTCGCCGGTCTGCAGGCGGATCTCGAGGATCTTCTGCCACAGGGTGCGGGCGTCGACCTCCTTGACCACCTCGCCGGTCTTGGGGCTGCGCAGCGCGAACATCGCACCGTCTCGCACCGCCTCCATGAACTCGTCGGTGATCGACAGGCCGTGGTGCAGGTTGAGGGACTTGCGGTTGAAGTCGCCCGACGGCTTGCGGATCTCAAGGAACTCCTCGATCTCCGGATGGTGGACGTCGAGGTAGACGGCCGCCGAGCCGCGGCGCAGCGAGCCCTGGCTGATCGCCAGGGTCAGCGAGTCCATCACCCGGATGAAGGGGATGATGCCGCTGGTCTGGCCGGCGCCCTTCACCTTCTCGCCGATCGAGCGGACGCCGCCCCAGTAGGTGCCGATGCCGCCGCCGTTGGAGGCCAGGTGGACGTTCTCGTTCCACACGTTGACGATGCCGCTCAGGTTGTCGGGCACCGCGTTCAGGAAGCAGGAGATCGGCAGGCCGCGGTTCGCCCCGCCGTTCGACAGCACGGGGGTGGCGGGCATGAACCACAGGTTGGAGATGTAGTCGTAGATCCGCTGGGCGTGGTCGGCGTCGTCGGCGAAGGCGGTGGCCACGCGGGCGAACATGTCCTGGTAGGACTCGCCCGGCAGCAGGTAGCGGTCCTCGAGCGTGGTCTTGCCGAAGTCGGTCAGCAGCGCATCGCGGCTGCGGTCGACCTCGACCTTGCGCACCAGCTGCAGCTGGGGCCGATCGGACCTGGCTTCGGGCGCTGTGGCCCGCGCCGCCGACTCCGTCACGTTCAAACGCGCCGCTTCCGTCCCGCTCATACGCCTTACGACCCTCTCCCTGTGTCGGGCCGCGGTCTATCCGACCGATGACCCAAGCCCCCATATGTAGTGGCTACCGTTCCGACTACACCATCATATGGGGCCATGAAGGCTAATGACTCGTCAATGCGGCGGGCTCGACGGCGCCCAGGTTTTTTCTTACCCAAAGCTTAACGCGAAGGCCCGCTCCGAGTGCGCGGCGGGGCGCCGCGGCCGGTCCGATCACGCGAAGGTGAAACGCCCGTCCGACCCATGGCGGGCGGCCCGTCCGGAATGCTAAAGCCACCGCCTCTCATCTTCCGGAGACCGGCATGGAAGGCCCGACGAGCCACTTCTATTTCTCGCAGCGGCTGAAGCTGCACTACGTGGACTGGGGTAACCCCGAGGCGCCCCCGATGCTGCTGGTGCACGGGGGGCTGGACCACTGCCGCAACTGGGACTGGGTGGCCCGGCGACTGCGCGACCGCTACCACGTCATCGCCCCCGACCTGCGCGGCCACGGCGACAGCGCCTGGGCGATCGGCGGCGGCTACGACATGGCCAGCCACATCTACGACATCGCCCAGATCGTCGATCAGAAGCAGATGGCGCCGATAACCATCATCTCCCACTCGTTCGGGGCCGGCATCGCGCTGAACTACGCCGGCGTCTTCCCCGAGAAGGTGAAGAAGATCGTCGCCATCGAAGGCCTCGGCCCCTCCCCCGCCCAGATGGAGGAACAGGCCAAGACCACCGTCGACCAGAAGCTGCGCAACTGGGTCGCCGACAAGCGCAAGAATTCGGGCCGCGCGCCGCGCCGCTACGCCACCCTCGAACAGGCCGTCGCGCGGATGGCCGAGGAGAACCCGCACCTGTCGCAGGAACAGGCCTGGCACCTGACCATCTACGGCGCCTACCAGAACGAGGACGGCACCTACTCCTGGAAGTTCGACAACTATGCCCGCGGCGGCGGCGTGGGCGGGCTCTCGCACGACGACCAGCACCATCTGTGGGAATGCATCACCGCCCCGGTGCTGCTGGTGCGCGGCATGGAGTCCTGGGCTTCCGACCCGGTCGAGGACGGCCGCATCAAGCACTTCAGGAACGCCCGCCTGGTCAACTTCGAAGGCGCCGGCCACTGGGTTCACCACGACAAGCTCGACGCCTTCATGGCCGAGGTGGAAGCCTTCCTGGCGGAGTAGCCGCACGGCCTACTCCCTCCTCCCCCTGTGGGAGGAGGGTGGTCGCCGCAGGGGGTCGGAGGAGGGGTCGCGCAGGCCTCTCCGCTCGTGGCCCCACCAAGCGGCCCGCTCCGAGCGACCCCTCTCCCGACGCCCTTGGGGCGCCCTCTGCGGCCTTCCGGGATGACGGTGGAGGGTGAGGTTCGCAGCAGCCATCCCGCTCCCCGCTCATCCCGGCATTCGCCGGGGATTACCGCGCCTCCAGCGCCGCCCTCTCCTGGCGCACGGCCTCCAGAGCCGCCTCCGCGGCGGCGACGGCGGCGGGATCCCCCTTCTTCTTCGCCTCCAGAAGGTCGCGCGTGGCTTCCATCTCGCGGACCGGGATGAGGTGGGTCGCGTCCGCAGGGGCGAAGGGGAGGGTCTGAATTCGCCGCAGGATGGCGCGCTGGCGTTCGGCCTCGGGGCCTTCGCCGGTTCCGTAGGAGAACAGGAAGTCGGCGACCTTGCGCTTGATCTCGGGGTCGAGGTCCTTGCGCCAGATCATCGGGTCCTCGGGGATCCTGGGCGAGCGCCAGACGATCTCCACCCGCTCCATGGTGCTGCGGGCGAGCGGGGTCTCCAGCATCGCCAGCCGCTCCATCGAGGCGGTGTTGTTGGTCGCCGCATCCAAGGCGCCGGCGCCCACGGCGAATAGGTTGGCCTCGTGGTTGGCCGAGCGGACGGTCTTGAAGCAGCCGTTCGGGTCGATCCCGCGCGGGGCGAACAGATAGGTCATCGGGGCGAGCGTGCCCGAGGTCGACTTGGCGTCGCCCATGCCGAAGTTCAGGCCGCGGTCGCAGGCCAGCAGCGTGTCCAGCGTCAGGCCGCTCCCCTTGCGGACGATGATCACCGCCTCGTAGCCGTCGACCCCGCTGGGGTTCACAGAGCGGGCGAACACTTCGCCCCCGGCCCGGCGCACAGCCTCCAGCCCCGACTGGTTGGTGAACCAGCCGACGTCGGTCTGCTTGAACCGCATCGCCTCGATCAGGGCGGTGTAGTTGCTGCCGAAGAAGGGCCGAACGTTCAGGCCCGTGGCCTTCTCCATGTCCTCAAGGAACGGGGTCCAGTCACCGATCGCCGACTCGCGGCTTTCGGCCGAAAGGATGGAGAAGTCGAGCGTATCCTCGGCGGCCTCCTGACCGCCCCCGGAGCAGGCGGCCAGCACGAGCGCGAAGGCCGCGGCGGCGAGTCGGAGCCTCCGCATGCCGCTAATCGCGCTCCTCGATGACCACCCGGTCCGGATAGAAGGCCAGCCGGCCGGCGATCTCGGCCACCGCCGGATAGGGCGCCTCGTAGGTCCACACCGCATTGCGGCCCACTTCGCCCGGCAGGGAGTAGTAGGCGCAGTCGCCCTTGTAGGGGCAGTAGGTGGCGTAGTCCGAGCGGGCGAGCAGGTCCATCCGCACGTCCGACCGCGGCAGGTACTGGACCGGCGGGTAGCTCGCCTCGCGCAGGGTCAGGGCGGCCCGCGTGTCCGCGACCACCTCGCCCTGGTAGATCACCACCACCCGCTTGGGGTTCGGCGCTATGGTGATCGGGCGGTCGGGGCCGGGGGTGCGGGCGCGCGGATCGGGCATGGCGTCCTCCTGCACCGCAGAGAGCACCGGGCGGGGCCCGGCGGTCAAGGAACGGCCTCGCCTCTTGCGCAGCCGGGCCCATGCCCCAGATGAAGTCGGAAGGAGCTACGACGTGTCGTCACCTTTCGATGGCTATGAAGTCGCCGCGGCGCTGCGGCCGCAGGCCCAGGCCTGCCGCTTCGACCTGGACGAGGCGCTGTCGGCGGTGGTCGCCCTGGAGGCCAAGGTCCCCGAGGACGCGCTGACGGCCCTGAGCCTCGGGACCGAGCGACTGGGCAACGGGACGGTCATCGGGCCGAACGGCCTGGTGCTGACCATGGGCTATCTGGTCACCGAGGCGGAGGAGGTGATCCTCACCCGCAACGATGGGACGAGGGTTCCGGCTCACGTGCTGGGCGTCGACCAGGTCACCGGCCTGGCTTTGGTGCAGGCGCTGGAGCCTCTGGAACTGCCGGCCATGCCGCTGGGCGACTCCCGCGAGTTGCCGCCCGGCAGCGAGGTGATCCTGGCCGGCGGCGGCGGCCGGGCCCACGCGGTGGCGGGCCACATCCTCGCCCGCCTGCCGTTCGCCGGCTACTGGGAGTACCTGCTCGAGGAGGCGATCTTCGCCGGGCCGGCCCACCCCCACTGGAGCGGAGCGGCGCTGATCGGCCCGACCGGCGAGCTGGTCGGTGTGGGCTCGCTGACCCTGCAGGGGCAGACGCGCCAAGGCCCGCAACCGATCAACATGTTCGTGCCCATCGAGCTGTTGCCGCCGATCCTCGACGACCTCGCCCGCGGCAAGCCGCGCGATACGGCCCGCCCGTGGCTGGGCGTGCTGGCCCAGGAGGTGGGACCGCACGTCGTAGTGGTCGGCGTCAGCCCCAGGGGCCCGGCCTCACGCGCGGAGCTGCGCGCCGGCGACGTGATCATGGCGGTGGATCAGGTTCCGGTCACCACCCTGGCCGAGTTCTACACCCGGCTCTGGGCGCTGGGCCCGGCGGGCGTCACCGTCCCGCTGACCATCCAGCGCGACGGCGACGTGTTCGACGTGGAGGTCCGCTCGCGCGACCGCGCCGCCCTGCTGCGCAAGCCCAAGTACAACTGAGGCTCAGTCGAGCATCGCCGCGAAGGCGGGGCTGAAGACCTCGCGCATTCCGTCCCCGTCCCGGATGACGAAGCGGACGGCAAGGCCGGCCGCTTCGGCGAAGGCAGGCCCACCCTCGGGTCCCAGGACGGCCAGCGACGTGCACAGGGCGTCGGCCTGCATGCACGCCTCGTGCAGCACGGTGACCTGTTCGACCCCATGGGCGAGCGGGCGCCGCGTGGCGGGGTCGAGTGTGTGGCCGTAGCGGCGCCCCTGGTGCTCGAAGCTGCGCCGCCATTCGCCCGAGGTGGCGACGGCAAGCCCATGCAGGGCGATCAGCAGCGGCTCGAAGGCGGCGCCCGGCGGCGCCTCGATCTCCACGAACCAGGGCTCGCCGGAGGGCTTCACGCCCGCGCCGCGCAGCTCGCCGCCGATTTCCACCAGCCAGTCGCACACGCCCAGGGCTTCGATCGCCCGCCCCGCCCGATCGACGCCGTAGCCCTTGGCGATGCCGGACAAGTCGAGGGAAAGGCCGCCCGGCTGGCGGATGCGGCCGCGGGGCTCGTCGAGCTCCAGGCTGCGCCATCCGGCCGGCGCCAGCGCCAGCGCGGCCTCGGCGGGCGGCGCCTCGACGCGGCCCGCGGGGCCGAAACCCCACAGGCCGACGAGCCGCCCCAGAGTCGGATCGAACGCGCCGCCGGTTGCCTCGGAGAGCTCGAGCCCCGCGCGCACCACGGTCAGCAGGCCCTCGGGGACGTCCACCCAACCCGGCGCGGCGGCGTTGAAGCGGGAGAGGTCGCTGTCCGGCTCCCAGTCGCTCATCTGGGCCACGACCTCGTCCACCGCCGCCTGCACGGCGGTGCGGATCTGCGCCTCCCCGACGCCGTCGGGGATCACCGCCTGCGCCGTCCAGCCGACGCCCATGGTCGCGCCGGCGCAGCGCACCAGCCGGCCGTCCCGCGGGCGTGTGGCCTCGCGGCTCAGCTGCAGCGGGACGGCGACCCTGGCCATGTTCAGTCGGGCAGGACCTCCAGGGTCGCCACGTAGCCGGCCGAGCGCTCGGCGCCCGGGATGGTCGCTTCGCCGCCGCGGGCGGTGGCCTCCAGCCAGTACATGCCCGGCCCCGGCCAGGTGATCTCGACAACCCCGTCTTCGCCGGTCTTCAGGTTCATCTCGCCCGGATCGGTGCGGTAGCGGGCGCCGCCCGGGACCACGTCCACCTCGACGCCGGCCGCCGGCTTGCCGTCCAGCAGCAGGCGGAAGCGCGCCGGCTCGCCGGCCACCAGGTCGTTGGGATGGCTGATCGGCTCCAGTTCCAGCCCCCTGCCGGTGGGCTTCAGCGCGTCCGTCGTCGGGGCGCCGAGGGTCACGAAGGTCTCCACCCGGCGCTGGTTCTCGGTGATCCGCACCTCGGCGGCGCCTTCGGGGATGGCGGCCTTCAGCTCGGCGGCCGGGCCGCGCCAGCGCTTGGTCTCCCCACCGACCTTGTACGAGGCCATCGCCCCCTCGGTGGTCGAAACGATCTTGTAGGTGCCGGGCCTGGCGAGGCGCGCGTCGAACACCGAACGGTACTTGCCGGTGGAGGGGTTCTCCGGCGCCTGGTTCGAGCCGTCGGGGGCCACCACCGTCACCCCGTCCAGCCGCATCGGCACATGGTCCGGGTGGAACAGGGTGTTGGACACCGCCGCATCCACCGTCACCCAGGCCTCCTCGCCCGACAGTACGGTCGCCGAAGGGGTCATCCACATCCGGTGCGCCTGGGCGGACGGCGCGGCGAGCAGGGCGGCGAGGCCGAGCGCGAGGCCGGCGGCGGAGCGAAGGTCTGCCATGGGGGCGATCCTCTCTAGGGTTTGACGGTGACGGTGACGGCGCCGAGCTCGCTGGCGCCCTTGGCCGAACTGGTCTTGGCGCCGCCGGACGCGGGCCAGGTGAAGGGCGCCTTGACCACCTCACGGCCGCCGACCTCGCGGGCGGCCTCGACGACCAGATTGTACTGGCCGGGCGGCAGCGCCCCGAGCTGGGCCGCGCCGAAAGTCAGCTGGTGCTTGCCGGGAGCCTTGGTCGGGCCGCTGATCCCGTCGGCCGGCATGGTCATCGAGCGACCGGCGCGGCGCCACCAGGTGCGCATGTCCTTCAGCCAGGTCGCGCCCTCGTTGGCCTTCAGCTTGGTGTCGTACCAGACGGCCAGCGTCTTCACCGCGGTCTGGTCCGGTTTCTCGATCCACAGCGCCACGTAGGGGCGGTGGTACTCGGCGACGGTCAGCCGGGGGATCTCGACGCTGACCTGCAGCTCGGCCGCGCTCGCAGCGGCGGGCGCGGCCGCGGCGCCGGCGATGGCCGTGGTGAACAACGGAAGTCGCGGAATCCGCATGGGACGCTTACCTCAATGGATCAGGAACAGGGCGAGCAGCAGGGGGATGATCAGCCCCGCCGCCACCAGCGGCCAGGTCGTGCGCCGGGCGTGGGCGTGCATCTGCAGCAGGATCAGGCCGGTCACGCAGAACACCACGCAGCCGAGCGCGAAGATGTCGATGAACCAGCTCCACGCCGCACCGGTGTTGCGGCCCTTGTGCAGGTCGTTGAGGTAGGCGACCGGACCACGGTCAGTGCGCTCGTAGAGCGCTTCGCCGCTGCCCAGGTCGATGCTCACCCAGGCGTCGGAGCCGGGGCCCGGCAGGGCGACATAGGCCTCCTCCTCGGACCACTCCACCGGCGCGGACGCGGGAATGCGCACGTCCAGCGCCTCGCCCGCCCAGCGACGGGCTTCCGCCGGCAGCGCGCCCTCGCCCGCTGCGCGCAGGGCCTGCACGACCGGTTCCGGCGCCTCGGCCGTGCGCTCGATGCGCTTTGGCGAGCCCTCGATCGCCCCGGCGTGGTTCAGCGTCACGCCGGTGATCGCGAACAGCAGCATGCCGGCCAGGCAGATGGCGGCGCTGATCCAGTGCCAGCGCACGGTCTGGCGCAGGATGGCCGCCCGCGTCTGGGCGCGTTTCTTGGCCCGCGCCCGCTCGGCCAGCTGGTCGACAGCCTCAGAACTCGACATTCACCCCCACCCAGAGCCGCCGCGGCTCCTGGTTGTTCGTATACTCGGGCGCATACTGCACCGGCGACCCATAGGGCAGCAGACGCACGAAGTCCTTGTCGAACAGGTTGTAGATCGCCGCGTTCAGCCGGACCTTGTCGGTCAGCTGGTACGAGCCGCCCAGGTGGAACAGCTCGTAGGCCTTGAAGTCGCCGAGCGCGTCGCGCGCCGCGCCGTCGCCGCGGAACCGCTCGCTGCGGTACTCGCCGCTCAGCCAGCCGGTCAGCCGCTCGGTAGGCCGCCAGGTGATCCGCCCGTTCAGCATGTGCTTGGGGGTGTCGGTGAGCGGGCGGCCCTTGGAGGCGCCGCTCTTCTGCTCGCTCTCCGTGAAGGTGTAGTTGGCCGACAGCGTCCAGGCATCGGTGGGCTCGAAGCGGACCGAGGCCTCCACGCCGCGGGTGACCGCCTCGTCGATGTTGATGCTCTGGCCGAAGGTCGCATGGTTGGGCCAGAAGCCGACGTCGATGCAGCCGGTGGTCGGATAGGCGCCGGCGTCGTACTGCGCCCGGGTCAGGCCGAAGGTGCAGTTGGCCACCGGCTGGCCGGTCGCGATCTTGTCCTTGAACTCGTTGTGGAACAGCGTCGCCTGGGCGGTCAGCCGGCCGCCGGCGTCGTAGTAGACCACCAGCTCGGAGGAGACGCTGGTTTCCGGCTGCAGGGTGGGCGTGCCGAGCAGCGGCAGGCGGCCCTGCTGGCCGAAGCCGTTGATGCCTTCGGCGAGCTGTTCGAGCCGCGGGGTCTTGAAGCCCTTGCTGACCCCGCCCTTCACGGTCCAGGCGTCGTTCGGGTTCCACACCAGGTAGGCGCGGGGGCTGAAGTGGGCTCCGAACTTGGAGTGATCGTCGTGGCGTGCGCCGACGGTCAGCGCCAGCGTCTCGTTGATCCGCCAAGTGTCCTCCGCGAACACCGCCCACTGCACGTGCTCGAAGGTCTCGGGGGCGACGCCGTCGACCATTTCGGCGTCCCAGTACTGGCCGCCGACCGTCAGGGTGTGGTCGCCGAAGCCGGTGAACAGCTTGGTGTCGAAGATGGTGTTGGTGGACTTCAGCTCGCGCGGCCCGCCGGCGCCCGGCACGCCCTGGGGAATGAGCCGGCCGATGGTTTCGGTCACGCCCTGCGAGAGGGTGGATTCCAGCGTCCCGAAGGGCAGGCGCCAGTTGTGGGCCAGCAGGTACTGATCGCGATTGAACTCGAGCGCGTTCGCATAGCCGCCGGCCGTGGTGTTCGTGCCCATCTGGCCGCGCGAGTTGTCGTACCACTGGCGGGCGACATCGACGTCCAGCCAAACGTCGTGATTCTCGAAGGCGATCAGGCCGAGCCGGCCGCCCAGGCTCCAGATTTCCGAGGCGGTCGCGCTGCGGCCGAAGCCTGTGACCGGCGAGGGGGCCCCGTCCACGCCGACGAAGGTCAGCTTGGACTCCTCGCGCTCGGCGTAACGGCCGCGCAGGGCCAGCGTCAGCGGCGCCGAGCCCAACGGGCCGGTGACGTAGAAGTCGCCGCCCCACAGGTCGCCGAACTCTTCGTCGGTCTGGAAGGTGCGGTTGGCCGAGACCGAGCCGGTCCAGACGTCGGAGGTCCGCCGGGTTATGATGTTGACCACCCCGCCCATGGCGTCCGAGCCGTAGAGGGTCGACATCGGGCCGCGCACCACCTCGACCCGCTCGATGGCGCTGACCGGAGGCAGGAAGCTGGTCGCCGTCTCGCCGAAGCCATTGGGCGTGACGCTGCCGGCGGTGTTCTGGCGGCGGCCGTCGATCAGGATCAGGGTGTAGTCCGAGGCCATGCCGCGGATGGAGATGTCGAGGCCGCCGCTCTTGCCGACCGAACCGCCGACGTCCACGCCCTCGACAGAGCTCAGCACCTCGGCCAAGCTGGAGGCGCGCATCTGCTGGATGTCGTCGCGCGCGATCACGCTGATGCTGGCCGGCGCCTCGACGACCTTCTGCTCGTAGCCCGCGGCGGTGACCACCACGCCCTCGACCTCGGTCGGCGGCCCCGCGTCGTCCGCCGAAGCCGTTCCCGCAGCCCCCAGCGAGACGACCCCCGCCGCAACACCTGCCGCGATCACCTGCGGCGCTCTGGCAAACATCATCCAACCCGCCCAATTACTGAGAACGCCTCGCAATAGCAGCGCAAGCGCAGCCGTCAACAGAAAATGCGAATGGTTCTCAAAATCAGCAGCGGCGCTTGCCGAACGTGGCCCGGGCGCCGTCAGATGGCGCCATGGACGCGCTGCTGGTGATCGACGTGCAGCAGGGGATGTTCGCCTTCCCCGAATATCCGCCGCACGACGGCGAGGCGATGGTCCGGCGGATCGTCGAGCTGATCGGTCGCGCCCGCGCAGCCGGGGCGCCCGTGCTCTTCGTCCAGCACGCCGGAGAGGCGGGCGATCCCCTGGCCCCCGGCCAGCCGGGCTTTGCGCTGCACCCGGCGCTGGCGCCCGCGCCCGGCGAGCCGGTGATCGTCAAGGAGAAGTGCAGCGCCTTCCTGGACACCGACCTTGACGCGCGGCTGAAGGCGGCGGGCGTGGACGGGCTGGTGATCTGCGGCATGCAGACCGAGTTCTGCGTGGACACCGCAGTGAGGGGCGCGGTCGAGCGGCGCTATCGCGTGCGGCTAGCGGCCGACGGCCATTCGACCTTCGACAGCCCCGCCCTCCGCGCGGCCGACATCGTCGCCCACCACAACCAGACCCTGGGTTCGGGCTTCGCCGAGGTCAGGGCGGCGGCCGAGATCGCCTTCCAATGAGGTCGCGGCGGGCCGGAGTCGCGCCGGGATGATCCGCGCCGCCTGCCACTGCACCGCCGTCCGCTTCGTGATCGCCCGGCCGCCGACCTGGGTGCTCGACTGCAACTGGCCACACCGGCTGGTTCTGGACCCGCTCCGACGAGCCGCCCATGCCCCCGCCCGGGCCGGACGACTGGCGGTAGGGGAAGGCCGCTACCGCGCCAGGGCCTGCTCCGGGACCTCGATGTCGATCTCCAGGGTGGAGACCTGTTCGCCACGTTCCAGCCGGACCACCACCTTGTCGCCCTCGATGGGGATGTGCTTGGCGATGGCGGCGAGGATTTCCTTCTGCAGGCGCTCGGCCAGGTCGCTGCGGCCGGCGAACGCCCGCTCGTGGGCCAGCAGCACCTGCAGCCGCTCGCGCGCCACGGGCGCGGACCGGTTGCGGTTGAAGAAGTTGAGGAAGCTCACGCCGCCACCCGCTTGCCGAACAGCCGGCCGAACAGGCCCGCCTTCTTCTCCTTGGGCGTGGTGACGGTGACCTCCTCGCCCATCAGCCGCCGGGCGGCGTCGGCATAGGCCCGGGCCGCGGGCGAGGCCGGATTGTGCAGGGTGACCGGGAAGCCGAGGTTGGAGGCGGTCAGCACGTCGGCGCTCTCGGAGACGATGCCGAGCAGCGGGATGGCCAGGATCTCCAGCACGTCCTCGACCTTCATCATCTCGCCGCGGGCCGCGCGAGCCGGGTCGTAGCGGGTGAGCAGCAGCTGCTTCTCCAGCTTCTCGCCCCCTTCGGCGCGGCGGGTCTTGGAGTCCAGCAGGCCGATGATCCGGTCGCTATCGCGCACCGAGGAGACCTCGGGATTGGTCACCACCACCGCCTGGTCGACGAAGCGCATGGCCAGCGTCGCGCCCTTCTCGATGCCGGCGGGGCTGTCGCAGATGATCCAGTCGAAGCGGGCGCGCAGCCCGTCCATCACCTTCTCGACGCCGTCCTCGGTCAGCGCCTCCTTGTCGCGGGTCTGCGACGCCGGCAGCAGCCACAGGGTCTCCAGCCGCTTGTCGCGGATCAGCGCCTGTGGAAGCTTGGCGTCGCCCTGGACGACGTTGACCAGGTCGAAGACCACCCGCCGCTCGGCCCCCATCACCAGGTCGAGGTTGCGCAGGCCCACGTCGAAATCCACCACCACGACGCTCTGGCCGGCCTGGGCCAGGGCGGCCCCGAGGGCGGCCGAGGAGGTGGTCTTGCCCACCCCTCCCTTGCCCGACGTGACGACGACGACCTTGGACATCGAATACGGCTCCCTTGAATTCAGTCGAGCAGCGAGAGGCGGAGGGACTGGCGGTCGCACCGCACCTGCACGGCCTTGCCGTGCAGCTCGGGGCCCCAGTTCTCGGCGGTGCGGAACAGCCGGGCGACGCCGACCAGCTCGGCCTCCAGGCGGCGGCAGAAGATGCGGGCCGCCTCGCCGGTCCGAAGCCCGGCGATGGCCCGGCCGCGCAGCGGGCCGTAGATGTGGATCGAGCCGCCGGCGATCACCTCGGCGCCCGACGCGACGGCCCCGACGATGGTCACGTCGCCGGACTCGAAGTCGATCACCTGGCCGGAGCGGACGGTCTCCTCGATCAGCAGCGAGGGCGCGGGCGGCGGGGCCGCTACGGGTTGAGGCGGCGCCTCGCGCGGCTGGACGAGGTCGCGGCCGTGCAGCGAGGTGGCCAGCCGCTCCCAGCGGGTCCGGGCCAGCACGCGCGGATCGACGCCCTCGACGCCGACGATGCGCAGGCCGCGGGCCTCCAGGCCGTCCAGCACCACCAGCGCCGCGTCGGGCCCCGCGACGGCGGCGGCCGACAGGTCGGCGACCATCGGGCGTCCGGCGAACAGCTCGGGCGAGCCGCGCATCTGCGCGTCCAGCGCCGCGAACCACTCCGACATCGGAAACTCGGGGGTGATGATCAGGGCCATGAAGCTGCGGCCCCGCACCCGGACGCTGGGGGCCGCGAGCCTGCCGGTCGTCGTCGCCATCTCCCTCTTCGCCCTCCGCCGCTCGGCCGCAGAATCCCGACGCGGGCGCCGGCCTACGCCGCGCCCGCGGTCACGCCACAAGTCTCGTCGATCGATTGCGCCCGACCCTTGTCCCGGGGCCGCCGGGTGCGCGTTCGGCGGCAGGTCACGGCGCAGCCGCAGATCTGATCTCGACCCGAACCGGGGCCAAACTTGGGCCGGCCGGCGCCCGGCCGGGGCGCTTGTGCGCGGCGGCTACCCGAAATGGGCGGAGCGGCTCAGACGCCGGTCGTGGGGCCGATCCCGTGCCCGTCGGTGGGGAAACTCGTCCAGCGGGACGGCTCGCGCTCGTCACAGCGCCGCTTCAGCCGCGTGGCCTGCAGCACCAGCTCGGTGGCGCGCGCCGACAGGGCCTCGCCGTGGCTGGTCGCCGAGGCGCTGAAGGTCGGCCGGTAGGCCTCGATTTCCTGGAACAGCTGCATGAGGCGCGGCTCCGACACCTCGTGGCCCGGCGGGGTGTCCATCAGCCGGATCGCCTCTTCCAGCGCGGCCTCGTACTCCTTGGCGTTGGTGATCGCCATCGCTGTGCTCCTCACCCGATTGTCCGCTGCAATCGGAACGGGCCGCGACGGCGACGGTTGCAGCTCAGCGGTTGCCGCCGATGAGGTCCCCGAGCGGCCCGAGCAGCGAGCCTTCGCCCCGGTTCTGTCCGCCGGCGGGCCCGGCCGCGGCCAGCATCCGGCCGGCCAGGCGCGAGAAGGGCAGCGACTGGATCCACACCTTCCCCGGCCCGGTGAGCCGGGCGAAGAACAGGCCCTCGCCGCCGAAGATGACGCTCTTCACACCGCCGGCCATCACCAGATCGAAGTCGACGGTGGGCATGTAGGCGGCCAGGCACCCGGTATCGACGTGGATCTGTTCGCCCGGCGCTAGCTCCCGCTCGACGAGGGCGCCGCCCATCTGCACGAACACCCAGCCGTCGCCTTCCAGGCGCTGCATGATGAAGCCTTCGCCGCCGAACAGCCCGGTCATCACCCGGCGCTGGAAGTGGACGCCGATGGAGACGCCCTTGGCGGCGGCCAGGAAGCTGTCCTTCTGGCAGATCAGCACGCCCCCGAGCTCGGCGAGGTGCAGCGGCAGGATGGACCCCGGCGTCGGCGAGGCGAACGCCACCCTCGCCTTACCCTGGCCCCGGTGGGTGAAGACGGTGGTGAACAGGCTCTCGCCGGTGAGCAGCCGCTTGCCGGCCCCCAGCAGCTTGCCCATGAAGCCCTCGCCGGCGCCGCCCGACCCGTCGCCGAACACCGTGGTCATGTCCACCGCGGCGTCCTTCCAGACGAAGGCGCCCGCCTCGGCCACGGCGCTCTCCCCGGGGTCGAGCTCGATCTCGAGAAACTGCAGCTCCTCGCCGCGGATGGCGAAGTCGATGTCGTCGGCGACGCCGGGGGCGCGGCGGTGTTCCCAGGGACTGGCGGTCATGGCGTTCGGCTCCTCTCGGGTGTGAGGCTTCGATCTAGGTCCGCGCGCTGGCGCTGAGAAGCCTCAGCCGCCGGCCGGTCGCACCATCGGCACGAGCGGCGGGAAGTCGGCCGGCTGGATCACCCCGGTCACCCGAAAGCCGAACCGTTCGTAGAGGGGGATGTTGGCCGGGTTGGAGCTCTCCAGGTAGGCTATCTCGCCCTCGGCGTCGCAGCGCGCAAGCGCCGTCTCCAGCAGCGCCGAACCCAGCCCGCGGCCCTGGCGCAAGGGATCGGTCCCGATCATCGCGAGATACCAGTGGGGCTCGTGCGGATGATGCTCGCGCATCTGCTCGCCCACCTGGGCCAGCACCTCCAGCTTTTCCGGCCGAGCGATGCGGGCGACGAGCTCTCCGATGGTTTCGCCGTCGGACTGCCGTCCGGGCGCGAGCCACAGCGCCGCCGCCCCCGCCTCGTCGGCGACATAGGCCCCCTGGCAGTCGAAGGCCCCGCCTCCCATCGCCGTGGCCATGGTCTTGAAGCCGGCAAGGAACCGCTCCGAGGTGTCCAGGGCGTAGCGCATGCAGGGGTCCGCGCCGAACGCCAGCATGAGCGTGCCGAGCACCGCCTCCCGATCGTCCGGACCGGCGAGTCTGACTTCATACCTGCTCATGGGCATCCCTCCCGGCGCGACGAGAGCACAGGTCGGCGCAGGATGACAGAGGCGGAACGGCGCTATCGCACGACGCGGTTCTCCAAGTCCCGCAAGGGCTTGGTGGCGAATAGGCTGCGTCTATGTCTCGTAGCAGGATAATCAATTTTGCAAATGCGCCGGAGGGCCCTACATGGGGCTCACCTCAAATCGGGAGTGCACGAATGTCCATGATCAACACCACCGTGAAGCCCTTCACCGCCCAGGCCTACAAGCAGGGCAAGTTCATCACGGTCAGCGACGCCGACCTGAAGGGCAAGTGGTCCGTGGTCTTCTTCTACCCGGCCGACTTCACCTTCGTCTGCCCGACGGAGCTGGAAGACCTGGCCGACAACTACGCCGAGTTCCAGAAGCTGGGCGTCGAGATCTACTCGGTCTCCACCGACACCCATTTCTCGCACAAGGCCTGGGCCGACACCTCGCCCGCCATCGGCAAGATCCAGTACACCATGGTCGGCGACCCCTCGGGCGTCATCACCAGCAACTTCGGCGTGATGCGTGAAGGCCAGGGCCTGGCCGACCGCGGCACCTTCCTCATCGACCCGGAAGGCGTCATCCAGTTCATGGAAGTGACCGCCGAAGGCATCGGCCGTAACGCCGCCGAGCTCCTGCGCAAGGTCAAGGCCGCCCAGTACGTGGCCTCGCACCCGGGCGAAGTCTGCCCGGCCAAGTGGGAAGAAGGCGAGAAGACCCTCGCTCCGTCGCTGGAGCTGGTGGGCAAGATCTAACCCGTTCCTGCACGACCGAACCGGCGCCGCGCCCCGCGCGCGGCGCCGGACCTTTCCCCTCGACACGTCGTTTACCGGAGCCCTCGCATGTTGGACGCGAATCTGAGAGCGCAGCTGAAGTCCTACCTGACGAACATCAGGCAGCCGATCGAGCTGGCCGCGTCCCTCGACGACGGGCCCAAGTCCCGGGAGCTTGCCGAGCTGCTGGACGAGATCGCCGAGGTCTCGGACAAGGTCACCGTCGTCCGCCGCGACGACGATCCGCGCAAGCCTTCCTTCGCCATCAACCGGGTCGGCGGCGACGTCTCCGTCCGCTTCGCCGGCATCCCGCTGGGCCACGAGTTCACCTCGCTGGTGCTGGCCCTGCTGCACGTCGGCGGCCACCCGCCGAAGTACGAGGACGAGGTCCTCGACCAGGTGCGCGCCCTCGACGGCGAGTACCGCTTCGAGACCTATTTCTCGCTGTCCTGCCAGAACTGCCCTGACGTGGTTCAGGCGCTGAACACCATGGCGGCGCTGAATCCGAAGATCTCGCACGTGGCCATCGACGGCGCCCTGTTCCAAGAAGAGGTCGAGGCCCGCCAGGTCATGGCCGTGCCGACCGTGCTGCTGAACGGCGAGCCGTTCGCCCAGGGGCGCATGACCCTGGAAGAGATCCTGGCCAAGATCGACACCGGCGCCGCGGCCCGCGCGGCCGAGAAGATCTCCGCCAAGGAGCCCTTCGACGTGCTGGTGGTCGGCGCAGGCCCGGCCGGCGCGGCGGCCGCCGTCTACGCCGCCCGCAAGGGCATCCGCACCGGCGTCGCCGCCGAGCGGATCGGCGGTCAGGTGCTCGACACCATGGCCATCGAAAACTTCATCTCCGTGCCCCACACCGAAGGCCCCAAGCTGGCCGCCGGCCTGGAGCAGCACATGAAGGCCTACGACATCGACCTGATGCCGATGCAGAAGGCGGCCAGGCTGATCCCGGCCAGGCAGCCCGGCGGCCTGATCGAGGTGCAGCTCGAGAACGGCGCCTCGCTGAAGTCGCGGACCGTGATCCTGGCCACCGGCGCCCGCTGGCGGCAGATGAACGTCCCGGGCGAGGACGAGTACCGCAACAAGGGCGTGGCCTACTGCCCGCACTGCGACGGCCCGCTGTTCAAGGGCAAGCGCGTGGCGGTGATCGGCGGCGGCAACTCCGGCGTCGAGGCGGCCATCGATCTGGCCGGCGTCGTCGCTCACGTGACGCTGATCGAGTTCGACGGCCAGCTGCGGGCGGATGCGGTGCTGCAGCGCAAGCTCGCCACCCTGCCGAACGTGCGCGTGATCACCTCGGCCCAGACCACCGAGGTGCACGGCGACGGCCAGAAGGTGGTCGGCCTGACCTACAAGGACCGCAACACCGGCGAGCTCCACCGGATCGACCTGGACGGCGTTTTCGTGCAGATCGGCCTGGCGCCCAACACCGAGTGGCTGAAGGACGCGATCGCCCTGTCGCCGCGCGGCGAGATCGAGGCCGACTACCGGGGCGCCACCTCGGTCCCAGGCGTGTTCGCCGCGGGCGATGCGACCACGACGCCCTACAAACAGATCGTCATCGCCGCCGGCGAGGGCTCGCGCGCCGCGCTCTCGGGCTTCGACTACCTGATCCGGCTGCCGGCGGAGGCCGCCGCCGAGGCCGCCTGACGAAGCGGCGCCGCCTGGCCCACGCGGCCGGCGGCGCTTGCCTTTCCCCAGCCGACCGGCTAGGCAGCCTCCCGTCACTGGGGAGTAGCCGCCCGCACTGCAGCGGGGAGCGCGTCAACAGACTTGCCTTCGGGCATGGCGCATTCGGCCAAATGGCTTGGCGAGACCTTTGGCTTTCGCGCCCGATCGCGGGATCGGCGGCGCGGAACGCCACAGGTCTGTCCGCCGATCCCGCCGGTGCGCTTTAGATGGACGCATTTCTGATTTCCACGGGCCTCGTGGCGCTCGCCGAGATCGGCGACAAGACCATGCTGCTGGCCCTGCTGCTGGCCGCCCGCTTCCGGGCCCCGGCGCCGATTCTTGCCGGCATCTTCGCCGCCACCATCGCCAACCACGCCCTGGCCGCCAGCGTCGGCGCGGCCGCCGGCGCCTTCCTGGAAGGTCCCTGGATGCGCTGGGTGCTGGGCGTCGGCTTCCTGGTGTTCGCCGCCTGGGCGCTGATCCCCGACAAGATGGACGAGGACGAGGAGCCCAAGACCCGTACCGGTGGGTCGGTGTTCATGGCCACCACCATCGCCTTTTTCCTGGTGGAGATGGGCGACAAGACCCAGGTCGCCACGGCCGCCCTGGCGGCCCGGTTCGAGAACATCGCCGTGGTCGCCGCCGGCACCACCCTCGGGATGATGCTCGCCAACGGCCCGGCCGTGCTGATCGGCGAGGCGGCGGCCGGCAAGCTGCCGCTGAAGGCGATCCGCATCGCCGCCGCGGCCGCCTTCGCCGCGGTCGGCGTCTGGATCCTTGTGGCCGGCTAGCCCGACAGCGGCCAGACCGCGACGATCAGCCAGGCGCCGAGCGTCAGGATCAGCAACGATAGCGGCGCGCCCACCCGCGGATAGTCGACGAACCGGTAGCCGCCGGGGGCCATCACCAGGGTGTTGCACTGGTGGCCGACGGGGGTGAGGAAGTCGCTGCCCGCCCCATGCGGCCCACCGGCAGGGCGCCGACCTCCAGCTCGCCCATCAGCACGGCCGCCGCCTGCACCGTCGCGTCGGGGGCGACAAACTCCAGGGTGGCGGACATGACTTCTCACACCAGCATCGACGCCTCCTTCGACCGCAGAGGCAATGGCCGCCCGCAGTGAAGGTCCCGCGGAGGCCGCGGAAGCGATTGCCTGCGCCCATTCGCGTGGGAGAAGGCGGGACTATGCGGCGTCGTCTTGCGCTCGCGCGCCGCACGGTGACCACCGCGCAAAGCAAAGGGGCCCGGACTTGCGTCCGGGCCCCTCGTCAGGTCGGCTGAAGCCGACCCGAGGATCGACTTAGAAGTTGATGTCGATCGTCGAGCGACGGTTCAGCGGTTCCTTCACGCCGTCGCCGGTCGGGACGGCCGGCTCGGTTTCACCGCGCCAGTCGACGTTCAGGGCCGTCTGGTTGACGCCCGAGGCGACCAGGGCGTCGGCCACGGCCTTGGCCCGGCGCTCCGACAGACGCACGTTGTAGGCTTGGCTGCCCGAGGTGTCGGCGTGGCCGACGACCACGACGCGGGTGGCGTTGCCGTTACGGGCGTAGTCCGCAGCCTGCTGCACCACCGTCTGGGCTTCCGGCGTCAGCACATACTGATCGAACGGGAAGTAGACGATGAACTGACGCGCTTCCGGGGCCGGCGGCGGCGGAGGCGGAGGCGGCGGCGGCGGCGGAGGCGGCGGGGGCGGCGGGGGCGGAGGCGGCGGGGGCGGCGGAGCCGCGAACGAGTACCGCAGGCCCAGGGTCACCGACTGGTCTTCGTACTGACCCGAGAACACGCCGGGTTGCAGCGCATGCGTGCCGATCGAAGCGAAGTCGAGGTCCGACCCACCCAGGTAACGGTAGGTCAGGTCGATGTTCAGACGGTCGGTCGCCCGCCAGGCGAGGCCGGCGATGGCCTGCCAGGCGAAGGCGGTGTCATCATCGTCGATCACCAGGTTCTGGTGCGCCGGGTTGGCGGCGGTCCGGGCGGCCGGGTGGTTCGGGATGTTCGAGAACTGGCCGACCGTGTCGATCGACACGTGGTTGATACCGACACCGACGCCGAGGAACGGATTGATCGTCGACCCCGGCATGAAGTCGTAGATCACATTGCCCATCAGGGTCCACGACTCGACTTCGCCGTCCGGCGAGCCGCAGTCGTCACCGGCGCCGCGCAGGACGGCCGGGGTGCAGAGGCCGGCGACGCGGCCGAGGCCTTCGGCGCCGCGGATCGATTCGATGTCGCCCGGACGGTAGCCGCCTTCCAGTTCAACCCGCCAGTTGGGGGTCAGCTGGTAGCCCAGGCGGGCGAACCCGGCCCAGTCGTCTTCCTGGTTGAAGTCCCAGTTGTACGGACCGCCGTTGGGGCCGTTGCTGGAGGACGTAGCGTCGAGGCTTTCAGGCCAGTGGTAGCCCAGGTCGACGGCGCCGTACCAGCCGGTGTCTTGCGCGGACGCACCGGAAGCGGCGAACACCGCAGCCAGGGCGGCCCCCGCCAGGAGTTTGAACTTCATAATTCAGAGCCCTCTCTCTTACCCTCTGCTGCGGCCATATGACCCAGCATGCTTATAGCAAGGTCGAGACGTTCGGAAAGTGTCGCCGAGGCCACACTTCATTTGAAACGCCTCCACCCAAATGAGCAGACGCCACAAGCTACACAACAAGCCCCGGGCCCGCCAACTTCAAGCGAAGCCGTGGGTTCCGGAGCCTTCCGTGGCGCTCCTGGCTTTGGCTGTACGACGGGGCGGGCCTCGTCGACGGCCGGACGGAACCCCGGCCGGTCGCGTGTTGAACGACGAAATCCTTAAGGAAGATTATGGGCTGCGCCGGCGCGTGGCCGACGTGGTCGCGCCTGCGCGCTCCCAATTCCTCGTTCGTCTCCGACGATCGCGGCTGCATTCCCACCCAGCTTTCAACAAGCGCCCCTAGTCGCGCCAGACCGCTCAACGGCCAAGGCTGGGGCCGGTTCCGCCACCGACGCCGCGAGGCGCGCGAGTGTGGCGCCGTTGCATCACCCCGCGGCGCGGCGGGCTCTGCGCGTCCGCCCGCCCAAAGCGTCCGGGCGGTTCAGCTGCTTTCGGAACTCGTCCCGCCGCTCGTGAACCGAGGCGATGATCAGGCCCATCGGCACACCGGTCTCGACCAGCACCGATTCGGCGAGCTGAAGGCTGGCCTCGACGGTCTCGGGCACCGCGTCGGAGGCGCCCAGGTCGTAGAGCCGCTGGGCCTGGCGGGTGTCCCGGGCCCGGGCGATGATCGATAGATCGGCCCGCATCTCGCGCGCGGCGCCGACCACCGCCTCCACCGCATCCGGATCGTCCATGGTGACCACCAGCGCCTTGGCCTCGTCGAGGCCGCAGCGCCTGAGCAGCTCGGGCCGGGAGCCGTCGCCGAAGTAGATGGGATCGCCCGCGCGCCGGCCGGCCTCGACCAGGCGCGCGTCCCGCTCCAGGGCGATCCAGCCGAGCTCGTGGCGCGAGACCATGTCGGCCACCAGCCGCCCGACCCGGCCGTAGCCGACGATCAGCACCTTCGGCGATTCGGGGGTGGTCGCGGCGGGCGGTTCCGGCGCGATGTCCGCCGGCTTGGGCGGCGGCTGGCGGTTGACCCGCACGGCCGCCCAGGCCAGCGCCGGGATCAGCATCATCGACAGGGTGGCGGCGACCAGCACCGCCTGACCGACGACCGGCGGCACCACGCCCTCGGCCATGGCGGTGGACAGGATGACGAAGGCGAACTCGCCGCCGCCGGCCAGCAGCAGGGCCGATTCGAGCGCCGCCGGCCGCGACAGCCCGAACAGCCGGCCCAACACCATCACCACGCTGGCGTTCAGCACGATCATGCCGACGGCGATGGTCAGGATGGTGATTGGGTCGGCGATCAGCCGAGACAGGTCCAGGTGGATGCCGACTGAGACGAAGAACAGCCCCAGCAGCAGGCCCTTGAACGGCTCGATGGTCACCTCGACCTCGTGCCGGAACTCGGTCTCGGCCAGCAGCAGGCCGGCGACGAACGCGCCCAGCGCCATCGACAGGCCGGCCAGCGCGCTCGCCACCCCGGCGCCGATCACCACCAGCAGGCAGGCGGCCATGAACAGCTCTTCGCTCTTGGCCTTCGCGACCGAGCGGAACATCGGACGGAGCAGCAGCCTCGCTCCCACCACCAGGGCGAACAGGCCGACGGCGGCGGGCGCGAAGGCCAGCAGCAGGCGGGGCGAGAGTTCGTCGCCTTTGCCCAGCACGGCCAGTGTCACCAGGATCGGGGCCACCGCCAGGTCCTGGAACAGCAGCACCGAGAACGTCGCCCGACCGGCCTGGGAGTGCTGGCGCTTCTGGTCGGCCAGCACCTGCATCACGATGGCTGTGGACGACAGCGCAAGAGCCGCCCCGATCGCCGCCGCGGTCGGCAGCGGCTGGCCGAGCGCCATCGCCGCCGCGGCGATCACCGCCAGGCAGAGGCTGACCTGCGCCGCGCCCAGCCCGAACACGAACCGGCGCATCAGCCGAAGGCGTTCCCACGACAGCTCCAGGCCGATCATGAACAACAGGAAGACGACGCCGAACTCGGCGAGCTGTTCGATCTCGTCGGGATTGTCGACCGTGAAATGGCGCAGCCAGGGCAGCTCGCCGCTGAGCGCGCCGAGGCCATGGGGCCCGAGCAGCACGCCGGCGCCCAGGAAGCCGAGGATCGGGCTGACCTTCCAACGCCTGAACAGGGGCACGACGACCGCGGCCGTCGTTAAGAAGAGGACGAGATCCTTGTACGCCCCTGGCCCTGCGTGTGCTTCCAATCCCGATCCCCCCTGATTCGGGCCTTTATCGCGCACGGACCGGGGGTTGAGAAATAGCCGCGGTGACTTAATGAGCAGGGCGCGATGACGCGGACCTCGACAATGCGCGGGCGAATCGCCGGCCTGGCGGCTCTGGTCGGCGTGCTGGCCCTTCTGGCCCAGGCGCTGCTGCCCGCCGCCGCCCTGGCGGCGACCGCGGCCGGCGCACGCCAGGTCGAGCTCTGCTCCGACGAGGGCGACCGCATCGTCCTGCTGGACAGGCACGGCGCGCCGGTGAAGCCGTTCGCTGGCCTGCCCTGCCTCGACTGCATCGGCGCGGTCACCGCCGCCGTGGCGCCGCCGGTCCCGGCCGTGGAGCCCGTCGTCTACGCCGTCGCCGCCGACTACGCCGCCCCGGCGCGGGAACCGACCAGCCCGGCCATTCGCGGGCCGCCGCGCCCGCCCAGCCGCGCCCCGCCGCTCCGCACGCTCTGACGATCCGCCGCGCGCGGCCGCCGCGCCGCGCGCCGTCTCCTTTGCGTGCGTGAGTTCCATCCATGTCCAAGCTTGCCCGCCGCAGTTTCGCCGCGGCGCTGATCGCCCTGCCGGCGGCCGCGACCGCCGAACCGCCGTCGACGGACGAGCGGTGGATCTCCAACGTCAACGCGGTCACCGACGCGCGCGCGCCGGGGGTCTCCACCGCGGCCGCCTTCCCGGGCGAAGGCCGGGCTGTCTTCGCAGGCCTGTCGTGGCGCTACTGACGCACCCGGACGGCCCACCTTTCGCGCGCCGCCCGCGGCGCCCACATCTCTCAGCAACGAGGATTCATCACATGCGCAACCTGTTCACCGCCGCCGTCGCCGCCGCGGCCCTGTTCTCCGGCCCCGCACTCGCCCAGGCCGCCGGCGGGCTGGAGGTGGCCCAGGCCTGGAGCCGCCCGGCGGTCGCCGGCATGAACGGCGCCGGCTACATGACCATCCGCAACCACGGAAAGGCCGCCCAGACCCTGGTCAAGGTCGAGAGCCCGGCCGCCCGCAAGGTGGAGATGCACCGCACGGTGACCTCCGGCGGCGTCGCCCGGATGGAGCCGGTCGCCCGGCTCGCAGTGCCTGCCGGCGGCGAGGCGCGCCTGGCCCCGGGCGGGAACCATCTGATGCTGATCGGGCTGACCGAACCGCTGAAGTCCGGCCAGCGCGTGCCCGTCACCTTGACCTTCGCCAGCGGGGTCGAGTTGAAGGCGCACCTGGTCGTCGGAACCGCCGCGCCCGGGCACGAGGACCATTCGGCGCACCATCACTGAGCGCCGCGTTGACTTGGGGGGCGCCGCTGCGGCTTATGCGCCCCATTATTTTATATATTGGAGACGCCGATGGAGGCCTGGAACTACGCCAACCTTTGGGAGTCCGTGGCGGCGGCCGCGCCGGATCGCGCCGCCCTCATTCAGGGCTCGCGGGTGGTCAGCTACCGTGACTTCGACCGCCGCGCCAACGCGCTCGCCCGCCGCATGCTGGACGCGGGCGTGAGCCACCAGTCCAAGGTCGGCGCCTACCTCTACAACTCGCCGGAGTACCTCGAGACCTACTTCGCCGCCTTCAAGGCCGGGCTCGCGCCGTTCAACATCAACTACCGCTACGGCGGCGAAGAGCTGACCTACCTGCTCGACAACGCCGACGCCGAGGTGGTGGTGTTCCACGCCTCGTTCGCCGAGACCGCCGACAAGGTGCGCGGGAACCTGCCCAAGGTGAAGTTGTGGCTGGCGGTGCCGGAGGAAGGCCATCCCGTTCCCGACTGGGCGGTGAACTACGAAGAAGTCGCCGCCGCGGGCGCCGACCACGTGGAAGGCCCCTGGGGCCGCTCCAGCGACGACATCCTGATGATGTACACCGGCGGCACCACCGGCATGCCCAAGGGCGTGATGTGGCGCCAGGAGGACCTGTTCAGGAGCCTGGGCGGCGGGGCCAACCTGCTGGCCGGCCTGGGACCGCTCGAAACCGTCGCCGAGGCCGGAGAGCGGGTGAAGGCCGCCGCGAGCGGCGCGCCGCAGACGGTGACCCTGGCCGCGGCCCCGCTGATGCACGCCACGGCCCAGTACATTTCGCTGGGCGCGCTGGTCAGCGGCACGGCGGTGGCGGTGCTGCCCTCGCGCAAGTTCGACACCGCCGAGCTGTTCGACGAGGTCGACCGCCTGGGCGTGTCGGGCCTGATCATCGTCGGTCTCGCCTTCGCTGCGCCGATGCTGGAGACGCTGGACGCCAACCCCGGCCGCTGGAAGCTGACCAGCCTGCAGCGCATCGTCTCGTCCGGCACCATGTGGAGCGCCGAGAACAAGCAGGGCCTGCTGAAGCACGTCCCGCACGTGACCCTGATGGACTCGCTCGGCTCGTCCGAGGCCCCGGGCCTGGGCGGCTCGATGGCCAACTCCGCCGCGCCGGCGGCGACCGCCAAGTTCGCCGTGGGCGCCAACGCGGCTGTGTTCACCGAGGACGGCCGCCGGGTGGCGCCGGGCTCGGGCGAACGCGGCCTGCTGGCGGTCGGCGGCCACACCCCGATCGGCTACTACAAGGACCCCGAAAAGTCGGCCAAGACCTTCCGGGTGTTCGAGGGCCAGCGCTGGTCGGTGCCCGGCGACTGGGCGACCGTGGAGGCCGACGGGACCATCACCCTGCTGGGCCGCGGTTCGCAGGTGATCAACACCGGCGGGGAGAAAGTCTTCCCGGAAGAGGTCGAAGAGGCCCTCAAGCGCTTCCCGGGCGTGCGCGACGCCGCGGTCGTGGGCGTGCCGGACGCCCGCTTCGGCGAGCGGATCTGCGCGGTGGTGGACTTTGTCGGCGACAATACCCCGACGCTGCAGGAGCTGGCCTCCCACGTGCGGTCGATCCTGGCCGACTACAAGGCTCCGCGCGAGCTGGTGCTGGCCAAGGTCGAGCGGGCCCCCAACGGCAAGCTCGACTACCGGTCGATCAAGGACCTGGCGCTGAAATCCCTCTCCGCCCCGGCCACCTAACGAAAAAGTAATGAGCATGGTTGGGGTCGGACGGGCAAAGTCCGCCCCAACTATGCATCATCGAAGGTGTTTTTCTGCATGAAGACCTACTGGCTCGGGGCCGTCGCCGCGGCCGCACTTGCCATGGCCGCTCAACCGGCGGCCGCGTTCGACCGCGCCCATGCGGGCCTGCTCGAGGCCGAGACCGCCGGGGGCGGCGGCGCCGGGCCGCAGCTCTCCGAGGCCCCGCGCATGGGGACCTGGGGCTTCGACCTCGCCGGCATGGACCGCTCGGTCGAGCCGGGCGACGACTTCTTCCGGTTCTCCAACGGGGCCTATCTCGACAAGATGGAGATCCCGTCCGACCGGTCGCGCTTCGGGGTCTTCGACGCGCTGCAGGAGCTGTCCGTGAACCGCATGCACGCGGTTCTGGAGAAGGCCGCAGCCAACCCGTCCGCCACCGGTGAAGAAGCCCAGATCGCGGCCATGTACCGGAGCTTCATGGACGAGGCCAAGGTCAACGCCCTGGGCGCCAAGCCGCTCGCCGGGGACCTGGCGGAAGTCCGCGCCGCCAAGAGCCGCGACGACCTCGCCCGGCTGATGGGCGCCTCGATGAAGGGATTCGGGGGGGCGTTCTTCTCCGCCTACATCTACGACGACGCCAAGGACCCAGAGCGCTACACCGTCTACCTCGGCCAGGCGGGCCTGGGCCTGCCCGACCGCGACTACTACCTCGTCGAGCGGTTCGCCCCGCAGCGCGAGAAGTACGTCGAGTACATCACCAAGCTGCTGACCCTGTCCGGCTGGGAAAACCCGGCCGAGGCGGCCAAGCAGATCCTGGCCCTGGAGACCAGGATCGCCGAGGTGTCGTGGACCCGAGCCGAGCGGCGCGACGACGACAAGACCTACAACCCCTACGAAGTCGACGCCCTGGCGACCTTCGCCCCAGGCTTCAATTGGCGCGCCTTCCTGGAGGGCGCCGACCTGGGCGGCGTGAAGCGGGTGATCGCTTCCGAGAACACCGCCTTCCCGAAGATCGCCGCCATCTATGCGGAGACCCCGGTCGAGACGCTGAAGGCTTGGTCGGCCTTCCATCTGGCGGACAACGCCGCGCCCTATCTGTCGCGCGACTTCGACCTGGCCTTCTACGAGTTCCGCCAGAAGACGCTGTCGGGCCAGCCCGAGCAGCGCCCGCGCTGGAAGCGGGGCGTCAGCGTGGTCGACCGGCAGATCGGCGAGGCGCTCGCCAAGCCGTACGTCGCCGCCTACTTCCCGCCGGAGAGCAAGGCCGAGATGGAGCAGCTGGTCGCCGACCTTAAGTCGGCGATGGGCGCGCGCATCGAGAAGCTCGACTGGATGAGCCCGGCCACCAAGGCCAAGGCCCTGGAGAAGCTGGCCAAGTTCAACGTCAAGATCGGCTACCCCGACAAGTGGCGTGACTACACCGGGCTGGAAGTCCGCGACGACGACCTCTACGGCAACATCGAGCGTGCGGCCGCCTTCGACTGGGCGTTCCGCGTCGGCCGGCTGGACGGACCGGTCGACGACGAGGAGTGGGGCATGACTCCGCCGACCATCAACGCCTACTACTCGCCGACCAAGAACGAGATCGTCTTCCCGGCCGGCATCCTGCAGCCGCCGTTCTTCGATCCCAACGGCGATCCGGCGATCAACTATGGGGCCATCGGCGGGGTGATCGGCCACGAGATCACCCACGGCTTCGACGACCAGGGCCGCAAGAGCGACGGCGACGGCCGCCTCGCCGACTGGTGGACGGCCGAGGATGCGGCCAAGTTCGACGCCCAGGCCAAGAAGCTCGGGGCGCAGTACGCGGCGGTCGAGATCCTGCCGGGCGGCAATATCAACGGCGACCTGACCATGGGCGAGAACATCGCCGACCTCGGCGGCCTGCTGCTCGGTCTCGACGCCTACCGCATCTCGCTGAAGGGCCAGCCGGCTCCGGTGCTCGACGGCCTGACCGGCGACCAACGGGTGTTCCTCGGCTGGGCCCAGGTGTGGCGCGGCAAGTATCGCGAAGACGCCATGCGCCAGCTGCTGGTGGCCGACCCCCACTCGCCGCCGGAAGCGCGCGTCAACCAGCCGATGCGCAACATCGACGCCTGGTACGAGGCCTTCGGCGTCAAGCTGGACGACAAGCTCTACATCCCGCCGGAAGAGCGCATTCGGATCTGGTAGCGCACGCAGTCTCCGCCTCTCCTGGCGCGGGAGAGGCGACCGCGCTCCAGGCGCACGCTGTAATGGAAAGCCCCGGTCTCAAGGCCGGGGCTTTTTCAATCTGGTTTGACCAGCCGTGGTGAAACGAGGCCGGGGCGAACCACTTTTGACGCAATCGTCAAAACGCTCGCATGCCAGAAAAGAAGAAGGCCCGCTGCGGGGGATAATCGCAGCGGGCCGACTTTGAGCCGTCGCTCAATTTATGAGGGCGTTTCCTCCCCGAAACGCCGGAGACTTTCGGACTTCGTCGCCGTCATGTCTCTCGCCCGATTACAAAACGGCAATTTTCTGCCCGAGTCAACGCCCAGCTCTGCCTGAAAGCCAGTTTTCCGCCCGCAGGGCAATTTAGAGGGGGTGTTTTTTGACTCTCATGTCGAAATTCGCACCTTCAGGGCCTCGAACGCAGGCGAGTCGGTCTGGAACACGAAATCGGAGCGGTAGCTCGACACAGGCCCCAGCCTGCGCGCGGTCAGCTCGGCGGCGGCGGCGGCCACTTCGGACAGCGGCAGGCGCTCGCGGGTGACCTCGCCGTCGGCGCCGCCCGGCCAGACGAGGCTGGCGGTCTGCAGCGCCGCGGCGCGCGCCTCGACGATCCGCAGGAAGCGTTCGGCCGTGGCGAGCTGCGCCGTGGTCCACGAGGCCCGCAGGCTGGCCATCAGCTGCGCCTGGCTCTTCAGGATGACGCCGTCGGACAGCACCTTCAGCCCGTTGGCCGCCAGCGTCGAGCCGGTGGTGGTGATGTCCACCACGAGTTCGGCGACCCCGGCCGCCGGCGCGCCCTCGGTCGCCCCGCCGGATTCCACTATCCGGTAATCGGCCACGCCGTGGCGGGCGAAGAAGGCCCGGGTCTGCACGAGGTATTTGGTCGCCACCCGCATCCGCCGGCCGGTGCGGGCCAGGATGTCGTGGGCCACCTCCTCGAGGTCGGCCATGTCGTCCACGTCCAGCCAGCTCTTCGGCACGGCGACCACCAGGTCGGCGCGCCCGAAGCCCAAGGGGCGCAACAGCAGCACCCGCTGATCCACCTCGCCGCCGCGTTCGCGCAGCAGATCCTCGCCGGTGACGCCCAGGTGGACGTCGCCCGCATCCAGAGCCTCGGCGATCTCGCCGGCCGAGACCAGCCGCACGTGCACGTCGGGCAGCCCCTTGAGCGCGCCGGTGTAGCCGCGCGCCCCGCCGGCGGCGGCCAGGTCCAGCCGGCAGTCGGCCAGCCAGGCCTCGACCTGTTCCTTCAGTCGGCCCTTGGACGGCACGGCCAGGATGAGCGGTTCAATCACGCTTCGCCTCCAGCATAGGCGCGCCACGGCCGCACCATCGCTCCCACGGCCCGCGTCGTCTGGGCCCCGCCGAGCCGGGCGGGCAGGGAATCGTAGCGCCCGCCGACGGCCACCGGCCGCTCGGGCCCCAGCGCCTCGGAGCGGACCTCGAAGGTCAGGCCGTCATAGTAGTCGAAGGTGTGGCCCAGGCGGGCGGCGAACATCAGCCGCTCCACCGGCGCCCCGGCGCGGATCAGCCGTTCCACCCGCTCGGCCCAGCCGCCCAGCGCGGCCGACAGGGCCGGAGCTTCGCCGCCGATCTCGTCCACCGCCTCGAGGGCCTGATCCAGCGGGGCGGCGATGGCCAGGAAGGCTCGGATCGCCTCGGCCTGCGCCGGGCTGAGCGCCGGGGTCCGGGCCGCCTCCGCCTTGCGCACCAGCCGCTGGGCGATCTCGGCCGGGCCGCGCCCACCGACCGGCTCGATGCCGGCCAGCGCCCAGACCTCCTCGAGCAGCGCCGCGGCTTCGGTCTCGGACAGGCCTGCGAGCCGGGTCGCCAGCGCCCCGGAGCCGGGCGCCTCCGGCTCGGCGCCGGCCCTGGCCAGCTCCGCCGCCAGCAGGCGAGGCCTGGCCGCCGCCCGGCGCAGCCGCTGGGCGAGCACGGGCGCAAGGCCCAGGGAATCGATCAGCGCGCCGAACAGCGCCACGTCGCCCAGCCACAGGGACAAATCCTTGCGCCCGCCCGCCGCGGCGGCCCGCCAGGCGAGCGCGGCGACCTCGGCGTCGGCGCCGGCGGCCGGCGTTCCGCCCTGGTCGTAGATCTCCAGCCCGACCTGAAGAAACTCCTCGGGCCGGTCGCCCCCGGGCGCGGCGCGGAACGCGGTGCCCTCGTAGTAGTAGCGGCCCTCGGCGGCGGCGCTGGCCAGGTGCAGGCGGGCGATCGCGGCGGTGAAGTCGGGCCTGAGGCAGGCCTCCTCGCCGCCCTCGGACTGGACCACGAACAGCCGGGCGCGCAGCGCCTCGCCGGCCAGCTCCAGCAGCAGGCCCAGCGGCTGCAGGATCGGCGGATCGACCCGCTCGGCGCCCGCCTCCAGGAAGGGCGCGCGGATGGCGGCCAGGGCGACCGCCGGGACCTTGGGCTCGGGCCTCATGCGCGGGCGTCCAGGATGCGGCGGATGGCCGGCACCAGCTCGGCCCGCGGCAGGGTCGCCTGGCCCGGGCGCTCGGCCCGCCAGGCGGCGTTGTCGGCGATCTTGGCGGCCAGCTCGCGGCCGAGGTCGAGGTCCTTGATGGTCACCGTGCCGGCCGCCAGCTCGTCCTCGCCGACGATCACCGCGGCCGGCGACAGCCGCCGGTCGGCGTACTTCATCTGCGCCTTCATGCCGGACGAACCGAGATAGACCTCGGCGGCGATGCCGGCCGCCCGCAGCTCGCCGGCGATGGCGAAGTAGTCGGCCATGCGGGCCTGGTCGAAGGCGATCACCACCACCGGCCCGCGCGGCTCGGCGGCCGGGTCGCGGCCCGCCGCCCGAAGCGCCGCCGCCAGGCGCGAGACCCCGAACGAGAAACCGGTGGCCGGCACCTGTTGCCCGGTGAAGCGCGCCACCAGGTCGTCGTAGCGGCCGCCGCCGCCGAGCGAGCCGAAGCGGACGGCGTTACCCTTCTCGTCCACCGTCTCCAGCAGCAGCTCGGCCTCGAACACCGCTCCGGTGTAGTACTCCAGCCCGCGCACGATGCCGGGGTCGAAAACGGCGCGGTCGGCGCCGACGCCCAGGGCGGTCAGCGCCTCGTGGATCTTGCGCAGGTCCTCGAGACCGGCGTCGCCTTCGGCCGAGCCGCCGATCACGCCGGCGAGCTTGTCCAGCGTTTCGGGCCGCCCCTCCGCACCGGCCGAGACGAAGGCCAGCACCCGGTCGACGGCGGCGCCCTGCAGGCCCGCGCCCTTGGTGAAGGCGCCGGACTCGTCCTTGCGGCCCTCGCCCAGCAACAGCTTCACGCCTTCCAGACCCAGGCGGTCGAGCTTGTCGACGGCGCGCAGCACGCCCAGGGTCTGCACCGGGTCGGTGACCCCGGCCGCGGCCAGCAGACCGTTCATCAGCCGGCGGCTGTTGATCTTCACGATGGCCTGGCCGCGCGGCAGGCCGATGGCCTCAAGCCCCTCGACCATCAGGGCGATGGCCTCGGCGTCGGATTCCGGTCGGGCCGAGCCCACCGTATCGGCGTCGCACTGCACGAACTCGCGGAAGCGGCCGGGCCCCGGCTTCTCGTTGCGCCAGACCGTACCCACCGCATAACGGCGGAAGGGCTTGGGCAGGCTATCCCAGTTCGCCGCGGCGAAACGGGCGAGCGGGGCGGTGAGGTCGTAGCGCAGCGCCAGCCACTCGCCGTCGTCCTCCTGCAGGGCGAACACGCCCTCGTTGGGGCGGTCGGCGTCGGGCAGGAACTTGCCCAGCGCGTCGGCGTATTCCAGCGCGCCGGTGTCCAGGGCCTCGAAGCCGTAGCGTTCGTACACCGGCACGATGCGGCCGATTATGGTCCGCTCGGCCGCCAGGTCCCTGGCCCTGCGGTCGACGAAGCCGCGCGGCGCGCGGGCGAGAGGCCGGTCGGTGCTCATGGTCGGGCGCTTAGACGAGCGGGCCTCGTCGGGCAAGGCGGCCGGGTCGGGCGGGGCGGTCATCGTCGGGTCCTCAGAAGGGTTCGAGGGCGACGGATGGGGCCGAAGGCAGGTCGCGCCCCATCCGCGTTTGGCGGGGCGTCGGGCGGCTCGCTTCTAGGCCAAGCGGTTCCGGCCGATCCCGCGGGTGCAGGTCGGATGATGGTGGTGGCCGTGGTGGTGCGCGATCCGCATCATCGCGGCGGCTTATAGCGGAGGCGGCCCGTCGGGGGAAGCCGCGGCCAGGCGCCTCGCCGGCCAGACGGCGACAAGGCCGAGCGGCAGGAGGGCCAGGGCCACCCACAGGCCCGCGGCCTTGGCGCTGGCGATGCTCAGCCCCTCGTCGAAGCCGACGAGATTGGCGGCCACGCCGGCGAGCGCGGCGCCGGCCGCCGCCCCGGTCAGCCGCACGGTGGTCATGGCCGCAGCCCCGATGGCCCGCTCCTCGGCCGGCAGCGAGACCATGATCTTCTGGCTCATGAAGCTCCAGCACAGTCCGAAGCCGCCGCCCAGCACGGCGCCCGCGCCGACCACGGTCCAGATGCCCCCCAGCACGAAGGCCGGCGCCGAGAGCGCCACTCCGGCAGCCGCCGCCACGACCCCCGCGACGATCAGCCGGTTCGGCCAGCGTCCGGACAGCTGGGTGACGGCCAGGCCCGCCACCGTCCAGGCCAGCGACTCGGCGCTGACCACGTAGCCCGCCGCGGTGGCCGAGAGGCCGTGCAGGGTCTGCAGGATGGCCGGGCCGTAGATGGCGAAGCCCATCGAGGCGACGGTCATCAGGAACATGGTCGCATAGCCGGCGCCGGCCGGACTGCGCAGGTCGCCGGAGGCCAGCGGCAGCAGCCGCACGCGGGACCGCGCGTCCCACCGCACCAGCAGCACCAGGAGCGCCATCCCCAGGCCGATCAGGCCGAGCGCGCCGGCCGGATGGCCCGCCGCGTCCGCAAAGCCCACCGCAGCCACCGCTCCGGCGATCACGGCCAGCTGCCACCAGGGCACGCCCGCCCCGCCGCCTCGCCCGTCGCTCTTGGGCAGCATCCACAGGGCGGCAAGCCCCACCGCAAGACCCTGGATGGCGAAGGCCCAGAAGGCCCATCGCCAGATGCCGGCGTCGGCGAAGATCCCGCCGAACAGCGGCCCGATCAGGCTGGCGATCCCCCACACCGCGGTGACGGCGGCGTAGACCTTGGCCAGCGTCCGGTCGGGGAACAGCAGCCCCACGGCCACCGAACTGAAGCCGGCCACCCAGCCGCCGCCAAGGCCCTGCAGCACCCGGCCCGCCAGGAAGGTCGCCATGTCGGGCGCGGCGGCCGACAGCGCGCAGCCGGCCGCGTAGAGGGCGGCGGTGACGGCCACCCCGGCCCGCAAGCCGAACATCTCCGCCAGTCGCCGGGAACTCGCGCCAGCCGCGACCGAGCCCAGCAGGAACCCCGCCGTCGCCCAGCCGAACCAGGCGTAGCCGCCCAGCGACGCGCCGACCGCCGGCATGATGGTGGCGGTGACCAGGCTGTCGGCGGCCGCCAGCCACACGCCCAGGCAGATCAGCACGAATCGCGGCGCCCGGCCCTCGGCCAGCACGTCGGCCCAGCCCGCCTGCTCCTGCTGGGCGGCGGTCATGGATGCGGCTCGCGATGCATCGGCCGCTGGTAGTGGCCAAACGCGGGTTTGGGAAGGCGCGCCTCACGCGTGGTCGCTGTCACTGCCACGGCAGCGATCTCTGCAAAGAGATGCCTTCTCGACGCCGACCTAAGCTCCGGGCCTCGAGGTCCGGAGCTCTTGCGTCTCAGCCGCTCCGCACCTTGTCGATAAGGGCGCGGGTCGAGGGATCGTGCGCGCCGCTGGCGCCCGCCAGCTCCGCCAGCAACCGGCCCGCCAGGGTCTTTCCGAGTTCGACGCCCCACTGGTCGAAGCTGTTGATCCCCCACAGGACCCCCTCGACGAAGGTCTTGTGCTCGTAGAGCGCGAGCAGCGCCCCGAGCGCGCGGGGACTGACCTCGTCCAGCAGGATGAAGGTGGACGGCCGATCGCCCGGGAAGGTCCGCTGCGGAGCGAGTTCGTCCACCTGTTCGGGCGGCAGGCCGGCGGCCTCCAGCTCGGCCCGCACCTCGGCTTCGGGCCGGCCGACCATCAGCGCCTCGGCCTGGGCGATGGCGTTGGCCAGCAGCTTGCGCTGGGCTTCCGGATCGCCCTCGCGCGCCCGGCGCACCGCGACGATGTCGAGGGGGATGACCTCGGTCCCCTGGTGCAGCAGCTGGAAGAAGGCGTGCTGGCTGGTCGAGCCTACCTCGCCGAACACGGTGGCGGCCGTGGCCCGCGCCACCGGCCGGCCGCGCGCGTCCACGCGCTTGCCGTTGGATTCCATCTCCAGCTGCTGCAGCCAGGAGGGCAGCAGCCGCAGGCGGTGGGCGTAGGGGATCACCGCGCGCACCGGCCGCGACAGGCCGTTGCGGTTGAACACGTGGGCCAGGGCCAGCAGCACCGGGGCGTTGGCGGCCAGCGGCGCCTCGCGGAAGTGGGCGTCCATCGCCGCGCCGCCGGCCAGCAGTTCCTCGAACGCCTCGAACCCCAGCGCCACGGCGCAGGCCAGGCTCACCGCCGACCAGACCGAGTAGCGGCCGCCGACCCAGTCCCAGAAGCCGAACACCTGGCCGGCCGGCGCCCCGAACGCGGCGGCCTTGTCCGGCGCGGCGGTGACCGCGATCAGGTGGGCGTCGCCCGCCGGGCCGAGCGCTGTGCGCAGCCAGACCCGCGCCGCCTCGGCGTTGGACAGCGTCTCCTGGGTGGTGAAGGTCTTGGAGACGGCCACCACCAGGGTCTCGGCGGGATCGAGGCCGTCGAGGGCGAAGGCCAGTTCGGCCGGGTCGACGTTGGCGGCGAAACGCAACTCGATGGGGGCCGACAGCGGGCGCAGCGCCTCCCACATCAGCCGCGGCCCCAGGTCCGAGCCGCCGATGCCGATGTGGACCACGGCGCGGAACCTGCGCCCCGTCGCGCCCTTCAGCTCGCCGCTGCGCACCTTGCCGACGAAGGCGGCCATCGCGTCGCGCGTCGCCTCCACCTCCGGCGAGACCGGCCGGCCCTGGGCCGCGAAGCCGGCCCCCGGCGGCGCCCGCAGGGCGGCATGCAGCGCTGCCCGGTTCTCCGAACGGTTCATGGTCTCGCCGGCGAACTGGGCCTCGCGGGCGGCCTCGACGCCGGCGGCGCGGGCCAGGGCCAGCCCGAGCTCGAGATCGGCCAGGGTCCAGGGCTGCTTGGAGAAGTCGAGATATAGGCCCGCAGCCTCCAGCGAGAGCCGGTCCAGCCGCTCCGGCTCGGCGTCGAACAGGCCGGCGATGCGGCGGCGCTGGGCGGTCCTGGCGGCCTCTTCGAAGGCGGCCCAGGCTTCGGCGGACGCTCCCAAGTCTCCCCTCCCCGTCGGATCGTAAGCGCGGCGTTTACCCTGTCGCGGTTACTGGAAAGCTTCACCGCTGTCTCGGTTCCGTCCGGAGGGGCCCACCATGTCCTGCGAAGCTGTCGCCGCCGCCGCGCTCCTGTGGCTCGCCGCGGGCCCGGCCGCCCCCCTGCCCGTCACGCCGGCGGCCGCGGTCGCCCAGGACCCGCTGTTCGCCGGCATCGTCGAGAAGGCCCGGGCCCTGAAGCTGGAGGTGGACGGCTACCGCGCCTCGGGGGCCACCCCGGCGGCGGACTTCGCCGCGCGCATCGGCGAACTGGCGCAGCTCGACATGCAGGCGCACGTGCTGCTGCGCGACCGCGGTCTCGACAGCGACCTGAAATGCATTCTGCGCGGCATCGCCGAGGACCTGCCGGTCAAGCTGGCCGAGCTGGAGAAGGCCGCCGACCCCAAGGCCCGCGACCTGGCGCTGCGCGACATGGCCTACCTGCTCAACGACAATGTCGAAGTGATCCTCGCCCCCCCGGCCCCGCCGGTGTGAGGGGCGCCAAGCTCACGCAGACACTTGCTGCGCCCTCCTCCCCTTGTGGGAGGAGGTGGCCCGCGCAGCGGGTCGGAGGAGGGGTGGCGCAGGCCTCTCCGCTCGTGGATCCGCCAGGGTCCGGCGCGGAGCGACCCTCTCCCGACGCCCTCCGGGCGCAGCACAGAGAAGGCAGGCGCCCCCGCCTACCCCTTGTACTTGACGCTGCAGCCGTAGGGCCGGGTCACCGGGGTGGCCACCGCGCGGCCGGCCTTGAGGTCGGCGAGGGCGGCGGCGACGTAGTTCTTGGCGCCCTTCAGGCTGGCCGGGTCGGCGGCCGGCTTGTCGTCGATGCCGCCCATGTAGACCAGCCGCCCGGTCTTATCGACGACGTACATGTGCGGCGTCGTGCGGGCGTCGTAGGCTTTGCCGACCTTGCCGTCGGGGTCGAGCAGCAGGGCGGTCGAGCCGGCCTTGTTGGCGGCCTTCCAGGATTTCGCCTCGGCCGGGGTCAGGTGGCCCTGCGTGCCCGGCCCGGAGGACACCAGGGTCAGCCAGACGACGCCGTCGGCGGTCGCCTGCCGCTGCAGGCTCTGCATGGCCCCGGCGTTGTAATACTTCTGGACGTACGGGCAGCCGCCGTTGTGCCACTCGAGCACCACCGTCTTGCCCTTGAACTCGTCGAGCGAGCGGGTGCGGCCGTCGGCGTCGACGGCGCGGAAGACGGGGGCCGGCTGGCCGATGGCCGGGGCGGCGACGGCCGCGGCGGGGGCGGTCAGCGTCGCAGCGCAGGCGGCGAGAACGAGGCGTCGGGTCAGCGGGATCATCGGCGCGCTCCTCAGGCTATCGCGAGGTCGGGTCTATCGCTCGCCTAACCGGCGGCGGCGGCCTCCAGGGCCTCGACCACCGTCTTCCCGGTCAGGATCTGCGGCAGAATAACGCCGTCCTGCGAGCCTCTTCCATACACGAGGTAGAGCGGCACCCCGGCCCGGCCGTGGCGGGCCAGCTCGGCGGCGATGATCTCGTCCTTCAGCGTCCAGTCCGCCTTCAGGTAGACCGTGCCGGTCCGGCGGAAGGCGTCGGCCACCTCGGCGGTCGACAGCGCCGTGCGCTCGTTGACCTTGCAGGTGATGCACCAGGCAGCGGTGAAGTTGACGAACACCGCCCGGCCCTCGGCGCGGACCGAGGCCAGGCGCTCGGGGCTGTAGGCTTCGTAGGGGATGTCGGCGGCGCTCGCCGGGGCCGCGGCGGCGCTCGCCGGCTGATAGCCCGGCCAGACGGCCGCGGCGAGCGCGCCGGCGGCCAGCATCCCGGCGGCCGAGCCGGCCAGCACCGGCCGGCCGCCCTGGGCCTGCCGCCGCTGGGCCACCCCGGCCATCCAGCCGGCCAGCGCCAGCGCCACGGCGGCGGCGAACAGCCGGGCCAGCGCCATGTCGCCGGCCTGCACAGTCAGCACCCAGGCGAGCCAGGCGGCGGCCCCGTACATCGGGAAGGCCAGCAGCTTGCGGAAGCCGACCATCCAGGGGCCGGGCCTCGGCAGCCGGGTCAAGAGGCCCGGCACGAAGGCCACCAGCACGAACGGCAGGGCGAAGCCGAGCCCGAGCCCCAGGAACACCACCAGCGCGGACGCCGCGCTCTGGGTCAGCGCCCAGCCGAGCGCCGGGGCCATGAAGGGCGCGGTGCAGGGCGCGGCCACCACCACCGCCAGCGCGCCGGTGAAGAAGGCGCCCGCCATGCCCCGCTGCGAGGCCAGGCCCGAGCCGGCGCCCTGCAGGGAGGTCCCGACCTCGAACACGCCGGAGAGGTTGAGGGCCACGGCCAGCATCAGCAGCGACAGCGCCGCGACCACCGGCGGCGACTGCAGCTGGAAGCCCCAACCGGCCACGGCGCCGGCTTCCTTCAACGCGATCAGCAGGCCGGCCAGCGCCAGGAAGGTGGCCAGCACGCCCGCCAGGAAGGCGAGCCCCTGGCGCTGCGCCTCGCGCCGCTCGTGGGCGTGACGGGCGAGGCCTGCGGCCTTCATCGCCAGCACCGGGAAGACGCAGGGCATCAGGTTGAGGATCAGCCCGCCCAGGAGGGCGAAGCCGACGGCGGCGATCAGCCCGAGTTCTCCACCCCCGCCGGCCGGCGGGGCGCGCGCGGGCGGCGGGCCGAGCCCCGCGGCCTCGGCGGGCAGCGCCCCGGCCTGGGCCGTGATCTCGAAGGCGCGGCCATCGGCCAGGCTGAGCACGCCGGCCAGCCCGGCGGGCGGGGTGGGCGACTGGAAGCCGTAGCCGGGCGTCAGGGTCAGCGTCAGGCCCTGCGGGCCGCGCTCGATCGCCTGCGGCTTGGCATGGTCGATCGCCGTGCCGTCGAACGGGAAGAAGTAGGCGTCGGCGAAGTCGGCGCCGGCCAGCGGCGCGCCGGCCACCGCCAGCTTCAGCGCCTCCCCCTCGCGCGCGAAGACGGCGGTCAGCGGCGCGGGCTTGGGCGCGGCGGCCAGCGCCGCGGCCACGGTCTTGCCGAATTGCGGATGCGGGCCCCCGGGCGTGGCGGCGACGGGGAGCCTCAGGCCGAGAACGGCGTCCTCCGGCACGCAAATCTCTTCGCAGACCAGGAAGGCGACCGCGGCGGTCAGCTCGACTGTCTGTCCGGGCGTCGCATCCGCCGGCGCGGTCAGCGCCACCGGCAGCAGCACCTCGCCGGAGTAGCCGTAGTTCATCAGGGGGCCGGTCGGCTGCCGGTCGGGCGCCGGCCAGACGATGTCGTCGGCGCGCCAGCCGGCCGGCAGGGTCCACTTGATCTGGGTCGCCTCGCCGGAATCGCCCGGATTGCGCCAGTAGGTGTGCCAGCCCTTGTCGATGCGCTGGCGCAGCGCGACGTGGATGGTCTCGCCCGGCGCGATCGACGCCTTTTCCGGGACGAGGTCCGCCACCAGGTGGCCGGTGTCGACCTCGCCGAACACCGGCGCCTTGGGCTGGCCGAAGCCCTGCGCGGCGCCCGGACCGGCCATGACCAGGGCGGCCGCGGCTGCCGCCGCCGTGCGCAGAACGTTCAGGACCCGACCAGCGATCATCGCCTGCCTATATGGCCCGGGCTGCGACCGGCGCAAATGGCTCGACTCGCCGCGCCCGGTGCGGATCATCTGCGAATCGCACCGCCATACGCAGGAGAACCCGCTTGCCCGCCTTGTTCGACGACATCCAGATCGGCCAGGTCGTCTCGCTCGGCGAGGCGCCCATCGACGCGGCGGCCATGGCGGCCTTCATCGACAGCTTCTGTCCCGGCTGGACCTCGGAGCAGGGCTGCCCGGACGCGATGATCTACGCCATCTGGACCCGGTTGGACGCCGCCGCCAGCGCCGAGTGGCCGCAGACCAAGCGGGTCGGCGTCGACGCCCTGCGCTGGGCGAAGAACCCGCCGGCCGGCGAGTTGCTGCGCGGGCGGATGACCGTCATGGGCAAGGACCCGGTCGGCGAGGGCAAGGGAATCGTCATCGCCCAACACGACCTGCTCGACGAGGCCGGCCGCCTCGTCTTCTCCTGCCTGACCCGCAGCGTGTTCGCCCGGTGAGCAGCTGGAAGCTGGGCGTCCTCGGCGGCTCGGGCCTGTACGAGCTGCCGGGACTGAAGAACGCGCGCTGGCAGCGGATCGACAGTCCCTGGGGCGAGGCCTCCGACGAGGTGCTGACCGGCGAGCTGGAGGGCGCGCCCGTCGTCTTCCTACCCCGCCACGGCCGCGGCCACCGGCTGCTGCCCGGCGAGATCAACATGCGCGCCAACATCGACGTGCTGAAGCGGGCCGGATGCACGGACCTGCTGTCGATCTCGGCGGTGGGCTCGCTGCGCGAGGACCTGCCGCCAGGCGCCTTCGCGGTCGCCGGCCAGTACGTCGACCGCACCCGCCACCGGCCGGCGAGCTTCTTCGGCGAGGGGGTGGCGGCGCACGTCTCGCTGGCCGACCCGGTCTGCCCGAGGCTGTCGGCCATGGCCGTCGCGGTCCTGCGCGAAGGCGGGGTCGCCCCGTTCGAGAACGCCACCTACCTGGCCATGGAGGGGCCGCAGTTCTCGACCCGGGCCGAGAGCCGGCTCTACCGCTCCTGGGGCTGCGACGTGATCGGCATGACCGCCATCCCCGAGGCGCGGCTCGCCCGCGAGGCGGAGCTGCCCTACGCCAACGTCTGCATGGTCACCGACTACGACTGCTGGCGCGAGAGCGAGGCGCCGGTCGGCATCGAGGAGGTGCTGGAGGTGATGCGCCGCAACGTCGACCTCGCCCGCCAGATGCTGCGCCGCCTGCTCGCCGCCCTGCCCGCAGCGCGTGAGCCCTCACCGATCGACAGCTGCCTCGACGCGGCGATCATGGGCGATCCCGCCGGCGCCCCGCCCGAGACCCTCCGCCGGCTCGAGGCGATCCTCGCCCGAAGGCTGTCCGCCTGACCCCATTCCGCTCTTGCCGGCGAACAGGGGGGGCCAAATGGAAAACGCCGAGCCTCCGCAGAGGGCTCGGCGTCAATTCAGGCGACGCTGAAGGGGTTGGAAGACCCTAGGCGTTCGCGGCGACGGGCGTGGCGGCCTGGGCCTGACGGGCCATTGCCAGGGCGATCAGGCGATCCCAGCCAACCAGCGAGATCAGGTGGGCATAGATCTGCTGCAGGGCGCCGTTGTCGCGCAGCTCGATCAGCTTCTCGGTGGGCAGGGCGTTCAGCTTGGCTTCCGAGACGCCGAAGTAGTCGGCGATCTTCTGCGGCTCGCCCGGGGCGCCGTCGGGGTTGAACGGGGTGAAGGTGGCGGTCTTCACCTCGAACAGGTCGAGGTCCTTGAGCAGCTGGACGAAGCCGACGGTGCGCTGGCGCTCGACCTCGTAGTTGTTGCAGAACTCGATGCAGCTCTTGGTGTAGTCGGTCGGCTGGCCCTGTTCGTCGAAGAACTGCAGGTCGCCGCCCTCCTCGATGAACTCGGCGGCGCGGTCGATGCACAGGATCATCTGGCCGGCGTTCTTGTCGTTTGCGAACACGAACGGATAGCGGCGCACGTAGGCCGGCACGTAGACGCCCGGCTCGAACACGCCGTCGTCGCGCACGAACATGTTCTGGTCGGCCTGCAGGCCCATCACCAGCAGCGGGATCTTGTCCTCGCCCACGAAGATGATGGGGCCGGTCACCGCGGCCAGGCCGAACTCGGTGACCGCCAGCGGGATGATGTGGCCCTTGCGGGCGAAGCCGAACGGACCGTCCATGCGGCGAACGCCCAGCTTGCCGTGCAGCTCGGGGGTCAGCGGCTCGGGCTTGGAGTAGAACAGGACGTTGCCGGAGATCTGGCCCATGCCGGGCATTTCGGTGGTCGTCATGGCTAGGCCTCGCGGGGCGGGTCGGGCGCGGAATCGCTGCGCCCAGGGTTAATCGAAGCGGCGTTCCTAACGCACCGGGGGCGGGGCGGCAATCTTCGCCGCCGCGCGCTTGCTAAGGCCACGGCGAGCCGCTTCAATCCGTCGCCATTGGGAGCCGAACGCATTCAAGGAACGCATATTCATGTCGATCTTCTATCCGGACATTCTGCAGCAGCGGACACCGGCCCGCACCTTCACCTACCGTGACAAGGACGTGATGCTCTACGCCCTGGGCGTCGGCATGGGCGCCGATCCGCTGGACGAGAAGGAGTTGCCGTTCGTCTACGAGAAGAACCTGAAGGTGGTGCCGACCGCCGCCACGGTGCTGGCGGCCGGGGCCCGTCCGGTGGAGGGCGCGCCGGCCCCGCAGATGCCGGAAGGCTGGCGGCAGAGCCAGATCAACTTCCTGATGGTGGTGCACGGCGAACAGAAGGTCGAGCTGCACAAGCCGCTGCCGGCCACCGGCACCTTCACCGTCGAGAGCCGCACGGTCGGCGCCTGGGACAAGGGCAAGGACAAGGGCGCGGTGATCGTCAACGAGAGCGTCTGGATCGACGACAAGGGCGAGAAGGTCGCCACCCTGACCAGCTCCACCTTCGCCCGCGGCGACGGCGGCTTCGGCGGCCCCTCGGAGGGTCAGCCCGAACCGCACGTGGTTCCCACCCGCGCGCCCGACCTGTCGGTGGACATCTCCACCCGGCCCGACCAGGCCCTGCTCTACCGCCTGAACGGCGACCGCAACCCGCTGCACTCGGACCCGGAATCGGCCCGCCGCTCGGGCTTCCCGCGGCCGATCCTGCACGGGCTTTGCACCTACGGCATCACCTGCCGGGCGGTACTGCAGGCGATCACCGACTTCGATCCCGAGCAGATCTATTCGCACCAGGCCCGCTTCTCGGCTCCGGTGTTCCCCGGCGACACCATCACCGTGGACCTCTGGAAGGACGGCAAGAACATCTCCTTCGAGGCCCGGGTGAAGGATCGCAACGCGACCGTCATCAAGAACGGCCTGACGGTCCTGAGGTAAGGGAGACCTATGCGCGCGAGCGTCAAAACCATCCTGGCGCTCGCCGCCCTTTCCCTGGTGGGGACGGCTCAGGCCCAGCAGCCGCAGCAGCCGCCCCGCCTCGCGCCCTTCCTGGACGCGGACGAACAGGTCGACACCCTGAAGCTCGTTCCGCCGCCGCCCGCCGCCGGCACGCCCGACGAGGCCGCCGATCAGGCCGCGTTCCGCGACACCCGCAAGCTGGCGGACGGGCCGCGCTGGGCTCAGGCGGTGCGCCACGTCGAGCTCTACACGCCCGCGGCCTTCGACGGCTGGTCCTGCCCGACCGGCGTGAAGATTTCGGCCGAGACGACGCCTGCCACGGTCGAGCTGATGGTGCGGACCCTGTTCGACGCCGGCCGGGCCACCAATCCGGCCAAGGAGCACTACAAGCGGCCGCGGCCGTTCACCGGTCAGACCGCGCCGACCTGCGTGCCGCCCGAATCCCTGGGAACCAACGCCTCCTACCCCTCCGGCCACGCCTCGGTCGGCTGGGCCTGGGCGCTGATCCTCGCCGAGCTGAAGCCCGAGCGCGCCGACGCGATCCTGCAACGGGGCCACGCCTTCGGTGAAAGCCGGGTGGTCTGCGGCGTCCACTACCCCAGCGACGTCGAGGCCGGCCGTATCGTCGCCGCAGCCGTCGTCGCTCGCCTGCACGCCGACGCCGAGTTCAACGCCGCGATGGCCACGGCCAAGGCGGAGCTCGCAAAGGCTCCCGCCGCCGAAGCCTGCGGGGAGTAGCTCTTCCCAACCGGGACGGGCTGCTAGGGCCGTGCGACGAAGGTCACGTGCGGGCGCAGGGGGTGGTTCTCGGCGAGGCGCGGGTGGTCGAAGTCGCGGGACGGTTCGGGAACCATGCCGATGCGGCGCATCACCGCTTGGGAGCGCAGGTTGCTGCGCGCGGTGATGGCGATGATCTCGGGGGGGCGGATGTGCTCGAAGCCCCAGGCGAGCGCCGCGCGGGCCGCCTCGCTGGCGTAGCCGCCGCCCCAGGCCCCGTAGGCCAGCCGCCAGCCGATCTCGACGGCGGGACCCGGAGGCAGGTCCTCGCTCATGGCGATCAGGCCTGTAAGTCCGATGACCGCCCGATCGGACTTGCGCTCCACCGCCCAGAAGCCCCAGCCGTGCAGGCCGATGTGGACCCGGATGCGGTCCACCATGGCGTCGCTCTCCTCGCGGGACAGCGCCGAGCCCAGGGTGGCGGCCACCCGCGGGTCGGCGTTCATCGCCGCGATGGCTGCGCGGTCGGCGTCCTCCGGCGCCCGCAGGATCAGGCGCTCGGTCTCGATCACGCCGGCCTCGCCCCCGTGAGCGCGCCGTAGAGGTCGGTCCGCCGGTCGCGGAAGAAGCCCCAGGCGGCGCGATGGGTGGTCAGGAAGTCGAGATCGAACTCGGCGTGCAGTACGCCCTCGTCCTCGCGGCCGAAGGCGGCGACCAGGTCGCCCCGGTGGTCGGCGATGAAGCTGGAGCCGTAGAACAGCTGGCCGCCGTTCGGATAGCCCTCCCAGGGCTCGAAGCCCGTGCGGTTGGCCCCCACCACCGGAATCACGTTGGAGACCGCGTGGCCCTGCATCGCCCGCCGCCAGGGCGCGGCGGTGTCGAGGGTGGCGTCGTGCGGCTCCGAGCCGATGGCGGTGGGATAGAGCAGCACCTCGGCCCCCATCAGGGTCATGATGCGCGCCGCCTCGGGGTACCACTGGTCCCAGCAGATGCCGACGCCCAGCCGGCCGAAGCGGGTGTCCCAGACCTTGAAGCCGGTGTCGCCGGGGCGGAAGTAGTACTTTTCGTTGTAGCCCGGCCCGTCGGGGATATGGCTCTTGCGGTAGACGCCCATGGCCGAACCGTCGGCGTCCAGCATCACCAGGCTGTTGAAGTAGTGCGGGCCCTCGCGCTCGAAGATCGAGACGGGGATGACCACGCCCAGCTCCTTGGCCAGCTGCGCCATGGCGGTCACGCAGGGGTGCTCGCGCCACGGATGGGCGGTGGCGAACCAGCGCTCCTCCTGAGCGACGCAGAAGTAGGGCCCCTGGAACAGCTCGGACGGCAGCACCACCTGGGCGCCCTCGGCGGCGGCCTGGCGGACGAAGTCGGCGGTCTTCGCGATGTTGGCCGCCATGTCCTCGCCGTACGAGGTCTGGATGGCGGCGACCTTGATCCGGCGCGTCATCAGGCGGGCTCCTGCTGGGTGATGCAATGGAACGAGCCGCCGCCGGTGAGGACGGCGGTCGAGGGCAGGCCGATCACCGCCCGGTCGGGGAACAGGCCGCGCAGCGCCTCCAGCGCGAAGCGGCTCGCCTGGGTCTCGTAGATCGGGCAGACCACCGCCCGGTTGGCGACGATGAAGTTCATGTGGCTGGCCGGAACGTACTCCCCTTCGCCGTCGTCGACGAACCCCGGCGAGGGGATGCGCACCACCTTCAGCCGCTCGCCACGCGCGTCGGTCATGGCCGACAGCCGGCGGGCCGCATCGTCGTAGGCCTCGGCGTTGGGATCGTCCTTGCCGAACGCCACCGGGCAGGCGACGACGCCGGGCGCGACGAACCGGGCCAGATTGTCCACGTGGCCGTCGGTGTGGTCGTTCTTCAGGCCGTCGCCCAGCCACAGCACCTTGCGCGCGCCCAGCGCCTGGGCCAGCACCCGCTCGGCCTCGGCCTCCGTCCAGCCCGGATTGCGGTTGGGATTGAGCAGGCACTGGGCGGTGGTCAGCACCGTGCCGAAGCCGTCGTGGTCGATGGCCCCGCCTTCCAGCACCGCCTCGGTGCGGGCGAGCGGCGCTCCTGAGGCCGTGGCGATCTGGTCGGCCACCGTATCGTCGTGCTCGAGCAGGTACTTGCCGCCCCAGCCGTTGAAACGGAAGGCGCGGGCCTCCAGGGTCCCGCCCACGCGCACGAAGATCGGGCCGGTGTCGCGCAGCCAGATGTCGCCGAAGCGGCCGGGCACGATCTCGACACCCGAGACGCCCGCCAGCAGCGCTCGGGCCGCCGCCTCGCCCTCGGGCGTGCCGGTCAGCAGGCGCACGCGTTCGCCGCCGGGACCGGCCAGCGCCCTGGCCAGCGCCGCGACCTCGGCCTGGGCGGGGGTCAGGTCGTCCTCCCAGAGTTCGCCATGGCTCGGGAAGCCAAGCCACATCGCCCGATGCGGCGCCCATTCGGCAGGAACGATCCGGTCCATCTCACCCCTTCGACAAGACGCGCGCAGATGGGCGGGTGAGCCCGCAACGTCAAGGGCCCCCCGTCATGCGAAAAGGGCGGCCCGTCGCCAGGCCGCCCTTCCCACTCTCCTCCCAGGCCCAAGCCTAGAACTTGTACTTCGCGCCCAGCTTGATCTGCCAGACCGAGCTGTTGCGGCGGAACGCCTGCACCGGCTGCTCGAAATTCCCGCCGCCGGCCGCCGAGTAGACGTACTTCGCGCCCGGGGTTCCGCAGCCGACCGTCGGGCCGGTCGCGGAGGTGGCGCAGCGGACGTCCACCACCGGCACGCCGCGGTAGAAGTCGTACTGCTCGAGCACGCCCCACTCGTCGTTCAGCAGGTTGCCGAGATTCTCGATGTCGGCGAAGACCTCGAGCTTGGCCCCGTTGGGGAAGAAGGCTGGCAGCTCCTGGCTGATCCGCACGTCGATGGTGGTGACGTCGGCATGGCGGAAGGCGTTGCGCGGCGCGATCCGCCCACGGAACTTCGACAGGCCCGAGTTGTCCAGGAACTGGTTGAACGCGCCAGCGTCGAAGCCCGGCGCGTAGAGCACGATCGGGTCGTTCTCGGCCGGCACGTAGAGCAGCTGGTTCGACGTCGCCTGGCGGCCCGAGTAGCTGCCGACGTTGTTGCCGAAGTCGTTGTCGAAGTTGCCGGTCCGGCTGTTGGCGAAGGTGTAGCTGAACGGCAGCCCCGAGCGGTGCTGGGCGAACAGGTTCACCTTGGTCTCGTAGTCGCCGAAGAACTTGCGCGCGTAGTTCAGATTGAGCGCGTAGCGGTGGCGGATCTCGTAGTCGGAGGTCGCCGCCGACGGGCGGTTGTGGTCGGAGCTGGCGAACCGGACATAACTCGACTGGGCGATCGAGCTGGCCATCGGGCTGACGTCTTCGGCCTCGGTGTAGGTGTAGACGAACTGGGCGGACAGGCCGTCCCAGATCCCCTCGTCCCAGCTCTTGGCGACGGTGAGCGCCACCGAGTCCGAGCCGCCCTTGTCGGCGCCGGTCAGCATCAGATCGTAGTCGGCGCCCGCGGTCTCGCCGATCATCGAGCGGCCGTAGACGGGCCGCCCGTCCGGCGCGACGCCGATCTGTACGGCCCGCAGGTCCACCCAGTAGAGGGCGTTCTCGTTGACCGACTTCAGATAGTCGAGCTGCACCAGCCAATCGTCGCCGAACCGGCCGAAGTCGAAGGTGTAGGCCGCCCCCAGGCTGCCCTTCCACACGGTCGGGATCTGGAAGGCCGGATCGAGGACGTTGGTGTTGCCGCCTCGGGGCGTGAAGCTGCACCCGGCCGGTGGGGCCGTCAGGTCGACGTCGGCGTAGGGCCCGGCCGGGCAGACCGCGTTGGTCTGGATCACCCCGGTGTTGGCGAAGGGGTTGGACAGCCAAACGTTCAGGCCGGTCGAGGAGAACCGGCCCAGGCCCGCGCGCAGGCTAAGCCGGTCGAGCGGGCGCCAGTTCACCGCCGCCCGCGGCAGGACCACGTGCTTGCCGTCGAGGTTCTGCTGGTTGCTCAACCGGTTTCGCGAGACGAAGGCCGTGTTCAGTTCCGGCACGTCGTCCATCTGGTACCAGTCGAAGCGCACGCCGGCGGTGACGTCGAGGTTGTCGAGCACCTGCAACCGGTCCTCGGCGTAGAGGCTGTTCAGCCGGAAGGCGAAGTCGGCCGCCCCGCGCCGGGCGGTGCCGAGGCTGGCCGGAACCGTGCCGCCGTTCGGGTCGACCGCCCCGGTCAGGGTGAAGCCGGAGGCCCGCCGGGCCAGGAAGTCGGCGTAGCTGGCGAAGGTCCAGCTGCCCAGCGAGTTGGAGACAAAGACGTTGAAGATGTCGTTCGACTCGGTGCGGGCGCCGAAGAGGACGTCGTGCGGACCTCGGCTGAAGCGGCCGATGGCCTCCCAGGTCTCGACCTCGACGTGCAGGTAGTTGTCGTGCCGGCTGATGTCGGCGCCGAAGCGGATCTGCGGCGAGCCGGTCCCGGGCGCGACGCCCGGCAGGTCGGCGACGCCTACCGTCACCTCGCCCACCTCGATGCCGAGCAGCGGGTTCTGCTGGGTGTCGGTTTCCTTGAAATTGTAGCGCAGCTCGGTCGAGAAGCTGTCGGTCCAGTCGCTGTTGAGCTGGACGGTGTAGGTCGTGAGCTCCTCGATCTTGTTGTACTGCTGCGACTCCAGGCCGACGCGCGGCTGGGTGACCGACGAGCCGATCGAGAAGACGTCGCTGGTCGAGCCGTTCAGCGAGTTGCCCACGGTGTTCTGGTAGGTCACCGCCAGGCGGTGGTTGTCGGTGATGTTCCAGTCGAGCTTGGCCAGCCACTTCTCGTCCTCGACGAAGAAGGGCCCGGTCACGTAGGAGCCCGGATCGTAGCCGTAGAGCGCCTCGGTCGCCTGCCGGAAGGTCTCCACCGCCTGCGAGCTGATCCGTGGAATCGAGACGGTGCGGCCCAGGTCGAACGGCCCCTCGTCGAAGCCCAGCTCGCCCTCGTACTTCTCGTAGGCGACGAAGAAGAACAGCTTGTCGCGCATGATCGGGCCGCCCAGCGTCGCGCCCCAGATCTTCTCCTCGAACTCGGAGCCGAACGGCTGGCCCTCGACAGTGTCGCCCTGCCAGTCGCGGCCGGTGCGTTCGTAGAAGGCCGTGCCGAACAAGCGGTTGCCGCCCGACTTGGTCACCGCGTTGATCTGGCCGCCGATGAAGCCGTTGTTGATCACGCTGTAGGGCGCGACCGACACGTTCACCGCTTCGACCGCGTCGAGGCTGATCGGCGAGCGCTGGGTCGGATAGCCGTTGTTGTTCAGGCCGAAGTCGTCGTTCTGGCGCACGCCGTCGACGGTCAGCTGGTTGAAGCGGTTGTTGACCCCCGCGAAGGACAGCGCGTCCTGGTTGGTCGGGTCGATGGCCGCGAACGGGTCGAGCCGCGCGACGTCTTTGATGTCGCGGCTGATCGACGGCAGGCTCTCGATATCCGTGGTGGTGAAGTTGCTGGACGGGCCGCCTTGCGAGGGCGCGGCCGCCGCGGCGGTCACCACCAGCTCGGCGACCTCCGTCCCGTCGCCGGCCTTCGACAGAACCACCTCGACCTGGGCGGCGTCGCCGACGCTGATCGACTGCAAGGTCACGCCCCCAGCGTCGTAGCCTTCGGCGCTGGCCCGCACCCGGTAGGGGCCGCCGACCCTGAGGCCCCGCGTCGAGAAGCCGCCCTCGGCCCCGGCCACCGTGGTGCTGGACGCGCCGGTCGGGACGTGGGTGACGGTGACGGTGGCGTTCGGCACCACCGCCCCGGTCTCGTCGGTCACCACGCCGCGGATCGCCCCCGTGGTTTCCTGCGCGTAGACCCCGCTCGACATGGCGCACAGCAGCGTCGTCAGCGCTACGCCGCCGGCGAGCCTCTTCATCGAAAACATCTGATCGTCCCCTGGTGATCGGCCCGGAGGGTGCGGCGCCCCGCCGTCGCCCCCGACGAGGCCCTATAGCGGCGACTCGGGCGTTTGTTGGTGAAGCTTTTCCGACACGGACAACTCGCCGCGCGGATGCGGCCCCGGCGCCACGTCGCCCACGCCCTGCGCCCGCTTTTTCGGCGCCGCACCGTGTCGGCCCGCGCTTTACAGCGGCGGTCGGCTCGCGCATCCCTGGCCAGCCGCTCACGGACTTCCCGACTTGACGCACGCCGCGACCGCCCCTCCGCCCGACCGCCTCTGGCGCACCCTGCTGCTGCTGGTTCTCGGCCTGACCGTCGCGCGGCTCATGGTGCTGTTCGACAGCCCCCTGGAGCTCTACCCGGACGAAGCGCAGTACTGGTTCTGGTCGCGTACGCTGGACTTCGGCTACTTCTCCAAGCCGCCGGTGGTCGCCTGGACGATCTGGGCGACGACCCAGGTGGGCGGCGATGCCGAACCCTGGGTGCGGCTGGCATCGCCCTTCTTCCACGCCGGCGCGGCGCTGGCCGTGTTCGCCGTGGGCCGGCGGCTCTACGACACCGCCACCGGCTTCCTGGCGGGCGCCTTCTACATGCTGATGCCGGGGGTGCAGCTCTCCTCGCTGATCGCCTCCACCGACGCGCCGCTCCTGATGTTCCTGGCCCTGGCCCTGGTCGCCTACGCGGGCATGTTCAAAGACGGGCCCTCGGTGAGGCGGGCCGCCGCGTTCGGCGCCGCGGTGGGGCTGGCCTTCCTGTCCAAGTACGCCGCCCTCTACGCCCTGATCGGCATCGCCCTGCACCTGGCGCTCAGCCGCCGGGCCCGGGCCATGTGGCGGCCGGCCGGCGCGGCCACGGCGGCCGGGACGGCGCTGGTCATCCTCGCGCCCAACGTGATCTGGAACGCGCTGCACGGGTTCGCCACCGTGCAGCACACCGCCGCCAACGCCGCCTGGGGCGGCCGCCAGCTGTTCAACCTGCCCGAGCTCGCCGACTTCCTCGCCTCGCAGTTCGGCGTCTTCGGCCCCATCCCCTTCGCCGTGCTGATCGGCGGGGTCGTGGTGCTGGCGCTGAAACGGCGGCTGACCGAGGAGGACCTGCTGCTGGTCTGCTTCGCCCTGCCGCCGCTGCTGATCGTCGCCGGCCAGGCCTTCATCAGCCGGGCCAACGCCAACTGGTCGGGCGCCGGCTATGTGGCGGGCTCGGTGCTCGTCGCCGCCTGGCTGGTGCGCTGGCGGGCCAGGGCCTGGCTGATCGCCGCGCTGGCGCTACAGGGGGTGGTCGCGGCCCTGTTCCTGGCGGTGTGCCTGCGGCCCGAGCTCGCCGACCCGCTCGGCCTTTCCAACAGCTTCAAGCGCGCCAAGGGCTGGGCGGCGGTCACCGACCGCATCATAGAACGGGCGCAGGACGGCGGCCCCTACACAGCGGTGGCGGTGAACGACCGTTTCCTGTTCAACGCCGCCGCCTACTACGGCCGCGACTACTTCGGCACGCCCGGCGCTCCGCCGCTGGTCATGTGGCTGCGCGCGGCGACGCCGCAGAACCAGGCCGAGACCACCGCCCCGCTGACGGTGGAGAACGGCGCGCACGTCCTCGGCGTGGCGCTCGAGCAGACCTGGCGTGACGAGATGGTCGCCGACTTCGCCGAGGTGTCGGGCCGCGAGATCTTCGCGATCCGGCTGGACGAGAAGCGTCGGCGGCGGGCGGAGATCTTCAACGGCGAGAGGTTTTCGCCGCGGCCGCGTGACCCGCGTACCGGGCTCCCCACACCGCCCTGAGCCTGGCGTCGCGCCCGCAGCCGGTCCGGTACTGGGCGTAGCGGGCGGGGTTCTTCCTGGCGAAGTCCTGATGGTAGGCCTCGGCCGGCCAGAACCTGGCAGCCTGGCGTATGGCGGTGGCCACCGGCTTGCGCAGTTCGCTGGCCACCTTGGCCTTCACCCGCTCGGCGGCTGCGCGCTCCGCATCGTCGGCGACGAACACGGCGGTCCGGTAGGAGGGGCCACGGTCGCAGACCTGCCCGCCGGGGTCGGTCGGGTCGATGCGGTGGAAGAAGCCGTCGACCAGCCGTTCGTAGCTGATCAGTGCGGGATCGTAGGTCACCCGCACCGCCTCCAGGTGGCCCTCGTGATTGCCATAGGTCGGGTTGGCCGAACGGCCGCCGGCGTAGCCGACGACGACGTCGCTCACTCCCGGCAGGGTCGCCATCTCGTGCTCCACCGACCAGAAGCAGCCGCCGGCGAACACCGCCGTCTTCGGTGCGGCGGCGGGCGCGGCCGACGCGGAGAGCGCGGCCGCCGCGGCTATAGCGGCGAGCAGGGCGGGCTTCATCGAACGCGAGTCTGCGCCTCTCGCGCCGGCGTGCAAGCGTGGCCGCGGGTCAGGCCGCCAGCGCGGCCTCGAACGGCGCCTCGGTCTTGGCCTTCACCTCCTCGACGGTGACGCCGGTGGCCAGCTCGATCAGCCGCAGGGGATGCTTGCCGCGGCCGACGTCGAAGACGCCCAGGTCGGTGATCACCAGGTCGACCACGCCCTTGCCGGTCAGCGGCAGCGAGCAGGCGTTGACCAGCTTTGGCGCGCCGGACTTCTCGACGTGCTCCATCACCACCACCACCCGCTTGACCCCGGCCACCAGGTCCATGGCCCCGCCCATGCCCTTGACCATCTTGCCGGGCACCATCCAGTTGGCGAGATCGCCGTTCCCCGCCACCTGCATCGCCCCCAGGATCGACAGGTCGATGTGCCCGCCGCGGATCATCGCGAAGCTGTCGGCCGACGAGAAGTAGCAGGAGCTGGGCAGCTCGGTGATGGTCTGCTTGCCGGCGTTGATCAGATCGGGGTCGGCCTCGCCCTCGTAGGGGAAGGGGCCCATGCCCAGCATCCCGTTCTCGCTCTGCAGCGTCACGCGCACGTCGGGCGGGATGTAGTTGGCCACCAGGGTCGGGATGCCGATCCCGAGGTTCACGTAGTAGCCGTCCTTGAGCTCCTTCGCCGCCCGGGCGGCCATCTCGTCGCGGGTCCAGGGCATCAGACCTCCTCTCCGGCGGCGGCGCCCTCGGTCTCACGCGGGCGGGTGGTGACCCGCTCGATGCGCTTTTCGTGCACGCCCTGCAGGATGCGGTCGACATAGATGCCGGGCGTGTGGATGTGGTCGGGATCGAGCCGGCCCACGTCGACCAGCTCCTCCACCTCGGCCACCGTCACCTTGCCGGCCGTGGCCATCATCGGATTGAAGTTCCGAGCGGTCTTTCGATAGACGAGGTTGCCCTCGGCATCGCCCTTCCAGGCCTTGACGATGGAGAGGTCGGCGGTGAGGCCCCGCTCCATCACGTAGAGTTCCCCGTCGAACTCGCGGACCTCCTTGCCCTCGGCCACCAGGGTGCCGACGCCGGTCTTGGTGTAGAAGGCCGGGATGCCCGCCCCGCCGGCGCGGATGCGTTCGGCCAGCGTGCCCTGCGGGTTGAACTCCAGCTCCAGATCGCCGGACAGGTAGAGCTGTTCGAACAGCTTGTTCTCGCCCACGTAGCTGGAGATCATCTTCCTGATCTGCCCGCCGGCCAGCAGGATGCCGAGGCCGAAGTCGTCGACTCCGCAGTTGTTGGAGACGACCGTCAGGTCCTTGACCCCCGAGGCGCGGATGGCCGCGATCAGATTCTCCGGGATGCCGCAGAGGCCGAAGCCCCCGGCCATGATGGTCATGCCGTCGAACAGCAGGCCCTCAAGGGCCTCGGCCGCCGTGGCGCGTGTCTTGGTCACCATCTTGCCGTGGTACGCCGCGCCGCCGTCATTGCAAGGCCACGCCCGGGCAAATTCGCGTGCGCTACCCTATCTGCATCGGTGCTGATCACTCTGGCTTCGGCCGCTTCGGACAGATCGCCGCCCGCCTGCTGCTGCTGAACGGCTTCAACGTGGTGACGCTGGATTCCAGCGTCGAACAGATCGACCTGCTGAGGAAGTTCGGCCGCACTACGGCGACGCCAGCCGGCTGGACCTGCTGCGCTCGGCCGGCGGGGCCAGAGCGCGGCTGCTGATCGTGGCGGTGGACGATCCGGACAAGACGGTGGAGATCGTCGAGACCGCCCGCGCGGTGTTTCCCAACCTGGCCATCCTGGCTCGCGCCTGGGACCGCCGCCATGCCTACCAGCGGGTGCGCAGCGGGGCCGACGAGGTCGAGCGGGAGGTGTTCGAGGGCGGACTGGCGGTCGGCCGACGAGCGCTACAGCGGCTGAGCTTCTCCGAGCGGCGGGCGACGCGCGCGGCCAACCTGTTCCGCGAACAGGACGTGGCGCTGTTCAACCGGCTGGCGCCAGACCCGCGACCAGCGCGAGACCATGGACCGGCTGCTGCGCGCCGAGATGGCGCGGATGCGCCACGAGGACGAGGAGCCGCCGCCCGAAGCCGCGGCCCCCGCCGAACGGCTCAGCCCTTGAAGGGCCGCAGGATGATCTCCACGCGCCGGTTCTGCGCCCGACCCGCCTCGGTGTCGTTGGAGGCGATGGGGTAGCGCTCGCCCTGGCCGTCGACGAACAGCCGATCGGGCAGCACCCGCCCGCGCTGCACCAGGAAGTCGGCGACGGCCGCCGCGCGGCGGCGCGACAGGTCGAGGTTGTAGTCGTCCGAGCCCACCGAGTCGGCGTGGCCGACGATATCCACTGTGGTCGAAGGATACTGGTTCAGCACTCGCGCCACGTCGTCCAGCACCGGCACGAACTGCGGCTTGATGGCGGTCTGATTGAAGTCGAAGGTCACGTCGCCGGGCATGTTGAGGCGGATGTTGTCGCCCTCGCGGGCCACGTCGACGCCGGTGCCGGCCAGCTCGCGGCGCAGTTCGGCCTGCTGGCGGTCCATGTAGGCGCCGACCCCGGCCCCGGCGAGCGCCCCGACGCCCGCGCCCAGCAGTGCGTTGGTGCGGCCTTCCTCGCTCTTGTTGGTGTTGGTCAGGTAGCCGAGAAGGGCGCCGGCCCCTGCCCCGACCAGCGCGCCGGTGCGCGCATTGCTGCGGACGGTTTCGCCGGTATAGGGGTCGACGGTGGTGCAGGCGGCCAGCGCCGCCGCCCCCGCGAGGCAGGACGCAAGGCTGATCCAGTGACGCATGAAGCTTCTCCGCTAGGGGTCCCTCGGGCGGCCAACGGTCAAGGTTCGGTTCCCGTCCCGTCGGCGATCGAGCCGGTCTCGTTCACGCGATTCGCTTCCGATTTCGAGGCCTTCGCCGGGGACCTCGGCCGCTCGTTCGAGCGCTACGGCTTCGCGGTGGTGGCCGACCACGGCCTGCCGCAGGACCGCATCGACGCGGCGCTGGCCGCCGCCAAGGCCTTCTTCGCCCTGCCGGAAGAGGTCAAGCGGGCCTACGTCACCGGCCCCGGCCATCAGCGCGGCTACACCCCGTTCGGCGTCGAGACCGCCAAGGGCGCGGCCCACTACGACCTCAAGGAGTTCTGGCACGTCGGACGCGAGCTCGCTCCCGGCCACCGCTACGAGGCCCTGATGCCGCCGAACGTCTGGCCGTCCGAGGTTCCGGCGTTCCGAGAAGCGGTCGGCTGGCTCTATGGGGCGCTGGACGCCATGGGCCGGCGGCTCCTGGAGGCCATCGCCGCCCACCTCGGCCTGGAGCGCGGCGTCTTCGCCCCGCAGGTGAGCGACGGCAATTCCATCCTGCGGCTGCTGCACTACCCGCCCGCGCCGTTCGACGGGCCGCACATCCGGGCCGGCGCGCACGAGGACATCAACGTCATCACCCTGCTGCTGGGCGCCGAGGAGGCGGGCCTGGAGGTGCTGGACCGCGACGGCCGCTGGCTGCCGATCAACCCGGCCCCCGGCTCTCTCGTCGTCAACATCGGCGACATGCTGCAGCGGGCGACCAACCACGTGCTGCCCTCGACCACCCACCGGGTGGTCAATCCGCCGCCCGAACGGCGCTCGGCGCCGCGCTACTCGACGCCGTTCTTCCTGCACTACAACCCCGACCACCTGATCGAGACCCTGCCGGGATGCGCGGGGCCCGACCGGCCCGACCGCTATCCCGAACCGATCACCGCCGACGCCTTCCTGCAGCAACGGCTGCGGGAGATCCGGCTACTCTGAGTAGCGGCCCAACCTATCCTTAACGCCGTTCGGCGAACCTCGTATCAAAATAGGGGGGGAGCGATGCCGGACAGCCTGGGCGCGGGCGCGCGCGACCTCGAACGCCTGGCGGCGCTCGAGAAGCTCGACCTGGAGGCCTTGCGACCGAAGCTGGCGCGGATCGCACGTCTGGCGATGCGTCAGGCCGGAGCCGCCGGCGGCGACGTGGTGATCGCCGGCGATGGACGCACCTGGCACTCGGGGGCGACCGTCACGCCGAGTCGTGTCCTGCCCATCGAGCGCTCGATCTCGGCCGCCGCGGCGATCGGCGGCGACGCCCTCTGGATTGAGGATTGTCGGGCCGATCCGAGCTGGCGCGACCACCCCTACGTCGTCGGACCTCCGCACATACGCTTCTACGCCTGCGCGCCGATCATCCTGCCCAGCGGCGAGCGGATCGGCGCGGTGGCGGTGGCCGATCGCGATCCGCGCGCCCACGATCCGGCGATCGCCGAGAACCTGGCCGACCTGGCCGCGCTCGCCGCCGACGAGTGCGACCGCTACGTGACCGAACGCGACCTGGCCCGCGCGGCGGGCCATGCCGAGCGGGTGATCGCCGGCTTCGTCGCCGCCTCGCCGGTTGCGATGTGCATGACCGACCGCGACCTCAACATCATCCAGGCCAGCCCCCGCTGGCGGATGCACCAGCCGGCCGAGGCGATGATCGGTCGGCCGTTGTTCGAGGCCTTCCCCGACACCCGCCGCTGGGCGCGCGCTTACGAGGCCTGCCTCGCGGGCCGCAGCGTCCACCGCGACCGGCTGAAGATCCTGGCCCCCGACGGCTCGACCCGCTGGGTGCGGGTCGAGGTCAATCCCTGGCGGACCGGTGAGGACGCCGTCGGCGGCGTGCTGATCATGACCGTCGACGTCACCCGTATGGGCGAGGCTCTGGAGGAATCCCGGCGCAGCGAGGAGCGGCTGAAGCTGGCCCTGGAGATCGGCGAGCTGCGCATGTGGGAGATGGACTACAAGCGTCGCCAGCTGAGCGCGGCCGGCGACGAGGGAGTGGTCGCCGACACCACCTACGAGGTCCTCTCGCACGACATCTGGCGCACGGTGCATCCCCAACACCGCGAGGCGGCCATGGCCGCCTGGGAGCGGCACGTGCGTTACGGCGAGCCGTTCCGGCAGATCTACAAGCTGTTGCAGCCGGACGGGCCGCACCAGTGGGTCTATTCCGCCGTCGAGGCGATCAAGGACGAGCGCGGGCGGGTGGTGCGCACGGTCGGCGTCATCCGCAACATCGACAAGCAGAAGCGCGCCGAGCTGGAGCTGGTGAAGGCCAAGGAGGCCGCCGAGGCCGCCAACAAGGCCAAGAGCGAGTTCCTGGCCAACATGAGCCACGAGATCCGCACCCCCCTGAACGGGGTGCTGGGCGTCGCCGGCGCCCTGGCCGCCACGCCGCTGTCGCCCCGCCAGGAAGAGATGGTCGGCATCATCGAAAGCTCGGCGAGGACCCTGGAGGCGCTGCTCAGCGACATCCTGGATCTGGCGCGGATCGAGGCCGGACGGCTGGAGCTGAAGTCCGAACCGTTCGACCTGGCCGCAGCGGTCGACGCCTGCGCGGCGCTGTTCGAGGCCCCCGCCAAGGCCAAGGGGCTGGCGTTCCGCAAGAGCCTCCCACCCGAGGGGCGCGGCTGGCGCCAGGGCGACGCCACCCGGCTGCGGCAGATCCTCTGCAACCTCCTGGGCAATGCGGTGAAGTTCACCGCCGAGGGTCACGTCGGGCTGGAGGTTCGCGAGGCCGACGGCCAGGTGGTCTTCGAGGTCTCCGACACCGGCATCGGCTTCGACGAGGAGACCGCCGCGCGGCTGTTCACCCGTTTCCAGCAGGCGGACGGCTCGATCACCCGCAAGTATGGCGGCACGGGGCTGGGCCTGGCCATCTCGCGCTCGCTGGTCGAGGCCATGGGCGGGACGCTGGAGGCGGCGGCCGAGCCGGGCAAGGGCGCCATCTTCACGCTCCGGCTGCCGCTCGCCCGCTGCCGGGCCGGCGACGGCGCGCCCGTGGAGGCTGCGCCGTCCGGACGGGCGCTGGACGGCATGCGCGTGCTGCTGGCCGAGGACCACCCCACCAACCGCCGCGTCGTCCAGCTCATCCTGGAGGCCGCCGGCGTAACGCTGACCTGTGTGGAGAACGGCGCCGAGGCGGTCGAGGCCGCCCTGGCCGAGCGCTTCGACCTGGTGCTGATGGACATGCAGATGCCGGTGATGGACGGTCTGTCGGCGATCCGGGCGATCCGCGGGGCCGAGCACGAGGCCGGCCGCGGACGCACGCCGATCTACACGCTCACCGCCAACGCCATGCCCGAGCACGCCATCGCCTCCACCGAGGCCGGCGCCGACGGCCACGTGACCAAGCCGGTCTCGGCCGCGGCCCTGCTCGCCTGCGTGCAGCAGGCGTGGGAGGGGCGCGAGGCGCCCGAAGCCCCGGAGGCGGCCCGGGCCTGAACGATCAGCCCGTCAGTGGGCGATGCGCATCTGGCTGATCTGGCTGGCGATCTTCTGGAAGGCCGGGCCGAGGTCGGCGGTCTTCGAGACGTCGTAGTAGAGGGTCTGGCCGCGCAGCTTGGAGGCGCAGGCCGACAGCTTCTGCTGCGAGTTCTTCGAAGCAACGACGCCGATCGTGTAGATGATCACGCCCTTCTTCTTGATCTCCTCGCAGAGCGCGGTCAGCCGGTTGTCGATGATCTGCTGGCGGGTGTTCGTGTTGGTGGTGTCGAGCCCCGCGAGGATTTTCTGCCAGCTGAAGCCGTAGCCGCCGTAGAAGCTGCCGTTGTAGGTGTTCGCCGCGCCCGACGGGCTCGCGTTCATGCTGGTGTTGTCGCCGTCGGTCATCAGGATGATGAACTTCTTGGTGTCCTGGCGGTCGTAGTCGGCGCCGTCGCCGAACGGGCCGACGCCGGAGGGCGACAGGCTGTGCCAGCCCCAGACCAGGCCGATCGGGATGTGGGTCTGGCCGATGGCGTTCATCTTGCCGATCGCCGTCTTCACCGAGCCGGTGTCGGTGGTCAGGCGGATGAGCGGCTGCAGCTCGCAGCCGGCGTTGGGGCCGTAGTAGTAGGGTCCGCCGTAGCCCGATCCGAGCGAGAAGGTCTTGCCCTTCCGGTTCGAGTGCCAGTTGCCGCTGGTGTACTTGGACACCCGCTTCTGCTCGGTCAGGTACTTCGCCTTCGTATTGGCTTTCTTGTCGACGTCCTTGAGGTAGTTGTTGACCGAGCCGGTGGTTCCGGAGTCCGAGTGATCCGGCCAGAAGTAGGGCACGACCCGCGACTTCCAGTCGCCGGTGGCGCCGGTCTCGGAGATGTCCCAGTCCTCGAGACGGGACTCCACGCAGCCCTTCCAATTCTCGCCGATGGCTTTCATCAGCGCCAGGCGGTCGGCGGCGCACTCGAACAGGTTGTCGCCGCTGCTGCCGGTCTCGTCGCACTCGGGAGCGCCCATCGCGCGCGCCTTGGGGTCGATCCAGGTCGGCAGGCCCGGCGCCGTCATGGTGCTGGTGTTGTACATGGTCAGGTCGACGCTCTCGAGGATCCGCACGGTGTTGGAGAACGGCACCAGCGAAATCTTCACATCGCCGTCCTCGCCGATGGCCGCGAGCGAATCCACCAGCTCGGCCGCCTCGGTGCGCAGGATGGAAATCCGCGTCGGGTTCTCATTGTTCATGGAGCCGGTGTTGTCGAGCACCAGCGCCACCTCGATCTTGTCGACCGCCCGGATCACCTCGGTCGTCGCCGAGATCGCGCGCGAGGTGAAGCACCAGGGATCGTTCGAGTGGACCTTGCACCAGGCCACCGGGACCCAGGGCCGGACCTTGGCGCGGCCGACCACCCGTTCGCCCTCCTCGTCGTCGACGAGTTCGAACGTGGCCTCCAGCAACTCGGCCTTCTCCTCGCCCCCGAGCAGCTCGAGGTTGGCCTTCAGGGCGCGTTCGCCCACCGCCACCAGTTCCGCGTCGTCGGTGATCCGAGAGCGCGCGACGAACAGGGTCGCCGAATCCAGAGAGTCCTGCAGCTTGGCGCGCTGGCCCTGGGCGATGAACAGGCTGGAGCCGACGAACACCATCGGAATCAGCACGAACACCGCCACCAGCGCGAAGATCACGCCGGCGCCGCCGCGCTGGTCGCCGCGCAGCCGCGCCAGCCGCCCGATCGCGGCGCGCAGCGGCGTCTTCGCCCGTTGCGACCTGACTTCGACCTTCACAGCCTGGCCCTACCTCGAGTGGATCTCCCCCCGAAGGTTTGCGCGGCAATGCTGAACAATTCAGTTTCGGGCAGGGTTAACAGCCGGCGGCCCAACGTCGCGTCACCGGGCAGGGGCGTCCCCTCCCCTGCAGGGAAGGGAACGCGCGACGCCCTATCTCACCAGCCGCACTGCTGGCCGCGGTTCTGCTGGGTCAGCCAGGCGTCCAGAGGCTTGAAGTAGTCGGCGACGGCGCTGGCGTCGGTGCGGCGCTCGCCGGTGAAGGCCTCCAGGGCCTCCGGCCAGGGCCGCGACTGGCCCGTCTCCATCATGGCGTTGAACTTCTCGCCCACCGCCTTCTGGTCGTAGACCGAACAGCGGTGCAGCGGCCCCTTCCAGCCCGCCTGCTTGCAGGCCGCGCGGTGGAACTGGAACTGATAGATGTGGGCCAGGAAGTAACGCATGTACGGGGTGTTCCCCGGGATGTGGTACTTGGCGCCCGGGTCGAAGGCGTCGGCCGGACGCGGCGCAGGCGGGGTGATGCCCTGGTACTGGGTGCGCAGCTTCCACCAGGCGTCGTTGTACTCCTGGGGCGAGACCTCGCCGGAGAACACCTGCCAGCGCCACTTGTCGACCAGCAGGCCGAACGGCAGGAAGGCGATCTTGTCGAGCGCCATGTCGAGCAGGAACGCGATGTCCTGGTCGGTCGGGGGGGCCTTATCCAGCAGCTGGATCTGCTGCAGGTAGGTCGGGGTCAGCGCCGACAGCCCGGCGAAGTCGCCGATCGCCTCGTGGAAGCCGTCGTTGGCCCCACCCTTGAACAGATAGGGCTGATCCTTGTAGGCGCGCTGGTAGTAGTTGTGCCCCAGTTCGTGGTGGACGGTGACGAAGTCCTCGGCGTTCACCTTGGTGCACATCTTGATGCGGATGTCGTCCCGCCCGTCGAGGTTCCAGGCGCTGGCGTGGCAGACCACCTCGCGGTCCTGCGGCCGGGTGATCATCGACCGCTCCCAGAAGGTCTGCGGCAGCGGCGCGAGCCCCAGCGAGGAATAGAAGTTCTCGCCGGTCTTCACCATCCGCACCGGGTCGTAGCCCTTGGAGACCAGGAGGTCGGTGACGTCGTAGCCGCGCGCGGCGCCCTTCGGGGCGACGATGTCGTAGATGTTGCCCCACTGCTGGGCCCACATATTGCCCAGGAGGTCGGCGCGGATCGGGCCGGTGCGCGGCTGCACCTCGTCGCCGTACTTCTCGTTCAGCCGGGTCCGCACGTAGCAGTGCAGGTTCTTATAGAAGGGCTCGACCTGCTTCCACAGCCGGTCGGTCTCGGCGGCGAAGGCGTCCGGGTCCATGTCGTAGTTGGAGCGCCACAGGGCGCCGGTGTCGGCGAAGCCCAGCTCCTTGGAGCCCTCGTTGGCCAGCGAGACCAGCTTGGCGTAGTCGTCGCGCATCACCGGCGAGATGGAGTGCCAGCCCTCCCAGACCGCCTTGGTCACCGCCGGATCCCGGCTCTCGCGCAGGATGTCCTCGGCGTCGTTGAGGGTGATGGTCTTGCCGCCGTGCTCGAACTTGCCGGTCGAGTAGATGGAATCCAGCTTGGCCTCGAGGGTGGCCAGCTCAGCCGCCGCGCCGGGCCGGTTGGGCGCCGGCAGGGTCAGGAACAGCTTGAGGAGCTTCAGCTTGCGGGCGGTCACCGGGTCGGTCTGCACGCCGTCGAAGCGGGCCGCCTCCATGGCCAGCCGCGTGGCCAGCTCCTTCTGCTCGCCGTTGGCCTTGGCCTCCAGCCACTGGGTGTCCTCGTTGATGTAGGTCGCCCGCACCCAGGCCGACTTGGCGGTGTAGAGGTCCAGCGCCTCGAGGTCCTTCTCGGCCTTCTCGACGAAGGCCTTGGCCTCCGCCGCGGTCGGCCGGGCGGGGGCCTGCGCCGACGAGGCGCCGCTGAGGGAGAGGCTGAGGGCGGCGACCGCCGCGGCGGCGAACAGCATCTTCTTCATGGGCGGGGGAACCTCTTCGGGATGCAGGAACGCGTCTTCGCGACGCGGGTCGGCGCGCAGCAATCCCGACCACGGCCACGCCCGTCAAGGGGTGATTTCTGCCCGAACCGCGCCGCTTGCGGGGTAGCTTCCGTGCGCTCGAGGGCGGCCCGTTGACGCCAAACAGGCTTTGCCGTCCCATCGCCGCCAAGGTCGAGCGGGAGGGTTCCGATGCCCAGTGACGAGTCCGAAGTCGCCCAACCGTCGGCCACGCCCTGGTGGCGCCGGGCCCTTTCGCGCCGGCTGCCCGCCGCCTGGGCCGCGGCCCTGGTCGCGGCCGCGTTCGGCGGCGGGGTGCTGACCGCCGCAGCCCTCGACGGGGTCCTGCCGCAGCGCGCCGACGGCGCCGTGGCCTCCGAGTCGGCCGCCGAGGGCTGGCGCCTGTTCGGCCGGCCGCGGGCCAAGGACGCGCCCCGGGGCGGTCCGGCCAAGCCGGAAGGTTTCGCCATCTGGCGCACCCGCGTCGACAGCACCGGCCCCGAGCCACGCGCCTGCATCGAGATGAGCCGGGCGCTGGACCCGGCCAAGGCCTACAGCGACTTCGTGCTGGTCTCGCCGGAGGCGCCGTCCAAACCGGCGGTGACCGTCAAGGGCTCGGAGCTGTGCGTCGCCGGCATCGGCTTCACCGACCGCACCATCACCCTGCTGATGGGCCTGCCGGCCCGTAACGGCGAGGTGCTGGCGCAGAACGCCGAGGCGCCCTTCACCTTCGGCGAGAAGCCCCCCTACGTCGGCTTCGCCGGCGAGGGCGTGATCCTGCCGCGCGAGGAGGCCGACGGCATCGGCATCGAGACGGTCAACGTCCAGCGGCTGTCCATCGAGGTCTGGCGCGTCGTGGACCGCAACCTGGTCCGCAAGTCGATCAGCGCCCCCGAGCCCACCGGCGAGGGCGACTGGCCCGGCGACTGGGGCGACGACAGCCCCCGCGGCGAGGGCCGGCTGGTCTGGAAGGGCGAGGTGGCGGTCAACGGCGCCACCGGCGAGCGGGTGACCACCGTCTTCCCGCTGGGCGCGGTGCTGAGGGAGATGAAGCCCGGCGGCTACGTCATCAAGGCCAAGGACGCCTCCGGCGGCCGGGGGCTCGCGACCGGCGAGGACGACGAGGACGACTACGACCCCAACCCGCCCGCCCAGGCCCGCCGCTGGGTGATGTTCACCGACATGGCGCTGTCGGCCTACGACGGCTCCGAGGCGCTCGACGTGGTGGTCCGCTCGCTGAAGACCGCCAGGACGCTGCCGGGCCTGCGGGTCACCCTCGTCGCCCGCAACGGCGAGGAACTGGGCGAGGGCAAGACCGACGGCCAGGGCCGGGTGCGCTTCGAGCGGCCGCTGCTGGAGGGCGCGGAAGCGGCCAAGGCCAAGATGGTGATGGCCTACGGCCCACAGGGGGACCTCGCGGTCCTCGACCTCGACCGCCCGCCCGCCGACCTCTCCCGCCAGGGCATCGGCGGGCGCACCGACGCCGTCGCGGGCCGCACGGCCGCGGGCCTGGTGGACGGCTACCTCTACGCCGACCGCGGGGTCTACCGGCCGGGCGAGACGGTGCACGTCTCGGCCCTGCTGCGGGACCGCGAGGCCCGCGCGGTGAAGGACCGGCGCGGCCACATCGTCGTGCGACGCCCTTCCGGCGTGGAGCTGATCCGCTACGCCTTCACCGATACCCCGATGGGCTACGCCGGGGCCGACGTGGTGCTGCCCCGCACCGCCCCGCGGGGCGTCTGGAAGGTGGCGCTCGAGATCGCAGGCATGGACGAGCCGGCCGGCGAGATGACCTTCAACGTCGAGGACTTCGCGCCCCAGCGGCTGGAGGTGACCGCCAGCGGCCGAGAAGACGTCCCGCTGGCGCCCGGCGAGAGCCGCCCGATCGAGGTGCTGGCCCGATTCCTCTACGGGGCCGTGGGCTCGGGCCTGACCACCCAGGGCGAGGCGCGGCTACGGGCCGATCCCAACCCCTTCCCGCAGCACGAGGGCTACCAGTGGGGCGACCAGCGCGACCCGTTCAAGGAGCGGCTGCTGGAGCTGCCGGAGACCGTCACCGACGGCCAGGGCCGGGCGGTGATCCAGCTCGTCGCCGACGAGGGAGCCGACACCGCCCAGCCGCTGGAGGCCGAGTTCGTCGCCTCGGTGTTCGAGCCGGGCGGGCGGCCCGTGCGCGAGGGGTTGAAGCTGAAGGTCCGCAGCCGCCCGCTCTACCTGGGCGTCAAGGTGGACATCGGCGAGGCCTCCGGCCGCGGCGATCCGCTGGTCAACCTGGACGTCATCGCGGTCGACGCCGCCGGCACGCGCATCGCCGCGCCCGGGACGACCTACCGGCTGATCAGCGAGACCTGGAACTACGACTGGTTCCAGCAGGACGGCCGCTGGCAGTGGCGGCGCACGAGCCGCGACGTGGTGGCGGCCTCGGGCCCGCTCGACGTGACCGCGCAGAAGCCCGCGCGCATCGCCCGCCGGCTGGGCTGGGGCGACTACCGCCTGGAGCTGACCGGGCCGGACGGGGCGGCCAGCGTCATCCGCTTCGCTTCCGGCTGGGGCGCGCCGGCCCGCGACGTCGAGACCCCCGACATGGTCCGCGTCACCGCCGGACCCGGGAGCTACGAGCAGGGCGACACGGTCGAGATCACCTTCAAGCCGCCCTACGCGGGCGAGGCCCAGATCGCCGTGGCCACCGACCGGCTGATCGACTTCCAGACCGTCTCGGTCGGCGAGGAAGGCCGCACGGTCAAGCTGACGACCAGCGCCGCCTGGGGCGGCGGGGCCTATGTGCTGGTCACCGTGATCCAGCCGCGCGACCCGGTCGCCACGCCCAAGCCGCGGCGCGCGCTGGGGCTGGTCTACGTGCCGCTGGATCCCAAGAAGCGGAAGCTGGACGTGGACATCGGCACGCCCGCCAAGATCCACGCCAAGCAGCAGCTCGAGGTGCCGCTGACCATCAAGGGCGTCGGCCTCCGCGGCAAGGCGCGGCTGACGGTGGCCGCGGTCGACGAGGGCATTCTGCGTATCACCCGCTTCGAGAGTCCCGACCCGGCCAAGTGGTATTTCGGCAAGCAGGCGCTGAGCCTCGACTACCGCGACGACTACGGGCGGCTGCTCGACCCCAACCTCGGCGCGCCGGCCAACGTCAACTTCGGGGCCGACGGGATCGGCGGCGAGGGGCTGACGGCGACGCCGATCCGCACCGTGGCGCTCTATTCCGGGATGGTGGAGACCGACGCCGGCGGCAAGGTCACGGTGCGCATGCCGGCGCCCGACTACAACGGCGAGCTGCGGCTGATGGTGGTGGCCTGGACCGACGAGGCCGTCGGCGCGGCCGCGAAGCCGCTGGTCTCGCGCGAGCCGGTGGTCGCCGACCTTTCCCTGCCCCGCTTCATGGCCCCTGGCGACACCGCCTACGCCACGCTGGAGCTGCACAACCTGGAGGGCAAGCCGGGCGACTACGTCGCCGAGGTGTCCTCGCAAGGGGGGCTGGCGGCGAAGTTCCGCAAGCTGTTCCGCCTGGTGCTGGGCCAACGCGAGGCCGAGCGGATCCCGTTCGAGGCGCCCCGCGCGGCCGGGGTCGGCAAGGTCGGCTTCAAGGTCGCCGGCCCGGGCTTCCAGACCGCCCGCGACTATCCGCTGCAGACGAGGCTGGGCTGGGGCCCGGTCACCCGCACCACCACCGCCCTGCAGAAGCCGGGCGAGGCCTTCACCCCGCCCGCCTCGCTGCTGGCGGGCCTAGCGGCCGGAGACGTCACCCTGACGGTGAGCTATTCGCCGTTCCGCGGCTTCGACCCGGCGCCCATCGCCGAGGCGCTCTCGCGCTATCCCTACGGCTGCACCGAACAGATCGTCTCGGCGGCCTATCCCCTGCTCTACGCCGCCCAGGCGTCCCCGGACGCGAAGGCGCGGCGCACGACGCCGGCCCTCAACCAGGCGGTCGGGCGTGTGCTGGACCGGCAGGCGATGGACGGCGCCTTCGGCCTGTGGCGGGTGGGAGACGCCGAGGCGGACGCCTGGCTGGGCGCCTACACCACCGACTTCCTGATCGAGGCCCAGCGGCTCGGCGCGCCGGCGCCGAAGGCGGCGATGGACCGGTCGCTGGCGGCCATGCGGCAGATCTCCCGGCCCGAGGGCTGGGCCGCCGTCTCCTACCGTCTGGAGTATCCGGAGTGGTGGGCCGGCTCGCGGGAGGCCTCGCGCGAGGCGACCTCGGCGCTCCGCCGCCGCGCCTCGGCCTACGCCCTCTACGTGCTGGCCAAGGGCGGGCAGGGCGACCTCGCCCGGCTGCGCTGGTGGCACGACGTACAGATGAAGGCCGAGCCCTCGCCGCTGGCCAAGGCCCAGGTCGCCGCAGGCCTTGCCCTGATGGGCGATCGGGCCCGCGCCCGCTCCGCCTTCCACGAGGCGGTGCGGTCGCTCGGCTACCGCGAGGAGAGCGACTGGTACCAGAGCCCGCTGCGCGACCTCGCAGCGGTGATCGGCCTGGCCTACGAGGCCGGCGAGGTGGACATCGCCCGCAGCCTGCAGGGCCGGCTGGAGAACGCGGTCAAGGACCCCGACCAGCTGAACACCCAGGAGCAGGCCTTCCTGCTCAAGGCCGCTCACCACATGCTGGCGGCGGCCGGGCAGATCCGCATCCAGGCGACCGGCGCCACCCCGCTGCCGGCCGCCGGCGGCGGGCCCCGCTGGGCGGTCGGCCGACTGGCCGACGCACGGTTCGTCAACGCCGGTTCCGGCGCCCTGTGGCGGACGGTGACGGTGCGCGGCACGCCGCTCGCCGCGCCGATGGCCGGCGGCACGGGGCTGGTGGTGGCCAAGCAGCTGCTGACCCTGTCGGGCGATCCCGCCGACGTCGGGTCGCTGCGCCAGGGCGACCGGGTGATCGTGCTGATCAAGGGGCGCTCGGCACAGTCGCGGACCACCGCCCTGGTGGTCGACGACCCGCTGCCCGCCGGCTTCGAGATCGAGGCGGTGCTGGGGCCGGACGATGCGCAGAACGGCCCCTTCCGCTTCCTCGGCGAGCTCAGCGCCGCCGACGTGCAGGAGGCCCGCGACGACCGCTACGTCGCGGCGATGGACCTCGGCGGCGGAAAGCCCTTCGCGCTGGCCTACCTGGCGCGGGCGGTGACCCCCGGCGACTTCCTGCTGCCTGGCGTCGAGGCCCGCGACATGTACCGTCCCACCCTGGCCGCCCGAACCGCCGCCCGCCGCACGACCATCGCGCCGGGGCGATAGGTGGCGGGATCGGGAAGCGCGGCGGAGGGGCGCTCGCCCGGCGCTCTGTCCGCGCCGGCCGGCGGTGTGGTTCGCCGCCTGCGCGAGTGGGGCGACAGGGCGAGGGAGATCGCCCGCCGCGCGCCGAAGCCGGCGTGGGCGATCGTGGCGGCGTTGGTCGCGCTGGCGGTGCTGGACGCGGCCTTTCCCCCGGACCTGACCCGGGCCGAGGAGGCCTCGGCGGTGGTGCTCGACCGGCGGGGGCGCTGGCTGCGGGCGCTGCCGGTGGAGAGCGGGCGCTGGCGGCTGCGGGCGGACCTGGAGCGCACCGACCCGAGATTCCTGGAGCGGCTGGTGGCCGTGGAGGACGAGCGGTTCTGGCTGCACCCGGGCGTCGACCCGCTGGCGGTGGCCCGCGCGGCGGTTCAGGCGGCAATGTCCGGCCGGATCGAGAGCGGCGCCTCCACCCTGACCATGCAGACCGCCCGGTTGCTCGAGCCGCGCCCCCGCACCCTGCGCGCCAAGCTGATCGAGATGGTGCGCGCCGTGCAGCTCGAGGCCAGGTTCTCCAAGCGCGAGATCCTGGCCATGTACCTGACGCTGGCCCCCTACGGCGGCAACCTGGAAGGCGTGCGGGCGGCCAGCCTTTCCTACTTCGGCCACGAGCCGGAGAGCCTGACCGACGCCGAGCAGGCGCTGCTGATCGCCCTGCCCCAGGCGCCTGAGGCGCGACGGCCGGACCGGCGGCCGCAGGCGGCGGCCAGCGCGCGCCGGGCCGTCCTGGGCAAGCTGGTCCGCACGGGGCGCCTGACGCCCACCGCGGCGGCCGAGGCGCAGGACGAGCCCCTGCCGGGGCGCGCCCCGTTTCCCGCGCTCGCCTGGCACGCGGCCGGGGAGCTGGCGCAGCGCGCCGGGCGCGGCGAGGCCAGCATCGTCTCGACCATCGATGCGGCCCTCCAGGCGCGGCTGGAGCCGCTGGCCGCGGCGGCGGCCCGGGCCCAGGGGCTGGAGACCACGGTCGCCGTGCTGGTGGTCGAGGTGGAGAGCCGGGCGGTGCGCGCCGCGGTGGGCTCGGCCGGCCTTTCCGCGCCCGGCGGCTGGATCGACATGACCAAGGCCCGCCGCTCGCCCGGGTCGGCGCTGAAGCCCTTCATCTACGCCTTCGCCTTCGAGGACGGCATCGCCGCGCCGGACACCAGGGTCGAGGACGCGCCGCGCCGCTTCGCCGACTACGCGCCGGAGAACTTCGACCGGGTGTTCCACGACAAGGTCAGCGTGCGCGAGGCGCTGGCCCAGTCGCTGAACGTGCCGGCCGTCGCCACCCTGGAAAAGGTCGGCCCTTCCGCCTTCGAGGCGCGGCTCGCCGGCGCCGGCGTCGAGCTGGTCCGCCCGCGCTCGGACAGCCGGGCCGCGGGGCTGGCCATCGCCCTGGGCGGCGTGGGGATCAGCCTGCGAGACCTCGCCGCGCTCTACGCCGCCCTGGGCGACGGCGGGATCGCCAAGCCGCTCGCCTGGACCGAGGAAGAGGCCGCCCGCCGCCGGCGCGAGCGCGGCCGGCGGCTGGTCGACGCCAAGGCAGCCGAGCAGGTGCTGGACATCCTGCGCGAGACGCCCCCGCCACAGGGCTTCAGCCCCGCCGCCCTGACCCGCGGCCGCCCGGCGATGGCCTACAAGACCGGCACCTCCTACGGCTTCCGCGACGCCCTGGCGGCGGGCGTGATCGGCGGCCATGTGGTGATCGTCTGGACGGGCCGGGCCGACGGCGGCGCCCGCGGGGGCCTGACCGGGCGCGACGCGGCGCTGCCGCTGCTGTTCGACGTGGCCGACAGGCTGCACGCCCCGCCCGCCGCTCCGCGGCCGATCGCCCCTTCGTCCGCTCCCCGCGCCCTCACCGAGCTGAAGCCGGCGACCGAAGGCCCGCGGCTGATCTTCCCGCCGGACGGGGCGCAGGTGCAGGTTGAGGCCTTCGGCCCTGGCTCGCGCGGCCTGGCGCTGGCCGCCGGCGGCGAGGGCCTGAGCTGGTATGTCGACGGCGTCCCGCTGGCGCCGGACCCGGTCAGCGGCCGGACCATCTGGCGCCCGAAGGGGCCGGGCTTCTACCGGGTGACCGTGGTCGACGCCGAGGGCCGCTCGGCGCAGGCGCGGGTGCGGGTCAGAGGCGGAGCCTGACCTGAAGCGCCTCGACGTCGTCTCGGCTGCGCACCGTCACCTCCAGGTCGGTGACCAGGCCATTGGCCAGCGAATAGACCCAGCCGTGCACCGAGACCTTCTGGCCGCGCTTCCAGGCCTCCTGCACGAACACGTCCGAGCCCACGTTCTTGACCTGGCGGATGACGTTCAGCTCGACCAGCCGGTCCAGCTTCTCGCGCTCGGGCAGCGCCTCGAGGTCGTGCCGGCAGCCGGCGTAGACCTCGCGGATCGGGTGCAGCCAGTGATCCACCAGGCCGCGCCGCTGGCCGTCGATGGCCGCAGCCACGCCGCCGCAGCCGTAGTGGCCGACCACCAGGATGTGCTCGACCTTCAGCACGTCCACCGCGAACTGCAGCACCGACAGGTAGTTGGCGTCCTGCGGCGGGGCGAGATTGGCGACATTGCGGTGGACGAACAGCTCGCCCGGGTCGAGCCCGACGATCTCGTTGGCCGGCACCCGGCTGTCGGCGCAGCCGATCCACAGGTACCTGGGGCTCTGTTGGGCCTCCAGGCGCTTGAAGAAGCCGGGATCGACCGAGACCTTGCCCTCGGCCCAATGGCGGTTGTTCTGCTTCAGGTCGTCGAGCATCACTGAGTAACCGCGTCGGGTTGCCGGTCGGGGTGGGCCGCGGCGAAGGCGGGCAGGGCGCCGGCCCGGTCCGCCGCCGCGCGGATCGCCGGATAGGGCGCAAGGTCCAGGCCGTAGCGGTTGGCGGAGTAGACCTGCGGGACCAGGCAGCAGTCCGCCAGGGTGGGCTCATCGCCGAAGGCGAAGCCGCGGCCGTGGGCGGCCACCATGGGTTCCAGGGCGTCGAAGCCCTCGCCGATCCAGCGATGGATCCAGGCGGTCCAGGCCTCCTGGCCGACGCCCAGCTCCTTGTTCAGGTAGCGGCCGACGCGGGTGTTGTTCAGCGGGTGGATGTCGCAGGCGACGATCAGCGCCATGGTCCGCACCAGCTGGCGGTCGAGCGGGTCCCTGGGCAGCAGCGGCGGCTCGGGGTGGGTTTCCTCGAGCCACTCCAGGATCGCAAGACTCTGGGTCAGCACCCGCCCGCCGATGTCCAGCGCCGGGGTCAGCCCTTGCGGATTGAGCGCCTTGTAGGCCGGCTCGCGCTGCTCGCCCTTGATCAGGTCCACCGGGACGTAGTCGTAGGCGAGGCCCTTGAGGGCCAGGCCGATCCTGACCCGATAGGGGGCGGTCGCCCGCCAGGCGCTGTGCAGCGTCAGGCCCATCACACGATCTCGAACTCGAGGCTGGCCACGCCCTCGACCTCGCAGGCCACCTTGTCGCCGCCGACGAGCGGTCCGACGCCTTCGGGCGTGCCGGTGAAGATCAGGTCGCCGGGTTCCAGCCGCCACAGCTTCGAGGCCTCCGAGACGACCTCGGCCACGTTCCAGATCATGTCGGCGACGGTGGCGTCCTGGCGGACCTGGCCGTTGACGCTGAGCCGGATGCGCCCCTGCGGCGCCGGGCCCGACCAGCGGCGCAGGGCCGAGACGGGAGCCGAGGCGTCGAAGCCCTTCGACGCCTCCCACGGTTCGCGCCGCTCGCGCGCGCCGGCCTGCAGGTCGCGGCGGGTCAGGTCCACGCCGACGCCGTAGCCGAACACCAGGTCGAGCGCCCGCTCGACCGGCACGTCCTGGCCGGCCTGGCCGATGGCGGCCACCAGCTCGACCTCGTGGTGCAGGTTTGACGTGCGGCTGGGATAGGCGACCCGCCCGCCTGGCGGCACGACTGCGTCGGCCGGCTTGGAGAAGAAGAACGGCGGGTCGCGGTCGTCCGCCCCGCCCATTTCAGCCCGGTGCGCCTGATAGTTGCGGCCCACGCAGTAGATCCGGCGCACCGGGAACAGGCCGTTTTCTCCCTCCACGGGCACGGCGGGGACGGGAAGGTCGAAGAGCAGGTTGGCCATCGGAGCTGGGGATCCCCTGTGAGGTCGGGCTATTTGGCGGGCGGCGAGGCCGGCGCCTGCGGCGGCGCGGCGGGGGCGGGCTCGGCGGCCGGCGACTCGGCCCCCGCGGCGGCAGGCGCCGTGACGGTGCGGTCGCGCAGCTGGCGGACCTGGTCGAGGTGGCGCTGGACGACGGGCGCGCTCGCCGAGGCGAAGGCCTTCAGCGGATCGACGTCGCCCGCCTGGACGTAGCGGCTGTGCAGGGCCACCGCCTGTTCGTGCGCCTGCACCATCTGGGAAAGCCAGACGGCGTCGAAGTCGGTGGGTGTGGCGGCGTTCAGCGCCTCGATCCGTTCCTGCCGGTCGGCCGGCAGGGCGGCGGGAATGGTCAGCTCCTGGCCCGCTTGGGAAACCGCGGCCTTGAGGTCGGCGGCGGACTTGGCGTTGTCGGCGGCGATGGCGGCGGCCAGCGCCTTCACTTCGTCGTTCTGCGACCGCTCCTGGGCGATCTGCGCGGCCTGGGCTTCAAAGAGGTCGTCCACCGCGGCGGCGGCGACATACTCGGCCGCGGCCATCGCCTGGGCGGCGGCGGCGGCCGGCTCCGGCGCCGGCGCCTCGCTGGCCGGCGCGCCGGCGTCCTGGTCGCGCGGCTGGGGGCCGCAGGCGGCGAGGGCGAGCAGCAGGGCGGCGCTGGCGACAAGGCGGGGTGACGGCATCGGCAAGGGCTCCAGATTGACAAGCCGCGACCGGGCAGGCTCCAGCTTGCGCAACTCTGCTTCGCCTACCCTGTTCCACGCCACTTCCTCAAGGACGCCATGACCGAAACCGCCGCCGAGGGCCCGCTTTCCGGCCTGCGGGTCATCGAGATGGGCACGCTGATCGCCGGCCCCTTCTGCGGCCAGATCCTCGGCGACTTCGGCGCCGAGGTGATCAAGCTGGAGGATCCGGGCAGCGGCGATCCCATGCGCCAGTGGGGCCGCAGCCTGCCCAAGGGCCTATCGCCCTGGTGGCCGGTGATCGGGCGCAACAAGAAGTCGGTCACGGTCGACCTGCGCAAGCCCGAGGGCCAGGCGCTGGCCCGCCGGTTGATCGGGACGGCCGACGTGGTGATCGAGAACTTCCGGCCCGGCACCTTCGAGAAGTGGGGCCTGACCTACGAGAGCCTGGCCGAGGCCAATCCACGGCTGGTGATGGCCCGCGTCTCCGGCTTCGGCCAGACCGGCCCCTACGCCCGCCGGGCCGGCTACGGCCTGATCGGCGAGGCAATGGGCGGGCTGCGGCACGTGACCGGCGAACCGGACCGCCCGCCCGCCCGAGCCGGCATCTCCATCGGCGACTCGCTGGCCGCCATGCACGCGGCCATGGGGGTGATGATGGCCCTGCACGCCCGCGAGCGCACCGGACGCGGCCAGGTGGTCGACGCGGCGCTCTACGAGAGCGTGCTGGCGGTGATGGAGAACCTGTTCACCGAGTACGACCTCACCGGCTACGTGCGCGAGCGCTCCGGCTCCATCCTGCCCGGCATCGCACCGTCCAACGTCTATCCCTGCGCCGGCGGCGAGATGATCCTGATCGGTGGCAACGGCGACACCGTCTTCGCGCGGCTGGCCGAGGCCATGGGCCGTCCGGAGCTGGCGAAGGACGAGCGCTATGCCACCCACGCCGCCCGGGGCGTCAACCAGGCCGAGCTCGACGGGATCATCGCCGAGTGGACCGCGGGCTGGCGGCTCGACGATCTGCTGGCGCGGCTGGAGGAAAAGGGCGTGCCCTGCGGGCGCATCTTCCGCGCCCCGGACATGCTGGCCGACCCCCAGTTCCAGGCCCGCGAGGCGATCGTCGAGACCGACCACCCGGTGTTCGGCCGCATCAAGATGCAGAACGCCTTCCCCAAGCTGTCGGAGACCCCCGGCCGCGTCCGCTGGCCCGGGCCGGCGCTCGGCCAGCATACCGACGAAGTCCTGCGCGAGGTCGCGGGGCTGAAGGAGACCGAGATCGCCGATCTGCGCGCCAAGGGCGTGATCTGACCTCCCTCCCCTTCATGGGGAGTGTTGCGCAAACGTGGGTCGGTGCGGCTTTGGCGTGGTGCGGGCGGGTCGGCGAGCTTTGAGGCTGGTTCCGGCGCGGTTTCTTGGGCGTCTGAGGTGGTTGCGGCCATGTCGGGA